>Ga0310697_10003077_pt1 | contig 17114 bp, 15 predicted proteins | sample 172DNAGHGlowgp2_FD_203883 | JGI IMG/M metagenome (GOLD analysis project Ga0310697, IMG submission 203883) | Sheep rumen microbial communities from Palmerston North, Manawatu-Wanganui, New Zealand - 1728 DNA GHGlow gp2 (v2) (version 2) | ecosystem: Host-associated > Mammals > Digestive system >... | reverse complement strand
CCGTAGGGTCGTTCATCAGCATCGTATCCTGCAGTCCCCTGCTATCGATAAGTTCTTTAACATGCTCCTTCATTTCACCTGAGCCATAGATGCTTATGGTCCAGTCCTGGTGCTTGGAGTGTACCTTGTCCCAAGCTTCAACCAGATATTCGTAACCCTTAGCATTGTTATATCTGCCTACTGCGATAGCCCGTTTGCTGTCAAGGCTGCTGCCTGCCACGGGCTCGAAGGGTAGGGAGTTAGGTATGACAAAAGTAGGAGCCGTCCCCTTCCAGCTGTCGGCATCCTCCTTCGTCAGCAGTACGATGGCATCCAGTTTTCGGACATTGCGCTCCATCTTCTTTCGCCAGTGCCGAGCGATGATACTGTATGGGAATCCGCGCTGTTCCATGAGGTGGAAGTTCCGTAGGAAATGCTTTGTGGTATGCGCCTCGCCGACGATTACTCCATCGTGGTAGATGTCGGTCAGGAAGTCGAGGTCGCGTCCCATCGTCGTGACAACGACGTCCGGCTTCTCGCTGCGGAGTAGGTTCCTCAGTGCCTGCCTGTACTGCGCCATGAGACGGTAGTACAGCCACGTTCTTACGGGCAGGCTGTGGCCGTACTCCTTGTCGAAGTCGATGTCGAGGTTTACGAGCCTCACCTTCAGCGATAACGGGAACACTGGCGGACGGCCCATCTGCGTGTCGGTGATGATGGCGACGTCGTAGCCGTGCTCTGCCAGCCAGTTGGCTTTCTCCGTCAGCACACGGTCGGCACCTCCTTTCGTCAGGAGAGCCGTGTAGATATAGAATATTTTCATGTCTTGGCTCTATATTTTTGCAAAAATACGGAAAAATCTTGATATTTCAAAAAATAATGGCTATATTTGCACAAAAATTCTGCAAATGTCTAACTGGTACGATAAATACATGGCCATCTACGGCAAGCCTTTCAGTGAGGTGCCTCAGGAGGTTATCGACGGAACGCGCGAGCGCCTCGCCCGTCTGCAGAATCCGGAGCCTCTGGCCTCAATCGTGGTAATCGGCTATAACGAGGAGACCCATCTGCAGGCCTGCCTGTGGGCTATCAGCGAGATACGGTGTAAGTATCCTGTCGAGATTATTGGTGTGGACAATGATTCCAAGGATCGTACAGCAGAGATTTACGAAAAGTCCGGAATTCCTTATTATACAGAATACCAGCACTCCTGCGGCTATGCCCGCCGTTGTGGTCTGGAGCATGCCAAGGGCCGTTTCTATTTTAATGTAGACAGCGACACACTCTATCCTCCGCAGTATTATGAGCTTATGCTCGACGCGCTGCTACGGCCCGGGGTGTCGTGCGTCTCGGCCACCTACACCTTCTTCCCTGACGAGAACCACTCGCGCCTCTCGCTGCGACTCTTCGAGATGGTTCGCGACCTGTTTCTCTGGCTCCAGCACTTCAAGCGTCCGGAGCTCTCCGTCCGTGGTCTGGTGTTCGCCTATAATGCCGACTATGGCCGTCAGGAGCCCTATCGTGTCGACATCATCCGTGGCGAGGACGGCTCCATGGCATTCAACCTTAAGAAGTATGGCAAGATAGTCTTCCTTCGCGACCGCCGTTGCAAGGCCGTGACGGGCTATGGCACCATCGGCGACCAGTCTATGTGGCAGAGTTTCGTTGAACATGTCAGGATACAGCTGAAGGGTATCGGCCGCATCTTCCATACTACAAACCACTACGAGGACAGCGACGACAACTTGGTAGCGAAAAAGAAAGAGTCATGAAGATCGTTTATGTGGTAGGCGGTTTGTTGGCCCCCAACGGCATGAGTCAGGTGCTGAGCAGCAAGATAAACTATCTTGCCGAGCATACAGACTTCGAGCTCTACATGATACTTACCGAGAAGGCCGGTCAGCAGTGGTATTACGACATCGCCCCGAGTGTGAAGTGGGTGAACTTCGACATCAACTTCGACGAGCTGGACACCATGCCACTCTACAAGAAGTTCTTCTACTATAAGCTCAAGCTTTGCCGTTACAGGCGGCTGTTCACTGACTATCTGATGCAGGTGCGTCCCGACGTTACAGTGTCAACCGTTCGTCGCGAGATAAACTTCATCAACGACATCCCCGACGGCAGCCGCAAGGTGGGCGAGATACATTTCAACCGCGTAAACTACCGTGAGTTCAATAAGAAGTGGCTGCCGGGCTTCGTCAACCGTTTCATTACCAGACGGTGGATGGGAAGCCTTCTGAAACAGCTCCGTCGGCTGGACCGTTTCGTGGTGCTTTCAGAAGAAGACTACAAGAACTGGCCAGAGCTTGACAAAAAGATTGTCATTCCCAATTCACTGTCATACTTCCCTGATTTCCATTCCACTTGTGAGAACCATCAAGCCATTGCCGTAGGGCGCTACACCAGTCAGAAAGGTTTCGACCTTTTGTTGCAGGCCTGGAAGACGGTGGCCGCGTGTCATCCCGACTGGCATCTGGACATCTATGGCAGCGGCAGCCGTGAGCCCTACCAGCGTCAGGCTGAGGAGCTGGGCATAGCGTCTGTCGTCAGCTGCCATGCGGCGGTTGCCGACATCTATGCTAAGTACCGCGAGAGTTCAATCTTTGTGTTGAGTTCTCGCTACGAGGGCTTTGGCCTTGTCCTTGCCGAGGCTATGTCCGTAGGTGTGCCTGCCGTCTCGTTTGCCTGTCCTTGCGGTCCGTCAGACATTATCCGCGACGGCGAAGACGGCATCCTTGTTGAAGCCGGCAACGTCGACAAGCTAGCCGAGGGCATCCTCCGCCTCATCGAGCATCCCGATGTAAGAGAGAGCTATGGGCGCAAGGCCATGGCCAACGTCCGGTGTTTCAGCCGCGATGCCATTATGGAACAGTGGATAACCCTTTTCCGCACCATTGCCGTATGAGCACCGCAGCGTTCTCCGCCAATGTCTCCCGATACCGCTCGGCACTGATGGGTCTGGCGATGCTGTCCATCATGCTCTTCCATCAGCGTTTTGTCAGCGTGTTCCCCTTTAATGCCTTTCTTGCCTTCGGTCACTGGGCTGTAGACATCTTTCTGTTTCTCTCGGGCATGGGCATGGTGCGCTCGTTGGAGACCCATGGCACACGCCGTTTCTACCGTCGGCGGCTGCGTCGGCTGTTGCCAGTGTGTGTCTTCTGCGGCACCCTCAAGTACATGGTGTTCCTGGCCGTAGGCAGCCCGATACGTAACCTGGAGGTGGGTCTGAACCTCGGGCCGTGGTCGGTGTTCAGTCTCGACCTCTGGTTCGTCTACGCCATACTGGTCTACTATCTGCTGTCGCCGCTGTTCTGTCGGTTTCTGAAGTCTGCACCACTGCAGACCCTTCTGTCGGCCTATGCCTTTTCGGTACTCATGTCGTATGCCTTCTCGGAGCGTGTGGGCTACGACTGGCTCAACCCTCTCGGCATCACACTGTATACTGCCGAACGTCTGCCCGTGTTCCTGCTGGGCATGCTGACGGCGATGCATGCCGACCGTATCTCGGCACGACATTTCCGTCTCAGCATGTGTGCCTTCGTTGCCGCGGCAGTCCTGGCCCTGTCGCTGAAGGCCGGCGTTGTGCCGGACGTACTGACGGCACTGGTCTATCCGCTGTTGTCGCTCGGAGTGTTGTCGGTACTGAGTCTGCTCACGACGCTGCTGCCGCGGCTTCACCGGACGGTGACGGCAGCTCTTGAGTTCGTAGGCAGGCTCTCGCTGGAGATTTATCTCGTCCACGCGTTCATCTTCGCTTCGTTCATGCTCACCCTCTATACAAAGTGCGACAAATTCCTCCTTCTGACGGCATCCCTGCTGCTGTCAGTACTGGTGGCGTGGCTGTGCCGGCGGTGCGTCGACCGGTTGATGCAGCCCTTAGAGAGTACACGGTGAAGGGGCTATGATGCAGCCCTCGACTTGTATTCGTTGATAAGATACGTCGGGCGGCCTTTCGACTCGTTGAATATCCTGGCAATGTACTCGCCCAGTATTCCGATGGCTATTAGCTGTACGGCTCCGAGGAACAGCATGACGGTCATAATCGTTGGATAGCCCTGTACGGGGTCTCCCCAGATGAGCACCTTTGCAATGATCCATCCCATGTATGCCAGCGCCCATACGGCCACTATCAGTCCAATGACGGTGGCTATGCGCAGCGGTGCTGTGGTGAAGCTGGTGATGCCCTCGATGGCGAGGTTGAACAGTGCGTGGTATCCCCAGTTGGACTGTCCTGCCACACGGTCGCCGCGGTCGAAGAGAATCTCCTTTTTCCTGTAGCCTATCCAGCAGAACAGCCCCTTGGTGTATCGCTCGTTCTCGCGCAGTTGTCTGAGCGCATCGATGCACTTGCGGTCCAGCAGCCTGAAGTCGCCCACGTTGCGCAGCACCTCGTAGCGCGTAGAGTGGTCGAGTATGGTGTAGAACAGCATCGACAGTCGTCGTCGCAGCCAGCTCTCCTTGCCCCGTGTGTTACGCTTGGCATAGACATCCTGATAGCCCTCCTCCCAGTATCTTAGCATGTCGGGAATGAGCGACGGGGGGTCCTGCAGGTCGGCATCCATAATCACCATGCAGTCGCCCCTGACGTAGTCGAAGCCTGCGAGCATGGCATTCTCCTTGCCGAAGTTGCGTGCCAAGTCGACATACGCTATGCGCGGGTCGCGCTCGAACATCTCTTTAATAATGGTGATGGTCCTGTCGCTGCTGCCGTCGTTGATGAAGAACAACTCCCAGTCGTAGGCCGTCTCGGTGTCCATGAGCCGACTAACCTCCTCATAGAGTCTGGGTAGCGACGACTCTTCGTTGAAGCACGGAACGAGTATGGATACTAACTTCTTCATAGCCGTTATAGGTTTTATTTGCTTGCAAAAATACGAAATAATTTTCTTTTATCAAAATAATTTCCTAATTTTGCGCTGTAAAACGAGTACAAGGGCAATAAAGCAATGAATATCGTATTTATTATAAAGTCGTTTGCCATGAAGGCCGGTGTTGAGCGCCTTATGAGCGACAAGATGAACTACATGGCCAGTCAGGGGCACCGCATAACGCTCATTACCTATGAGCAGGGCACGCATGCACTGCCTTTCGCACTGCATGAGAGCATACGGCACATCGACCTCGACACTAGGTTTTTTACACTGATGAAGTACGGCCTGCCGCGCCGTCTGTTCGAGATCCTGCGCATGCAGAGGACCTTCAAGAGGCGGCTGCAGAAGGCCATCGACGAGATACAGCCCGACATCATCCACACTACGACGTACTCCGTCACACTGAGCGGCATCATACTGAACCTCAGGACCAGTGCCCGTAAGACCATAGAGTCACAGGTCAGCTACGAGTCGACGCTGAAGGAGAACGACTTCAAGGGCCGTTTCCTACTCCAGTCGGCAGCCCGCTGGTACGACTGTCACACCTTCAGCCGTCTGAAGCGTTTCGACGCTTTCTTCGCGCTTACCAATGGCGATGCCGCGCAATGGCAGCGATACTATGACCGTGTCACCATTATCCCCAATCCGCTGACCACTTATCCGGAGCATATCCTGGAGCACGCCGAGGAGCGCGGCAGGATAATCTGTGCCGGACGTCTGAACTACCAGAAGGGTTTCGACCTGCTGATAGACGCCTTTTCCATCATCGCCGAGAAGTGCCCGCAGTGGCACGTCGACATCTTCGGCAGCGGCGACGAGGAGCAGGCACTGCGGCGTAAACTGTCGGAGCGGGGTCTTGCGAACCGCATCTTCATACACCAGGCTACTGACGACATCTTCGGCGAGTTCCAGCGCAGCGACTTCTTCGTCTTCAGCTCGCGCTTCGAGGGCTGGGGCCTCGTGCTGGTCGAGGCCATGTCGTGCGGCATCCCTGCCGTCTCCTTCCGCTGCGACTATGGTCCTGAAGACATCATCAGCGACGGGCGTGACGGTCTCCTCGTCACTAACGGCGACACCCGTGAGCTCGGCGAGAAGATGCTGTGGATGGCCACCCACCGCGAGGAGCGTCTCGCCATGGGCAGTGCAGCCCGGGAGACTGCCCTGCAGTTCAGGAAGGAGACGATAGTCAGCCGGTGGATTGACGTCTTCAGCTCGCTACTTGAATAGCCATGGCATGTACCTCATCATGGCCTTCGAGATGTACATGCAAACGATGCTGGCGACGACGACCTTGAAGACGGCAGCGGCATAGAGCCAGAAACCTTCTGCCGGGAGGTGCATCACGCCGTAGATAACCCTGTTCAGCAGATGGAAGATGAATATCTGCAGGCAGAAGATGACGAGCGTATGCCGCCCGATGTCGGCCAGCAGACGGCTGAGCGGCTTGCCCTCGAGGTGCTTGCACATCCACATCATGAAGACCGTTCCGAGTACTCCCGTCACTATATACAGTAGGAATGTGCGTCCCAGCTCACGCACCGAGGGGTTGGGCTCGCCGTTAACCTTGCACAGCACGACGAAGGCCACCAGCACGAGACTGTAGACGTACGACGGCTTCTTCAGCAGGCCGTCGGCCTTGCGGAACAGTACGCCGATGTACATGAAGACGGCCATCATGAAGGCGATGTCAATGCTCCATGGCAGCAGTATCGGCAGACGCGTCATGCCCCACGTGATGCCCAGATATGCCAGTAATATCCATGCTGTGTACTTCTCGTTCCTGATGATGAGATAGAAGAGCGGATAAGCTGCGAACATTGCCGTGAGGAACCACATTGGCGAGTTGGTGGCGCGCATGAAGAAAATGTTCTCGGCGGCATCGCGCGGGAACAGGCAGTAGCGCGAATAGAACACTCCGACGAAGTCATTCCACTCGAAGCATTTGTATATCACCAGCAGCAGGGCACTGAAGAAGAGGTATGGCTTGAGCAGCTTGCGCGCCTTGACGAGAAGGTCTCTGCCGATGGGGATGCCCTTGTCCCTGTACATGTAACCGGACAGTACGAAGAACAGCGGGACGATGAATCCGCCGATCCACGAGATGACAACATCCTCGGCACCGGAGTGGCCGAAGCACACAATCATTATGCCGATGCCCTTGGCAATGTCGACAAACTCCAATCGCTTCTTTGTTTCCATATATCAGATTATTCTTTTGTCGGTGTTATCTTCAGCATCTTCAGCTCGCGAGTGTAGTAGAGCGAGAACGTACGCAGCTCGAAATCGCGGCCGTCGCATAACGGTGCCGGTATGAACCTCTTGACCAGTGCCGACTCCGTGTCCAGGTCGTAGCTGACGCTGCCGTCGGGGCTCGCCTTGTAGAGCGCTATCACCTCGTCGTACTGCCGGCGTATCTCGCCCGAGCGATAGACGAGCCATGAGAAGTGTAGCACCAGTGCTGTCAGGAGTGAATAGGATACCACTTTCAGCACCCGGCCGGTAGACTTCATGTCGGCAAAGACCTTCAGCAGTAGTATCAGCGACAGCAGTTCCGTCCCCCACAGGACGCGTCCGTTGCGGTATCCGGCGTAGAACATGAAGGCGGCCTGCACCGACAATGCCATCAGCAGCACGCGGTTCCTTATTACGAAGTCGATGCTCCTGGACAGCACCACCCACGCCAGCAGGAAGAGCCAGAACAGGCGCAGCCGTGCAAACGAGAGCAGGTGGTTGTAGAGTGGCAGCGCAGCATCGGTGCGGGTGAAATTGCCCGGCGAGAGACACAACAGTGCGGCACCGGTGCAGAAAGCTATCGCCAGCGTCAGCTTCTGGCCGTTCAGCCGTCGGTCCGTCCAGTCGATGATGTTGTCCAGCAACAGTGCGCCGGCGATGCCGACGGACAGTCCCTCGTGCGACCACCCGGCCCCGAAGGCGAAGATGGTGGCGACAAGCATGAGTCCTGCTGCCATAGGCTTCTTTCCCTGACGCAGGTAGAACCACAGGAATGCTGTGCACAGCACCGAGCTCCACAGATAGTTCAGGGCGTATGTCATCAGGAAGAAGCAGGTGTTGGTCTCGGGCATCAGCAGCCATAGTGCCGAGAGCGTCACCACCCACCACCGCCAGTAGTTGCTGCCGTTGCCAGCTATCAGCAGCGTCACGAGCGTCACCAGCAGTACGAGCATCGCGGCATTCAGGATGTCGAACACCGGCTTGCCTATCAGTGTGCCGAAGGACTGGCTGGTGAGGTGGGGGAATAGCCTCCCGTTGGCATTCATATAATGATAATAGGTGGACTCTGCCAGGTCGCTCATGTCTCTTACCCGCTCATAGCGTCCCAGCTGTATGGTGTCGGCAACGGCTGAATTGCTCATCGCTGCACCCAAGGCGGCATCGGCTTTCAGCGTGTAGACGACGTCTTCCCACATCATCGGCGTGCGGTGCGTTACGATGTATGCGAAGAGCATCGTGGCGACGGCAAACAGTTTAATTACAACATCTTTCATATAGGCAGTAGCTCTGAATTATTGTGCAAAGTTACGAAAAGTCGAGAGAAAAGCAAAAGAAAAATACTAAACGTTATGTATATTTGTCGTTAAAAAATGCTATCTCCTTTGTCGGATAGCTTTTTTTTGCTTATCTTTGCAAAGTCAAATCAAAAAGAAGCAGGATTTTGAAACATTATATCACTACAATATGCATGGCCGTCCTTCCACTTTTAGCCGGTGCACAGAAGATTACCTTGGGCACGGCCACCACCCGGGACGGCGGAGATTACAGTGGCGAGATGGTTGCCGGCAAGCCCCACGGCAAGGGTAAGGCCACGTACAAGAACGGCAACTGGTATGAGGGCGAGTACGACAAAGGCCGTCGCCAGGGCTACGGAGTCTACACCTTCTTCGACGGCGAGAAGTACGAGGGCCAGTGGTTCCAGGACCAGCAGCACGGCAAGGGCATCTACTACTTCTCCAACAACAACCGCTACGACGGTCTGTGGTTCCGTGACTACCAGCAGGGCCACGGTGTGATGTACTATTACAACGGCGACAAGTACGACGGCGACTGGAAAGCCGACAAACGCGACGGCAAGGGTACCTACACCTTTGCCGGCGGCGCATATTACAAGGGCGAGTGGCGCGACGACAAGAAGCACGGCCGTGGCTTCTACGACTGGGGCGACGGCTCGACGTACGACGGCCAGTGGCTGAACAACCAGCGTTCGGGCAAGGGCACCTACCGCTATGCCTCGGGCGACGTCTACACCGGACAGTGGCAGAACGACCTTCAGCACGGCAAGGGCATCTACCGTTTCCAGAACGGCGACGTCTACGAGGGCGACTACGTCCAGGGCGAGCGCACGGGCACCGGTGTCATCAGCTACGCCAACGGCGACAAGTACACCGGCCAGTTCCAGGGCGGCGACAAGCAGGGCCAGGGCACCATCGTCTGGCGCAACGGCGACACCTACGTCGGGCAGTGGAGCGGCGACAAGCCCAACGGTCGCGGCAAGCTTACCACGAAGGGCGGCGACGTCTACGACGGGCAGTTCAAGAGCGGCCGCATCGACGGCCAGGGCGTGGCGCGCTATGCCGACGGCTCGAAGTTCAAGGGGACTTTCAAGGACGGCAAGCGCAACGGTGCCGCCATCGAGGAGGACAAGGACGGCAAGCGCTTCGAGGGCACTTATGTCGACGACAAGCGCGACGGTGCCTTCGTCGAGAAAGACCGCAACGGCAATGTCACCGCCCGCGGCACCTATACCAACGGCTTCCGTCAGGAGGAGAAGTAATCCGAGAACGAGGAAGGAGGTACGAGGATAGTTTACTTAAAAACTTAAATATTATGATTATCGACACATTAGACAATCTGGGCAAGTATGTGGGTCTGAACCCGCTGTTTGCCGACGTCGTGGAGTTCCTGAAGGGCCACGACCTCTGTGCCCTTGAGGCAGGAAAGTACCCGTTGAAGGACAAGGACCTCTTTGTCAACATCACCACGGCGAAGGGCCGCAGCCGCGAGGCAGCCACACTGGAGACACACATCGACATGATAGACATCCAGATACCCCTCGACACCGAAGAGACCTTCGGCTACACGCCGCTACAGGATCTGCCGGAGTACGAATACAACGCCGAGAAGGACATCACGAAGTACGGCGACACGCTGGCACAGACGTACGTCACCTGCAAGCCGGGACAGATGGCCATCTTCTTCCCTCAGGACGGCCATGCTCCGTGCATCTCCGAGAGCGCTGAGAGCCGCAAGGCCATATTCAAGGTGAGGGTTTAGTGTCGTTATACCGAAAAAAAGCATAATTACCATGGTAACAAAGAAAACAACTACTACCAAGAAGACCGCCACGCGCAAAAAGTCAGTTAAGACCGCCGAGGCTACGGCTCCGCAGCACATCGGGCTGGTGGAGCACGACTCGTGGCTCGAGCCCTTCGAGGGCGCCATCCGCGGCCGTCACGACCACGTTCTGTGGAAGCTCGGCCAGCTGACGCAGCAGGGCAAGAAGACACTGTCCGACTTCGCCACCGGACATCTCTATTTCGGACTCCACAAGCTTGCCAAGGGCTGGGTGTTCCGCGAGTGGGCTCCCAATGCCACTGACATCTACCTCATCGGCGACTTCAACGGCTGGCAGGAGAGCGAGAAGTACCGCTGCAAGCGCATCGAGGGTACCGGCAACTGGGAGCTGAAGCTCTCGGAGAAAGCTATCCGCCACGGACAGCTGTACAAGATGAAGGTGAAGTGGAACGGCGGCGAGGGTGAGCGCATTCCCGCTTGGTGCCGCCGCGTGGTGCAGGACGACCAGACGAAGATCTTCTCGGCCCAGGTGTGGAACCCCGAGAAGCCCTACGTGTGGAAGAAGAAGACGTTCAAGCCCGACACCAACCCGCTGCTCATCTACGAGTGCCATGTCGGCATGGGTCAGGATGCCGAGAAGGTAGGCACGTACCGTGAGTTCACCGAGAACGTGCTGCCGCGCGTGAAGAAGGACGGCTACAACGCCATCCAGGTGATGGCCATCCAGGAGCATCCTTACTACGGCTCCTTCGGCTACCACGTGTCGAGCTTCTTCGCTCCCAGCAGCCGCTTCGGCACCCCCGAGGACCTGAAGGAGCTGATAGACACCGCCCACAAGATGGGCATTGCCGTCATCATGGACATCGTCCACTCCCACGCCGTGAAGAACGAGGTCGAGGGTTTAGGCAACCTCGCCGGCGATCCCAACCAGTTCTTCTACGCCGGCGACCGCCACGAGCATCCGGCATGGGACTCGCTGTGCTTCGACTACGGCAAGGACGACGTGCTGCACTTCCTGCTGTCGAACTGTAAGTACTGGCTCGAGGAGTTCCGCTTCGACGGCTTCCGCTTCGACGGCGTCACCTCGATGCTCTACTACAGCCACGGCCTCGGCGAGGCGTTCACCGGCTACGGCGACTACTTCAACGGCCATCAGGACGACAATGCCATCTGCTACCTGACGCTGGCCAACTGTCTCATCCACGAGGTGAACCCCCGTGCCATCACCATCGCCGAGGAGGTCAGCGGCATGCCCGGCCTGGCAGCGAAGTTCGACGACGGCGGCTACGGCTTCGACTACCGCATGGCGATGAACATTCCCGACTACTGGATAAAGACCATCAAGGAGGTTCGCGACGAGGACATCAACGTCACCTCGATATTCTGGGAGGTGCGCAACCGCCGTCCCGACGAGAAGACCATCTCCTACTGCGAGAGCCACGACCAGGCACTGGTGGGCGACAAGACCATCATCTTCCGGCTCATCGATGCCGACATGTACTGGCACTTCGCCAAGAACGCCGTCAACGACCTGGCGCAGCGCGGCATCGCCCTGCACAAGATGATACGCCTGGTGACGGCGGGAGCCATCAACGGCGGCTACCTGAACTTCATGGGCAACGAGTTCGGACACCCCGAGTGGATAGACTTCCCGCGCGAGGGTAACGGATGGTCGTACAAGTACGCCCGTCGCCAGTGGAACCTGGTCGACAACAATGAGCTGTGCTACCACTGGCTGGGCGACTTCGACCGCCGCATGCTCGAGGTCATCAAGTCGGAGAAGAAGTTCCAGGAGACCCCTGTCACCGAGATCTGGCACGACGAGGGCGACAAGGTGCTGTGCTACATGCGCGGCGACCTGGTGTTCGTCTTCAACTTCTCGCCCGACCGCTCGTACACCGACTACGGTTTCCTCGTGCCCACGGGCAGCTACGAGGTGGTGCTGAACACCGATGCCACGGAGTTCGGCGGCAATGGCTTTGCCGATGACAGCGTCGTGCACCTGACGAATTACGACCCTCTGTATGTCAACGACAAGAAGGAGTGGCTGAAGCTCTATCTGCCCGCCCGCTCTGCCGTTGTGCTGAAGAAAAATTAGGCTTATATGAATTTCAATCGACCACAGCGTCACGACAGCGGCATCACCGTAAAGGTGGTGTCCGCTGTCGTCTTTGTGACGTTCTGTTTCCTCTGGCTCTATTTCTTCCAGTCCGACACGCTGGCGGTCACGCAGCACGTGCTCAGCGGCGGTGTGACCCGCTACGACCGTGCCGTGGGCGGCGTGCTCCTGACGCTGCTGCTCAGTCTGCTGGCCGTGGGCTCCTATGCCGTGGCCCGTCTGCGCAGCCGTTTCTTCGCGCTGGCGTTCTTCCCGCCGCTGCTTGCCCTCGTGCTGCTGTGCAATCTGCAGGACGTCACCGCCTCGCGCACCGCCATGACTGTGTGGGTCGCGGTCAGCGCGGTACTGCTGGCCCTATGGTTCGCTGCGGTGTCGTTCCTCCGCCGGCTACTGCAGTATGTGTCGCCACGTCGCTGCGGACTTCTCTCGCGCAGCATGTGGGAGAACATGCTGCTGCTGGTGCTGATGATGGGCGGCGTGACTGCTGCTACGAACACCAATGCCGTCAGCCACTACCGTGCACGCATGGAGTCGCGGCTGCTGGAGCACAACACCGGCGGCGCACTGTCGGCAGGCCGTGAGTCGTTGGAGAGCGACGCGAGCCTCACCATGCTGCGCGCCTACGCGCTGTCGCTCGACGGACAGCTGGGCGACCGCCTGTTCCAGTATGCCGTGGCAGGACGCGGCGCCGACCTCGTGCCCTCCACCGCCGACAGCCGTTCGCGCCTGTTGCGCTATCCGCAGGACAGCCTCTACCGCCATCTGGGAGCCATCCCCCGCAGCGGACAGTCCACGGCGCGATACCTGCAGGCCCTCGAACGCTCCGGACAGGCCACGGCGGCCGTCCGCGACTATGTCCTCTGCTCGCTGCTCGTCGACCGTGACCTCGACGGCTTCGTCGGTGCCATCACCCGCTACTACGATGTTGCCGACAGCCTGCCGCTGCCGCGTCACTATCGTGAGGCACTGACGCTATACCGCCATCTGCGCTCGCAGCCACGGCTCGTCTACCGCCATGCCGTCACCGAGGAGGACTACCGAAACCTGCAGGAGCTGGAGGCGAAGTTCAGCGACCCGCGCGAACGTAAGATCCGCGTCCTTGAGAAGTATTTCGGCTCCTACTTCTACTACTATGAGTATCTTTAAGGTGAAGGGTATTAACTCTCACCCTGTGCTACGGCCTCTATCTCGACCAGAGCACCCTTCGGCAGCGTCTTTACTGCGACGGCCGAGCGGGCAGGGTAGGGAGCCTCGAAGAACTCCGCATAGACGCTGTTCATCTCGGCGAAGTCGTTCATGTCAGCCATGAAGACCGTTGTCTTCACCACGTCGCTCATTGAGAGTCCGGCTCCCTTCAGTATGGCCTGCACGTTCTTCAGCGACTGTCTTGTTTGTTCCTTGATGTCTCCCTCGACAAATACTCCCGTTGCGGGGTCGATGGGTATCTGTCCCGAGGTGAATACCAGGTGTCCTGCACTTACGCCCTGACTGTAGGGACCGATGGCAGCAGGTGCCATTTTCGTGTTTATTTCCTTTTTCATAAATCCTTTGTTTATTATTATCGAGGAACGAGGAAGGAGGAACGAGGAATCATCGAGACACCAGTTCCCAGAATGCCACTGCGGCAGCCGCTGCCACGTTCAGCGAGTCGACGCCGTGCGCCATCGGTATGCGGACGGTGTAGTCCGCCGCGCTGATCGTCGCCTGCGGCAGCCCGTCGCCCTCGGTACCCATGATGATGGCCAGCCGTGGCTCCCGGCGCAGCTGCGGGTCGTCGAGGGCTATGGAGTCGTCAGAGAGAGCCATCGCCGCCGTCTTGAATCCGTAGCGGTGCAGAGAACTTGTCGGTTCGTCCATCCACGTCCATGGCACGAGGAACACCGAGCCCATCGACACCCTGACGGCGCGTCGGTTCAGCGGGTCGCAGGTGTCGCGCGTCAGCAGTATGGCGTCGATGCCCAGTGCCGCTGCCGAGCGGAATATCGCCCCGATGTTGGTGGTGTCGGTGACGGCCTCGATGACCGCTATGCGGCGTGCGTCGCTGACGATGCTCTCTACCGATGGCAGCCTGCGGCGGCGCATGGCGCATAGCACGCCGCGCGTCAGCGTGTATCCGGTGAGGCTGCTGAGCACCTCGCGGCTGCCGGTGTAGACGGGTGTCCCCTGTGACAGCCGGCTGATGACCGCCGCCGCGTCGCCCGTGATGTGTCGCCGCTCGCAGAGCAGTGCCGTCGGCTCCCATCCCCTGTCCAGTGCTACGCTTATCACCTTCGGGCTCTCGGCAATGAACAGCCCCTGCTCCGGCTCAAGCTCCCGACGCAGCTGTGCTTCCGTCAGCGTGCTGAACACCTGCAGCTCCGGCTGTCCGAGCGATGTCACTTCGATGATATTCATTTAACACGGAATCTTGTCAATGCGCTTCTGGTGGCGGCCGCCCTCAAACTCCGTCTGGAAGAACTCGTCCATGATCTTGCGTGCCGTCTGCTCGTCGATGAAGCGGCCGGGCATCACCAGCACGTTGGCATTGTTGTGCTGGCGTATCAGGTGGGCTATCTCCGGTATCCAGCACAGTCCGGCACGTATCGCCTGGTGCTTGTTCAGCGTCATGTTGATGCCCTCGCCCGAGCCGCAGATGGCAATGCCGGGGTATACCTCGCCTGCCTCGATGCCACGTGCCAGGGCGTGTCCGAAGTCGGAGTAGTCGCACGACTCCTCGGTGTACGTCCCGTAGTCCTTGTACTCCAGGCCTTTCTCCTCCAGGTATTTCTTCACAAACTGTTTCAGTGCGAAGCCGGCGTGGTCGCTGGCTATACCGATAATTTTCGTTTCCATTTTTTTCCTGTTTTTTATGGTTGTTGCTATTTGGCGTTCTTCGCCTCAATGAATCTCGCGGTCCTCACGGCGATGTTCTCTCGCAGACAGTCCCTGTAGAGCCATATCTCGCGTGAGTGGTAGTTGCCTTCGCAGCCTATCAGTGGCAGTACATAGTCTGTGGCCGTCAGTCCGTCGACCGTCAGCAGCTGTGCGTCGCAGTCCTGGCGTACGGTCATCGTGTCCTTCTTCTGACTCTCCACGGGCACCAGCGGCGACGGTTCCGTGACGAGTGTCGCCGCCGTGCTGTCAGTGCGCCAGTTCACGGGGTTTATGCAGCAGCGGCTGGGCTCCTCCCACAACGTGCACGACGCGTCGCGCACCGAGTTGTAGTTTACGGTCACTCCCGTGTCGTCAGCCCCGCGTGCCGCCGTGATGTGCGGCGAGGCGAGGTCCTCAGCCCTGACAGGTATCCCTATGGCGTAGGCGGCAATCATCCGGCTGAACGTCTCCTCGTCCATGTCGCGCAGCAGGTCGAGCACTATGAAAGCCCCCTGGCTGAATCCAGCCAGCACGAACGGCCGTCCGCCGTTGCGTTGACGGATGTAGTTGTCGAAGGCCCGCCTCACGTCGGCCGTGGCCACCGCCATGCGCGCCGTCTTCAGGCTGTCGCTGGTGAACGTCTGCAGCGAGCACTGCCGGTAGTACGGCGCTACGAAGTTCAGCCGTCCGCTCAGCAGCGAGTCCACCCCCTCCATCTCGCCCCTCATCGGCAGCCTCAGGCTGTCGCTGTACGTGTCGGCATAATGCATCACCACGCCGCCGTCGGCCGGGTAGTCGCCGGTCTCTGTCGATATGACATAGAAGATGTCGGCCTCGGCGCCGCGGTCTGTCAGGTACCACTGCGACGCGTCGTCGTAGTCAGGCTCCTGCGGCAGTATGTCGGCAGTGGCTACGTGGCCTCCGTTCTCACTGTCCGCCGAGTCGTAGGACCATACGCAGACGGCGAGCGCCGCTGCTGCAGCAATTGTCGCCAGGCCTGCTGAAACTAATGTCTTCCCTGTTTTCATCTCTTTCTGTTTGCAGTGGCAAAGTTACGAAAAAAACGGCGGAAAAAGCGAGCCCGAAACGTTTAAGAATGTTAAATATTCGCGCCGCGCCCGGCAGGCGGCCTCCAGCCGACCGATACTCGTGTCCCGCCATCGGCCAGGGGCCGCCTGCTGAGTGATACTCGTGGCTCTGTCGAAAACAACAACGGATTTAACGGATGAGTGCCCACTTTGCAAAATGCAAGAATGCCGTCGTAATTGCAAATTGCAAATTGCAGGAAGCATTCCGAGAAATTGCAACTTAATTTTTTAATATTATATATTATAATATATATATAATATTAAATGTGTATTATTACTTATGATATTTGAACTCCATTACCCTTCCTGCAATTTGCAATCGCGAAAGACACACCTTGTCGCTGAGGTCCTTCTGCTGTCAAAAGTATCGCGTTGAATATGCGCCCGGAGCTGATGCCGAGCCTGCGTGCTGAGAAGAATGTGTCGTGATTCTTATATGTACAGATACCTGAGAGGCTTATGCTGCCGGGGTTTATTCCGCTGGCTACGAGCTGAAGACGGTTGCACTCAGGCAGGTCGATGTGCCATTTCGTCAGGCGGGGGGCGTCAGCCTCAGGGTAGCGGCGGCTGATGGCACTCATATTGAAGCCGGCAGACTCAAACGCGTCGTAGACCTCCTGTCCCACCTCGAAGCTGTCGAGGCTGATGCCCGGTCCGATATGTGCTGTGATGTCGGAGGGCTGCGAGCCGAATGTACGCCGCATGGCTGCAACGGCCTTCTCGGCGATGCGTGACACGGTGCCCCTCCATCCTGCATGAACGGCGCATGCCACCTGACGGCGTCGGTCGTAGAGCAGCAGAGGGATGCAGTCGGCAGTGCTGACGCCGATGCACACTCCCGGCAAACGGGTCATCACGGCATCGACACCCTCCAAGGCCGCCAGACGTTCT
>Ga0310697_10003076_pt1 | contig 17114 bp, 12 predicted proteins | sample 172DNAGHGlowgp2_FD_203883 | JGI IMG/M metagenome (GOLD analysis project Ga0310697, IMG submission 203883) | Sheep rumen microbial communities from Palmerston North, Manawatu-Wanganui, New Zealand - 1728 DNA GHGlow gp2 (v2) (version 2) | ecosystem: Host-associated > Mammals > Digestive system >... | reverse complement strand
TGTATCGCGCCCTCCTTCAGCAGACGATACACGCTCTTGGAGCTGGGTCCGCCCAGCATCTCACAGAGCTGCTCCACGTTGACCACGTCGGGGTACTCCGTGAACATCACCTTGTAGTATTCCTGCAATTCCCGCTTGCGCATGGTCATCACCTCACCTTTCCGCCTCGTGGGTCGGACGCTCCTGCTGGGCTTCTGTGCGCTCCTCCAGCATCCGCAGGATGGACTGCTCCATGTCCTGGGCCGTGTAGGCCGGGGGAAAGAAGCGCCTGAGGTCCCGGGTGGACAGGCTGACCCGCTCCCGCTGGTTGGCCTTGGGCTCCTGCATGATGCCCAGAATGGCCTCCTCATCGAGGTCCCCGCAGCGGAACAGGTTCCGCATCCGCACGGCCTGGGAGTAAGAGGGGGTGCAATCCTCCGCCGCCATGGCGTCCAGCAGGGCGTATTGGGCTTCCTCACTCAGGTACAACAGCTCCACCCCCACCGACAGAGCCATCTCGCCCCGGTCCATGTAGCCCAGGAGCTCCGGGACCAGGTTCGTCAGGCGGATGTAGCGTTGGACGGTGCGGGCGCTCTCCCCGGCGTCCTGGGCCACCTGCTCGTCGCTCCGCAGCTTCGCGCCATCTTGGCACGAAGTTGGCGCTTTCCCCTGGTGCTTCAGGGCGTCCATCTTCATCTTATAGGCAAAGGCCTTCTCGCTGGGCAGCAGGCGTTCCCGGTGCAGATTGCTGTCCACCAGCAGGATGGCAGCCTCATCCCGGCTCAGGTCGCAGACGATGGCCGGGACGTAGCCCAGCCCCACGGCTCTGGCCGCGTGGCAGCGCCTGTGGCCGGAGATGATCTCATAGCCGGTCTCCCCACGCCGTACCAGCACCGGTGACAGGACGCCGTAGGCATCGATGCTGTCCATGAGGGCAAACATGGCGTCGTCGTCCCTGACCTGATAGGGGTGGTTGGGAAATGGCCGCAGCATTCGGATGGGCAGGGCCACGGGCCGGATTTCATCGGTCTTGTTCATACCGCGTCCTCCTGTCCAGCTTGTCCAACAGCTCCGACGGCACCCGATCCAGGATCTCCCGGGCCCGCTGCTGCCAGTTGAGCAGGTCCTCGATCTGCTCCTGGGCCTCCTCCAGCTGAGCCTGGAGGATCGTCTGATCCAGCCCCCGCTCCACCAGGGCGTCGGCCTGCTGCTGGGTCTCCGCCTCCAGCTTCTTCCGGGCCTCCTCCAGCTCCCGGATATAGTCCTCGGTGCTGTGCAGTTGCCCGGCCAGCTTGTAGCAGGCGGGCAGCAGCTCCCCGATGATCCCCAGGGCCTCCTCCCGCTTCTTCCCGGCGTTGAACACCGTCACCGTCTGCAGCGCCTCCTCCAGTCGACTGTAGCTCTTACTCAGGTCCTTGGCCATGCGGAACTGGTAGGACGGGATGTGCTTCCGGTGGGTGACGTAGCTGGGAATGCCCCGGGACAGGGCCGGATAGGCCTGGGCCATCCAGGCAAAGAAGTCGTCCTGCCATTTGGATAGAGCCTGTTTGTTGCCCAGGATGTCCTTGGCGGACAGCCGACCGTCCTTGGTAATCGGCACGAAGCAGAGGTGCATATGCGGCGTCTTCTCATCCATGTGGACGACGGCAGAGATCACATTCTCCTTGCCGATCCGTTCGTACAGGAAAGCGGCAGCCCTTTCAAAGAACTGCCGCTGCTCCTTGGAGGTCATCCGGTTCAGCAGCTCCGGCGAAGCGGTGATTAGCGTCTCCACCAGGACCGTGCTGTTGGACCGGACTTTGCACCCGGCTTTGCTGATCATCCTCGTATAGGCATCCTTGTACCGGCCCTGGGGGTCGATCAGGTGATAGTTGTCCTTGGAACGGCTGAGGTCGATGTTGGGATTGCTCTTATATTCCACCTTCTTTCTCTCGTTGTGTCGGTCACGGCAGGCGACGCCGCCGGCCTTGCACTTCTGAAAGCGCAGGATCGCGTACAATGGCATAGGGATCATGCCACCTCCTTCTCGTTCGTGAATTTTGTTTGGTCGCTGGATTGGTTGAATGAATCATAGCTTTTTCCTTTCTTTGGTTTGGTTGTGCGGGCAAGGAAGAACGCCGCCTCGTATCTATGTGTGTTTTGCGGACTTCCTTGCCAAAATAGATTCACAAGAACACGGCCCGGCTGTCCAGGGACACCCTGTGGGATCGCCTCCGGCGCTCCTGCCGCAGGCCCTCACGAGGACCCACGGCGGGCCAGCCAAGCCGTATAACACACTACACCTACTGCGTAGGTGGTGTGCCCTTGCAGGGGGCAGGCGGGCGACCGCGCCCGCGGGGATGTCGGCAGCGGGAACCTGCGTCCGGGCACAGGACCCCGTTTCTGCCGCCACGGTGGGGTGCAGGAAGACCGCAGGAGCCCCACATTTTCCTGCGGCGTACTTCCTTCCTTGCACCCCTGAGGACGGCGGCCTATGCCTGTCGGCGCAGGGGCCGCAGATCGAAATACCAGGCGGAGCCCCGCTTGACGGACTTGAGCCCCAGCTCCTGCTTGGCGTTCTCCACCGTCTTGCGCTTGAAGCCCCGCTGGGCGAACAGGGCGAAGGCCTCGTTGGAGGGCACCTCCTCCTGTCGGGCAGCCAGCTCCTGGAATACCTCCTCCGCCTGCATGACCTTGGTGGGGACCTGATCGCCCTCTCTCTCCCCGCCCCGGAGCAGCTCCTCCGCCGTGATGTCGCTGGCGCCCAGGAACGACACCTGCCCGTCGGCCACCTCGAAGGACAGGGTCTGGCCCAAAGGCGCCAGGTTCGATTTGATATGGGCCAGGTGCAGCACGCTTGGCTCGTCCTTCTCCCGGCGCACCAGCAGGATGCTCCGGGCTGCCCCGGCGATGTCGATGGACCCCAGGCCCCGGTATAGCCCGCCCTGGCCCTTGGTCTTGTTCATGTGCCCTACCAGTACGATGGCGCATCCGGTCCGCTGGGCGATACCCGCCAGAGCGTGGAAGGCGGGGCGCACCTCGTTGGCACGGTGCATGTCCACCTGAGCACCGAGATACGCCTGCAACGGGTCCAGGATCAGGAGCCGCGCGCCGGTAGCCGTGATGGCGTCCTCGATCCGGGTGTCGGTGAAGGTAAGCGCCGCCTTGTCCTCGTTCACCACGAACACCCGGCTGCAATCGGCTCCCGCGTCCTCCAGCCGGGGCTTGATGGTGTCCCCCAGGCCGTCCTCCGCCGTCTGGTAGATGCAGGTCATGGGCTCCCGGCCGAACGCCTCGCTGAACAGGGGCTCCCCCCTGGACAGCCGGGCGATGATGGCCATCATGAGCAGGGTCTTCCCCTCGCCCGGGTCGCCCTGAACGATGCAGATCTTGCCGAAGGGCAAATAGGGGTAGTAGAGCCAGTCCACCTCCTGCCGGGCCACCTCGCCCATGTTGATGAGTTCCAGTTGGCTCATGTCTCCTCCTTTCCGCCAAAGGGGAAGCGGCAGCTTCCCCCTCGGGCATGGGTCATGCGTTTTTTCTGCGGAACGATTCCAGCAGGGCTAGGATCAGCAGCTGGATGTTTTTCGTCGGCATATAGTCCGGGAAATAGGGCTCCAGGTCCGCCCGGTCCAGGATCACGTACCCCTCCGGGTCCGCCTCGATCTCCTCCGGGGTGGGCCGGGGCATAGGCTGGAAATACTTGTCCAGGGCGATCAGACTCTCATTCAAATCAGCCTCGATCTCCTCCAGAGTCCGGTCATCCCCCTCTTCCGGGATACTTTGCTCCTGTTCATACGCTTCGATCGCCGCCATGACCCCCTCCGGGTCCCGGTTAAGGTCCTCGATGTTGACGAAAGCCACCGTTTTCTTGTTCTTGTTCGTGTCGTGCATGTTTTTTCTCCTTCTGTTTTTCTTTCGGGAAGGCAAACCCGTTTCTGAAGAACGCCTCCCCATGGTTCTTGCTCAGCCCGTTCTCATGACCGCCTGTGTTCCTGTGCCTCCTCCTTGAGCCACGTTGTCGCAGCGGGCTGTGCCCGCGACCTTGCCTTTCGGCCCGGTTGTCTGCCATATCCTGGGCGGTAGAACGGTATGAAGTTGTCAAGGTGCGCCACGCTCCGATTTTTGCCCCTCACCTATAACGGGTACGGGAACAGGGTGTTTTGAAAGGCTTTCGGGAAATATATTTTTTCATCACCTCCTTTGCTCATTTGCCTCTCACCTATGAGCGGTACGAGAATCGGAAAATTGAAAGGCATTTGGGAAATATATTTTCCTGTCACCCTCGTTGCTCATTTGCCCCTCACCTATAACGGAGAGCGAAAACGCCTCATCCCAAAGATTTTTGAAAATATATTTTCTTCTCCGATTAATCCCTCCACTTACTAGCTCACGAAAACGCCAAAAAAGCCCCCCCTTTCAAAAATATATTTTCATCACCTCCCTTCTGGCCAACAAAAAGGATGCACGGGCAACGTGCTCACCGGCTCCTTTCATGGCCCGCCCTCTGGGCAGATACCTGTGGAATCCTGTGAACATCCGCCGCCGTATGCATCCGGCTTGAGATCATTTTTTTCTGTGAGGTCTCCGCCTCACACCAAGGATGATAGCGTAGTGGAGGCCTTTTGACCACGCCATAGAATGGCGTGTTTTGGCGGGTTTTTGCCGTATTTTTGAGGTAAAAATGCCAAAAAAGTCAGAAATATAGGCAAAAATGACCACGCCATATTATGGCGTGTCCGCGGTAAAGATTTTTGGGGGATTTTGGTTCTTGTGAAGCCCTACAAGTAGTGTTCGTTATCAAAACCAGTCTTGGGCCGCCGTCCTCGCGCATGTCCCTTCGGACCCCCGCCTCCCGGCCGGGCCGCCCAATGCTGTGACGCGTTCAAGGCGGAAGTATCATTCTGTCGTTACCCATCCTAGTTATTCAGTTGTCAAAGTGCCGCCACCGTGTCCCGGCATATCAAAAGCCGGACGCAAGGACAGAAGGGTGCTCTCCGAATCCCCGGCCACCGTCCTTTTGGACGGCTGCCCTGGTTCCTTTGAACATCCGCTGCCGTATGCATCCGGCTTAAGATCATTGTTATTGCGGTGAGGCTTTCTGCCTCATGCTCTGGATTATATCGTATTCGTTCGGTTTTGACCCGGTCAAATTTTGGCCGTTTTTTGGCCTGTTTTTATCGTTTTTCGATAACGAAAAATGAGAAAATGCAGATATTTAGCCAAAAACTACCGGCCAAATTTTGGCAGGGTCCTTTGCAAGTTTTTTCCCAGCCAGCCAACAGGTCTCCGCTCCTTTGCTCGTTTCACATCCATATCCTCCTCACGCCCCGGATTATATCGTATGCTTTCCCCTTTGACAGTGACATGGCATGTCCCTTTTTGGGCCTGTTTTTAACGTTTTTCGATAACGAAAAATGAGAAAACGTAGCAATTTAGCCAAAAAACAGGGTGACATGGCATGCCCTCCTCCTTTGTAAGTTTTTTACCAACTTTCGCAAAAGGATCCGTGGCCCTGCTCATTGTCGTTGTCGTTTTGATGACCTCCTTTCAAGCGGGATTTTATCGCGCAGATCCTCATTTGACAGTACCATGGGATGGAACAGTTTTGGGGTTTTTTTGGCCTTTTTGTGGCTTCATAATCCAAAAAACCTAGAGAAATAGGAAAAATGACCGTCTCATCCCATGATACTGTTGAAAATTATATATTGTCGCAAAAAGATGCCTTTATTCTCCACTATCGAGCTACCGTCTTCGAGTATTCCCTCTCTGTAATCCCTATCATTTTTCCCTTTCCAAAAGCGACAGAGTTCGATATAATAATATAAATATCCTGTCTTTATGTAGGAGGCCTGCCGCATGTCCCCGCTTATCCCCAAAAAGCAAATGACGGAAGAGGACATCAAGCTCAATTTCATCACGCCTGCCCTGCTGAACCGCGGTTGGCAGGACAGGATCACCATGGAAACCGCCGTCAAGTTCACCGATGGCAAGGTGAATCTGAAAGGAAATCTTATTGTGCGCGAAACACCGAAAAAAGCGGATTACATTCTATATATCTGTGCCAACAATCCCATCGCCATCGTAGAGGCCAAGGACAACACCCATAGCGTGTCGTTCGGCTTGCAGCAGGCCATGTCCTATGCGACCATGCTGGACCTGCCTTTCGCCTACAGCTCCAACGGTGACGGTTTCCGGGAGCACGACTTCCTCACCGGCCAGGAGCGGGACCTGGGCATAGATGAGTTCCCCACGCCAGACGAATTGATCGCCCGCTATAATCAGGGAAAGAACGTCACACCGCAGCAGGAAAAGATCCGCAACCAGGCATATTACAGCAGCCAGACCACCTATCCGCCTCGTTACTATCAGCGCATCGCCATCAATCGCACGGTGGAAGCCATCGCCAACGGCCAGCAGCGGCTATTGCTGGTCATGGCCACCGGCACCGGCAAAACCTATACGGCGTTCCAGATCGTCTACCGCCTCCTCCAGAGCGGCATGAAGCAAAAGATCCTGTACCTCGCCGATCGGAATATCCTGGTCGATCAATCCATCACCCAGGATTTCGCTCCGCTGGAGAAGGTCATCCACAAAATCAACGTGGCCAAGGACGATCCGACCACCATCACCTCCCACCAGGTGTATTTCTCGCTGTATCAGCAGCTTATCGGCGATGACGATCAGGAGCACTTCAGCGAGCTGTTCTCGCCGGATTTCTTTGACCTTATCATCGTAGACGAGTGTCATCGCGGCTCCGCCAAGGCAGACAGTCGCTGGCGGCGCATCCTCGAATACTTCGAGTCGGCCACCCAGATCGGTATGACCGCCACGCCCAAGGAGACCAAGTATATCTCCAACATCCATTATTTCGGCGATCCCATCTATATGTACAGCCTGAAGGAGGGCATCGACGACGGTTTCCTGGCACCGTTCCGCGTCATCAACGTCCAGACCAGTATAAGCGATGGCTGGCGTCCCTATAAGGGTCAGCTGGACTACTTCGGCAACGAGATCGAGGACCGCATCTACAACAACTTCGACTTCGATACGAACATCGTCATAGAGGACCGCATACGTCAGGTGGCGTCGGAGATCACCGCCTACCTGAAGGCGACGGACCGCATGGCAAAGACCATCGTTTTCTGCCCCACGGAGGAGGCGGCTCTCCGTATGCGGGACATGCTGGTGAGCCTGAACGCCGATATGGTGAAGGAGAACCCGGATTATGTGGTCCGGATCACCGGCAGCGACGAAGTGGGCAAGAGCAAGCTGAAATACTTTATCTCCATTTCTCAGGAAGGGCCTGTCATCGCCACCACCTCCAAGCTCCTGTCCACCGGCGCGGATTGCAAGATGACCAAGCTGATCGTCCTTGACGAGATGATCAACTCCATGACCGAGTTCAAGCAGATCATCGGCCGCGGCACACGGCTTCGGGAGCGGGAAGGCAAGATGAGCTTCGTGGTCATGGACTTCCGCAACGTCACGCGCCTGTTTGCCGATCCCGATTGGGACGGCCCCATCGAGATCGACGACGAGTTCGATCCCAACCGCCAGCCCACGCCCAAACCGCCGGTGGAGCCGAAGGACCCGCCGGAGACCCCGCCTCATGTGATACCTTTTATCTCTACTGAAGATCAGCAGGTGTACATCACCCACAAGATGGTCTCCGTCTACGACACCAACGGAAAACTGCTGTGTCAGGAGAGCATCGAGGACTACACCAAGTCCAATATCCTTGGCAAGTACGCTTCCCTGGATGCTTTTATCCGGCAATGGTCCAAGGAGGGCAAAAAGGCTGTCATTCGGGACCTGCTGCGGGAGAAGGGCATCGACCTAGAGCAGATGAAGGCGGAGCACGGCATGTCCGATGTGGACGATTTCGACTTCATCTGCCATGTGGCTTTCGACAGGAAGCCCCTGACCCGCCGGGAGCGCGCCAACAATGTTAAGAAAAGGGATTTCCTCAGCCGGTACAGCGGCCCTGCCCGCGAGGTACTGGAGGCGCTGCTGGACAAGTACATGAATACCGGTATCTATGAGATCGAAAGCACGGACATCCTGCGCCTCGATCCGCTCAAGCGCTTCGGGGCCCCGTCCAAGATCGTCAAGCTGTTCGGTGGGAAGGACGGCTACTTAAAGGCGATCCGTGAACTGGAAAAAGAACTGTATCCTGTGGCATAAGTTCGGGAGGAATAGAAGATGAAGGGATCTGAAACAAAACTCGTTTCTTATATGCAAGGCTCCGACAAGCGCTTCATCATTCCGGTTTATCAGCGGAATTATGATTGGCGCATCGAGAATTGCAAGCAGTTGTTTGATGATCTGATTATCGTAATTCGCAAGCAGCGAAACAGTCATTTTTTCGGGAGCATTGTATCCGTACATAATGACGGCTCTTATAATGAGTTTCTTGTGATCGATGGGCAGCAGCGCTTGACGACGATCTCGTTGCTGCTACTGGCAATGTATAATCTGATGAAAGCGAACGTTGTCGTGCCCGTCCAGGGAAATCTGGCAGATAAGATTTACAAGACTTATTTGATCGATGAATGGCAGGAAGACGAGACCCGCATCAAACTTAAGCCGGTAAAAAACGACAAAAAAGCGTTCGACTCTCTTTTCAAAGAAAGCTCGAAGTATATACAGGAATCCAATTTGACTGTAAATTACAATTATTTCTATAGTCGGATACAGAAAGAAGAAATAACCATTGACGAGCTCTATACTGCTATCACTCGTCTAGAAATCATCAACATCACATTAAACCAGGATGATAATCCCCAGCTGATTTTTGAAAGCTTGAATTCAACCGGTGTGGCCCTCAGCGAAGGCGATAAAATCCGCAACTTCATTCTTATGGGGCTGCCAACAAAGCTCCAAAACGTCTATTATGAAGACTATTGGAACAACATTGAACGCTGCACTGGCTACGATGTCAGTTCCTTCGTCAGAGATTATCTTAGCGTCAAACAGCAGGCTATACCTTCGATGAATAGGGTATATGTTACCTTCAAGGCATATGTTGATGACGAGAAATGCGAAACAGAGCCACTTTTGAAGGATTTGCTGGCATATGCACAACGGTATCAAATCCTGCTGAAAGGCAGAAGCGACAGCGAACCGAAATCGAAAGAAGAAAAACAGCTCAAAGCTTGCATCCAACGTCTTAATCGCTTGGAGACGACGGTTACTCGACCTTTCTTCCTGGAGGTGTTGCGACTGCAAGATGAAGGCAAGCTCAGCATCCAGGATGTTAGTGATATCTTCCTGCATACGGAGAATTTCCTGTTCCGCAGGACGATCTGTGATCTTCCCACGAATACTCTGAACAAAATCTTTCTTATGCTCCATCGAGAGATCGTCCGTTATGATGGAACTACCGATAATTATATTGAGAAATTCAAGTATGCTTTGCTGTCCAAAGCAGAGCGTGGCAGGTTCCCGGATGATACGGAGTTCGTGGATGCCTTCTCGAATCGACAGATCTATTTGATGAACAGTAAAAACAAACTGTACATTCTTGAGCGATTTGAAAACTTTGGGACTTTGGAGGATAAAGATATCTATCGTCATTGTGACGAAGGCGATTATTCCATAGAGCACATCATGCCTCAGCATCTGACGCCCAGTTGGGCAAAAGCGTTGGGAAATGATTATGAACAGATCCATGAGCTATGGCTCCATCGAATCGCTAATCTCACTTTAACTGGCTATAATTCCAAGTACAGCAACAATGATTTCCTGGATAAGCGTGATATGAAAAACGGTTTCCGAGAAAGCGGGTTGCGATTGAATACTTGGATCGGAGAGCGTGACAAGTGGACGTTGAACGAGCTGGAGGAGCGCAATGCTATCCTCATGAACAGAGCGTTGGAGATATGGGCATTCCCCACGACTTCATATAAACCAGCGGAGAAGCAATTGGACAACTATACGCTGGACGACGATGTGAATCTTGGCGGTCGTTCCATTATCCGCTTTGGCTTCAAGAATACAGAACAGCCGGTAGACAGCTGGATCACCATGATGGAGATGGTGTTGAAGATTCTTCATGCAGAAGACAAATCCATCTTGACAAAGCTTGCTTATACTACGGAAAGCGGCAGCGATCTCGGGCAGTATGTGAGCAGCGATCCGAAAAAGTTGCGCGGGCCTATGGAGATAGACCAGGGCATTTATGTGGAACGCAATACCAGCACCAATACCAAAATCTCTATGCTGCGAAAGTTCTTCAAAGCCTACGAACAGAATCCGGAGGACCTCGTTTTCTACCTGAGGGATGAAGGCGAGAAAAAGGCAGAGGAAGAAGCAGGGACACGTGCAGCCCAGCGCCGGAGATATTGGGAGTTTACGCTGCCACAGATCAAAGAAGCTCATGGCTCAGACGGTTCTTTTAAAAATGTAAATCCTAGCAGCGATTACTGGATAAATGGCTGGTTTGGCATCAGCGGCTTCAAATTAAGTTGCTGCATAAATTCCAAGAGAGTATCTGCCGGTGTCGACCTAGCAAAAGGCGAGCGTGAAAAGAACAAAGCTGCTTTTGATTATCTTTTTGTCCGCAAGGATGAAATTGAAAAACAGATAGGGGCATCTCTGGAATGGACGAGATTTGAGGGTAAAGCTTCCTACATCAGCTATGCTCTTGACTTTGGAATAGATGACGAGACGAGCTGGCCAAAGTTGGCCAAGTTCCAAGCTGAATGGAGCAAGAAGTTTTATGATGTGTTTGTTCCCCTGCTGCGGGAATGGGACGAGAAGGAGAACAATTGATGGCTAATCTATCCGGTTTTGTCAAGCGCCTGCGGGACATCATGCGCAACGACGCGGGCATCAACGGCGACGCCCAGCGCATCGAGCAGATCGCCTGGATGCTGTTTCTCAAGGTATACGACGCCAAGGAGCAGGATTGGGAGATCGACGAGGACGAATACGTCTCCATCCTCCCGGATAACTGCCGCTGGTTCAACTGGGCCCACGACGAGACCGGCAAGGGCATGACCGGCGAAGCGCTGCTGAACTTCGTCAACAATACCCTGTTCCCCACGTTGAAGCATCTGCCCGTGGACGCCAACACGCCCATCAAGAAGGCCATCGTCCAGACCACCTTCGCCGACGCCAACAACTATATGAAGGACGGCGTCCTCCTTCGCCAGGTCATCAACGTCATCGACGAGCTGGACCTGGGCGACTATGAGGAGAGCCACGCCTTCGGCGAGATCTACGAAACCATCCTGAAGGAGCTCCAGAGCGCGGGCTCCGCCGGTGAGTTCTACACGCCCCGGGCCGTCACCGACTTCATGGCCCAGCGCATCCAGCCCCAGATCGGCGAGCGCATGGCGGACTTCGCCTGCGGCACCGGCGGCTTCATTACCAGCTGGCTCAAGGAGCTGGGGAAGAAGGTCCAAAGCACAACGGACCAGGCGGCCTACGGCAGCTCCATCTACGGCATCGAAAAGAAGCAGTTTCCCTACATGCTCTGCATCACCAATATGCTGCTCCACGGCCTGGACGTGCCCCGGGTCTATCACGACAACTCCCTGCTCAAGGACGTGCTGGACTATACCGAGGACGATCAGTTCGATGTGGTGCTCATGAACCCGCCCTTCGGCGGCAGCGAGAAAGCGGAGGTCAAGAACCATTTCCCCAACGACCTGGCCAGCTCCGAGACCGCGGACCTCTTTATGGCGGTCATCATGTACCGTCTGAAGAAGGGCGGCCGGGCGGCGGTGATCCTGCCCGACGGCTTCCTGTTCGGCACGGACAGGGCCAAGATCAACCTGAAAAAGAAGCTGCTGTCGGAGTTCAACCTCCATACGGTCATCCGTATGCCTTCCAGCGTCTTCTCCCCCTATGCGTCCATCACCACCAACATCCTGTTCTTCGACCGCACCGGCCCCACCAAGGAGACCTGGTTCTATCGTCTGGACATGCCGGAGAGCTACAAGCACTTCTCCAAGACCAAGCCCATGAAGCTGGAGCATTTCGCCCCGGCCGTCGAATGGTGGGACCATCGGCAGGAGCTGACCGAGGACGGCTTCGACAAGGCGAAGAAGTTCACGGTAAAACAGCTTTCCGAAGACCTGGGCTACAACTTCGACCAGTGCGGCTATCCCCACGAGGAGGAGGAGATTTTGGACCCCTTCTCGCTGATCCAGCGGTATGAGACGGAGCGGGCCTCCCTGAACGCAGAGATAGACCGGGTCCTGGGCACGATACTGAATATTCTTGGGAAAAAGGAGGAGAATTTAAATGATCAATAGCGGAATGCTCGTTTGCAGTTTTACTATCAAAAAGCGGTTTTCTCGCACAGGCGACTTATATCATCTTAATGAGTGTGTTCAAATACAGAATCACAATTATGATGATGCGGTAGATGTATTATTTGCGTTTTGCCAGGAAAATGAAAAGTATACTGATGATTCTGCCTCGATGAAAATGTTTTCGATTGATCAAGATTCCATTAGAACAATTGATCAAGCAGCGTATAAAGCATTAGTGTTTACTATCAACTCTGGGAATTATGGAATAGAATCAGAGATTACAGATCGTTATACAGGTAACGTAAACTATGTGGTGACGGAAGACGATGCAAACATTAAGAAGTTTAGATGTTTGGTTTATATTCCAAAGGACGTTGCTGGGCACAAAGTTGAAAAAGGCATACTTATTTTTCAAACGATTGCTTCATTTGGTGTTAAGACCCTCACCTGCAAGCAACTAAAAGCTTTCTTCAGAAGAAATGACATGACTTTTGAGACAAGAAGCGTTTCAGCTCGTTCATTCTTTGAACAATTGATCCAGAAAGGATTAGCACATAAGATTACATTAATTAAAAACAGGGTGTCACCAGACAGTAGTGATAATATGTTGATAACCAGTGGACGTGAAGAGCGGTCATATTACAAGCCACAGTTAAAAGAAAACTTTGTTTCAAGATTGCTTGATTTTGTTGAAGATCGTCAAGACGATGATTTGTTTGAGATTAATGACGATGCATTTGAAGACGTAAAGGTAACATTCAAGATTGGGAATTCCTATCGCACCGTAAGCGTTTCAGACCTTGATAGATTCAGTGTCGTTGAAGAATTCCCACCTTATGTGTTTGAGGATGGAGGGTTTAATGATCAAAAGGTTGTTAACCACATGATTGACACAGCACGCGCTTATAGCCAAAAAATGGTCTTTTATAATCAGGAGTGATGAGGATGGATACAATAAAACTGATTGGTTTGGCTCTAGTATTGGTTTCTGGGACCCTTATATTATTGTCTCTTTTGAAAAAGAATTCATTCTTTAATCTTCGAAAAATCATAAAAGAGCAGTTGGCATTGTTTCAACATAGCAAGCACCAATACTTTATATTTTATGCCCTACCATTAGTGTTAGCAGCAGGGCTCGCATTTCTATATACAGCAAAAGAAGATTTTTTCGTTATGCTTAACACTATTCTTAGCATAATTCTTTCTATTCTGCTGGCTGTATTAACCATATTAAGCGCAAAAGATTTTTCAGAAGTGCAAGATAACGAGAAACGTAACAATGTTAAAAGGGTTGTGAAAGAGACCATAAATACAATATCTTTTGTTGCGCTACTGTGTGTGTTCCTTTTATTGTTTGATTTGATAATGATTGCGATTAAAGATATACCTGTTTGTGGCACTTTTTCAATTATAGTTTCTGCTATAATATATTATGTCTTTATTATAATATTATTATGTTTACTGATGGTAATAAAGAGAATCAGCAACATCATTCTTTTTGATCTCGAGGTAAAAAAGGAGTAATAATTCCATGACGCCCCAGGAGTTGAAAAACAGCATCCTGCAGCTGGCCATCCAGGGCAAGCTGGTGGAGCAGCGCCTTGAAGAGGGCACGGCGGAGGACCTGTATCGGGAGATACAGGCCCAAAAGGCCGCCCTGATCAAAGCCGGGAAGATCAAAAAGGAGAAGCCCCTGCCGGAGATCACCGAGGATGAAAAGCCTTTTGATATCCCGGAGAGCTGGAAGTGGGTGCGATTCGGCGAGTGCGGCGTCTTAAAAAGTGGGTTTGCCTTTAAGAGTACTGAATACTGCCCTTCAGGGATACAAGTTGTTAGGATAAGCGACTTGGATGATAATACTATCGGCAACAAAAACGCTGTCTACTATCCTTATAGTGATTTTTTATCTTCATATTTGATTTCCGCGAATAGTTTTTTGATTTGCCTTACTGGTAGCATCGGTAAGATGGCTTGGGTTCAAGATAGTATTCCCCGATACTTAAACCAACGAGTCGGTATGTATGAGCCTTCAAATTGCTGTGAAGCGGGGTATTTATGGTGGTTTTTGCATACTGGTTTTGTCATTAATCAATGGATCGGGGCGAAAACTTCAACAAATGGGAACATAAAAAACTCTGATGTGACTGAACTGGTTTTTCCTCTCCCACCCCTCGCGGAGCAGAAGCGCATCGTTGCCAAGATCGAGGAATTGCTGCCGTTGATTGACCGATATGAGCAGGCGTGGACCCGGTTGGAGGCCTTCAACAAGCGGTTCCCTGGGGATATGCAAAAATCCCTTCTCCAGCTGGCCATCCAAGGCAAGCTGGTGGACCAGCGCCCCGAGGAAGGCACCGGCGAAGACCTCTACCGCCAGATCCAGGCCGAAAAGCAAGCCCTCATCAAAACCGGGAAGATCAAAAAAGAAAAGCCTCTCCCCGAAATCACCGAGGACGAAAAAACCTTTGAAATTCCTAACAGTTGGATGTGGGTAAGATTAGCAGGACTATGCAAAAGCATCGCTGACGGAGATCACCAGCCTCCACCGCAAGTACCAAATGGGATTCCATTCCTTGTGATTTCAAATGTATCAGACGGTTTGCTTGATTTTTCCAACACACGATTCGTTCCTTTGGAATATTATAATACATTATCTATAGAACGAATCCCAGAGAGAGGAGATATTCTTTTTACCGTAACAGGATCATATGGCATACCAATCAAGATAGACAGTGACTCAGTGTTCTGCTTTCAGAGGCACATGGCACTCCTTAAACTGAGTATTGATTGGGATTATTTATTCTACGCTTTGAAAAGTCCTATTGTGAAATCTCAATGCGATGCAGTTGCAACAGGAACTGCGCAAAAAACAGTTGGCTTAAGTTCGTTGCGAAGCATTGTGATTCCCCTTCCGCCCCTTGCCGAGCAAAAGCGCATCGTCGCCAAGCTCGAATCCCTCCTGCCCTTATGCGATAAACTGAAATGAGCGAACGAGAGGACAGATATACTCATCATAGCGAATGATTAGGAGACTTGAAAATGAGTAAGGAAGAATACCTAAAGCACCGAAAAGAGATTTTTCTATACGCAATCACTATTTCATGTTTGATAATAGGAATACTTTTTCATTGCGGAAGCATGAGAATTGCTTCTGACAAAATCTCATTAACTATTTCAAGTCTGTTTATTTTAACAAGCTACTATCTGCTTCTCAAAATGGGAAAGAATCTAAAGCAGCGGGATATACATGGTGTTCAGGCTATCGCTTGGGCATCTTTTGTGCTGTACTCGTTATCTCTTAGCAAAAGCGGAGATATGCCATTGTGGTTGGAAATCCTTCAAGCTGTTTCTACATCAATTCTTATTTATTTCCTCGTTGACGGGATTATTAGGCTAGTCTTCTCACTTGTGCAAAAAATCAAGAGTATGGAAGGATCACAAAGCAAAACGGTGGAAAGCATCGAAACCGTCGTTGCAGTTGTTACTTCTATAGCGGCTATCATTATATCAATTGTTGAGCTGGTATGATTATCGCTTTTGCTGAGCGAAAGCGCATCGTCGCCAAGCTCGAATCCCTCCTCCCCCTGTGTGACAAACTGAAATGAGGTGCTCATGTCATACAAAATCCCTCACAAATCATATGTTGTTTTACTGTCGATTTCTATCGCTATTACTATCTGCTCGTTCTTTGTTCAACATAGTCAATGGAATACTATCGTTGCAAGTATAGGCGCTAGCGGAATAGCATCTGTATTTGTTGCATGGATGTTGGATGTTCGGGCTACTAAGATTCGAGCAATAGATAATAAAGAAAAAGAAGATGCGCTCATGAATCAATTCGTTCGGATCTATCGCAGATTGCTTTGGGAAACGGCAAACCAATGCTATGGGTATCATAGTGAGGATGAATCCAGGTCTTTTTCGTCTTGGTTGTCATTACTAAGTTCCGTAGAATCCGTTTGCCCAGAAGAAGGCCAAAAATCAATGAGATCGCGTTGCCTGTACATTTCTGCAAACCTTGAAAATCTCCAGCGGCAGATTGAAATCTTTCGATCAGAAAATGCAACGCTGGTATTTGCGGGTTTCCATAATTATGAACAGGCTTTGGAAGCTTTGGACACCATCTGGATTCATTGTTGGGGAACACTCAAACAACTTGAAACAGGAAACTACAAGGTGTTTTGTGAGACAACCTATCTTTTATATGCAAGTTTTATATCCGCATTCCCACAGTACAAGAATCGTTTCCCAACCGAGTATTCCGTACAAACATTTGCGCCTTAATAGTATCGCATCGTCGCCAAGCTCGAATCTATCCTTCCTCTATGTGATCGACTGAAATAGTATTATTAAATATATCAGCAAAAGGAGATTAGCATGTATATCAAACAACTTGAGGTTTCAAATTTTCGAAGCATAGCACATGCCAAAATAGGCTTTACTCCGCTAAGCTTAATCGTTGGCGCGAATGCATCGGGCAAATCGAATCTAATCAACGTTTTTCGTTTTATCAAGGACATTATCACTGATGGTATTGATAATGCCATCGCCTTACAGGGTGGTGCTGTGTATTTGGCTAATGTTCGTTTTCCTAAAGGCACGCCTATCGACATTCGTTTTGTATTGGATTTATCCGATGATACGTGGATGAATTTCCGTAGAAGCAAAAAAATTGTGATGAAGCCAGCGGAGATTGAATATAAGTTTTCCATACTGCCTCATAAGAGAGGGAATGGTTACAGGATTTCTGAGGATTGCTTGACTATTGTTTCAATGCTCTATTCAATGGATGATGTGCCAACAAAAGGTGAGCAGCGTTATAAATCGTTGAATATTCTCTTCAAAGAGATTTTTCAGAAGAGTAACGTTAATTCCTCTTATCAGTATCATTCG
>Ga0310697_10003075_pt1 | contig 17116 bp, 11 predicted proteins | sample 172DNAGHGlowgp2_FD_203883 | JGI IMG/M metagenome (GOLD analysis project Ga0310697, IMG submission 203883) | Sheep rumen microbial communities from Palmerston North, Manawatu-Wanganui, New Zealand - 1728 DNA GHGlow gp2 (v2) (version 2) | ecosystem: Host-associated > Mammals > Digestive system >... | reverse complement strand
GTAAGTCCTCTCGTTTCCAATTGTATTCCGCCTGACCGTGTGTAATCATCAGTCAGGCGGAATCTTTATAAGATATTGGCGCAGAGACGTGACGAAGAGCAAATTATTCAATACAGGATTTTTTGAAAAATAGGGTGTAACGGTGTGACAACCCTTATGCACACTGGGCTTACACCCTGTTTTGGAGGGTGTAACGGGTGTAACAAGGGTGTAACAAGTTCGCGTGCACAGCGTCACAAAAGCACGTTTTGTCCCGTTTCTTGCCCCCCCTAAACTCAGCTGCATGACCGAAAGGCGGTCACCCTCTCAATTCCGATACGCGCAAACTCTGAGGAAAGGATCAACTATAATACTGACAGAGGGTGTAATGGTACTGAATTCTCGAGAGAATTTGAACGTTCGGAGGCACTATATCTGGCCTTTGGACGTACCAAAATTCCGAATTCTCTCGAGAATTCAAAGCGCTGACGGCGTACATAAATGGTGTGCTGCACGATACGCATAGAGTCTGGGCGTAGTAAAGTATCAGCGGAGGGGTGTACGATACAGGACAATTTGCGCTGTGCGCGCGAACACGTGACACCCTCGTTACACCCGTTACACCCTCCAAATAGGGTGTAAAGCCAGTGTACATCGGGGTTGTCACACCGTTACACCCTATTTTCCAAAAATACCTGTATAGGTTTTCGAGGTACGAGACATACTACAGGTGCTTCTGGAAGAACTGGAGCACACGCTCCTGCGCCTTCAGCGGACAGCTGTGAGGGATGTCCCAGATTTCGGTCTCTAAGCGGTCGTCAGCGCCCTGCGAGCGCCATGTGTCGTGCATGATGCCGAAAGCCTTCTCGACGCCCGGAACGGGGAAGAGCTTGTCCTGCGAGCCGTTGATGAAGAGCATCGGCTTCGGACAGGCCAGGGAGGCCACGTGCGGATAGTCGAGCCAGCGGCGCAGGCCGGGGAAACAGTTGGCAAAACCGCCATTCTCCGTCCGCGAGTATTTGAACGACATCTGCTCGTCGGTGGTAACCATCCAGCAGACGGCAGCCCCCACCTTGATACGGTCGCTCAGGGCAGAGAGCATCCAGGCGCGGTAGGCGCCCATCGAACAGCCCATGCAGCCTATGCGGCTTGGGTCCACCTCAGGCATCTGTGCCAGGAACTCCGTGCCGCTGATGTCATCGTAGGTCATATAGGCCGACAGGTCGATGCCGTACATCATCATGTTGCCGGCAATCATGTCGTAGCGGTCGCGGCGCGGCCCCTCCTGCTGGCCACGCTCACCCCACATCGGAGCGTCGGCCGAGAACACCACATAGCCATGACGGGCGAGGTAGTCGCCCACGAACTGACCGTCGTAGAGATTGGCTGCCCACTCGTCGGCATCGCGGATCACCGTCGAGTCCTCGCAGGCCAGCGGCCGTATCATCTTCTCCTTGCCGATAAAGAGGTGGGCACCGTGGTCGTGCAGGGCATTGACGGCGGGGAACGGCCCTTTGCCGTCGGGAATGAGCATATATGCCGGCACGGTGTAGTAACGCGACAGGCGAATCTCTATCTTACGGGCGCGGTAGCCGTCGCGCTGCTCTTCATATAAGATGTTGACGAGGGGAGAGTCGGAGGTGGCAGCGGGCGCTGGTGGCGGCGGGGTGAGCATACAGTCGAACACCTTCTGGCGGGCGGCTTTGCGCCACTCATCGAAGTCGGTAATGGGGCTATTGCCCCACGCCATCGGATACGTCAAGTCCTTCAGCAGAGAGTCGGCGTAGACGGGTAGGTTGCGACTGAACTCATACTTGGCACGCTTTTGCGCCGAGGCACCGACGCAAAAGCAGGAAGCACAAAGAATAAGGCATAAAGCCGCCGACCGTCTCATTGCAGATAGTCTAATTGCCGCCTCATGGCTTGCAGTTCGTCGCGCACGCCAATCAGACGCGACAGCACGTCAGCCGTCTTGTCAGCACCGTCGCGGTTGCTGTTGATAATCTTCTTCGCTGCCGCCAACTTAAAGCCACGCACCTTCACCAGGTTGTGGATAACCTTCAGCAGTTCGATGTCCTTCTCCTGATACTGCCGCACCTTGTTCGGGCCAGCCGTCTTCGGTTTCAGCGCGGGAAACTCGGTCTCCCAATAGCGCAACGCACTCTCGTTCATGCCGAACATTTCGGCAACCTCCTTGATGGAGTAGTAGCGCTTCAGATTCTTTTCTAAGTTTAGTGCCATAGCGTCATTTTCCTTTTACAACTGCAAAGTTACGAAATAATTCACAATCCAGCGTCCTCTTCGCCCGATTTTTTACATCAGGGGGGCCAACATTCTCAAGAGACTCTCAAACAGGCGGACGACGAACGACGGACGGATGCGTTCGGGAACGTCGGTGAGTGCCACCGAGCGAGCCTCGTCGACGAGGAATATCTGCTTGAACTGCAAGGCGATATCCTGACCATAGAAGAACGCGTTGGCCTCGAAGTTGTTCTCGAATGAGCGGAAATCGACATTCGTAGAACCGCAGGTGGCGACGCTGTCGTCGCAGACCAAAAGCTTGGAATGGAGGAAACCGGCGGTATAGAGCTTCACGGTGACCCCAGCCTCAACCGTCTCGCGCAGATAGCTGCGCCCGGCCCACTCGGCAAACCAGGCGTCGTTGACCGACGGTACAAGGATGCGCACGTCGACACCGGCTACCGCCGCCGTCTTCAGGGCAAAGAGCACCGGTTCGGTGGGCAGGAAGTAGGGTGTCTCGATATAGACATAGCGCTTGGCCGACATGATGATACGCACGAAGCCCTGCATAATTTCAGGATAGGGCACCGTGGGACTGCTGGTGACTATCTGGAGCAAGGTACGGGGGGACGGGGGGGCGGGGGTACGGGGGTGCGGGGGAGCGGGATAATAGCGTCGGTCGCTGAGCAGTGTGCGGTCGACGAAATACCAGTCGATGAGGAATGCGCGCTGGAGGGCATAGACACCAGGGCCGGTGAGACGCACCATCGTGTCGCGCCAGGCCACGCTTGTGTCGTCTAGCTTTTGTGATGCCTTTCCCTTGACGTAGCGCAGGGCGATGTTCATGCCACCGATGTATCCCACCAGCCCATCAATGATGATGAGCTTGCGGTGGTTGCGGTAGTTGACCTTCGACGTGAACGAGGGGAAACGTACAGGCAGGTAGGGCATCACCTCAATGCCCTCTTCACGCATACGCTCGAAGAAGCGGTGGCGGACATTCCAGCAGCCCACATCGTCGTAGATGAGGCGTACCGCCACGCCTTCGCGGGCCCTGTCTATCAGGGCGTCGACGACGAGGTTGCCCAACGGATCTTCCTCGATGATATACATGTCAATATGAATATGGTCGCGCGCACGCGCGATGTCAGACAGCAGAGCCGGGAAGAACTGATAGCCGTCCGTATACGTGTCTATCGTCTCGGCCTTGAAAGGCAAAGAGAAGTTCTGATTGACGAACAGGTCGATGACTGGCAGGTGCTCCTCTGGCAGCTGCAGGTCATGCTGCTCGGCAAAGCCCAGCATCGACCGCTTCGAGAGGTCGTCCAACTGTCGCTGGTTGATCTGACGCTCCTTACGGGTGTTGACGCCAAAGAACAGATAGAGGATGATGCCCACCACAGGAACGAACCAGATGACCAGCGTCCACGCCATGGTCTTCGCCGGTTGGCGGTTGTCCATGACGACATGCACCACCGTCAGCACGACGATGATGTAGTAGATGGCGGCCAGTATCAGATTCAGTTCTTGCATTTTATTTGAAACCGACAAGCTTGTGGGTTTGTAGGGAGAGGCGCCAATGGGGGTGAGTCTTGATGTAGTCTACGCAGCGGGCGATGATGCGGGCGTTGCGCTCCGCGTCGCCCGTATCGCAGGGCTGGAGATACAATAGCGTAGAGTGGAGAGGGGAGAGCAGAGAGAGAAATGCTTCAGGATCCGTGTGCTCGTCGAAAATAACTTTCAGCTCATCAGGCAGTCTCGTTCCCGCGCCGCTCGGCGCCTCCGTACCTCCGACAACACCTTTCGGCGACACCGTCAGCCAATCGAGATTCTTAGGAGCAGGCCGGGTGCCATTGCTCTCCATAGCCACCTCGTAGCCATGCTGATGGAGCGCATCGACGAACGTTTCGTCTACCTGCAACGTCGGCTCGCCACCAGTCAGCACCACCAATCGTCTATCGTCTACAGGCGCAAGTCTACCGTCCACGGTCTGAAGTCTTAGCATCTCGGCCAGGATTTCGTCGACGCTCATGTCGCGATAGGCGTCGAACTCCGTGTCGCAGAACGGGCAGCGTAGGTTACAGCCCGCAAATCGGACGAACACTGCTGCCCGTCCCGTGTTGTGGCCCTCGCCCTGGAGCGAGTAAAAGATATCATTGACTCGATACATCATTCTCCATCCTCCATCTCGTACGTCGCGATGTTCCCCTCGCTCTCCTGCACCGTCGCCTTGTAGCAGTAGGGCACGCGCTCCACACACCAGCGGGCGAGGTTCTCGGCCGTGGGGTTGAAGGGCAGCACATCGTTGAGTATGCGATGGTCGAGCGGCTCCTTGATCAGTCGCTTAATCTCGCTGAAGTCGATAACCATGCCGTTGCGGTCCAGTTCCCGCGAGCGGCAGTAGATCATGATGATCCAGTTATGGCCATGCACCCTCATGCATTTGCTCTCGTAGTCGAGGTCGAGACGGTGGCAGGCCGAAATCTCTATTTTCTTCTGTACGTAATACACCTTGAGTATTTACTATTTGACTATTTACTATTTACTATTTGAATATTTACTATTTACTATTTCATCACGTCGCTGCCCAACTTCTGGGCGAGCATGTCGCGCAGTTCCTGCGTGTCCTTCATTTCCATCAGCAGTTTCATCATCTGCTGGTGGTCGTTAGCCACCGTGCGCAATGCCAGTTTCAGCTCGTTCAGCCGCTGATTGACAAGGTTCAGACGGAGATCCATGACCAGATGTACGACGCGCTGCTGGAGCGAGTCCTCGCGCGGCTTCACCACGAAGCGCCCTCCCAACTGGTGACGGTCGACGATCAGCCGTGTGGCCAGCTGACTGACGGCGATGTCGGGATGGTTGGTGAAGTAGCTCTCAGCACGGAAGCCCTCGTCGCCGCTATGCTCCACCGCCTCGCTGAGCACCTGATTGTAGAGCGGGTCATTGAAGGTGATGCCGTCCTGGCCGAGATCGTAGGCCACGTACTGAGCCACGTTGAAGTTGATGAAGCCGCCGTCCTCCGTCTCAATATCCTTGTAGATGACCTCCTCGCCATGACGGATAATCTCGCGGAGGAGCAGGGTCTCGATGGGCGTTGCCCCACCTGCCGTCCTACTGACGGGTAGCGGATTGCTACTCTGCGGCTGGGTCTCGGCAGGCATAATGCCACTCCCCTCTGCTTGCGCGGGAGTGGGGGTGGGCTGTTCTTTCTCCTTACGGATGAAACCATTCATCGCTGTCAGCAGCGTCTGTTCCTTGATGCCGAGGCGTGAGGCCAGGTCGCTGAGATATGTCGAGCGCAGTATGGGGTCGGGAATGACGGAGATACTCTTGACGATGCCGCTGATGCCCTCCGAGCGCTTGACGGGGTCGCTGATGTCTTCCACCGTCAGGCGCGTCTTGAACGAGATAAAGTCCTGCTGGTGCTCATCGATATACTGCTTCAGCTCCTCGGTAGAGTGCTTACGGGCGAAGGAGTCGGGGTCATCGCCGTCGGGCAACAGCAGCACCTTGACGTTCATGCCCTCGGCCAGCAGCATATCCGTACCACGCATGGCGGCATGGATGCCGGCCTCGTCACCATCATATAACAAGGTGATGTTGTTGGTGAAGCGGTGCAGCAGACGTATCTGGTAGTTGCTGAGCGCCGTACCCGAGTTGGCAACGACATTCTCGATGCCGGCCTGGTGCATGGCGATGACGTCGGTATAGCCCTCCACCATAAAGACGCGCTCCTCCTTGACGATGGCCTTCTTGGCCTGATAGATACCGTAGAGCTCGCGCTCCTTATGGTAGATGTCGCTGTCGGGCGAGTTGACATACTTCTGTGACACACCCTTCGTGCGGGAGTCGAGCACACGGCCACCGAAGGCCACCACCTTACCGCTGACGTTCAGCCAGGGGAAGATGGCACGGCCAGAGTAGCGGTCGTACAGACCGCGCTCGTTTTCTATGCAGAGTCCTGTCTTCACCAGGAACTCCGCCTTGTAGCCCGCTTTCTGCGCTGCCGTAGCCATCGCGTCGCGCTTCTGCGGCGAATAGCCCAGTTGGAACTTCTCGATGATGTCGTCGCGGATGCCTCGGCTGCGGAAGTACTGCTTGCCGATAGCCAGGCCGTCGGGGTCGTTCTTCAGCACGTTGTGGAACCAGTCCTTCGCCCACTCATTGACGATGAACATCGACTCGCGGGCGTCCTGCTGCTGGCGTTCCTCGTCGGTCAGCTCCTTCTCAACGATCTCAATGTTGTACTTCTTCGCCAACCACCTCAGGGCTTCGGGATAGGTGATCTGCTCGTGCTCCATGAGGAAGCCCGCAGGCGAGCCACCCTTTCCACAGACGAAGCAGTGGCAGATATTCTTTGCCGGCGACACCATGAACGACGGGTTGCGGTCGTCGTGGAAGGGGCAAAGGCCTTTGTAGTTCACGCCACTCTTACGAAGTGTCACGAACTCGCCGACCACGTCGACAATCTGTGCCGCGTCGAGAATCTTGTCTACTGTCGCCCGGTCTATCATCGTGTTCGCCTATCTTATGATGACCTTCTTGCCGCCGACGACATACAGTCCCCTACCCGGCTGGCCGACACGCTGGCCGTTGAGGTTGTAGTAGGGGGCGTCGGCGCCAGTCGGCTGCAAGTCACGGATGGCCGTCACGGTGCCGTCGCCACTGCCAATGAACAGCTGCAGTACCGATCCCAGCAGTTTCAGCGGCTGGAAGCAGGCCCGGAAGGGTGCCACGCTGCCCTCGTCGGTGTACAGGAAGGCAGTACCCTCAGCGTTCAGCTGATAGCTGTCGGCAATGTTCTGTCCCTGCAGTGTGCCCACGAACTTATAGTTGTTGCCACTGGCCGTGAGTACCTCCGTAGCCTGCACCGTAGCATTCGTTGCGCTGAAGGTGATGTCCTTATTCGTCAAGTCCCACTTCTTACCCCAGGTATTGCCCGGCACGGCGATGATATACGGCGTGTTGGCCTTCAGCTCTTCGGCAAAGTCGAAGTTGACGGTATTGCCGCTCTCGCTGACGAACTCCTTCAGCCAGAAGTGCTTGCCGGTGTCGCTGCTGCTGTGGAACCAGTCTTTCACGGCTTCGCCCTGCTTCACGGTGGTCACGTCGAAAGGCACCACGATGGTGCTCCAGCCCTGCGAGCCATCGGCGCCTACGGTGAAGCGTCGGGTATAGGTGGCCGTGTTGGCCGTGAACTCCACGGGCGAGAAGAAGGGGTAGCCGTCGGTGAGTGTCAGCTGCTCGGCCACGCCGCTGTTCACCACGTTACAGCCGTCGAGTCCTGCGGGCGTCTCGTCGTCCATGATATAGAGCGTGTTCGGATTGTCGTTCGGCGTCACCGTCTCCACACCCGTCACGTCCGTGATATCCAGCGCCAGGTCGTCAGCGCCCATCACGACGGAAGCCGCAGGCGGCGTGACCGTCATCGTGCCGTCGGCCGCATAGGTGACGATACCCTTGAGACTCTTGACGGCATAGGTATTCAAGATAGCATCCCACTTGACGGCTATCTTATAGGCGCCGCCCATCTTCATACCATCGAGTTCGAAATCTATGGTCTGCGAACCCTGGGCGGGGATGTTGGTGGGATAGTAGTTCTCAATACCCGTATAGGGGTATCCGCCTTCCGGCTTCCTCGGACCGTACAGTCTGACGTAAATGCCGGCGGTGTGGGCCGTCGTCTCCGAGTCATTATGGATGGTGGCCGTGCCCTCCACCCTCGTGCCGTAGACATTGGCTGTGAGGTCGGCGTTGGTCAGGGTCACGTCGTCGGCGCCCATCCTCAGTTCACCAGTCGTCTCGCCATTGTCGGTCACCACCACGCCACTGACTTCACAGAGCTTCTGATTGTTCTTGTCTTTCAGTGTCAGGGTGTAGCTGCGGGCCGTGGTGGGCGTGAAGCTGAAGACGACGTCCTTGGTGGTGTTTGGCTGTATCTCAAACTGCTGGGCTGCCAATGTCGTCGAGCCCGACTTCAGCATCACGTCGCCTGAATAGAGGTTGGCGCCGTTTGTCAGGTGTACAGACACGACGATGGGCGTTCCCTTGACGCGTACGTCGCCCACCTCCATCGTGGCCGTGAGCGTCGAGGTGGCGTCAAGTGTCGACTCAGCCACGGGGTCGTCGATGCCGTTGTCTGTCGGCATGATGTTGACCATGACTTCCTGCGTAAAGCAGAAGCCGTCCTGCGAGGTACTGCCGCCGATGCCCTGCTCCTTGGAGTAGAGTACGGAGAGCTTGAAGTAGCCGTTGCTATTGCCGCCCCATCCCCAGTTGACAAAGAAATAGTCTTCGTCGATATAGCCGTCGAGCACAAAGATGTGACCACCGCCCGTCGACTGTCCGTCGTAGAGCACGGGGCCGTTCTGCGTCAGCTCCTGATAGACCAAGTCTACCCACTCAGCATAGGTGTAATTATTACGTATCAGCAACTGGGCGTCCTTGTCGTAGCCAAAGTACTCCGTCAGCAAAGGGGCAATCTTCTCGCTGTTGGCCGATGAGCCACCCGATGCAGCCGAATTGTATTTCATATAGACACCGGCACCCACATACTCCATCAGTCGCGCCACTTCCTGAGCCGACTCCGAGACATCGCTTGCGGCGTAGCTGTCTTCCATCTTCGACCAGTCGAACTCGTACGGTTCCTTGTCGTCGATGGTATAGTTACCCTTGGTATAGCCCGGAATGGTCTTCGTGGTGGTAGTCGTTCCCCCCAGACGCATGCCGTGATAATAGAGCACCTGGGCAACGGCGGTAGCCTCGCAGCCCGTGACCGTCCGCTCGTCGGATTCTGAATTCACCAGAGGGCAGTACATGTTATACGGCTCGGCCTGATTCCACCGACAAGTCATTCTAGACGCCACAGGCTGGCGGGCAGCACTTGTCAGGGCGCGGGCGGCAGCCACGTCGTTTCTGACGCCGTGCTGCTGCATCCACCTGATCTGGTCAGCATAGCCCTGCAGCCACGCACGCAGGTTGTCGGGCATCGTCTCCTGGGCTATCTCGCCGCTGTCGGCATAGCCCAGGACGAGGTCGCCCGTACAGTCATCGCCGCTGACGATGACAAAGCCTTCCTGCTGTCCTACGTTAAACACATGCAGCTGTTCGACACTGGCAGCGTCGCGCAGCAGCAACGGCACTGACTGCATACCACGGGCAGCGGCCACACCGCTGCCATGCTCCGTGAGAAACCGCAGCGCCAGTTGGCGGGCCTCTTCACGGGTAACAGTGGCCGCCGTCAGCACAGAGCTGAACAGCAAGGCCACTGCTAAGAATAGATTTCTTCTCATTATCATTCTTCGTTCCAGTCGTCTTCCTCTTCGGAGTTATCCCACGCGTCAAAGTAGCGTGAACCGCCGCCGCCACCCACCGTCGGGTTAGACTGGTCGTTGGCACCGGGGCCTGTACTTGCCAAAAGGCTCTCGTTGGTTAAACTCTGTGGAATGATTCCTGGCTTTATATATTCCTTTTTCATAATCATATCTCCTTATTACTTTACAATCACTTTCTTTCCACCAATGATATACAGTCCCTTGCCCGGCTGCGTCACGCGCTGGCCGCCGAGGTTGTAGATACCGTCAGCCGTGGGCTGCTGGCCATTCAGACGACTGTCAATGCCGGTCGTGCCGTCGTAGGCACCTATCATAAGATGGTCGGCAGTAGCATACATCAGACTGATAGGCTGGAAGTAGGCTCGGAATGGAACCACGGTGCCATTTGTCTTTTGGAACGTATTGCCTTCCGCGTTCAGCAGATAACAGTCGGTGACATCTTTGTTCATCATTGTGCCAGCAAACTTATAGTTGTTTCCACTGACTCCAACGGGAGCTGAAGCTTGCACAGGAACAGCCGAACCAATGAAAGTAATATCCTTGTTCGTCAGGTTCCACTTTTCGCCCCACGTGTTGCCGGGTACAGCTATGATATAAGGTGTATTAGCCTTCAACTCTTCGGCAAAGCCGAAGTTAACGGTACTACCACTCTCGCTGGCAAACTCCTTCAGCCAGAAGTTCTTGCCCTCGTCGCTGCTGCTGTGGAACCAGTCGATATCCTTCTCACCCTGCTTCACAGTGGTCACGTCGAAGGGCACTACGATGGTACTCCAACCGTTCGTTCCGTCAGCTCCTACCGTGAACCGGCGGGTGTATGTGGCTGTCGTGGCAATGAAGTCGTACGGTGAGTAGAAACCATAGCCGTCGATCAACGTCAGCGTCACGGCCGTACCGTTCTGAACCACGTTCTGTTCACTGAGACCTGAAGGTATATCTGCCCCCACGAAATACAACGTGTTCGGATTACTATTCGGTGTTACCGAAGTCACAGCATCTATATCTGTAATATCAAGGGCTAACACATCGTCGGCTACGACAACCGTAGATGTAGGCGCAATGGTGTTTGTTGTTCCGTCAGCCAAATAAGTAGTGATACCCATACTACATGGGATACTGTAGTGAGGAACCGCTATTTCCGTTTCCCCACCATCCGTATAATGGTAAGTCAGCAGATAGTTTGTACCCACAGTCAAATCGTTGAACTCAAATTCTATCAACTGCGTTCCACCGTTGGCGGGAATGTTGGTCGGGTAAGTCTTCTTAGTTAAATAGGAATAGTTTACACCGTTGTACTGCCAAACCTTTAATGTTATTCCACTCTCATGTACATTGCTTGCCGAACTGTTTGTGACATTGACCTGTCCCGACATCTTCGGACCATAAAAGCCAAAACCTACATACCCAAAGGTTCCTACAGAATTGTTGAATGTAATATCGCTAGCACTTATTGACAACGATCCTGTTGTGGCAGTAGGGTTCTCTACCGTGATAGACGTTGCGGTAAGGGGGGTGTCATCCTTGTCCACCAGATACAACTCAAGTGTGCCTACTTCCGTAGGAACAAACGATAGTTCAAACGCCTTCTCGTCTGCACCATTCTCCACATCAATCTGACGGGCGGCTACTACATAGTAGTTCCCTCCGACCTTTTTCCATATCTGTATCTTTCCATTGTATTTGTAGCCCGTATTGGAAATACGTGCAACCATGGTTACTGGATTATCCACAATGGCACTGCCACTCAATGAGAGCGTTGCCGTAAGGTTCGGCGTACGATCCTGACTGATATTCTCCAAGGTCAGATTGTCCCCGACAATAGTGGCCTTAATATAATTCAAATCGCTGTCATAGCATGGATACCATATTTCTGAACCTGTCTCACGACAGACGGGTACAAGACGGTATTCGCCATCAGACAAACCGCTTCCAAAGGTATAAGAATTATACCCAGTCATATACATTCCCTCAGAATAATCATCATCATCTCCACCAGTCCCTAATACTTGTAGTTGCGTATCATCTTGATACAAGGCCATTCTCCAATCAAAGCGATGGCCCTTCCCAGTATTATTTGTAAATTTATAGTCTAACCTAAAAGAGTACAAGGTAGACTCCACCAAATTATAGAAATTACCATTGGAGTGACGATAATTAGGAGTACGGGTATTCTCAAACCGGTTAACCGTCAGACGTATTTCGTCGGTTGGCGTTACGCCATCGTCTATAGGCTTGACATTAATCATCGCAGACTGGTCAAGATTATAACCATCCGCAGTAGTGCTGGCACCAATGCCCTGAGTGTCTGGATTCAATGCCGACAGGCGGAAGAAACCATCGCTCAGACCACCCCAGCCCCAGTTGACATGGAAGAAGTCGGCTTCAGAATAGCCATCCAGCACAAAAGCATGACCGCCACCTAAAGAAGTTCCACCAAAGAAGACCGGTCCGTTGGTAGACAGCTCTTGGTAAAGAGCGTCTATCCACTCTACGTACGAGTAGTCATTACGATAAATTGTTTTTGCGTCGCTGTCATAACCGAAATAGTTGATGAGCATGTCAGGCACATCTGAATTAGAGGCACTGGAGCCACCCATTTCAGTGGTTCCATAGTTCATTTGTACACCAGCACCGATATACTCCATCAGCAAGGCAACAGCCTCTTGGGCCTCGGTTGTGGTGGGAGTAACACCAGTGATGTCTGCCCAGTTAATGGTTGCTATGGGTTTTTCTTCGACCACATAGCCAATACCATTCCCTGCCTTATTCCACAAAGGGCACTTTGTCGTGTTATATGCATCTACTGTCTTCAAAATAGTGGTTGAAGCGATACCATTCTTTACTGCTTGATAGTACATGATTTGGGCTGTGGCCGTAGCGACGCATCCCGTGACAGTCGGAATAGCATAATAACTACCACCACCGGCATCCTTAGCGTACATCGGGCAATTATTATTATAAGGTGCTCCCTGATCCCACTTGGTCGTAAGCAACGGACTGACAGCCTGACGCGCCGCACTCTCCGTCAGCGCACGGGCAGCGGCCACTTCGTTCTTCACGCCGTTCTTCTGCATCCATCGTATCTGGTCGGCATAGCCCTGGAGCCAGGCACGCAGGTTGTCGGGCATCGTCGCCGGGCTGATCTCGCCGCTGTCGGCATAGCCCAGAACGAGGTCGCCGGTGCAGTCGTCACCGCTGACGATGACGAAGCCCTCCTGGCGCCCGACGTTGAACACATACAACTGTTCCATATCGGCAGCATCGCTGAGCTGCATGTCTACAGGTTGCATACCACGGGCGGCGGCCACGCCGCTGCCTCGCTCGCTGAGGAACTGCAGCGCCTTCTGGCGCGCGGCGTCCCTGGTCACGGGGGCTGCCGTCAGCGTCATGGCGACGAGCAAGCCCGCTAAGGTCATCAGGTATTTCTTCATTGTCGTAAGGTATTTATTTCTTCAGATATTTTGCCAGTTCACTGTTATTCTGTCGCAAGCCCTTGGCAAACGACTGCGCATTCATCTGCGCACCAAGTTTCGACGTGTGGGTGTGGTCCTTCTTGAAGTACTTGGCCCCGGCCTTCTCCTTCAGCTCGGCCACCTTGACCTTGGCCTTCTCCTTGTCCTGCGGCAACTGCTTCACGGCAAACTTCTTGTCGAGGAAGTCGGCCGAGATGTTATGCAGGTCGACGAACTCCACGCCCGTCTCGGCCACCACCTCGCGATACCACTTGCCGTAGGAACCGTCGCGGCGCTCTATCCTGCCGTCAGGCCACTCGTTGCGGGGTGTCAGCGAGACGAGGATGGGGGTGGCGCCCTTCTCGCGCACGTCGTCGATCATCTTCTTGAGATACCAGCCGAAGGAGTAGACCACCTCGTAGGTGCCGTTGTCCAGCTTATACGTGTGCAGCGTGTCCTGACTGCCGGGGATGACGCCACGCGCCTTCGCGTCGGTAATCGGACAGATGTCGTTATGGCCGAACTGAATGGTGACGAAGTCACCGGGCTGTAGGGCGTTGTAGACGGCATCCCACAGGCCTTCGCGGATGAACGAGCGTGTCGAACGGCCGGCACGGGCGGCATTCACCAACTGTATCTTGTTCTCGTCAAAGACGGTAGCTGCTTGCGAAGCCCAGCCCCACATGCCATCGTCGTCCTTGTCGGCGTTCTTCACCGTCGAGTCGCCCGTAAACCAGACGACGGGCTTTCCGCTAAGGCGATTCACATTCCAAATGGTCTTTTGGGGAATCGGCATGAATTTCATGAGTGCCTTCAACTGCGGGTCGTGACTCTGCACAATACCCAGATAGGCGCTATGGGCGTTCATCTCAGCACCGAACTTTGACGTGTGGATCTTGTCGCCTAAGAAATGGTAGTCCACCTTCCAGCGACTGAACGAGTCGAGCTTCTTGCCACTAATCTCGTTGAGGTCGACAAAGGGCACGCCCTCGGTGGCTGCAACATAGGCAGCCCACTCGGTCTGGGGCTTACGCACTATCTTGCCCGTCTTCTCGTCGTAGGCATTACGGGGCGTCAGCGACATCAAGATGGGATTGGCCCCACGTGCCCGCGTCTCTTTGATATAGCGGCGCAGATAGGTGCCGTACGAATAGACGGTGTCCTGGCGTTGCGTGCGCTGGTTGAAGCCCACGTAGCAGGTGTCGGGGTCGACGCCGGGGATGACGGCTCGGGCGCGCTTCGCGTCGAAGAACTCGCCGTTGTCGTTATGGCCAATGGAGACGATGACCCAGTCGCCAGGCTTCAGCGCATCGCGGACGGCCGGCCACAGGTCGGTGTAGAAGGTACGCGTAGACATACCGCCCAGCGCTTGATTCTCGACGGTCATCCTCTTAGCATCGAAATACTTGGGGAAGTAGTAGCCCCAACCCCACTGGCCGTTGGAACCGTCGCCGCGCGTGCCGTTGCGCATCGTCGAGTTGCCCACCAGGAACAGCACGGGATTGCTGCCCACACGCGTCGAGCCGGGCTTTGGCCGCGACATCAGCGCCTTGGCTATCGAGTCGGGGGTGTTGTCCACCACTTTGTTCACATCCTCAATGGGGTCGGGCAGGTTGTCGAAGCCCTGGGCCCCAACTGTCATCGCCATCATGGCGAGCATCGTCATCGTAAGTAGTCGTCTCATTGGCATATTTTTCGGCAAAGATAGTGATTTTTCCTCAATCCGCAAAACATTTACCGAAAAAGTTAGTAACTTTGCACGCAGTTAGGTATTACGAAAACAACGAGAAATGATGTACGACAAGCAAGAACTGGACGAGCGCGTGACACGCGCCGTCGATAATTTCATGCAGGGCTACGGCTGCTGCCAAAGCGTGGTGGCCGCCTTTGCCGACCTCTATGGACTGGACGACACGATGGCGAAACGCATCGCCGCTGGCTTCGGCGGAGGCGTCGGACGCCTGCGTATGATGTGCGGTGCCGTCTCGGCCATCGTTATTCTCGTCGGCCTGCAATGCGGGCAGACGGAGGGGGCCGACCGCGAGGGGAAGTCGGCCTGCTACAAGGTCGTGCAGGAGCTGCTGGCGCAGTCGAAGGCGGAGAACGGCAGCCTCATCTGTGCCGAAATCCTGGGCATTCAGGGTCACGTCAAGGCTGCGTCAAGCTACGTCGCCTCTGCACGCACAGCCGAGTACTACAAGACGCGCCCCTGTGCCGCAAAGGTAGAGAGTGCCGCCCGCATCTTTGCCAACTACCTGGCATCCTTATAGCGCGCGTATTGTCTAAAAATTGCTGCACTTTTTTGTAGGTATAACAAACACACGGGGACAATCCACATGTGACTGTCCCCGTGCGATGTACGTATCGTAATACTCCTTGATTCCGTGGCGTTTTACTCCTCAGTCTCCTTCTCGGCGGCGCGGAAGTTATCAAGGTCCTCTACCTGGAAGGCCTTGATATAGGCGCTCTTACCTAGGATATCTTCCTCGGCCATGCGGACATAGACGTTGGCGCTCTTCTCGAAGAGCTCGGGAGCTTTGGTGGCGTCGCGGAGGATCAGCAGTGACATCACGAGCTCGGCAGTCATGTCGTAGAGACGGCGAGCCAGGAAGTCCTGAGCGTCCTGATTCTCCAGCGCTTTCACGTTAGCGAGAGCCTCCTCGTAGACGGGAATCAGGCGCTCGACGCGGGTCTTGAGACCCTCCAATGACTTGGAGGGAGTGGTGGCGGCGGCCATGTCCTTGATGTTCTGGAGCATGGTGCCATTGGTGATGTAGCGGATGGCGGCAACGACCTGCAGCTGCGTGGTACCCTCATAGATAGAGAAGATACGGGCGTCGCGGAACAGGCGCTGGCTCTTGTACTCCATGATGAAGCCCGAACCACCGTGAATGGAGATGGCGTCGTAGGCATTCTGGTTGGCGTACTCTGAGTTCATACCCTTGGCCAGCGGCGTGAAGGCATCGGCCAGGCGCTTGTAGGTCTTGCACTCCTGCTTCTCCTCGGGAGTCAGCTTGCGATCACGCTCAATGTCCTCAAGGCACTTGTAGATATCAACGTAGGCTGCTGTCTCGTATAGCAGCGCACGACCAGCATCGAGCTTGGCTTTCATGCGGCTCAGCATATCGTAGACAGCGGGGAAGTTGATGATCTTGTCACCAAACTGCTGGCGCTCCTTAGCGTAAGCCAGTCCCTCGTTGTAAGCCTCCTGCTCAACACCTACTGACTGAGCGGCAATACCTAAGCGGGCACCGTTCATCAGGGCCATCACATACTTGATAAGACCCATCTTCGTCGAGCCGCAAAGCTCAGCCTTGGCGTTCTTATAGGTCAGCTCACAGGTGGGTGAGCCGTGAATACCCAGCTTGTGCTCAATGTGACGAACGTTGACGCCGCCCTGGCGCTTGTCGTAGATGAACATCGACAGACCACGGCCGTCTTTCGTGCCCTCCTCAGAGCGGGCCAGCACGAGGTGGATGTCCGAGTCACCGTTGGTGATGAAGCGCTTCACACCGTTCAGGCGCCAGCAGTTCTCCTTCTCGTCGAAGGTAGCCTTCAACATAACGCGCTGCAGGTCGGAACCGGCATCGGGCTCGGTGAGGTCCATACTCATGCCCTCACCAGCACAAACACGGGGGATATACTTCTGACGCTGTTCCTCAGAGCCGAACTCGTACAGCGTGTCGATACAGCTCTGCAGGCTCCAGATGTTCTGGAAACCGGCATCGGCAGCCGAAATCATCTCGCTCAGCATCGAGAAGACAGTGTTGGGCAGGTTCAGACCGCCGTAGCGGCGAGGCATAGAGACACCCCACAGACCAGCCTTGCGGGTGGCGTCGAGGTTCTCGTAAGTCTTAGAGGCGTAAATCATGCGGCCGTTCTCGAGGTGCGGACCTTCGAGGTCAACGCTCTCAGAGTTTGGCTCGATGATGTTGGCAGCCACGTCGCCTGTGATGTCGAGAATCTGCTTGTAGTTCTCGATAGCATCGCCCAGGTCAACGGGAGCGTAGTCATATTCCTTTGCATCAGCAAAGCCTTTTTCCTTCAGCTCAACGATACGAGCCATCAGGGGGTGGTTCAAGTAGAACCCGATCTCAGGATGATCGCTAT
>Ga0310697_10003074_pt1 | contig 17117 bp, 8 predicted proteins | sample 172DNAGHGlowgp2_FD_203883 | JGI IMG/M metagenome (GOLD analysis project Ga0310697, IMG submission 203883) | Sheep rumen microbial communities from Palmerston North, Manawatu-Wanganui, New Zealand - 1728 DNA GHGlow gp2 (v2) (version 2) | ecosystem: Host-associated > Mammals > Digestive system >... | reverse complement strand
AAATTAGTCTGTACCCAATGTGGCGAGGTCATCCCCGATTTTGCCACTTGGTTTTCCCAAAACCAGCAGTGCAAGTGCGGCTGCAAACGAGCCGATGTAGTCTATTCGGCTGATTATCAACAATTGACAGAGCTGACGAAGCCGGAGCACAAGCCCGCCGACTTCTACCACTATTTCGATTTCCTGCCCCTGATGGACCGAAAGAACATCGTCACGCTCGGAGAGGGGGCGATTCCGATTGAGGAGTGGGGCTTCCTTGAGCAGTATGCCCGTGAAAAGCACGGCGTTGACTGCAAGGTGATGGTCTATCGCAATGACCTGAACGGTGGCAGCAACACTTTCAAGGACATTGCCGCTTCGTTGGCCGCCTCCCTCTTCAAGGAGAACGGCGTGAAGGAGTACTGCGTGGCCTCCACGGGCAACACCGCCACGGCTTACGCCCGCTATTTGGCCGAGGCCGGCGTCAAGTTCACGGTCTTCATGCCCCACGATGCCTGTCCCGACTCGGTTGCGGCCATCCGCTCCTACGGGCAGACGGTGGTCGTGTGCGACGGCAACTACGGCGACGCCAAGCGGGAGGCCAACGAGTTCCACGAGAAGAACCGCGTGCTGATTTCCACCGGCAACATCGACCCGATCCGCGTCGAGGCCAAGAAGACCATGGTGTTCGAATACCTGCGGCAGCTGGGCAAGATGCCCGACGTGTATGTGCAGGCCGTCGCTGGCGGCACAGGCCCGATCGCCCTCGACAAGGGCATCCGCGAGCTGCAGGCATCCTTCCCGGAAACCAAGCTGCCGCGTATGCTGCTGATTCAGCAGGACACCTGCGACCCGATGGTGCAGGGGTGGGAGAGTGCCGTGAAGGCCGGCTTCCCGGAAGGGTACGAGAAGAACTACCCCGTCATCGCCGATCCGCAGACCATGGTTTCCATTCTCTCTGCCGGCAATCCAGGCATGTTCCCCATTGTCGCGCCCATCGTGCGCAAGAGCGGCGGCACGTTCCTGCGCGTGAAGGAGGGTGAATTGGCGAAGTTCGGACGGATTGTCAAGGACGAGCGCGGTATCTATTTCGGTCCCGCTTCTGTTGTCTGCCTTGCCGGTTTCTACAAAGCATTGGAAGAGGGACAGATACACAACGGCGAAACCGTGCTTTTGAACACCGGCGAAGGTGCGGCGCGGGCCACGTTCTTCAAGAAGATGGTGGACGAGGCGGAGTAGTGGATGGTAATCAAAATTATGAAAAAAAATGAGTACTGTTTTTACTCTCAAAAACATTGAAGATATCGTTTACGGCGGCCGCAAAATCAATTTGTCGGAGCTGCCGATGCGTGAAGTGGTCGATTGTTACGACTTTTTGGAGCGGTTTGCCTCCGACAAGATCATATACGGCATCAACACAGGCTTCGGCCCGATGGCGCAGTGGCGCATCGACGACGCCGACCTCACGGCCCTGCAATATAATATTATACGCAGCCATTCCACGGGTGCTGGCGAGCCGCTGCCCGACGATTGCGTGAAGGCCGCGATGGTGGCCCGCTTGGGTACCTTTTTGCAGGCCCGTTCGGGCGTGCATCCCGACCTGGTGATACTTCTGGTAGAGATGATTAACCGCGACATTCTCCCGATGATTCCGCAGCACGGCAGTGTGGGCGCGAGCGGCGACTTGGTGCAACTGGCTCACTTGGCCTTGGCGATGATCGGGGAGGGAAGTGTCCACTACCATGGGGAGTGGCGGCCCGCCGGCGAGGTGCTCCGCGAGAACGGCCTTGAGCCGTTCCGGATCCATATCCGCGAAGGGCTCTCCATTACCAACGGCACCGGCGTGATGACCGGCGTGGCGACGGTCAACCAGTTCCAGGCCGAGCAGCTCCTCGATTGGGCGACGTTGGCCGCTGTGATGATGAATGAGATTGCCGGCTCCTTCGATGACCTGATGGCCGAGCCGCTTAACAAGGTCCGTCGTCACGAGGGACAGCAGGTGATTGCCGCGCGGATGCGGCAGCTCGCCCGTGGCAGTCAATGTCTGCAACAGCGTGAGCACCAACTCTATGAGGGAAACCATCAGGAGACCACCTTTGACCACAAGGTGCAGCCCTACTATTCGTTGCGTTGCGTCCCGCAGATTCTCGGGCCGGTCTATGAGACCCTGGCCAACTGCCGCCGCGTGCTCGAAGAGGAAATCAATTCCGCCTGCGACAACCCGATTGTGGATCCCGAAACCCATAACGTCTATCATGGCGGAAACTTCCACGGCGACTACGTCTCGTTGGAGCAGGACAAAGTGAAGATCGCGATGGTGCGATTGGTGATGACCGCCGAGCGGCAGCTCAACTACCTCTTCCACGACCGCATCAACGGCATCCTGCCACCGTTCCTCAACCTCGGCAAACTGGGACTGAACTACGGTATGCAGGCCTGCCAGTTCACAGCTACCTCCACCACCGCCGAGTGCCAGACGCTCGCCATGCCCAACTACGTGCACAGCATTCCGAACAACAATGATAATCAGGATATTGTGAGCATGGGCACGAACACCGCACTGCTCACGAAAAGGGTGATCGACAATGCCTGGCAGGTGATGTCCATTCAGTACATCGCCCTCGCGCAGGCTATTGACTGTCTGAAAATCGCCGACAAACTTGCTCCCATCTCTCGCCAAATCTACAGACAGGTGCGCGAAATTTGCCCGCTCTTCATCGAAGACACCCCCTTCTACGAGGACATCCGGAACATCCAGGACCTTTTGAGGAAAACCCCGTTGTCGTTGGACTAATTTTTTTATGAATTAAGAATGAGCGGGTACATCCAAAATCATTAACGATGGGAAAGATTCTGGCGTTGTTTTTACTTTGTGTTATGACAGTTGTTGGATCGGCCCAAAGTGACAAGAAATTACCCTTTGCGGTGTTGGTTCACAAAAAATGTCACAATTGTCAGCATCCAACTTATGACACTCTTTGCCATTTCTCATACGAGGATATTGCCTTAACCGATGATTCAATTACATTTAGGGATATGAAATGCATATACTTTCACGATGATAAGGAAAATCCCAATCGTGTGAGTTATTTGTCTGGTACCTATTTGGTCTTTTCATTCCCTGATGGTTGGAAATATAACTTGGAGTTGTTTAGTTATTGGTCCAGTTTTTACCCTGTTTATGCACGGATATTGTACTTAAAGGACTTCGGTAACACTTTGCGCATCGAAAAACGGTTTTTCGATAAAGACTGGAGCAAAGGAGTCTCCAAACTCGTGAAGAAATGGAATCGGTATGCGCTTAACCCTTTAACCCCATAACCCCTTAACCCTTTAACCATTATAGCCCCCAATAACATGAAATATGCACTTATAACCGGAGGATCCCGCGGCATCGGACGTGCCGTGGCCTTGCGCCTCTCCCGCGAGGGAATGCCCGTGGTCGTCAACTATGTGAGCAACGACGCGGCCGCTGAAGAGACGAAGCAAATGATTGAAAACCAGGGTGGTGTGTGTGAACTTCTGAAGTTCGACATCGCCGATGCGAAAGCGGTGGATGCCGCGTTGGAGGAGTGGGAGAACGCCCATCCCGACGATTACATCGCCGTTTTGGTGAATAATGCCGGCACGCGCCGCGATAATCTGATGATCATGATGGGCGACGACGACTGGCACAGCGTCATCGACACGCCGCTGAACGGGTTCTTCTACATCACGCGCCGTGTGGTGAAGACGATGATCCGGCAGCGAGACGGCCGCATTGTCAACATGGCGTCGCTTTCGGGACTGAAGGGCGTGCCCGGCCAGACCAACTACAGTGCTGCCAAGGCCGCTATTATTGGTGCGACCAAGGCGTTGGCGCAGGAGGTGGCCAAACGGAAAGTCACGGTCAACGCCGTGGCACCCGGCTTCATCGCCACCGACATGACGGCGGGCTTGGACGAGGCCGCCTTGAGCAAGATGATCCCGGCGCAGCGGTTCGGCACCCCCGAAGAGGTGGCCGCGGCCGTCGCTTTCCTTGTCTCCCCCGATGCCTCCTACATCACCGGGCAAGTGCTGCAGGTGAACGGCGGGCTGTACAGTTAGGAGGCCGTGTTTCTAACATTGCGGGTTGTTTCGGGCTTGTCTCCCCGGAATTTTAGGGAATTGTCCCCGCGAATCGAGCGGATTACGGGGAGGATGGATGTTTGTGTGATTTGTGGATTCCTTCGGAGACTATGCGAAATCCGGCCTGCGATTTTTACAATTCGAAGCGGAATAGTAAACAAGAAACTTGTAATTTGTTGAATTGTAGTCTTTTAAAAATGTCACAAAAGACTTGACAAACGGTCGGCCTTGTTGTATCTTTGCAGGAAAAAATAAGGACCATGGAGCAGGAAATAGTATCTTACCAGTCGGAGGACAACCTTGTGGTTGTGGAATCCGATGTGAAAGGGAGAAGCCAGAGTCCGGTGGAGAATATCGAAACCATGATTATCGAGGTTCGAGGGCAACAGGTGATGCTTGACCGTGATTTGGCACGTCTATATGGAGTGAAGACCAGTCGTTTAAATGAACAGGTAAAGCGCAACATAGCGCGATTCCCTCAATCTTTTCGATTTCAATTGACAGAGTCTGAACGTGACGAGGTTGTCGCAAAATGCGATAACCTACGGTCATTAAAGTTTAACCCCTCGTTGCCTTATGTGTTCACCGAACAGGGAATAGCGCAGCTGTCAACTGTTCTGCATTCTCAGACAGCCATACAGGTCAGTGTAAGAATTATGGAAGCTTTTGTCGCTATGCGCAGATTTCTGCTCTCAAATGCCGCTCTTTTTCAGCGTGTTGAACATTTAGAGATGCATATAATGGAACATGACAAACAAATTGCGAATGTGTTTCAGCGAATCAATCATCAATTTCCTCCCCGTCAGGGCATCTTCTTCGACGGGCAGGTCTTTGATGCGCACCGTTTTGTCAGCGACCTGGTGCGGACGGCTAAGCAGCGCGTTGTCTTGTTCGACAACTACGTGGATGACACTACGTTGGCGGTTTTGGACAAACGTCAGGAGGGGGTGGTGGCGGTGATCTACACCCGCAAGATCACCCCGGCATTGGGGGCCGACCTGCGCAAGCACGACGAGCAGTATGCGCCAATCGAGGTACGGGAGTTTTCGCACGCGCACGACCGTTTCCTCTGTATCGACGACATCGTCTATCACCTCGGTGCATCGCTGAAGGACCTCGGGCGCAAGTGGTTTGCTTTCAGCCGGATGGAGGTGACTACGGAGCGATTGTTGGAGGCCGTCGGAGCCGGAGAGCGTGGTGTCGCGGGGCAGTGAATCCTGCGGATTTTTCCCCTTCCCTCTCACCCCGCTCCCCCCAACACCATGAACAGTCCGATGCCGAGGTAGTTCCCGACCGCGTAGCCGAGCAGCCCGATGGCGATGCCCGGAAGGATCACCGACCGGTTGTGCAACGCCGCGGCAGCCATCGGCACAAACGGCGGGGAGTTGATGAGCGCGATGGAGGCGGTGAGGGTCAGGTCGCCGTCGATTTTGAAAATCTTGGCGAGCAGGAGCTGCAAGACGAGCGATCCGAACACCGCAAAGGCGATGTAGTAGAGGATGAACAGGTATCGGGAGAGCTCCAGGTCGCGGATGCTCACCATCGTGGCCACGCACAGGCAGAACACATACACGAAGTAGAGTCCCGTGTCGAAGGTGCCTTCGAGCCGCTTCACCGGTTTCCAGAAGGAGAGCGCGAGCGAAAGGGTGGTGAGCAGGATGATGATGACCGCCGTGGCGTTTTCGAAGGGGATGACACGCGACAGGGCGTACGACACCGCCACAATCGCAGCCGCCGCTCCGATGCCGGCACCCCGGTTCAGCAGGCGTTTCCATAGCGGGGATGCCGACTTCGCTGGGTTCGCTTCGGGCTCGGGCTCGGGTGCGCCTGCGGCCTCGGTCTGCGCCGCGCCTTTCGGAAACAGCCATCGGACGACTCTCCCGCCGAAGAAGACGATGAATATCAGGTAAACCCCGGTGACAATCAGGTCGTAGCCCGATACCAACAGGAAAAGGTTCTGCGGAAGGTCCACCGCCTTGGCCACTGGTGCGAAGTTGGGGATGCCTCCCGTGTATATGCCGGTCATGGCCGCGCTCACGCGGGCGAAGTCCTCGTGCGAAAGCCCTGCGGCGGTCGCCTGGCCGTGGAAAAGGTAGAAACCGCCCACAGTCACGGCGAGAATGCTGAACAACCCGGCGATGAACGCCTTGAGCGCCGCCTTCGCCGACCACATCCGGAAATCGCAGCCCAACAGCATGAGCGGGATGGAGAGCAGCACCACCACGTTGGATACATTGGCGCATGTCTTGAGGCCGCTTTCGCCGACTATGCCGATATTGCCCACGACCAGACCGATGACGTACAGGATCACCATGGGCGAGATCTTCTCGATTACGGGCCATCGTTTGGCGGCCAGCATGACGAACAACGGGACAAGGAAAAGATATAAGTACACGGAATGGATAAACTTCTAAACTTACTAAACTACTAAACTACTAAACTACTAAATCACCTAACGTGGCAAAGGTAGCATTTTTCCAATTTGATTGTCGTTTTGTTGAAAAAAAAGAATGCCGGTTCACAATAAACCGTCAGGATTCGCGTTACAAGCCGTTTTTATGTCGATTATGTGATTATGGTTCAACGATTTCTGTTCATGTTAGGGGTGATGTCGGTCTGTTTGGCATGCGTCACGGCGCAGGATGCGAAAGTCTTCGTCCGGAAGGGGATTCCCTATTCCCAGGCGCTGTTTCCGGGGCGGGAGAAGATGCAGAAGCTCTGTTTCGACTTCTACGAGCCTGCAGGCACGGCCGACACGTTGCGGCCGTTGGTGATCACGGTGTTCGGCGGCGGATTCGTGCTGGGCTCCCGGAACCATGAGGACATGGTGGAGTGGGGCAACCGGCTGGCGCGGAAAGGCTTCGCCGCCGCCTCCATCGACTATCGGCTGATGCCCGCCAAGATGTTCTCGTCCAAGGGGTTGGTGCGCACCGGCTACTTGGCGGCGCAAGACGTGAGCGCTGCGGTCCGTTTCTTCAAGGCGCACGCTCGGGAATACCGCATCGACACGAACCGGATTTATCTGCTCGGGCAGTCGGCGGGCGCGGTGGCCATCCTTCATGCACTCTACATGGACGAGAATGAACGCCCGGCGGTCACCTTTGAGGAACCCGCGCTGCCGCCTCTGCACTCACAGGGCACCCCTGAGGCGCGTGCGGAAACCTTCAGCGTGGCCGGCGCGGTGCTGCTTTGGGGCTGCCTCTTCGACCCGGAGATGATCGACCCCGACGAGGTCACCCCTGTATGCCTCATCCACGGCGGCAAGGACAAGATTCTCCCGGTGGACTCCGGCTACGCATTCTCCAACCCGAAGCTCCCGTACGTTTATGGCTCGAAGGCCATCGCCGAGCGAATTCGCCAATTGCACACGGCTCCTTGCGAGCTTCATGTGTTTGACAATGAACAACATGCACTATTCTTCAAATTTCTGTACATGTTCCAGCTCGATGCCTTGAAATTTGACAACTGCTTCCAAATCGCGACGGATTTTATCGGAAAACATTGACATCATCTCTCTTGTGAGTTTTTTTGTGTTCGGCGGCGGGGTCAGATCAGTGCGTCCGTGTTTTCGTTTTCCACGCCCGGGATGAGCCGCTGCACGATTTTGTAGTCGTAGAAGAAGCGGCTGGCGATGACGCGCACCACTGTGTAGGCGGGAATGGCGACGAGCATGCCCACGGCGCCGCCGATGTTCCCGGCGATGAGCAGTACCACAAAGATTTCCAGCGGACTTGCCTTGATGCTGGTGGAGTAGATGAGCGGCTGGTAGATGAAGTTATCGACTAACTGCGTGGCCAGCATGACGGCCAGTACAATCAGGGCGAACACCCAGATGTTGACGTCCAGTCCGATGCCGGCACCGTATTTCAGGATGACGCAGAGGACCACACCGATGACCTCGCCGATCAGCGGACCCACGTACGGGATGACGTTCAGCAGGCCGGCGATGAAGGCAATGCCGAGGGCGTAGCTGAAATCGACCCGTGCGACGAGCCACAGCCCGAGGCAGTCGAGCAGCACCACGCCCAGAATCTCGATGATCAGTCCCACGAAGTAGCGCGAGAGCAGCCGTTCGATGTCGTGGATGGTATTTTTCACGCGCTCCTCGATCTTGTCGGGCACCATGGCACCGACAATCTTGCCGAAAAGGGTGTCGTCTTTGATGAAGAAGAAGGAGATGAAGACCACGGAGAAGATTCCGACCGCCAATCCGGCCACAGTTGAGGCCACCGAGCCGATGATGCCGGAGATGTTCGACAGGTTGAGCACTTCGGTGATTTTGCCCATCAGCAGTTCCACCCCGTCGAAGTCATCGCCTACCCAGGGGAGGTTTTGGATAATCCAGCCGTTGACCTGGTCGATGATGTTGTTGCCGTCTAACGGCTCCTCCGAGTTCATGACGGAGGCTTCGCGCACGATGTTGGTGACCACCGGGATCACCTGCATGACCACGAAGGCCAAAAGGGCGAAGATGATGACGAGGGTGACGACCGCCAGCAGCGCGTCTGGTGCCGACTTCCCCTTGACCTTGATTTTGCGGAGCAGTCGCAGCACCGGCTGCCCGACTAACGACACCACGAAGGCGATGAGGATGTAGGCCAGCACGCTGCTGAAGTAGTAGCATAGCACGGCGGCAATGGCGAGGGCTCCGGCGAAAATGATGTACCGGGCCAGTCTGTCGATACTGCGTTCTTTTTCTTCCATGTTCAAAGTTCAAAGTTCAAAGTTCAGCGGCGGCAAAGGTACGATTTTTTCGATTGGAAAAAGGGGAACCCGAAAAGGATTCCCCGTGTCGTATGGATTGGGCTGCGTGGGCGTTATTCGCAGTCCTTCACGCACCGCACGCTGAAGGCGTTCTGTTCGGACTGGAGGCCGAAGGGGACGGTGCAGCAGTGGGACTGGAGACCGAAGGCGGACGAGGAGGTGTCGCCGTGGAACCAAGTCTCGCTGTACAATCCCTCGAAGCGGTTCAGGGTGGCGTTGTAGAAGCCGGCGGGGCGTGCGTTGAAGCCCGAGGCGTTGGTGCCGAAGTGGTTCACCCAGAGATTCTCGCTGCTGAGGTTTTCGGCGCGGTGGGTGCGCAGCACGTTGATTTCCTTCACGGTGGGCAGGTGCCAGCCTTCCGGACAGATGCCTCTGACATAGCCGTTGACGCGCTCGGGCGTTTCGGTGCCGCCGGCGGCGTCATGCCAGGTGTAGAGGTAGCCGTAGGTCTGGAAGTTGACTTGCAGGTTGTTGCTGAGCGTGGAGCGGTAGATCATGGCGTTCGGGGCCGGCGTGCGCAGGTTCTCGGTCATCCAGCAGTAGCCGTCGATTTTCGCGGCGGTGTAGGTGTTCCCGTCAGCCGTGACGGTGGCGGGGCACTCGGCCTCGGTGCAAGGACTGAGCTGGTCGAACTCGACGGGCGAGCCGCATTCCAGGTCGTTGCTGTAGGTGGTCAGCTGGTTGGTGACGGTGTAGTGGTAGCTGTCGGTGCGGCTGACGGTGCCGGCATGGTTCGCTACGGGCAGCTCGGTGACGGTGTAGTAGATGTAGCGGAGCCACGACCCGTTGCTGATCTGGGCAAGGGGCAGCCCGGTGAAGGTGTGCGTCCAGTTGTTGCCCTGGCTCAGCTGCGCGGTGGCAATGACCTCGTTGTCGGCCCGAAGCTCCACGGTGACGGAGACCGGGCGGGTGCCGAGGGTGTTGTTGTAGTCGATCCACTCCTTGGTGACGGTGACAGTGGTGTCGATGATGCGGAAGTTGCAGAAAACGGGGATGTCGTTCTCGTGGCGCGGATAGCTGAAGCTGTTGCCGCGCGGCACAAAGACGGTGTCGCCGTTGTCCTTGAGGTAATATTCGGTGTGGATGGGGTCATCGACGTGGTCGCGCTTGAGCTTCAAGTCGCCGCCGACGGTGTCCAAGTGGATGTTGAACTGGCGGAAGTGGACGAGGGCGTCATACACGTGCTCGATGTTGCCCTCTCTCAGACTGTAGGTGCCATCGTTGTTGTTGACTGCCCCTGCGGGGATGACCTCGCGCATCTGGTACTCGAAATAGACGGTGTCAATCAGCTGCTTGTCGGTGAAGCCATGCTCGCGCAGCGTCGTGTAGCTGAAGAGCAGGCCGTCGGAATTGTCTTCGAAGAAGCGGATGACATTGCCGATGTTGTGGACGGTCAGGGTGCGGTCTGTGCCGGTGCCGACCGTGTTTCTCGGCATCGGGGCGAAGGCGGCGTTCTGGCCGACCGGCTTGAGTTCGAAGGTGAACTCGTGGTTGCTCAGGGCCGGGGCATTCGGGTGCACAAGCCGCTTCTCGGCTCTGGGATGGTAGAGCACGGAATCGTTGCTGAAGGTGTTGACGAACACCGGGATGCGCACCACGCTGTCGATGACCTCCTCCTCATTATGGGTGGTGATGGAGTAGTAGGTGACGACAGTCTTCAGGGAGTCGTTGGCACCTTCCGAAAGGGTGATGTCCAAGTGGAAGCGCTTCGCCGTGTAGGTCACGCCGGGGATGTTGTCCTCGCCGAAGTATTCCGGGGCGAGCTCGCGCAGGATGTAGCGGAAGGTGGTGTCCGTTTTGTGCCCGAGGTCGTCCATGGTGAAGACGATGGGTATGAAAGTGCCTGACTTGGAAGAGTCTGAAAGGACGGTGCTGTAGTTGTCAATGAAGATGTGGTAAATGTACTCGTCGTACGCGGCGTCCTCGATTTCGGGCATGGGGATGTTCTCGGTGGCTGGCTCAAGGGCGAAGGCGAACTTGTCGTCGGAGAACCACTGGCGACCCCGCAGGACCTTGACGACCTCGGGTAAGACATACGCAGGGATGAGGTGCTCGTTGGTGATGGTATCCACGTAGCCATTGTCCTCGGCGAGTCGTCCGCCATGGGCGTAGCTCTCCCGGTACTGGTTCGGCACCGGCGTCTCTGTCACAAAGTACTCCACCAACTGGCCGTGGTTGTGGTACTTCGGCATGTGCATCCAAGTGTAGTGCCCGTAGTCGTCGAGGGTGGGGATGTAATTGGTGTGGATTACCTCGCTGCCGAGGTTGTTGCGCAGCTCCAAGCGGACGTAGTCGCGCAGCAGCTGGGCGTTGTTGTTGTCTTTCCAGTGTTTATAGACGGTCAGATCGACGGTCTCCGGCTCGTGCGTGTTGGTGACGGTGTAGCCCGTGACGTGCTGCGTGTAGTGCTCCGGCGTCTGCGGCTCGGAGAGGGCGTAGCGGATGACGTTGCGGGCATCGTCATAGACCGGCAGGTCCTTGAAGACGGAGTCCCACTGGTCGCCTTCGCCGGTGATCACCATCTCGTAGGTCTGCACGTAGGGCAGGGGAGTGGTGCCGGTGAGGCGGATGGTGACACTCTGCGGGCGGTAGCCGTCCTGGTCGTGGGCATCGTCCCAGACTTTGGTAACCGGAATGTCAATGTAGGCCTGGTCGATGGTGTTGGTGAAGTTGTAGCCCTCCTGCTCGGTGCTGTAGCCTGCCACCGGCCGTTCGAGGACGGAATAGGCGAAAACATGACCGTCGCCGCTGACGATGGTGTCGCCGGTGTCGGTGAGAACGTCATAGACGGGCAGATGCTGGAAATGGAAGATGACGTGGTCGTGCGGAAGGGTCACGCTATCGATTGCTTCTCCGTCGCGGAGCAGCACAATGGTGATGTCGGGGTGATGCGTGCCGGTGGAATCTACCCAGGTCTTCCGGCCGGGAACGCTCGTATATTCCTGTGCAATGGTGTTGGTGATGGTGCCGTTGGCACTGTTCACCACTGTGGTGTAGCCCTCAACATGGCGTTCGTCGAGGGTATAGACGAACGGACGGAGGTCTCCGCTTCCTACCACCACCTTGCCGCTCTCGTCATAGACATCGTAGTAGGGTAGTCCGCTGAAGGTGTGCGTGGTCTCGCCGTGGTGCAACACCACACTGTCGTATTTTTCGCCGTCGCGGAGCAGCAGGACGGTGATGTCGGGGTGCGTGGTGCCGGCCGGGCAAATCCATCGTTTCTCCACCACAATGCTCGTGTCTTTTTTCAGGAGATTGCTGTCCAAGGTGTTGGTGACGGTGAAGTGGTGGGAGTCGGAGTCTTCGATGTCAGTGAAGTAGTCGGCCACGGCGTTCTCGGTGACCGTGTAGGCGATGGTGTCCGCGCCGAGTTGACTGTTGGTCTTGGCGAAGGGCAGTCCCGTGAAGGTGTGTGTCCAGTCGTTGTCTTCGTTCAGCAGTACGGAGTCTTTCTCTTCGCCATCGGCCCAGAGTTTGACTTTGACGTTGGCAGGGCGCAGGGCGAGGCCGTCGTTGTAGTCTTTCCACACCTTGTTGACGGTGACGGCGGTGTCGGCGATGCGGACGTTACGGAAGAGCGGCACTTTGGCCCGGTGGCGCAGCAGTCCGGCTTCCGACGCGCGATCGACCACGACCTGGTTTCCGTCGGTGTCGAGGTAGTATTCAGGGAAGAGCAGCGTGTTGATGGTGTCCAACAGGATGAGGTGTTTCCCCTCGGTGGTGTCCATGTGGACGACCAGTTCCCGGAAGTGGACCACGGCATCGTAGTAGGTGGTCACATCCCCGTTCTTGAGGCTGTGGGTGCCGTTGTTGAGGTTGGTGGTCCCTTCGGGGATGATTTCCCGCATTTGGTAGTGGAAACTCACCCCATCGATGAGCTGCTTGTCTGTGAATCCGGCACTGCGGAGGTTGTTGTGGTTGAAGGCGATGATGCCGAAATTGACGTGGTGACCCACGTTCGAGGCGGTGTCGGTGCGGTTGACACCCTCCCCGCCCGAACTGGCCGGCATGGGCGCGACGGCGGCGTTAGCCCCCACCGGACGGAGCTCGAACTGGAACTCGCCGTCCTGGATCGCGGGAGTGCTGACGTGCACCAGGCTCTTTTCCGCCACGGGCGTGTAGAGGAACTCCGACTCGCTGTAGCGGTTGACGAAGACCGGCGTGTTCACGATGCTGTCGCGGTCAGGTTTACCATAGTAGTGGACGACGGCGTGCAGGGAGTCGTTCGCGCCTTGGCTCACGGTGATGTCGATGGTGAAAATGGTCCCGTCATAGAAGATGCCCGGAATGCGGTCTTCGCGCCGCTCCTCCTCGGGGGTCTCCTCGTTCAGGTAGTAGGTGAAGGTCTTGGAGGTCTCGCCGCCGAGGTCGTCCAACGTGAAGGTGATGGGCGGGAAGGCGGTGCCACGGGTGTCGGGGGCGACCGTGTCGCTGTTGTTGCGGATGACGATGTCTTTGACGATGAAGTCCTCGGCCACGGCGGAGGCGTCCTCCGGCATCGGGAACGTCTCGTCCTCCGCGTCCAACTCGATGTAGAAGAGGTCCTCGTTGAACCAGTTGCGGCCCACGAGCTGCTTCTGCACGTCCAGGTTGACGGTCACAGGGGAGAAGTGCTTGTTGGTGACGGTGTAGCCCGTCGTCGCGTCGCCGGCGTAGCTCACGTTGTAGTCCGTGGGCACCTCGACTTCCTGGACTGTATAGACAATGTCGATGCCGTTGTGCCGTTGGGGAAGGCCGTTCCAGGTGTAGGCCCAGGTGTTGCCGGTGTTGAGGGTGATGGTGTCGCCGTAGGCCGCGCCGTCGGCATAGAGCAGCACCTGCACGTCGGCAGGGCGCAGGCCGTCACGGTGACCTCGTAGTGCTCGGGCACAGTCATCTCCTCCACGATGTAGTTGCGGTTCGAGTAGAGGTCCTGGAAGATATAGTGCCAGTCGTTGTCGGCGGACAGGGTGGCGCGTTCCACCTCGGTGCCGTTTTCCAACACGCGCACGGTGACGGCGTCCGTCCGGATGCCGTCCTGATTGTCGTTATCGTTCCACACCTTGGTGACGGGGACTTCTATGTGTAGTTCGATCACGCGCCAGGTGGCATAGAGGTGGTTATCCTCCTTGCCTGCCGCCACGATCTCGTCTGCGTAAAAGTATTCGTAGTAAGGGTTGTCCGAAAAAATCTTTTCTTCACTTGTGGTAGTCCAGCCCATGAATTCATAGCGATAGTATCCAACTTCGAAAGCCTCGGGGAATCCCAATTCCGTGGCATTTGGCCCCAGGATGGTAAAGTCGCTGTTCCATGGCGCGACGTTGGGGATGGTGATGTCGCGATTTTCCTGTCCAGATCCTTCGGGAAAGTTGGTGTGGTAGGTGACGGAGATTTTCGGTTGTTCTGGCAGGGCATACTGCGCAACGAGTACAATCGTTCCGGTATGCAGTCTGTTGCCGTGCTCGTCCTCGTCCCACTCGGACACGATCGAATCGTCCGCCTTGAAGGTGTCGCCGTCCTTTAAGATGGCTCCGCTTTCCCCGGTCGCCTCGATTTTCCAGCCGATGAAGATTTCACCTTCTTTTTCCGCAACACCCAGAACTGGAGCCTGCGCACCGCCGTAGTAGTTCCGTTTGTCCTTGTTCACCGTGGTGAGTTGGTTTTGCAGGGAAGAGGAGAGGGTTCCGCCGTTAGCATCATACTGGATGTAGAACGGTCCCGGCAAAGTCCATCTGGCATAGAGGTGAATCTCCGCCGTTCCCTCCGCAGCCGATCCTGTTCCCGCCAGCTCGTTTACCACATCTTCCGTCAGCGTGACATTCTGCGAGAAGAGAACATCATTTCCTTCGCCGTCCTTGTAATACCAGCCGCTGAACACATAGCCCGTTCTCTCCGGATTTGCCACGCGCTCCGCCGTGTTGCCGATGATGACCGAGCTCTCCGCATAGACTTCCGGTTCGGTCTCGTAATTGTAGTGATAGATCACATTGCAGCTCACGGGCACCCACTTGCCGTAGAAGGTAAGGTTTTGATCCGGCATGACCTTATCCGTAAAGCTGTAAGGTTCTCCCTCGCCCTTAGCGTTTGTATACCAGCCCCGGAACTCTTTCAGCACACCGTTAATCACTTCCTGATGTCCGGCCTGATAGCGCGCTGCGCCTGCGCCATTCGGATCATTTATTACCACGTCGCCAAACGCATCGCCGACAAAGAACGCCTCATTATTTGTATACGTGGGCCACGCCGTATTCTTTGCAAGAAACGAAGGGGTGATCCCGTCATTCGGCTCAAAGGTGATTCTGTACTCGATCGGTTCGTAGGTGAGCACCATCGGCATTGCCCTGCTGATGTCGCCGTCTTCATATTCGAACGAATAGCCGCGCGCTCCTTCCGGCTCAGTATAGGTCCGTGTGCCGGTTTCGATCTTCGTAAGCCGGAAGCCTGTATCGACGCTTCCGATCATATACTGGTGAGAATGATAGTCTGAGTAAGAGACCTTTCGTTCCGTCCTTTCCCTGACGGTTCCGTCCGGATTGTATCGGACTAACACAAACGGATGCTCATATCTGTTTGGCACATAGCTTACGCCCAGATAGATCGGATCACCGTCCTTCACCTCTTTTTTTGCAAGCAGGTTATAGCCGGTATTCGTAAAGTCAAATACGGTCTTGCCGGTATTGTAACCGTAGTATCTTAAAAACTCCCAGCTGCCGCCCATCAGCTTCTGCACCTTCTCGTTCTGCAGATAGACGTTGCTGTAGAGGTTTTCGCGGAAACGGATCTCGAAATCCACGCCCGACAGATCACCGTATGCCGGGTTCCCATCCGGAAGATACTGTTTGTAAGTGTCTCTCACGTAGGGGCCGAAGGTTGCGTTCCAGCCGCTCTCGGTGTTCCACCCGTTGCTGCTGCCGTAAGCAAAGCGGACCTTCAGCGTATAGGTATTGCGGCACATATAGACGCGCACGATCGTGCTGCCGTCGCCCGCAATGACTGCGGCCTCGTTATCGTCCCAGCCGCCGTTTGCCGAATAATATGCAACATTGCTTCCGTTATGCTCGACCGTGGCGGCATAATATTCATTTGCGCCGTTCCGCACGCCCGTTCCGCTCAAGTGGTAGTGCCAGGTGCTGGCTCTTCCGCCGCCGCCGTTGTCGTCTGTTGTCCTGTGGTCTTTATCCGCATACGCGATGGCCTTGTCGATATCGACCGGATCTCCCGGCAGACCCGTAAGTTCCAGTTCTTTGATCTCCGGCCACGGAGCATAATTGGCCGCAGTCTTTGCGTCGGAAGGATTCTGGATCTCCTGCATGACGATGACCTTGTAGGAAACCTCTTTCTTTTCCCATTCCGCGTATAAGGTGACATCATCTTCGACCGGGGTGGCAAAGTCCCATTTCGCGCTTGCTTTATATTCGTTCGTTTCCGGATCGGGCGCTTCCGAATACCAGGCCTTCAGCACATAGCCGTCGTGCTCCGAACCCGCATTAAGTCCTGCAGGTTCCACCGCCGTTTCGCTGTTCACCACCTTCTGCTCCTTCGGATTCTCCACCAGTCCTTCGGGGAGATATCCGAGCGGATCTGCTTCGAAGGTAACCGTGTGGATGCCCTTCGTCACGGGGACGAAGTCCATATCTTCCGTAACCTCAACGGTCGCCTCCTCAATGATCGCGTCATCCCCGGCACCGGCCCTCTTCCATCCGGCAAAGCCAAATCCGTCTTCAAGGATGCCGCTTGCTTCCATCTCATCCTTGCCTGGAAGCGTAACGAAGTCGCCGTTCTCTACCACATAGGAAACATAGACGGTCGCGGTTTCCAGGTTCGCCGCGTCGGAGGTCAGGCACGTGACCTGGAACAGCTGGTCGTAGGTCGCATAGATGCGCACCTCCACGGGGTCGTGGGAGGCATCCGTGCTCGCATCCGCGGTTGCGGGGTTGATGGTGACCACATCGCCATTTTTGATTTCCTTGTTGGCCTCCTCGCCGCCGATGCTCTTGATCACCCAGCCGGTAAACGTATGCTTGCTGTCGCCCCTCGGGTCTGCGGGAATCGAAATGGTGTCGCCATTGCGGTAAAACTGTTCCGCGACGGCATGCCACGTGGACGCTTCCGCACTGGGGTCGCCGGTGTAATAGACATACTTATGCCGCACATACTTCTCCACGTCCTCGTCGTTGTAGGTCTGTCCGACGATGCCATAGACGGTGAAGTGGTTGGTGTTGAAGATGGAGGCGGCGGAGGCCGCGCTGGCGATGAGCGTGGCGTTGCCCTGGTCGTCGATGGTCACC
>Ga0310697_10003073_pt1 | contig 17117 bp, 13 predicted proteins | sample 172DNAGHGlowgp2_FD_203883 | JGI IMG/M metagenome (GOLD analysis project Ga0310697, IMG submission 203883) | Sheep rumen microbial communities from Palmerston North, Manawatu-Wanganui, New Zealand - 1728 DNA GHGlow gp2 (v2) (version 2) | ecosystem: Host-associated > Mammals > Digestive system >... | reverse complement strand
GGGCGAGTAGGCCAGCACGGCAGGGGCCTTCTCGTCGCTGGAAACGATGGCAAAGCCACCGCCAGCACGATTATAGACCGCCATTCGCTCATAATCGGCTACTTTGGTAACTTGACCAGCGCCCCCCAGGGCTTGCCTGGCAACGGCTCGCATCTGACTGTCAGAGTGGTTCGTCGCCCACGAGGGTAGGATCAACATCGTTGCTACCCCAAGAACTAGTAAAAATCTTAATCTGAACATAATATGGTAATTATTGAAAAAATGATAGCAATTCAGGTTCCTAGTCTTAAGCTAAGGTCAAAACCGACTGATATTCGTGTATTTATACACAAAATGAGCTTGTGAGTCTTGATTATTGCAAAGATAATACAATCACCGGAATATCGCCACTAAAACCTGCATATTAACACTTATTTTGACCGAAAAATTTGATTTTGATGACAAAAACGGTATCGAGGATTTATTTTTACTGGTTTCTGGGGAAAGTTTAGCAGGTCATGCGACCTGCCCGCCTGACAAAGTAAGCCCCTTCACACAAAACCTCCATAGCAGCATTGATATCGACGTTTTTATGCGGCCTTGGCATTTTTTTCCCCGGACACCTATAGTTTATCTTATAACTTATGGGAAATGATATGAAGCGGCAGCCGCCCCTGGGGAAACGCCTCTACTGCTAACCATGCTATCGCACGAGAAATTATAAATAAAACAAAAATAAAGATTGATTTTGCTTTGATTTTTATGCATTTTTTGATTTCTCAGCCGTTAGGCCGATTAAATAGAGGCATTGAGTTTTGCGGCACTATCTTCAATCACTTGATGGGCCAACAGCTATATCATTACCTTATTGTAGTATCGCTACTGGCAAGCCCGATAAAGAAATATCTTTTTGGCATTGACACTCCTGGTTGTGGGTCGTACCTTTGTATCGCGGGCCGGCAAAACATGCTTTTGACAATCATTAAGAATTCCGCCCCACCCCAATTCATTTGCAGCAAATAATGAAACGCCTGAAAGCTAGCTGATTAGATAATAGCGCCTATATTTGGCCTATTGCTTTTTGACGCTTTTCGGTATCCAGTAGATGTTGGTGATTATTGGGGTGGGGGAATCCTGGGTGCGGTTCCTCACGGGTGCAATCCGTCAATTTTGGTGCGATTGCTCTTGTGTTTTCTTTTTTGCAGTGTGGTTTCGGTTGTTTTTTGTACCTTTGTGCTCTGTGATGAAAATTGTTTAACAAGAATTTAGTATATATGAAGAAGTTCTTTTCTATCGTTTTGATTGCCTTCTTGAGTACAATGGCCAGTGCAGCATTGCCTGCGGGCGCTGGTCAGGGCAATAATGAGATTATCCTGCACGCGTGGTCGTGGTCGTTCAACACCATCAGGGAGCACCTGCCCGAGATCAAGGATGCGGGCTACACTATCGTACAGACGTCGCCCATCAACGAGTGCGTCGTGGGCGAAGGCGGCGGCCGTCAGCTCTTCGGGCACGGCAAGTGGTATTACCACTACCAACCGACCGACTGGACCATCGGCAACTACCAGCTGGGTACACGCGACGAGTTCAAGGCGATGTGTGACGAGGCCAAGCGTCTGGGGCTGCGCGTCATCGTGGATGTGCTGCCTAACCACACGGTGATTGACCGCACACAGATTAATCCGCGCCTGGATAGTGCCGTCGGGGGCCGCGAGAACCTGTTCCATGCCAACGGTCTGTGGCCCATCAAGGACTACAGCGACCGCTACCAGTGCACGACAGGCGAAATGGGTACGCTGCCCGACGTGAACACCGAGAATCCCGATTTCCAGTATTACTATATGCAGTATGTCAACGACGTGCTGGCCTGTGGCGCGAGCGGCTTCCGCTATGACACGGCTAAGCACATCGGCCTGCCGAACGAGATGCGCGACCCCAAGTCGCCCGAGAACGACTTCTGGGATGTCGCCATGGGCCGCAAGGCTGTCAAGGGCCTGAGGTTGGCTGTGCCGCGTGAAGACCTGTTCATCTATGGCGAGGTCTTGCAGGACCGCAATGTGCCCGAGCAGGGCTATGCCGAGTATATGGACCTGACCGCCAGCAACTATGGCTGGGTGCTGCGCAACGTGCTCAACAAGCATGATGCCCGAGCCGACAACCTGCTCACTTGGCACCACTCGGTGGATCCCGCCCATCTGGTGACCTGGGTGGAGTCACACGACACCTATTGCAACGAGCACGCGTCGGCTGGCATGAGCGACGAGCTCATCCGCCTGGGGTGGGTCTTCCTGACCGCCCGCAAGTATGGCACGCCGCTGTTCTACAGCCGCCCTCACGGCAGCACCCGCGACAACTACTGGGGTGACAACGAGATCGGCAAGGTGGGCAATGACGAGTTCAAGCACCCCGTGGTGAAGGCCGTCAACGAGTTCCGCCACCGCAATATCAATCAGCCCGAGAACATTGTCTATAGCGAGAACGGCAAGCAGATCATCGTCGAGCGCGGCAGCCGTGCCGCCGTGGTCATCAACCTCGACGAGCAGCCCGCCCAGGTGGCCATTCCCGTGACCTTGAGTAACGGCAAGTACCGCGACGCGGTCAGCAAGCAACGCCTCCAGGTCAAGAAAGGCATTCTCAAAGCCACCCTCGCCCCGATGACCGCCTACGTTCTGTATAAGTAACGTTAACGGCTAAAGCTGGCTTTAGCCGTGGATAAAGGAGAATGTTTAATGTTTAATGAGTTTTTACTTGAAAGAGTAGCAATATGGAAAATTTTCAATTTCAATTTGAGAAACTGAATGCTTGGCAGGAGGCACGAAAACTTGTGGCAAACGTTTATCGATTGTTAGAAAAGTTTCCAAAAACCGAAAATTATGCTCTTTGCGACCAGTTGCGTAGAGCCGCTATCTCTGTTCCTTCTAATATAGCAGAGGGCACAGGTCGTATGGCTGTTAAGGAGCAAATCCATTTTCTTGAAATCGCGTTTGGCTCGTTAATGGAGGTGTATTGCCAGTTACAAATAGCTGTTGACCTCGGTTATATTACTCCTGAAGATTTACAAGAAACAAAAAGAGAAATCTTCACCACTTCAAAACTCATTAGTGGCCTGCGCACGAGTAAGGCGGCCCAGTTAAACAGCTAAAGCCAGCTTTAGCCGTGGATAAAGGAGAAAGGAGAATGAACTAGCACTATAATTCATTCTCCTTTATCCATTCTCCCTTCTCCATGGCGATAGCCGTTAAAGAACTCATTAAACATTAAACATTATCCATTATGCAGGAGAAAAATGAATACTTGTATTCATTTTTCGACTTATAGTTCCAAGGGGAAGTCGACGGGGTGGCGGCGCTGGTAGTGGGTCCAGAAGGCGGTGCGGGCCTGCATGGTGAGTCGGACGGCGTATTCCTCGTCCTCCTCATCGTCGACGAAGCCGCGGGCATGGATGTAGCTGCGGGCGATGAGCTCGATGAAGCGCTTGGGACCCCACAGGCGGCGCAGGGCTGCACAACCGTCCTCGATGTCCACCTTGCCGAAGCGCATGCGGTTGATGTCCACCACGGCAAAATGATAGCCCAGTTCATCCTTGTCCCACAAAATGTTGCCCGGGGAATAGTCTAGGTGCAGGACCTCGCGGTTGTGCATCATGGCGGTGAAACGCCCCAACTCCTGTGCTATCTCCTCATAGGTTCCTTCCTTCGCGTCTCCGAACTCGTAGAGCGTGTGCCTCAGCGGTGATTGCACGCTGACGAAATAGCTCAGCCCCAGCAGACCGCAGTGGCGCTCCTCGATGTAGGCGATGGGCTCCGGTGTGTCGATGCCGCGCTCGAGCAGCAGAGTGGGGTAGAGGAAGGCCCGCAGGCCCTTGGGCTGACGGATGCCCAGGGAATAGACCACGCGGTTGACGAGGTGGGTCTTGCAGTAACGCTTGACATTGACGAGGGTGCCGTCGGGTGCCTCGATGACGCGCAGCTGGTTGCGCTTGTCGTAGATGACTTCGCCCAGGTGCTCAAAGTCCTTGGGTAGCCGTTCCAGCCACTCGTGCAGGTATTCATATTTCGGATTAATCAGCATTCTATGTTTAGATAGTAACGCCTTTCGCTCAATCTCACGCAAAGCCGCTAAGGCGCAAAGTTTTTTTAGATTGCTCGCAGGGCTCGCAAGAAATCTAAGACTTTTTTGATTTCTCGGCCGCAGGCCGTTGAAAAGTACCGCGGCGGCCCCATTTATAATTGAGCACCTTAGCGTGAGGTTATTTGTGCGCCTAACATTCGCAAGATTGTGGTCAGTTTTTCAACGTGGTTGCCGCGGATGATGACGTGGTGGTTGCCGATGCTGCGCTCCAGGAAGTAGTCGAGGGGCTCGTCGAGGCGTAGGTGCAGCTGGGTGCGACACATGTTGGGATTGGTGGTGCACTCCAGCAGGTGGGCGCGGCTGATGAAATAACGCTCCATGCTAGCCCCGCCGCACTTGACTACGGTCATGTCCATCGGGTCGATGATGCCCTCGACGGCGACCCCGCTCAGCGACTCGTAGTGGTCGCGCACGATATAGCGGTCGGTCATTGCGGGGGCGATGGTACAGTGGGCAAACACCATCTCGTGGGCGGCGTTGTCCAGAATCTTGGACGGGTTGGCCATGAAGGTCATCTCGCCCGTGGCTGCCTGCACTGCCAGCATGGTCAACAGGGTCTGCTCGTCGCCCTCGCAGCCAGCGGGAATACCCTCCTGGTTGAGCAGTGCCAGTGCCACGCAGCCCGTGGTACGGGTCGTGGGGATGAGGTCGAAGCAGTTGAGCGTCAGAGCATCCAGGTGGTAAAGTTCCACAATGTTCTTGATAGAGCGGTAGAGGCGCATCGCCTTGACGACCTCGTCGCGTGAGGGTTCCTTGACGCCCACGGCCTTGCTGATGAACTCGTCGGTGATGTCCTGCACCTCGTCGTCGGTGACGGCTTCATAGCCCTTGACCACCTCGTCGAGAGGCACATCTTCCATCACGACAGCCCAGCGCTCGCGTATGGCGGCATAGTCCACACCGCTGGCGATGAGCCATCCCGAGGGTTTGCCGATAACACCCACGCGCTTGCCGTTCAGCTTGTCGATGGCGTCTTGGGCGATGGCATATTCATCGATGCCCTGCATGATGAAATCGGTGGGACCGTGCAACACGCGGCCGTGGCGGTCATTCTGCCGCATCCATGACAATATCTCGAGCGAGGCGGCTAGCGAATTCTTCAGGCCGTCGGCAATGAGCACGACGTAGGTTGGCAGGCGGTCGATGTGGGCTTTGACCATCTCCTCCACGCCGCCGCTGCCCACGAGCACCATCGTGGCGCCCTCAGGCAGAGGTTTGTCCAATTCCTCGGGGAAGATATACTGCACGTCATATTTCTCCTTGATGGTGTCGAGCAGCTCGTGATGGTCGGTAAAAATTGACTCGCGCGTTGCCAGCGAGGATGCGAATGTAATCAGATTGAGTTTCATCATGTCAAGAGTTTAAGCGTTAGAATTTAAAGCGTACACCGGCGAGGGCGATACCCTGCTCGCCGATACCCAGTTCGGCAAAGCCGCGCACCTGCTGGTTGCCGACTTCGACGCCGATCAGCGAAGCCTGGAAATTGAAGAACACATCGTTGGTGATGTTCTTCTCTCCCGTCAGCTTGCCGTTCTCGTTATAGGCCTGATCGCTGAATCGGGCTATCGAGGCACCTGCTGCCACCTTGGAGTACAGGCCCCAAATATCCTTGCGCAGCCAGTTGAACTTCACCGACGGCATGAGGGTGTAATAGGAGCGGAGCCTGTGGTTCTCGAGCCGCTCTTTCCTGAAGGCGTCTTCATTATTGTTGGCGAACACGGCTACCGCACCGACGCCCACCAGTGGGCTGGTGTGGTAGAAGTATTCCACGCTAAGTGGGCCGACGTAGTGGTCATTCTTGGTGCTCTCGCCGAAGATGCCGGCACCGATTTTGCTGAAAACGTCAATCCATATCGAATTGGGCATAACGCCGTAGCTGACGGCAATCTCATGACGCGGCTCCTCGTCCTGCGCTTGGGCGGGCATACACATGAATGTGCAAACGACCAATGCTGCTACTAATAAAAACCTGTTTCTCATAAACGTGTCTAATATAGGTTAGAAAAGCTATTACGTTGCAAAGTTAGAGAAAATCCATGAGCCTGACAAAAAAGCGGCCGTAGAGTGCTCTCCAGGACCGCTTTTTATCGTGGGTCAGTTGATTGCTATCAGACGCTGCCGTAATCTCAAAACTGTCCACAACTCATTTTTTTATAGACTTGTGGACACTTTTAAGAAATTTAAACCATCCATAACTTGATTTATTTTCGACTTATGGACATTTTTAACAAATTATATTTTGCCACAACTCATAATTTTATATAAATTTGCAGGCAAAATAGTAAGATTATGAAACTGATAGCTCGCAATCGAGAAATAGAGGAGTTAAGGCGCCTGTATAAGTCCAATCGCTCGGAGTTTGTCATCGTTTATGGCCGCCGCCGTATCGGTAAGACATTTCTTGTCAACCAGGTGTTTCAGGAACGTTTCACGTTTACCTATGTGGGGGCAAGAAAACAACCCCAACGCGTGCAACTGCAACGCTTTGCCCGTCAGTTGCAGGAATTTAGCAATTCCCCATATTGTCCCACACTCAACAGCTGGGAGGAGGCCTTTGGGGAATTAAAAGCTCTTATCAAGATGAAACCAGCCGAAGAGCGCAAAGTGATTTTCTTTGATGAAATGCCATGGATTGACACGCCTCGTAGCAGTTTTGTAGATGCGCTGGAATACTTTTGGAATGCATGGGCAGCACAACGCACCGATATTCTGTTTATCGCCTGCGGCTCAGCGACCTCATGGATGGTCAACAAACTGGTGAAAAATCAGGGCGGTCTGCACAATCGAATGACGGCTCAGATTTACTTAAGGCCATTCAATCTGGGTGAGTGTGAGGAGTTCTTGCACGAGTATGGTTGCCGATGGGACCGTTACACGGTCCTTCAATGCTATATGGCACTGGGTGGTGTCCCATTCTATTTGAGTTTGCTAAATCCTAGTGAGAGCCTTGCCCAAAATATGGACCGACTTTTCTTCCAAAAGAATGCCGCTATGAAGGAAGAGTTTGACGAGCTTTTCAGCGCGCTGTTCTCCTATGCCGACAAATATATTAACGTAGTAATGGCATTGGCCAGCAAAAGAGAGGGCATGGTACGAGCCGAAATCATTGAGAAAACGAAATTGTCTGGAGGCGGTTTAAGTAAGATCTTGGATAACCTTGAGCGTTGCGACTTCATTGAGACTTATTCCAAGTTCAAGAGTACGGTTCGCAATACAGTCTATCGCATATCGGATCCATATACTTTATTTTACTTTAAGTTTGTTCATAACAATAGAAGCAAGGATGAACACTACTGGAGTAGCAATATTAATACACCGACGATTAGGTCATGGCAGGGATTCAGCTTCGAGACGATTTGCTTATCACATCTAGCTCAGATCAAGAAAGCATTGGGCATCAGTGGAATTTCATCAAAGTCATGCTCATGGCGCAAGCAGGGCGGAGTAAACGATGGTGCGCAGATTGACCTATTAATAGATCGAAGTGACCGTGTTATCAATGTCTGTGAAATGAAGTTCTCTGAAAAGCCGTATAGCATTACTAAGGCTTATGCCGATAACCTTCGCATGAAGATGGCGATCTTTGCTGATGCTACCCAAGTGCGCAAGTCACTTGCATTGACGATGGTGACTACCTACGGCGTGCTACCGGGCATTCATGCTGGTATTGTCCAAAACGAGGTCACCATGGATGACTTATTTGCTCAGGCTTGATTCTTAAGATTTTTGCAATTATGAGAGACGGATTTCACCGTCAGTCGGGTGATGGTCATGAGAGAAGACTACTCAGTTAGAGAAAATCCATGAGCCTGACAAAAAAGCGGCCGGAGAGTGCTCTCCAGGGCCGCTTTTTATCGTGGGTCAGTTGATTGCTATCAGAACTTGAAGCGCAGACCAGCCAGGGCAAGACCCTGCTCGCCGACACCGAACTCGGCAAAACCGCGCAAGTGTGTACTGCCGGCTTCAACACCGATCAATGAGGCCTGGAAGTTGAACAACAGGTCTTTGGAGACGGCATTCTCACCGGTCTTCTTACCGTTGTCATCACAGTTCTCATCGTTGAAACGAGCATAGGTGGCACCCGCTGCCACCTTGGAATACAGGCCCCAATGTTTCTTGCGCAACCAGTTGAATTTTATCGATGGCATAACGGTATAGAAGGACTTGGTAATGACCGAAATCTTTGTATCCTTGTAGAGGCAGTCCTGCTTGCTGGTGGCAAATACGGCAATAGCACCGACACCTATCAATGGGCTGGTATGATAGTAATATTCAAGTCCTACGGGACCAATGCGGTGCTTGGTCTCGTGTTTCTCACCAAACATTGCGGGAACGATGTCAGTGAAGGCATCAATCCATATAGAATTAGGAATACCGCCATAGCTGACGGAAACCTCATGACGAGTATCTTCGTCCTGCGCCTGGGCAGGAACACTCACGAATGCACAAATGGCCAATGCGGCCAGAAAAAAACTTGATCTTCATAAATGTGTTTGATAGTTTAGTAAAAAGTGGCGCAAAGGTAATTGTTTTTTTGAGGTGGGCTTTTGGAAAGGGCTTTTTTCTCTTGTTGAGGCACCAAAAATCTTCAAAAATAGTCCACAAATCTTAAATAAAGTTAACAGAAAGCATTTTCTTGTTCGAAAATTATGTTTAATAACATATTTAGCATTACCTTTGCAGTTGATTTTTCATCATTATGCTTGTGACAGGTGCTGTGAAGCACGGGGTCACACAGCAAAAAAGGTTAAGATTTAGTTTTAAGGTTTATGTTAATGGTATTAGAGGTTAATTAGATTTTTTTCAAAAATGATCCACGGCGTGAGTCGGGGATTTTTTTTATCCCTTTCTGGTGCTTGTATCGATTCAGCCACTTCAATCCGTGCCCCACGCTAAGACGCTAAGGCGCTAAGTTTTTTATCCTTGGTGGCTTTACGGGGGCAAATTGTTGAATAGTTACTTCGGATTTATGGGGCGCATGGTGTTAATCTTTTAACAATATATTTGTTAAATTAACGTCATTTTCACGCGCGCGTGTTAGGTAATGATGTACTTTTGCACCTTGTAAAAAAGGCTTTAGGTTTTTGTCCTGAGGCTTTAGACATTGGACTAATATTAAAAAGCAATAATTTATTATGGCAGAATCAGTCAATATCAGGGAATTAAATGACCTGATTGCAAGTAAGAGCAATTTTGTGAACCTCATCCGTCAGGGTATGGACCAGACTATCGTGGGCCAGAAGCACCTCGTTGACTCGTTGTTGATTGCATTGCTCGCCAACGGGCATGTGCTGCTCGAGGGCGTTCCCGGTCTTGCTAAGACCAAGGCTATCAGCACCCTGGCATCGTTGATCGATGCCCGCTTCTCGCGCATCCAGTTCACGCCCGACCTGCTCCCCGCCGACGTGGTGGGAACCATGATCTACAGCATCAAGAAGGAGCAGTTTGAGGTCAAGAAGGGTCCGGTGTTCGCCAACTTCGTCCTTGCCGATGAGATTAACCGTGCTCCCGCCAAGGTGCAGAGCGCACTGCTCGAGGCTATGCAGGAGCGCCAGGTGACCATCGGTGAGCAGACTTTCAGGCTTGACGACCCCTTCCTGGTGCTCGCCACCCAGAATCCCATCGAGCAGGAAGGCACTTATCCGCTGCCCGAAGCCCAGGTGGACCGTTTCCTGATGAAGGTGCTCATCGGCTATCCCAGCAAGAGCGAGGAGAGCGAGATCATCAAGATGAATATCGCTCCCGACCCCGTCGAGGTACGTCCGATGGTTACTCCCGCCGACATCGTTGACACCCGCAAGGTCGTACAGCAGATCTATATCGACGAGAAGATTCAGAAGTATATCGTGGACATCGTGTTCGCCACGCGTTTTCCCGCCGACTATGGCTTGACCGACCTGAAGAGCATGATCTCCTTCGGTGCCTCGCCCCGCGCATCCATCAATATGGCACTGGCCTCGAGGGCCTATGCCTTCCTGCGCAACCGCGGCTATGTCATCCCCGAGGACGTGCGTGCCGTCTGCCACGACGTGATGCGTCACCGCCTGGGCCTGACCTACGAAGCCGAGGCCAACAATATCACCAGCGACGAGATCATCAGCAACATCCTGGACAAGATTGCTGTGCCTTGATATTCAAGTTGTAGAGCAACTTGAAGTTTAGAGTTTAGGGTTTAGAGTTTAGGCGTTAGTATCATTTGCTAACAACTTAAAACTAAAAACTTACAACTTAAGAAATGGATACCAATGAACTGCTGCGCAAGGTCCGCAAGATAGAAATCAAGACCAAGGGCCTGTCGCAGAACATATTCGCCGGCGAATACCACTCGGCCTTCAAGGGCAGGGGTATGACCTTCAGCGAGGTGCGCGAGTACCAGTATGGTGACGACGTGCGCGATATCGACTGGAATGTCACAGCTCGCTACAACCGCCCCTATGTGAAGGTCTATGAAGAGGAGCGTGAGCTCACGGTGATGCTGCTGGTCGACGTGAGCGGCAGCAAGGACTTTGGTGCCGTGGGTGTCGCCAAGCGCGAGATGATGGCCGAGATAGGAGCCACCATCGCATTCTCGGCCATTGAGAACAACGACAAGGTGGGCGTTATCTTCTTCAGCGACAAGATAGAAAAATTCATCCCGCCCAAGAAGGGCCGCAAACACATCCTGCTCGTCATCCGCGAGTTGCTGGATTTCCAGCCCGAGAATACAGGCACCGACATCAATATGGCCCTGGAGTACATGACCAGCGCCTTGAAGAAGCGCTGCACCACCTTTGTGGTGAGCGACTTCATTGATGAGCATGACTACAGCAAGGCCTTGTCCATTGCCAACCACAAGCATGATGTCATTGCCCTGCAGGTCTATGACAAGCGTGAAGCCCAGTTGCCCGATGTGGGTCTGATGCGTGTGCGTGACGCCGAGCGTGGCACCATGAAGTGGGTGAACACGAGTAGCAAGCGTGTGCGCAACGCCTACAGCCGCTGGTGGTACCAGCAACAGCAGACGGTCAACAGTACCTTGCAGCAATGCAACGTCGATATGGCCAGCGTGGCTACCGACGAGGACTATGTTGCCGCCCTGATGGGATTGTTCAAGTCGCGCAAGGCGACTTGAGGTTTAGGGTTTAGAGATTGAAAACTGCAAACTGACAACTATTCATCATGTCACAGAACGTGAGACATATCGTGATGACTATCGTCCTGCTACTGGCCGCTGTGCCGATGGCTTGGGGCGGTAACGTCATATTCAAGGCCAAGCTCGACAGTGCCACTCTGCTCATGGGCAAGACCACAACGCTGCACCTGGAAATCACCCAGGACAAGGGTGCGCGTGGTTTCTTCCCCAACGAGCAGGCCGACACGTTGAATGCTATGGTCGAGATTGCCGAGCGGCCAGCCGCCGACACGACCGACCTGGATAATAACCGCATCCAGATCAACCGTGACCTCATCATCCAGAGTTTTGACTCGGGAATGTGGGTGATCAAGCCGATCCCCTATGTGGTCAATGGTGATACGGCCTACTGTAACCAGCTCACCCTCAAAGTGCTGCCAGTAGACGTGAGCCAGATGAAGGACATCCATGACATCAAACCCGTCGAAGATGTGCCCTTCAACCTGCTGGACTGGCTGCCCAATTACTGGTGGGCTTGGCTGCTGGGCCTGCTGCTCATCGGAGCCGGCATTTGGGCCTATCGCAAGTATTACAAGAAAGGCATTAACCCGTTGAAGCCCAACAAGAAGCGGTTGCCGCCCTATGAAGAGGCGATGATCAACCTGCAGAACCTCAAAGCCGCCCAGTTGTGGCAGCAGGGCCAAGAGAAAGAGTACTTCACGGGCCTGACCGACATCCTGCGCGTGTATATCGACCGCCGCTTTGACATCAATGCTGTGGAGATGACCTCATCACAGATCATCGATACCCTCAAGAAGAATGAGGAGACCAAGGCTGTGAACGAGCAACTGGAGATGATCCTCGAGATTGCCGACATTGTGAAGTTTGCCAACGCGCGCCCGCTTGCCGACGACAATGAGGTCGCCTACCAGCGCGCCGTGAACTTTGTCGAGGCCACGCGCCCCGTTGTTGAACAACCCGAAAAGAAGGAGGAGGTAAAGAAATGATGAACCTTGCTCATCCAGGATGGCTGTGGCTGCTGCCCGTGCTGATGATACCGCTCATCGCATGGTACATCTATAGCCAGGACAAGAACGAGCCCGAGATGAACGTGTCGTCGACCCGCGCATTTGACGGCTTGGGCACAAGTTGGAAGGTGTGGCTCAAGCATCTGTCGTTTGCCCTCAAACTGGGTGCGCTGGCTTGCCTCATCGTCATCCTGTGCCGCCCGCAGACTAAGGACAGCTGGTCCACGAGCGACGTGGAGGGTACCGATATCGTTATCGCCCTTGACGTCTCCACGAGTATGCTCGCCAGGGACTTTTCACCCAACCGTTTTGAGAGTGCCAAGCGTGTAGCGACCCAGTTCGTCAGCGGTCGTGACCATGACAACATCGGCCTGGTGCTGTTTGCCGGCGAGAGCTTCACCCAGGTGCCCATGACGATGGACAACGCCACTCTGGTCAATGCTATCGGTCAGATCGAGATGGGCGCCCTCGAGGACGGTACCGCCATCGGTGACGGTATTGCTACCGCTATTAACCGTATCCGCGACGGCAAGGCCAAGAGCAAGAGCATCATCCTGCTCACCGACGGCTCTAACAACACCGGCGTTGTCGCTCCCAATACTGCCGCCGACATCGCCCGCAAGTATGGCATCAAGATCTACACCATCGGCGTGGGCAGCAACGGCACTGCCGACTATCCTGTAGCCATTGACTATGCCGGTAACATCCAGTATCAGCGCATGCCCGTTGTCATTGACGAGGCGACCTTGAAGAACATTGCCGCTACTACCGGTGGCAAGTATTTCCGTGCCACCTCTGGTGGTGTGCTGAGCAACATCTTCAAGGAGATCGACCAGCTGGAGAAGACCCACATGGACGTGCAGCGTTTCACCCACACCGAGGACCACTACGAGCCCTGGGCGCTGCTGCTGTTGGGCCTGCTATTGTTAAGCTTGCTGCTGGACTACACGTTATTGAGACACATCCCTTGATGTGCTGCGCACAGTTTAGAGTTTAGTGTTTAGAGTTTAGAGAATTAAGAGCTATGATTAATTTTGCTCATCCGCAATATTTCTACCTGCTGTTCTTGCTGCCCGCGCTGGTGCTGCTGTTCCTGTGGAACCGTCGCGACCGCCGCAAGCGGCTGCAGCGCTACGGCAAGCGAGAGTCCATCGAGCCGCTGATGCCCGAGGTATCGCGTTACAAACCGTGGATACGTCTCGTGCTGGAACTGCTGTTGCTCACAATGGTCATCGTGGTGCTCGCCCGTCCCCGTGCCGGCTCCAGCAAGACGACGACCCAGGTGCACGGCATCGAGGTAATGGTTGCCGTGGACGTTTCCAACTCGATGAACGCATCGAGTACCGATAACCCGCAGGACGTGAGCCGCCTGCAGCGTGCCAAGATGATCCTGCAGAAGCTTATTGACCGCCTGGATAATAATAAGGTGGGTCTCATCGTGTTTGCAGGCAACGCCTACATGCAGATGCCCATGACCAGCGATGCCGCCTCGGCCAAGCTGTTCCTCAACGGCATCAATACCAATATGGCTCCCACCCAGGGCACCGCCATCGGTGCCGCTATCAATATGGCGCTCAATGGATTCTCCCAAAGCAAGAAATCCCAGAAGGCCATCATCATCATTACCGACGGTGAGAACTTTGAGGACGATGCCGTCGAAGCCGCCAAGCAGGCTGCCAAACTCGGTGTCCAGGTCGATGTCATCGGCGTGGGCTCCACGACTGGTGCTCCCATTCCCATGGATGGCGGTTACCTGACCGATGACAGCGGCAACCCCGTGACCACCTATCTCAACGAGAAGATGGCGCAAGAGATTGCCGATGCCGGTAAGGGCGTGTATATCTCGGGCACAGCATCGGATGCTGTCTCGACCCTGCAGGAGACACTTGACAAACTTGCCAAGAGTGACTTGGCAGCCGTGACCTATACTCAACACGACGAGCAATTCCCCGTGTTTGCCACCTTGGCACTGTTGCTTCTGCTGGCATTGTTGCTCCTGCTCGAGCGCAAGAATCCGTGGCTCAAGAAGTACAATTTCTTCACTAAGGAAAAGAAAGAAAACACAGTAAGCGATGAGATTAAGCAAGATAAATAAGCATCTGGTGACATCAGCGCTGGCCGTCATGCTGGCATTGGGCGTCTCCCTGCCCACTATGGCTCAGAACAAGGCTCCCAAGATGACCAAGCAAGAGAGAGTGTGTCTGCGCAACGGCAACAAGCTGTATGAGAAGAAGCGCTATGCCGAGGCCGAGGTCGAGTACCGCAAGGCCCTGCAGGCCAATCCTGCCAGCGAGAAGGCGCAGTTCAATCTCGCTACTGCCCTCATGAGGCAGGGCAGCGTCACAGCCCAGGAGAATGACGACAAGAACCCGATGAAGCAGGCCGAGGGCATCCTGACCAACCTTGCCAAGGGCGCACAAGACAAGCAGCTACGCGGCAAGGCCAGCTATGACCTGGGTAACATTGCCTACGGCCGCCAGGACTATGGCAAAGCTATCGAGTTCTACAAGCATGCCCTGCGCTGCAATCCTGATGATGAACAGGCCCGTCACAACCTGCGCCTGGCCCAGCTCAAGAAGCAAGACCAAGACAAGAATCAGGACAAGAACCAGGATCAAAACAAAGACCAGAACAAGGATAACAAGGACCAGAATAAGGACCAAAACAAGGACCAGAATAAGGACCAAAACAAGGACCAGAATAAGGACCAAAACAAGGACCAGAATAAAGATAAGCAAGATCAGAATAAGGATCAGCAGAATCAGGACAAACAGAACCAAGATCAGCAGAATCAGCAGAACCAAAATCAGAATCAGGACCAGCAGAAACAGCAACAGCAGCAGGGCGGCATGAGTCAGCAGAATGCCGAACAGGTGCTCAAGGCTATGCAGGACCGCGAACGTGCCACCCAGCAGCGCATCAACGCTCAGCAGGCTCAGCAACAGCGCCATGAGCGTCAGCGCACGAATAGGAAGTGGTAGTGTAGTTTCTAGTTTCTAGTCCCTAGTTTCTAGTTGGCATCCGCTAACATCTGACGTCTAAAGTCTAAGGTCTCAAAAAACAATGAAGCGAATCATCAATATAGCAATCCTTCTCTTGACCGTGGTCGTTGCCCATGCGACATCGTTTACTGTCGAAGCGCCGCGTCAGGTCATTGAGGGCAACAAGTTCAACGTGACCTTCGTGCTCAACAATGGCGAGGGTAGCAACTTTACTCCGCCCGAGGTGAGCGGAGCCAAACTCATCTATGGCCCCAGCGTGTCACACAGCTACAGTTCCTCGTGGGTCAATGGCAAGTCGAGCAGCAGCTCCAGCGAGGAATACACGATGATGTATAAGGCGACGGGGACCGGCAAGTGTCACATCGGTGCCGCTAGCATCGTGGTCGGGGGCAAGCGCTATACGACCAAGGCGTTGACCATCGACGTGCTGCCGGCAGGTAGCCAGCCTAGCCAGCAGCCACAGCGCACACCAGGCGCTCCCACGCCTTACAGTGACCCGATGACGCAGAGCGCCGATAAAGCCGTGAGTGGCAAGGACTTGTTCGTGCGCATCGAGATGAGCAAGCCGCGCGTGTATGAGCAACAGGCTGTGGTCTGCACCATCAAGTTGTACACCAAGTATCAGGTGTCGCAGTTCATGCCCACCATCCAGCCCTCGTTTGACGGCTTCCTTATTGAGGAAATCCCCATGCAGCCTAGCCTCAACAAGATTGAGACACTCAATGGCCAAGAGTATATGGTGGCTGTCCTCAAGAAGTGTATTCTCTATCCTCAGCAGAGCGGTAACTTGACCATCACCTCGGGTAACTATGACGTGAGTGTGGTGCAGTTCGACACCTTCAAGAGCATCTTCGGCACCATTTCCAAGCCTGTCGAGAAAGACCTCAAGGTGACCAGCAACAAGGCGACCATCCACATCCTGCCGTTGCCCGAACCCAAGCCCGCCTCGTTCACGGGTGCTGTGGGTAAGTTTAATGTCACTACCGACCTCAAGCCTGCCACAGGTCTCAAGACCTACAGCGCTGCCACCTACCGTTACATCATCAGCGGCACGGGCAATATTAAGTACATCAAGGCCCCTGACGTCAAGTTCCCTGATCAGTTTGATGTCTATGATCCCAAGACCGATGTCCAGGTCAACGACGCTGCCGGTGACATGAGTGGCAAGGTGGTAATGGACTACACCTTCATTCCGCAATATGCGGGCGAGTTTGAGATTCCTGCGGGCGAGTTCTCCTACTTTGACCCCGAGACGGGCAAGTATGAGACTATCACCGTTCCCGCGCGTCACCTCACCGTCGCCAAGGGTGAGGGTCAGCCCAGCAACCACTATCGCATGAAGAATATGGATATCCGTCCCATCAAGAGCGGAGACCTGGGCCTCAAGAAGTCCCATGGCTATATCGTGGACGGCTGGTCCTACTGGTTGTGGTTCCTGCTGCCGTTGTTGGCACTGATGGCATTGATTGCCTATTACCGCAAGCAGCTGAAGGAGCGTGCCGACGTGCGCCGCATGCGCTCCAAGCGCGCCAGCAAGGTGGCACAGCGTCGCCTCAAGGCCGCACGCGGATTTGCTGCACGCAACGACCGTAGCGGCTTCTATGCCGAGATGCTTAATGCCCTGTGGGGTTACATGAGCGATAAACTGTCCATCCCCGTCAGTGAATTGAGCAAGGACAACATTAATGCCGAACTCGAGCAGTACGGCATCGATGACCAGCTCCGTCAGGAGTCCATCGCTCTCATCGACAAGTGTGAGTTTGCCCAGTATGCACCCGAGTTGGCTTCAGACGACATGAATGCCGTGCTCGACGAGGCTGCCGGCATCATCGACCGATTGGAAAGTGTTAAACGCAAGAAAACCAT
>Ga0310697_10003072_pt1 | contig 17121 bp, 13 predicted proteins | sample 172DNAGHGlowgp2_FD_203883 | JGI IMG/M metagenome (GOLD analysis project Ga0310697, IMG submission 203883) | Sheep rumen microbial communities from Palmerston North, Manawatu-Wanganui, New Zealand - 1728 DNA GHGlow gp2 (v2) (version 2) | ecosystem: Host-associated > Mammals > Digestive system >... | reverse complement strand
GGTTCTTATAATTATAAAAAATAACAAACGGCCGGGAAAGCGAACAAATGGTGAATATACAAATACCAGATCGTCTACTTGTCAACTTGTAAACTGATATACAAATGAGATTTTTTGGAGATTTTCCTGCAAAAGCAGATGCAAAGGGTAGGGTGTTCCTGCCGGCTGCATACAGAAAGGTGCTCGACGCACAGGGCGAGGAGAGACTCGTCCTCAGGCCCGACCTTTTCCAGGAATGTCTCGTGCTCTACCCTGAATCCCTCTGGAACCATATGATCGACTCGTTGAGAGGACGACTCAATAGGTGGAACAAGGAACATCAGGAAATCATCAGAGCTTTTGTGGCGGAAGCCGAAATGGTGGAACTCGACAGCAACGGCAGATTCCTTATCAACAAAAGGAAGATGAACCTCGCCGGCATCAACCAGGATGTCAGGTTCCTCGCCGTCGACGACAAGATCGAAGTGTGGGACAAAGACAAATGCGAACAGCATCTGGCTCAGCAGTCCACGCTCGGTGAAAAGCTGCAGGATGCAATGAAAGACCTCGTCTGAAGAAAGGAATAAGAATGATGGAAGACATATACCACATACCCGTTTTGCTCAAGCAGAGTGTCGACGGCCTCAACATACATGAGGGCGGGGTATATGTAGACGCCACTTTCGGAGGAGGAGGACATTCCATGGAGATGCTCACGAGACTCAACGGAAACGGGATGGTATATGGCTTCGACCAAGACCTCGACGCACTTGAAAACTGGAAGGCACACGCCGACAGGTTCGGCAAGTTTAAGGACTCGTTCCAGTTCGTGAGAAGCAACTTCAGATACATGAAAAACTTCATGCTCTATTACGGAGTGGAGAAAGTGGACGGCATTCTCGCCGACCTCGGCGTGTCATCACATCATTTCGACGAGTCGGAGAGGGGATTCTCGTTCAGGTTTGACGCCAACCTCGACATGAGGATGAACCAGCAGGCGGGAATCACCGCGGAAGACGTGCTCAACACATACGACGAAAACCGGCTCGCAGACATATTCTTTCTCTACGGGGAAATGAAATACAGCAGAAAACTCGCCGCCGCCATCGTCAAGGCGAGGAGCAACGGAAGAATCAAGACGGTGGACGACTTCATCAACATCACCACGCCATTCTTCCCGAAAGAGAGGATGAAGAAAGAGATGGCGAAAGCCTTCCAGGCGCTCAGGATAGAGGTGAACCAGGAAATGGCGGCGCTCAAGGAGATGATGGAAGACACCGTGAAGATGCTCAAGCCGGGCGGAAGGCTCGTGGTCATCACATATCATTCACTCGAAGACCGAATCGTGAAAAACATGATGAAGACCGGCAACTGCGAGGGGAAAGAGAAAAAAGACTTTTATGGGGTGGTGGAAACTCCTTTCAGACTGGTGAACAGGAAGGTGATCGCCCCCGACGAGAAGGAACAGGCCGCCAACCCGAGGTCGAGAAGCGCGAAACTCAGAATGGCGGAAATGATCTGACTACAAAAACAATGAAACTGAACATGGCAAAGAAAGATACAAATATTGATGATGAACTGATGGACGTGGACGTTCAGGATGACGAGCTGACCGCAGAGGAACAACGGCTCGAAAAAGAACGTATACGCCTGCAGAGGAGGACCTCGAAGAAAGCGAAGGTGTATGAAGACAATGATGACGCGGAGGATGATAATGACGAAAACGACGAGGAAGATGACGAATTTGAGAAACTGACATTCAGAAACGTCATCGGAGGCGATATACTGCAGAGCAAGTTCGTCATGTCGAAAGTGATGTTCATCATGTTCTGCGCCCTACTCATGGTACTCTACACCGGAAACAGATACGGCAGCCTGCAGGACATCATCACAATCGACAGCCTGCACAGAGAACTTGTCAAAGTCCACAACAAACAGGTGACCCAGTCCAGCGACTTGCTCAACCTCTCCAGACAGTCGAACATCGAAAGAAAACTTGAGGAAATGGGCGACACCGTGATGCTGCAAAACAACACACCGCCTTTCGCTCTCACAGATGAATAACAACAACCAACTCGTCTGCTCGTCAACTAAAAACCAACAACCAACTCGTTTACTTGTCTACTTGTCAACTCGTCAACTAAAAAAATGAAATTCGAAAAGAAATATATTGCCGTTAAATTCCCTTTTATTGTGGGTGTCGTAATCGTGGTCTGCCTGGCTATTATCGCTAAGCTGATCATGACTATGACCGTCAACAAGGACGAAGCGCTGGAATATAAGAGGAAATATGTGGACGGCAAGATTACCGAGGCAAAGGCGATGAGGGGAAACATCCTCTCGGACGACGAGAAACTGCTCTCCAGCACACTCCCGGAATATAACGTGTATTATGACTTTATGGCGGGAATACCGGACCTCAGCAAGAAACGGACCGACATGACAAAGTTTGTCAAAGACTCTCTCGACAGGGATACGCTCATCATGAGAAGGGACTCGGTGTTCGTGGCTAAGATAGACACCATCGCTGAGGGAGTGCAGAGACTATGCCCGGAATTGGGCTCCCTGGAGGAAATCAAGGAGCATATGATGGTGGGGCTTCGTGACCATAAAAGATACTACGACATGTTCAAGAAGCATAAGTTCGACTATCTGGAATTCCAGGAACTGAAAAAGATATTTACTTTCAAGGAGCCGAAAAACTATAAGTCGGGTATTGTAAAGGAAGAAAGAATACATAGACACCATCCGTTCAACACCTTGGCAAACAGGACAATCGGCGGTGTGTTCGCCGCCAAGGACTCTGCCGTGTCGGGACTCGAATGGGCGTTCGACTCAGTGCTTAGAGGACATCCGGGACTCCGACACAGGAAACATATCAGGTCATATGACGTGGACCTCTCCCTTGAAGATGCGGTGAACGGATTCGACCTCGTGACCACCATAAACGTCACAATGCAGGATATCTGCGAGTCGGCTCTCAGGGAAAAGGTGGAAGAGGTGGAAGCGGAATTCGGTGTGTGCATACTCATGGATGTCAAGACGGGTGACGTGAAGGCTATGGTGAACCTGCAAAGGGACGACAAGGGGGTATACAGGGAAATTAAGAACAACGCCATGGAAGCGCTCATGGAACCGGGCTCCACATTCAAGACCGCCTCTATAATGGTGGCGCTCGACGATGGAAGACTCAGCATGGACGAGACGGTGGACACAAGCAAGGGATTCAAGGACTACGGACCGGCGAGGATGAAGGACGACGGCGGCAGGGGACATGGCATATGCGACGTCAAGGCGGGAGTGAAGTTCTCGTCAAACGTGGCAGTCAGCACTTTCATAGACAGACATTATCATAACGAACCGGAGAAATTCATCGAGGGACTGAAACGAATCGGTATCGGCACCCCGCTCAACCTGCCGTTCAAGGAAGCGAAGAACCCGAGAATCTACGGGCCGAAGGAAAACAAATACTGGTCGAAAGTGGTGTCGCTGCCTTGGATGTCAATCGGATATAACACACAGATACCGCCTATAAGCACCGTCACATTCTACAACGCCATAGCAAACGGCGGAAGGATGGTGAAGCCGAGGTTCGTATCGGGTATATCACAAAACGGGGATACCGTGGAGGTGTTCCCGGTGGAGGTGATAAGGGAACATATATGCAAGGAGTCTACGCTTAAGAACATTCAGGACATACTCAAGGAAGTGGTAAACGGGGCAAGAGGTACAGGACAGAGGGTGAAGAGCAAATACTTCTATATCTCCGGCAAAACGGGTACGGCACAGGTGGCGGACGAACATGGTGGATACCATAGCGGAACACCAAGAAAGTTCGTGAGCTTCTGTGGATATTTCCCGTCTGACAACCCGCAATACACCTGTATCGTGGCAATCAAAACGGCTCACGCACCCGTGTCGGGTGGCGGAACGGCGGGCGTGGTCTTCAAGAAGATTGCAGAACGTATTTATGCCAGACATATCACCACAAACATAAGCCTCGCAGAGGATACGGTCAACTCCAAACTGCCGGCAGTGAAACCGGGTAACATCAACGCGGCACAGAACGTTATGAAAATCCTGGGATTCGACATATCACGCAGCTCTTCTAACTCTATATGGGGACATGTGACTACGGAGAACGGTAAGGTGGCGGTGATTGAAGATGGAAACGACTTGAAGAAAATACCCGACCTCAAAGGGATGGGGGCAAGAGACGCTGTATATGCCCTACATCTGAGAGGCGTGAAAGTCAAAATATCCGGATTCGGACAAGTCAAAGAACAGGATATCCCTCCTGGCACCACTGTGAAGAAAGGACAGACCGTCAACCTACGGCTCGGATAACCCTCCATTCTCTACAACCAACTCGTCTACTTGTCAACTAAAAAATACAACCAACTCGTCTACTTGTCAACTCGTTTACTTGTCAACTAAAAAATACAACCAACTCGACTACTTGTCAACTCGTTTACTTGTCAACTAAAAAATACAACCCAATGAAACTAAAAGAACTCTTACAAAATATAAAAGTCATCGAATGCAAAGGTGCTGACGACATCGACATAAAGGGGATGGAACTCGACTCCAGACAGATAAAACCGGGGTTCATCTTCTTCGCTGTTGTTGGAACTCAGGTCGACGGACACAAATTCATCCCTAAAGCCATCGAACAAGGGGCTGTCGCTGTGGTATGCCAGGAACTGCCAGAAGAAATGACCGACGGCGTCACGTTCGTGAAAGTGGAAAACACCTCCGACATAATCGGAGACATGGCCACCATCTTCTTCGGAAACCCTACAAAGAGGATGAAACTCGTGGGGGTCACAGGCACTAACGGAAAGACTACCATAGCCACTGTGCTTTACAACATGTTCAGAAGGCTGGGACACAAGACGGGACTCATCTCTACCGTTTGCAACTATATCGACGGAGAGGCCATTCCTACAGAACATACCACGCCTGACCCTATCACACTCAACAAACTGCTCGGAGCGATGGCAGACAAAGGATGCGAATATGCCTTCATGGAAGTGAGCTCGCATGCCGTGGAGCAGAAGAGGATTGGGGGACTCACATTTGCCGCGGGTATATTCACCAACCTCACAAGAGACCATCTCGACTATCATAAGACCTTCGAAAACTATAGAAACGCAAAGAAGAAATTCTTCGACAACCTGCCGAAAGAGGCGTTCGTTATTACAAATGCCGACGATAAGAACGGAATGGTGATGGTGCAGAACACCAAAGCCACCGTCAAGACTTATTCTACTAAGCAGATGGCTGACTTCAAGGCGAAAATCATCGAATGCCATTTCGAAGGTATGTATCTGGAAATTAACGGAAAAGAAGTGGGTGTGCAGTTTATCGGCAAATTCAATGTGAGCAACCTCCTCGCCGTTTATGGCACCGCAGTTATGCTGGGCGTTGACCCCGACCAGGCTCTCGTCGTGATGAGTGAGATGAAGTCTGTAAACGGACGGTTCGAAGCGCTCGTTTCACCTAAGGGATTCACCGCCATCGTGGACTATGCGCACACGCCTGACGCATTGGAAAATGTGCTGAACGCCATCCATGACGTGCTCGAGGGAAAAGGACAGGTCATCACCGTTTGCGGAGCGGGCGGTAATCGCGACAAGGGAAAACGGCCGATTATGGCTCAAGAAGCGGTAAGGCAAAGCGATAAGGTGGTGATTACAAGCGATAACCCGAGATTTGAAGAACCGCAGGAAATTATAAACGATATGCTGGAAGGACTCGACCGGGAGCAGATGAAAAAGGTGATTTCTATCGTGGACAGAAGGGAAGCTATCAAGACTGCATGTGCCATAGCGCAGAAAGGCGATGTGGTTCTCATTGCGGGAAAAGGACATGAAGATTATCAAGAGATAAAGGGGGTGAAACATCATTTTGATGACAAAGAGGTGGTTAGAGAATGCTTTGGCCAGTAGGATGTGGTTTGATGATTTCAACAACCAACTTGTATACTTGCCAACTCGTTTACTTGTCAACTAAAAATTTAAAAAATATGTTTTATCATCTTTCACAATTCTTTAAAGACCTGAATGTTCCGGGAAGCGGAATGTTTACATATGTGTCATTCAGGGCATTGCTCGCCCTCATGATTTCTTTGGTGCTGTCTTTATGGCTCAGTAAGAAGTTTATCACTTACATGAAGAAGAAAAGACATCTCGAGAAAGCAAGAGACGAGAGTATCGACCCTTACGGTGTGAAGAAACAGGGGGTGCCGTCTATGGGAGGACTGGTGATCATATTCGCGATTCTTGTGCCTATCCTCTTGCTGGGTAAACTAACAAACGTGTATATCATCCTGCTGCTGGTCACTATGCTTTGGTTCGGCATGCTCGGATTCTATGACGACTGGAAAAAACTCAAAGGAGACAAGGACGGACTCAAACCGAGATACAAGCTGCTGGGACAATTCATGTTGGGGGCTCTCGTGGGAGTGGTGCTCTTCCTCAGCCCTGAAACGACCATACACGAGAAGGTGGAAAAGGTGAAGGTGGACAATGTGACTGAATACAGACTCGATGAAGCAAAAAAATCTACCGTCACCACGGTGCCGTTCTTCAAAAACAACAACTTCGACTATCTAAACGCATTCTCATGGATCTCTTCGGGTAAAACAAAGAGGGCATGCGGATGGGTTCTGTTTATATTGGTCACAACTTTTGTCATCATGGCGGTAAGCAATGGGGCTAACCTCAATGACGGAATGGACGGCATGTGTGCCGGCAATTCGGCAATCATCGGAACGGCATTGGGAATACTGGCGTATGTGTCGGGACATATACAGTTTGCAGAATATCTCAACGTGATGTTCATTCCGGGATCGGAGGAAATTGTGGTGTTCCTTTGTGCCTTTGTGGGTGCGCTCATCGGCTTCCTCTGGTTCAACGCTTTCCCGGCTAAAGTGTTTATGGGGGATACGGGCTCGCTTGCTATCGGCGGAATCATCGCAGTGACAGCGGTGATCATACACAAGGAACTCCTGCTCCCGATTCTGTGCGGCATCTTCCTCGTGGAAAGCCTCTCGGTCATGATACAGATTTATTATGCTAAGAAAGGGAATAAGAAGGGGGAGAAATGGAGGATTTTCAAAAGAACTCCTATTCACGACCATTTCAGAGTGGTGAAGACCGACCTACTGCCAGACGCGAAATATATCATAAAACGTCCTGGAATCCCTTTACACGAGAACATGATTACAATCCGTTTCTGGATCATCACCATACTGCTTGCGGCAATCACTATCATCACCCTAAAAATCAGATAAATTAATAATAAATAATAATAACACAACCAACTGGTTTACTTGTCAACTCGTTAACTTGTTTACTTAAAAATGAATTCAAAAATAGTCATACTTGGAGCGGCTGAGAGCGGAGCGGGAGCTGCAGTGCTGGCGAAGAAGAAAGGATTCGATGTGTTCGTGTCCGACCTCTCGGCTATTAAGGATAAATATAAGGCACAACTTGATAATTATGGGATTGAGTGGGAAGAGGAACAGCATACGATATCACGTATTCTTGACGCTGACGAAATTATCAAGAGCCCAGGAATTCCAGACAACGCTCCTATTATATTGAAAATAAAGGAGATGGGCATCCCGATCATCTCCGAAATTGAATTCGCCGGAAGATATACCGACGCAAAGATGATATGCATCACGGGGTCGAATGGAAAAACCACAACCACTTCCCTTATTTACCATATACTGAAGTCGGCGGGATATAACGTGGGATTAGCGGGCAACATCGGAAACAGCCTCGCGTTGCAGGTGGCGGAGTGCAACTTCGACTATTACGTTATCGAACTGTCGAGCTTCCAACTCGACAACATGTACGACTTTAAGGCGAACATTGCTGTGCTCATGAATATCACTCCCGACCATCTCGACAGATACGACTTCAAGATGCAGAATTATGTAGACTCGAAGATGAGGATCACAAGAAACCTCACCGAAGACGACGCTTTCGTGTTCTGGAACGACGACCCGATCGTGAAGAAGGAACTCGAGAAATACGATATTAAAGCACAACTGTATCCGTTCTCGGAATTCCACGAAAACGATGCCATCGCCTATGTGGAAGACGAGGAATATGTAATCGAAAAACCTACTCCGTTCAATATGGAACTGGAGGAACTGGCTCTCAGGGGGAAACATAACCTCTACAACTCCCTCGCTGCCGGTATCACTGCCAACATCGCCGGAGTGACCAACGAGTTCATAAGAAAGGGACTCAGCAGCTTCGGAGGAGTGGAACACCGTCTCGAAAAAGCGGGAATGGTGAGAGGCATAGAGTTTATAAACGACTCTAAAGCCACCAACGTGAATGCCTGCTGGTATGCCCTCGAAAGCATGAAACATCCTACCGTGCTCATTCTGGGCGGAGTGGATAAAGGAAATGACTATTCTGAACTGTATGACTTGGTGAAAGAAAAATGTATCGGACTGGTTTTCCTCGGTGTGGACAACACAAAACTGCATGAGGCGTTCGACAAATTCGATATTCCTAAGGTGGACGTGACATCCATGGAGGATTGCGTGAATGAATGCTATAAAATGGCTCACCCGGGTTCCTGCGTACTGCTCAGCCCGTGCTGTGCAAGCTTCGACCTCTTCAAAAACATGGAGGACAGAGGCGACCAGTTCAAACAATGTGTAAGAAACCTCTAACTTCCGAATGAGCGAAGTGAATGATAACTTCCGAGCGTAGCGATAACTTCCTAATGAGCAAAGCGAATGATAACTTCCAAGTAAAACGATAACTTCTTCATATAACCATGGGAAAGAAACTGACAGATTTTTTTAAGCTTAACATATTTAAGGGTGACAAGGGGTTGTGGATGATTTACTTCTTGCTCTGCATGGTGTCGATTGTTACCATTTACAGCGCATCAAGCCAGATGACTTTCAAACAGGAGGCTCACTGGGCGCCGCTCGTGGAACAAATCATATTTCTCGTAGCTGGATTCATCGTGGTGGTGTTTATCAGCAAAGTGCCGTGCAAATATTTCAAGCTGGTGGCACTTGTCGGATTGCCTTTAGCAATTGTCATGCTTGTGTCGGTTCTTGTCATGCAGAAAGGGGTGAACAGTGCTGCAAGATGGATTCAGGTCTTCGGAATCAGTTTCCAACCGTCGGAAATCGCTAAGTCTATGTTGGTCATTTCCGTGGCTGTCATTCTATCGAAGATGCAGAAAAACGAGAAGGTGAAAACGTCGAAAGGGGTGAAAAACATGATTAGGGCAACTAAAGGCGGACATGCGAAAGCGTTCAAGATCATCTCTGTAATTACGTTGTTGACATGTGCACTGATTTTCCCTGAAAACCTCTCTACGGCGGCAATTCTCTTCCTGGTTATTTATGTCATGATGTTCATGGGGAATATACCTCTCGACCTCATGCTGAAAGGTACAGCGGTTCTGGTCGTCTTAGCCATATTTTTCGTTACCATTCTGCTCGTTGTGCCGGAGAAAAACCTCTCGTTCATGACCAGGGCGGTAACATGGAAACACAGGATTGAAAGCGCTATGGGAACTCAGGAGGTGGATAGCACCTCACAGGAATTTATAGACAAAACTCGGCAGGTGATGATGTCGAAGGCTGCGATTGCCGCATCCGGAGTAACGGGGGTGGGAATCGGAAACTCCACAACGAGGGACTTCCTGCCACATGCGGAGTCGGACTTCATTTACTCCATTCTCGTAGAGGAAACGGGCTTATTTGGTGCGGTGTTCCTCCTGCTGCTTTTCGTGATGCTACTTATCAGAGTGGGAAGGGTGGCACAGAAATGCGACCGGTTCTTCCCAGCCTTTCTCGTCGTGGGGCTCGGCCTGATGATGGTAATACAGGCGCTTTTCAACATTCTGATTGCGGTAGGACTCTTCCCTGTGTCCGGACAAACTCTGCCACTGATTAGCAAGGGTGGTACTTCTATACTTATTACAAGCTTTAATTTTGGAATGATACTCAGCGTCAGCAGATATGCCGACAAGGTGGAGGAGAAAAAAGAAAGAAAAAGATTAAAAGAGGAACAACTCATCGAAACTGATGAGATTTACAGCTCGGAAGGTATAAACTAACTTCTTGAAAATAATTTCTAATTTCTATTTCCTAATTCCTAATTATAATAAATCATGAACGACAAACACATAAAGGTAATAGTAAGCGGTGGTGGCACAGGTGGACATATATTCCCCGCCATATCTATCGCCAATGCCATCAAACGGAAACAACCCGATGCGGACATACTCTTCGTGGGTGCATTGGGCAGAATGGAAATGCAGAGAGTGCCAGACGCTGGATATGAGATTAAAGGACTCCCGATTAAGGGATTCGACCGAAAGAACCTGTTCAAGAATATCAGCGTGCTGTTTAAAATATGGAAAAGCCAGAGGATGGCGAAAAAGATAGTGAAGGAATTCAAGCCGGACGTGGTTGTGGGCGTTGGAGGATATGCCTCGGGACCTATGCTCAATCAGGCGGCTAAAATGAATGTGCCGACTCTCATTCAGGAACAGAACTCTTATGCCGGCGTTACCAACAAACTGCTTGCCAAGAAGGCAAAGAAGATTTGTGTGGCATACGACGGTATGGAACGGTTCTTCCCGGAAGAGAAAATAATTAAAACCGGAAATCCGGTAAGACAAAACCTGCTGGAGGTGACTGTATCTAAGAAGGAGGCGGTGGAAAGCTTCGGACTCGACCCTAAGAAGAAAACCATATTGGTCATCGGGGGAAGCCTTGGAGCAAGAACCGTGAACGAAAGCATCTTGCAGCATCTTGAAGATATCCGACAGGCAAAGGAGGTGCAGATCATTTGGCAACACGGAAAATTCTATGCCAAGGAAATCAAAGAGGAACTGGAAAAACAGGATAAGGTGGATAACCTTATTGCAACTGAATTCATAAAGGAAATGGATAAGGCATATGCTGCGGCTGACCTCGTGGTGTCAAGGGCGGGTGCAAGCTCCATTTCGGAACTCTGCCTCCTGAAGAAACCGTGTATTCTCGTGCCGTCACCTAACGTGGCGGAAGACCATCAAACGAAAAATGCTATGGCTCTTTCTACTAAAGACGCCGCCATCATGGTGAGAGATGTGGACGCAAGAAACTCGCTCGTGGAAGTGGCTATGAACACGGTGATGGACGAGGAAAAACTCAAGATGCTGGCTGAGAATGCCGGAAAAATGGCTTTCCATAACTCGGCGGATGTAATCGCCGACGAGGTTATAAAACTGGCAGGTAACAAATAGAACTTCTGAACTAAGAAAATACTTCCGAACGAAGCGATGACTTCCGAGTGAGTGAAACGAACGATAACTTCTTTATACAACATGACAAATAATATTAAATCAGTATATTTCATCGGTGCCGGCGGCATCGGAATGAGTGCATTGGTAAGGTATTTCCTCAAGATGGGATATAGGGTAGGGGGATACGACAAAACGCCAAGTCAGCTTACACAACGGCTTATTGAGGAGGGTGCGGATATTCATTTCGACGATGACCTCAATCTCGTGGACGACTGCTTCAAACAGAAAGAATCCACACTGGTCATTTATACTCCGGCGGTGCCTGAAGAGCATAAGGAACTCTCTTTCTTCCGACAGAACGGGTTTGATGTGCAGAAAAGGGCGCAGGTGCTCGGATTCCTGACAAGGAAACATAAGGGTTTGTGTGTGGCGGGCACACATGGAAAAACCACCACGTCGGCCATGATGGCACATCTCATGCATCAGTCGCATGTGGATTGTAACGCTTTCCTTGGGGGAATTTCAAAAAACTACGGAACAAACTATATTCTGTCGGAAAAAAGCGATTACGTGGTACTGGAGGCGGATGAGTTCGACAGGTCATTCCATTGGCTCAATCCATATATGACTGTTATCACCGCTACCGACCCCGACCACCTCGACATATACGGAACGAAAGAGGCTTATCTCGAAAGTTTCAGAATATACTCATCTCTCATTCAGCCGGGGGGCGCTCTGGTCATACATAAAGGGCTCGAAATGAAGCCGGACGTGAAGCCGGACGTGAAAATATATGAATATTCAAGGGACGAAGGCGACTTCCATGCTGAAAACATAAGGATCGGAAACGGTGAAATCGTGTTTGACCTGGTATCGCCTGTTGAAAACGTGAAGGACATCCAACTGGGTGTGCCGGTAAGCATCAATATCGAAAACGGTATTGCGGCTATGGCGGTGGCACAACTCAACGGACTCACACCTGAAGAACTGAGGAATGGCATGAAGTCTTTCCAAGGTGTGGACAGAAGATTCGATTTCAAGATAAAGACTCCGAAAATCGTATTCCTATCTGATTACGCACACCATCCTAACGAAATTGAACAAAGCGTGAAGTCTATACGCGAACTGTATAAAGACAAGAGAATTGCGGCGGTGTTCCAACCTCACCTCTATTCCAGAACCAACGACTTCTACAAGGAGTTTGCCGATAGTCTGTCGTTGCTCGACACGGTATATCTTTGCGACATATATCCGGCAAGGGAACTGCCTATCCCGGGAGTCACATCTAAACTGATTTACGACAACCTGAGGCCGGGGATGGAGAAGTATATGGTGAAAAAGGAGCATGTGGTGGAATTGCTGACTAAAGGGTCTTTCGATGTGCTGATTTCACTCGGAGCCGGAGACATAGAGGATTTTGTGCCACAAATTGAAGAGGCATTGAGAGATAAATTTGGACTGTAAACATAATGATAACCCCATACTGAAAAGGTGAAATTTAAAAAAATACTGAAAATAACATTCTTGGTACTGCTGTTCCTGGCGGTTTCTGCCTACTTGTTGTACGCTTTCCTGGGGATGGAATCTACAAACCCCGAAGAGGAGTGCGTGGGTGTGGGCGTCATCATCGACGAACCGGACGATGTGCTTGTGGACAGTATGACGGTTATCGAAATATTGAAGGAAAAGGGAATAGAAATTGAGGGAAAGAAAATGAAGGACATCAACGTGCAACTTATCAAAAGCACGCTTGAGAAAAACCCTTTCGTTATTTCAGCGGACTGCTATTCCTCAAACAACGGAATGGAGGTGGGGCAAGCCAAATTATTCATCAAACTGACCCAAACGATTCCCGTCTTGCTCGTTTTCTCCGACAGCACTTACTATTATGTAGATAATCAGGCGAAAATAATCAAGACTGATAATCTGTACCCGAAAAATGTGCTTGTGGCAAACGGTGATATCAGCAAAAACTATCTATACGAATTGGTGAAACTGGGAAACTACATAAAACACGATGAATTCTGGGACAACCAGATTGAACAGGTGTTTGTGTCGATGAACAGGATGAAGGAAAGGGAAATCACTCTTATTCCTAGAGTGGGCAACCACAAAATATTACTCGGCACAATTGATAAATACGACAAGAAACTAAAGCGATTGAAGACGTTCTATGAAAAGGGGTTAGGAAAAATTGGATGGAACAAGTATTCGATTCTAAATCTTAAATACGACAACCAAGTGGTGGGTGTTATAAGAGGACAGGAGATTGTGATTGCGGAAAAACCTGATGAACCGGAAAACAATGAGGCTAATCAGCAGGAAACCAATCCTCAAGAGAATAATGTCAAGCCGAACGGAGAAAACACACAGCAGCAGGGCGGTCAGGAACAAAAGAAAGAGGAACCTCAAAAGCAGGAACCACCAAAGCAGGACCCTCAAAAGCAAGAACCTCCAAAGCAAGAACCTCAGAAGCAGGACCCTCCGAAGCAGAACCCTCCGAAGCAGAACCCTCCGAAACAGGACCCTCCGAAACAAACCCCGGCTCCAAAACAACAACCAAAAAACTAATAGTATAACTTGTGATTGAGCAAAGCGAACGATAACTTGTAAACAAATAATATATGACAGAAGTAAAGGACCCAATAATTGTGGCGGTGGAATTAGGCACCTCACGTATTTCCGGCATTGCAGGAAAAAGGAAAGATGGCAGTTTCCAGATATTGGCATATGCCGAAGAACAAACTACTGCGTGTCTGAAACGTGGTATTGTTTATAATGTGGAGAAAACAACACAAAGCATCAAGAATGTTGTTGAAAAACTCAGTCAGACTTTGAAACAACAGGTCACAAGAGTTTATGTGGGAATCGGTGGACAGTCGGTGAGGTCGGTTAAGAAGAAAGTGCCGAGAAACATGCTTACCACAACTTCCATAACGAAAGCGCATCTCGAGGATATCAAGAACGAGAGCATGGAAATACAAATTCCGGATTATGAACTTCTTGAAAACATTCCTCAGGGATATATCATCGACTCGCAGTTTACCGACGACCCGCAGGGTGTCAACGGCAAAAATATAGAAGGGGATTTCCTGAATATCGTGGCAAGAAAAGAACTGAAAGGTCTTATCACCACCTGCTTCAATTCCGCGAACATTAATATCATTGACACAAAACTCACTGCCCTCGAATTGGCCGACAATGTTCTTACCGAACATGAGAAAAGGGCGGGGACGGCATTGGTGGACCTCGGTGCCGGTACTACAACGGTCGTGGTATACAAGAAGAATGTGGTAAGATATATGGTTACCATTCCGCTCGGATTCAGCAATATCATCGAAGACATCATGTCGATACTGCAAATCGAGGAGAAGGAGGCTACAGACATTCTGCTGAACCACGGAAATGCGTATATCACGTCGGGTGATGAGATGTCTGAAATCACACAGACGTCTTACACCACTTCCAACAAGGTGAAAGTGCAGATGACTAAAATATTCGGAATCATCGATGCCAGACTCACGGAAATCATTGCAAACGCGGTGGCACAAATCGTGAAAAGCAAGTATTCCGATTCACTGCTTGCCGGATTGGTTATTACAGGCGGCGGGTCTAACCTCAAGAATATCGACAAGGCTTTTAAGGACAATCCGATTAAACTGAAATTCGACACCATCAGAGTGGCGAAGTCTGTGGTTACGCCTATCATTAAGTCTACATCGGCTGCATCACTCAACCCAGATAATGCAATGAGCGGCTCTATCATATCGCTCGTGCTTTCGGGTACTGAAAACTGTGTGGGAGAAGGTAACTACGACGGTGAGGATATCTTTGGGGCGGCTGAAAATAAGGCTAAAACACAGACGAATATAACGAGGTCGGAAGAGGAAATGAAAAGAATTGATGCGTTGATGGGACAACTCGATGGTTATAAGGACAGAATGAGGACGGCTATTCAGGAAATGAAGGAAAAAAGAAAGGTATTGGAAAACGAAACGGTGCCGAGGAGAGTCAAGGAAGAGGCAAAAGCATTACTGGCAGAGGCAAAAGACATATGTGGAGAGGAATTCCATAATCTTGTCGACTCACTCGAAATAAAGCTCAATAACGACCAGAGAATCACATCGGCTAATAATCTCGAGATTCAGCTTGTGGACGAAATTGAAGAAATGGAAAAGGCCCTGAAGACAGCAAAGGATGGAGATTCTGTGTTTGGAAAATTTACAAAATGGCTTGGAAAAATAGTGAACGAAGATTAATTAATAACTTGAATAATCTACAATAATATGGATAATATATTAGACATGAATCTCGACCTCGACCTGGGGCAGACCAAGGATACAAACAAAACTTCGGGCAGCGGCAGCGTGAACGATGAAATGCCGTTGGATATTCCTAAGAAGTCGAATAAGATGATTATCAAGGTGATGGGAGTCGGTGGAGGTGGATGTAACGCCGTCTCGCATATGTATAACGAAGGTATACACGACGTCACTTTCTGTGTGTGTAACACAGACAGAAAATCCCTTGAAGACTCGCCTGTGCCTGTGAAACTGCAATTAGGACCGGGGCTTGGAGCCGGTAACAAACCGCAGAAAGCAAGGGATTATGCGGAAAAGTCGCTCGCGGAAATCCGAAACACATTAGACGACGGAACTAAGATGGTGTTCATCACGGCCGGTATGGGCGGCGGCACCGGCACCGGAGCTTCACCTATTGTGGCTAAAGTGGCTAAAGAAATGGACATTTTGACTGTGGGAATAGTGACCATCCCGTTCGCTTGGGAAGGGAAAAGAAAAATAGACCAGGCCCTCGACGGAGTGGACGAACTATCACAACATGTAGATGCCATGCTGGTGATCAACAACCAGAGACTCTATGAAATATATCAGGACAAGACTTTCGAAGACGCTATGGCTACAAGCGACAACACCTTGTGTAACGCAGCAAGGAGCATATCGGAAATCATTTCCATGAGGGGCAGGATAAACCTCGACTTCGAGGATGTGAAGACGGTACTGAAAGATGGTGGAGTGGCTATCATGAGCACTGGATACGGAACGGGTGAAAATAGGGTGAAAGATGCTATCGAAGATGCGCTCAACTCACCGCTTCTCAACCAGAGTGATGTGTTTAAGTCTAAGAAGATTCTGATTTGTCTCTCTGAACCTGGCATTGAAGGTGAGCAACCTCTGTTGATGGAGGAAACAGCCGAAATCAATGAGTTTATGGATAAGATGCAGGATGAGTATATCGAAACTAAATGGGGTTTGAGACACGACCCTGCATTGAAGGATAAGGTGAAAATCACAATTCTTGCTTCTGGATTCGGGGTGGAGGATATCGACAGCGACGAGATGGAAGGACATATCGAACTGAAGAAAAACAGACAGTTTATTGAGGACAATGAAAAGACTACCAGACGTGGCAAGTTCTACGGACCGGACGACCAGAACGGATATGTGAAACAGAATGTGTATTACTATCTCTTCAAGGACCAGGATCTCGACAACGACAACCTCATAGCAAGCGTTGTCTCTCTTCCTACATATAGGCGTATGAAGAAAAAACTTGAACAGTTTGAGGCTATTTCTATGGGAACTGCTTTGGGGGAAACACCACCGCCTTCTAAAGACTTGTAAAATATAAATCGAAACGTTAACAAATAAACAATAAACTGAATATGGCTCTTTTTGATCAAATAAGCAAAGATATTATCGAGGCGATGAAAGCGAAGGATGTCGTTCGTCGCGAAACTTTGAGAAACGTAAAGAAGTATTTCCTTGAGGCAAAGACTGCACCTGGCGCTAACGATGAACTGTCGGACGCTGATGCTCTCAAAATCCTCCAGAAACTCGC
>Ga0310697_10003070_pt1 | contig 17124 bp, 13 predicted proteins | sample 172DNAGHGlowgp2_FD_203883 | JGI IMG/M metagenome (GOLD analysis project Ga0310697, IMG submission 203883) | Sheep rumen microbial communities from Palmerston North, Manawatu-Wanganui, New Zealand - 1728 DNA GHGlow gp2 (v2) (version 2) | ecosystem: Host-associated > Mammals > Digestive system >... | reverse complement strand
AAAATGGCTTCGCCGAACACCAAAAGAAACGTTTTTTTCAAACTTGCAGCGCTCCTCGAAGCGCTTATCATACTGTTGATGGCTATCGTTTTCGTATTCGTCTTCTTCATCAGGGGCAGGAATGAAGCTGTCCCCGTCAGCGAGGACGACCCCGAGGTGCGCACCCGTGCCGTCATCGAGAAGGAGGAGACCTTCTATCAGCTCGACGGCAAAAAGATACTTATGCACGATTCGACGCTCGGCGAGGTATTTGTGCCCGTTTACAGCGATGTGCCGGTAAGCACCGTCAACACCGACAATATCACGAGCCGCAACGGCTACGCTTTCTACACCGAAAACGGCGCTGTCACCTCCTATTCCGGCATCGACATATCCGAGCATCAGGGCGAGATAGACTGGGGAAAGGTAAAGGGCGCAGGCATCGACTTCGCTATCATCCGCGCCGGCTACCGCACCTACGGCGGCGGCGTTGTAACTATCGACGAAAACTTCACCGACAATCTCAGACAGGCTAATGCCGCCGGTATCGCAACGGGAGTCTACTTCTTCTCGCAGGCTACCACTCAGGAGGAGGCTATCGAGGAGGCAGACGCTGTTCTTGATGCGATCTCCGGCTGTGATATAACCTATCCCGTCGTTTACGACTGGGAGCTCATCTTCGATGACAGCGCACGAACAGATGATGTCAGCGTTGAGACCCTTGCGGACTGCTGCATCGCCTTCTGTGAGAGAGTGAAATCTGCCGGATATACTCCGATGATATATCAGAACAAGACAACGGCTATGCACAAGCTCGACCTGCCGCGTCTGAAGGATTATGACTTCTGGCTCGCTGAATACGGCGACAAGCCTACATATTACTACAAGTACGACATCTGGCAGTATTCAAGCTCCGGCACCGTCCCCGGCATTGAGGGCAGAGTCGATATGAATATCAGCTTCCGCGACTACAGCGCAAAGGGAACTCCCGATGCTGCCGAGCCGACCGGAGCTGCTGCCGTTACCGAATAGAAAAGAGCCGTAAAAGGGGTGCCACCCTTCGGCGGTTTCGCGGGTTACCGGATATGTACCGTAAGTTTACGGCTCGGCAGCCCACGATTTCCGCTAAGGTAAGCGCACTGAAGTGTCCCCTCGTTACGGCTCTTTTTTTACCCTCTCGTCCTCACTCACGCTGAGCGTTAGCGCCGAAACAAGGAACATCAGCCCCGTTGAAAGACAGTAGAGCACGGGAAGTCCGTCGGCACGGTCATATATCAGCATACAGAGTCCGGCAAACAGCATATTTGTCAGCATTCCGCCGAAAAGGAAGGCAGACCTGAATATCAGTCCCCTTATGCGTCCGACAGTCAGAAAAAGTGCCATCATCGCGAGGTCTGCTGCCTGTAGCGCAGCTGCTGCGGACGCGAATACAATGTCAAACACAAGCGTGATGAACGGAACGGTATCGCTGCCGCGTTCGCGTGTGATAAGCGATATTATGAGCGTTGCCGCTGCCGGTATCAGTGCAGTGAACATCAGGGCTCCCACGGCTGTACCTGTTGTGCGCAGCGCCTTGTTCAGCGACATTTTCATCTTATCTCCCCCCTCTATACGTATTATATCCCAGCATCGGGAAAGTATAAAGATTGAAAATGTCACTTCTGATGTTACATATGTAATACAACGTGCAAGCCTTGCTATTCTGCTCTGTTTGTGGTATGATAGAATGGAACGGAGGAATATTATGATCGCTAATTATCACACACATACCTATCGCTGCAACCACGCCTCAGGTGAGGACAGGGAATACATAGAAAACGCCATAAAAGGCGGATTCCGCGTGATCGGCTTCTCAGACCACTGTCCGTGGGTGTATCCTTATCGTTACACGTCGGCTTCGAGAATGGAACCGAAACAGCTTGAAGGATATTTCCGCTCGCTCACCGACCTGCGGCAGGAATACGCAGACGATATAAAAATATACATCGGTTTTGAAGCAGAGTATCACCCGGAGCTGCTTGAGGCGCAGGACAGGCTCCTTGCGGACTATCCGGTGGATTATATGATACTCGGTCAGCACTCTGTCGGTCCGGAGCCGTATAATCCCTACACCGGCTCGCCGTCCGATGACGAGGCAGAGCTCGTGAAGTACGTGGATTCGGTCATTGAAGGCATGGAGACAGGCAGATATATTTACCTCGCCCACCCCGACCTCTTCAACTTCATAGGCAGCGGGGAGATATACAACAGGGAATTCACACGGCTTTGCACTTACCTCAAAAGCAAGGAGCTCCCCGTTGAGATAAATCTGCTTGGTGTAAGCCAGTACCGGAATTACACCTCCGAGCGTTTTCTGAGTATCGCGCGTGAGGTCGGCAATTCCGTCATCATCGGCTGCGATGCCCACGACCCGGCCGTCCTCAGCAGCACTGAGCAGATAGCAGTCTGCGAAAAGCTCGCTGAAAAATTCAGCCTTCCGGTCATAGAAACACTGGGCGGTCTCACATGATCAGCGGCTCTGCCGAACAGGCAGGAAGTTTTTCGCCGCGGCTGTTGCTTTTTTTCTGATTTATATGTTATAAGCGGCGTGTCGCCGCCTCCTGTTTCGCGGCAAAGCTGAACAGAACGGAACTTTTTCGCCGCGGCTGTTGCTTTTTTCTGATTTATATGTTATAAGCGGCGTGTCGCCGCCTCCTGTTTCGCGGCAAAGCTGAACAGAACGGAACTTTTTCGCCGCGGCTGTTGCTTTTTTCTGATTTATATGTTATAAGCGGCGTGTCGCCGCCTCCTGTTTCGCAGCAAAACTGAACAGAACGGAACTTTTTCGCCGCGGCTGTTGCTTTTTTCTGATTTATGTGTTATAATGATAAAAATCAGCTCCGGAGGTGAGAATTTTAATGGACAGTACCCCTGACGGGTGTAATTACCGCTATTCCTTTGCTATAAATGATATATCAAGGCATGGTCTGCGCTGCTTCCGGTGTTAGGCTATGCCTTTTCGTGCATACTTATATCTTTTTACCAAAGGAGACAGATAATGGTCTGGCAGATTATAATACAGGTGACACTGATAGTGCTCAACGCGGCCTTCGCCTGCGCTGAAGCCGCAGTTATAACCATAAACGATTCACGGCTGGACAAGCTCGCAGCCGGCGGCGACAAAAAAGCCGTAAAGCTCAAAAAACTTACAGGAAAGCCTACGCGCTTCCTGACAACATTGCAGGTCGCTATCACGCTCACCGGCTTCCTTGCAGCGGCTTTTGCAGCCGACTTCTTCGCTGCTCCGCTCACTGAGCTGATAATGAAGACGGGTATCGGTGTTCCCGAAAAAGCCGTTCACATCGCCGCTGTCGTGATACTCACCCTGCTCATCGCTTACATAATACTCGTGTTCGGCGAGCTCGCACCGAAAAAGGTCGCTGCCAAGCACGCCGAAAAGCTTGCACTCGGTATGGCTGGCACAGTCGGACTTCTGATGGCAGTCCTTGCGCCGCTCGTGTGGGTGCTCAATATCTCCGCGAACACCGTCCTGCGTATCATCGGCATCGACCCCCACAAGGAGGAGGACGCCGTGACCGAGGAGGAGATAATGATGATGTCCGACGCCGGTGCCGAAAAAGGCACTATCGATGAGGACGAGAACCGCATAATCAAGAACGTTTTCGCGTTCGACGATACGACTGCCGAGCAGGTCTGCACCCACCGCACCGACGTTTCCGTGCTCTGGAGCCGCGACCCCGTCGAGACGTGGGAGGAGACCATTCACCGCACACGCCACTCGGTTTTCCCGATATGCGGCGAAAATGTTGATAACGTTATCGGTATCCTCAACGCGAAGGACTATTTCCGGCTCGATGATAAAAGCCGCGAAAACATAATGGCTAACGCCGTGCGCGAGCCCTATTTCGTCCACGAAACTATGAAGGCGGACGCTCTGTTCGCCCAGATGAAGAAAAAAGGCGCCGACCACTTCGCCGTCGTTGTTGACGAATACGGCGGAATGACCGGTATCGTTACCGTTACCGACCTCGTCGAGCAGCTCGTCGGCGACTTCGACGACGATGAGACCGGTGAGACCGAAGCAGAGCTCGAACAGATAGCAGACGACCAGTGGCTGATACCCGGTATCACGCCTATCAGCGACATCTGCGAGAAGCTCGGGATAGAGCTTCCTGATGATAAGTTCGATACCTTCGGCGGCTATGTTATCGCAGGTCTCGGCGAAATACCGAAGGATGGCTCAAAGACCTACCTCGAATGCGACGGTCTGCGCATAGATGTGCTCGAGATACACCACCACCGCGTTGAGCTTTGCCGCGTAAAAAAGCTCCATACAGATACAGTCCCCGAATCCGAGGACAAGGAATAAAAAAGGGCTTGACCTGTGTTGAACGCATAGGTCAAGCCCTTTTATTTTTATTCGAGCTGCGCAAGAAGCTCGTCGATGAGCTCCTTTTTTCCGAGCCAGTCGGAAAATGCGGTCGCTCCGCCGCAGGCTGTACCGAGCCTGAGCGCATATTCATAGCCGCTGTCGATACCTGCCACGAATCCGGCAAGCATCGAATCTCCGGCACCGACGGTGTTCTTCACGCTTCCGGTGCAGACTCCGCGTCTGTGGATACTGCCGTTCTCATCGAGGAGGAGCGCTCCGTTCTCAGCCATCGAGACAAGCACGTTCTTCGCGCCCATTTTCTGAAGCTTTGCGGCATATTCTGCTATCTCTTCATCACTTGTGAGAGTAACGCCGAACATCTCCTCAAGCTCGAAATTGTTAGGCTTTACAAGGAAGGGGCGGTATTTCAGCACGTTCAGAAGAAGTCCGCCTGTCGCATCGACCACCGTGCGAATCTGCTTTCCTGAAAGGCGTTCGAGTATACGCTCGTATATGTCATCGGGCAGGCTGTTCGGGATACTTCCGGCAAGTATCAGCGTATCGCCGTCCCCGAGACGGTCAAGCTTTGCAAACAGCTCGTTCACAGCATTCTCGTCGATGTCCGGTCCCTGTCCGTTGAGCTCGGTCTCAGTGTCTGTCTTGATCTTTACGTTGATACGGGAATTGCCTGACCTGAGGCGTACAAAGTCCGCTTCGATGCCCATTGAGCACACTCCACGCTCTATCGCGATGCCGGTGAAGCCGGCTGTGAAACCGAGAACTATCGACTGCACCCCGAGCTGTGCAAGGACGGCCGAGACGTTTATACCCTTTCCGCCTATGTATATCTCCTCGTAGGATGAGCGGTTCACACCGCCTGTTTTCAGCCCGTCAGTGTGTACCACGTAGTCTATCGCAGGATTGAAGGTAACTGTATATATCATAGCTTTGCTCCTTTTCTTGGATCTTGCCATTATTATATCATACAATTATAGAAATAGCAAGAGACGCGGCGATATACTTCCGTTCCGGACAGCTCTGCCGCGAAACAGGCTGCGCGGACACCGCGCCGGCGAGATACTTCCGTTCCGGACAGCTCTGCCGCGAAACAGGCAGCGCGGACACCGCGCCGGCAGTTTACCGCAATACTGACCTTGCAGTGGACAAAATTTGCATTTATCATTGATTTTTCTGCCGGAAAATGCTACAATTATCTTAACTCAACACACGGAGGAAGAAAATGAATCTCTCAAAAGCGCCGATAATAGCCGTTGTAACAGCTCTCGCGAACGGCTTCGCGGAAAAGGAGCTGCTCAGCGGCATAATCTCAGAAAATAAGAAAAATGGCTTTGCGACCGTCGTTTTCTCGAATATTTACAATACCGTCCAGCAAAATGACAACCTTATGTGCGAGCAGGAGATATACGATCTCATACGCTCTCCCGATATAAGCGGTATCATACTCCTCTGCGAGTCATTCGTCGAGGGCATCAGCAGGCGGCGTATCGCCTCTGTCCTCGCAGGGAGGGACATTCCGATCGTCGGCATAGGCACTCGCCTCGCGGAATTCGAGGAGCTCAGCTACACGCTCTTTTCCACGGACGATGCAGACGATGTTGCAGAGCTCACCTCGCACCTCATCGAGAAACACGGCTTCACTGACATCGACTTCCTCACCGGACTTGAGAGCATCGAGGCTTCACATATCCGCACAGAAGGCTATATCAAGGCACTTGAAGCGCACGGGATAACTCCCGACCGGAACCGTATCTTCTTCGGCGACTTCTGGCTCGGCTCCGGCGAGCAGCTCGCACAGCGCTACATCAGCGGCGAGCTGCGTATGCCGCAGGCTGTCATCTGTGCGAGCGATATGATGGCATACGGTATGCTGCGCAGATTCGCGGACGCTCACATAAATGTGCCGGAACAGATAACCGTTGTAAGCTACGAATACTCCGACAGGCGAATGTACTATTCTCCGCCGCTCACCTGCTTCCGCAAGAACCGCCGGGACCTCGGAAGGTCTGCTGCTCTGCACCTTCAGCACCTTATTGAGGGGCTCGCTCCGCCTGCATTCATCCCTCCGCGCGGAAGCTTCGTTTTCGGCAGGAGCTGTCCGTGCAGACCCGATAACGAGCTCACCCTCGCCGAGCTCCGCAACGCTGAGCAGCGCCGGGATTATACCGACCTCAGCCTCTTCAGCACAATGGAGCAGCTTCTCACGCTCGCACGCGATATGGAGAGTTTTATCCGCATCGTCAGCGAGCATCAATGGCTGATCCGGAACAAGCGGAATATCTATCTCAGTCTCTTTTCCGACTGGAATGAGCAGAGCGAGAACAAGTCCGGTATAATGCGCTCTGTCAGCGTGATAAGCGGCAGTCTCAGCAGTGCATTTGAAACGGACAGGTTCGACCTGCGCACCTTCTTCGCCCACGAACGCGACGCGGCAGTTTGCTACTTCAATCCGCTGTTTTCGGGACAGAAACTCTTCGGCTATATGGCGATACTCTACGACACGCCCGAAAGCTACGACGACGTTTACAGGCACTGGCTGAAATCAGTCTCTATCGGTCTGGAATTTCTCCGCCTGAAAAACGATATACGCTATCTTATAAGCTGTCAGAATGTCTCGGAATACAGGGACACTCTCACCGGAATGAACAACGAAAAGGGACTCCGGCGAGCTTATCAGGCGATACGCATACACGATAACAAGACCCTCTTCCTCACCGCTCTCCGTATCGACCTCTTTCCGCACCAATTCACTGAGGAGGACGTCCGAAGCCGGACCGATGCCTTCCTCGGCGCGGCAAGGGCTATCTCGAAATTCTGCGGCAACCACGACGTTTCCGGGCGTATCGGCGACGACCTGTTCATCTGTATCGTTCAGAGCCTCGCCGCGCCAGAAATGATCTCCGACCTGCTGAGCTCCGTTCTGATACAAGAGCGTGCGTACATAAGCTACGCCGGAATGAACTCGTTCGCCTGCTGCACTATCCCCTGCGGCGAGGACAGCTTTGATGAGCTTATGGAACGCGCTGAGGAGGCTCTCAGCGCTGAGCAGCGCAGACTCTCCCTCCGGCGCAACAACAGGTATTACAGCGAATTGCTCGGTTTCCGCAACCGCATCTACACCGAGCCCGAGACCACCTTCGACCGCGACAGCGACAACGTCGAACCCGGACACATCGACTCATTCCGCCGCAATTACAAGTCGTGCTTCGGCATCACCTTTCATCAGGACTGCATAAATGCCCGCCTCGCCAAAGCCAAATACTACCTCGCCACGACTTCGCTGAGCATTTCCGATATTTCCGAGAAGTGCAGCTATCTCGACTATAAATACTTCCAGCGGCAGTTCGCGGCAAATGTCGGCATACCTGCGCTCCAGTACCGGAACCTTATCAAGGGATAGCGCCGGTTTTGTCCACTAAAAGCCAACATTATGGGTTGCTATTATTCCTCCCTGAGCGTAGAATAGTTATAACAGAATAGTTCGTGTCTATTTTCAGCAAATCAGGAGGAATGATCAGAATGAAGATGAAAAAAATCGTTTCATCGCTCACCGCAGCTGTTATGCTGCTCACTGCAAATGCCGGGCTCGTCAGCGTGAAAGCTGCCGGCAGCGATATGAGGGACATCACAACTATGGAACTCGTGAAGGATATGGGTATCGGCATAAACCTCGGAAATACGTTCGAGGCGTGCCCGAACTGGTATGAGGAGGACTGGATCGCCAAATGGAGTGCCGGAACTCCGAATGACTACGAAAAAGCTTGGGGAAGTCCCGTTATCACAAAGGAAATTATAGAGGGAATGGCGAAGGAGGGCTTCGGCGTCCTCCGTATACCGGTCGCGTGGTCGAATATGATGGCGCACGACGGCACCTACACTATCAACCCCGAATATGACGCACGTGTACACGAGGTCGTTGACTGGACTATCGAGAGCGGTATGTACGCTATCATCAATATCCACTGGGACGGCGGCTGGGTGAACAAATTCCCCGATGACAAGGACGAGAGTATGAAGCGCTATACCCATATGTGGGAGCAGATAGCCGAAAGCTTCAAGGATTACAGCGACTACCTTATGTTTGAATCCCAGAACGAGGAGCTCGGCTGGGAGAGCATATGGAACCCGTGGGGCGGTACGAGCGGCAAGGCTGAATCGTATGCGCTCTGCAACGAGATAAATCAGAGATTCGTGGACGTCGTAAGAGACTCCGGCGGAAACAATGCCAAGCGTCATCTGCTCATATCGGGCTATAATACAGCTATCGACCGCACCTGTGATGATATGTTCAAAATGCCGTCTGACCCCGCGAACCGTATGGCAGTTTCCGTTCACTACTATTCGCCTGCCGGATTCGCTATCCTCGAGGAGGACGCGGACTGGGGCAAGGCTACTCCCACCTGGGGAAGCGATCAGGACTATGCCTCGCTGAGAAGTGAGATGGCGACCCTCAAATCTCACTTCACTGATAAGGGTATCCCCGTTATCATCGGCGAATATGGCTGTCCTACAAAGAATAAAGAGCCCGAATCGGTCCGCCGCTTCCTCTCATCTGTGTGCGAGGAGGCTTACAAGAGCGGTCACTGCCCCATTATGTGGGCAACTCCCGGCGGACACTACAACCGCGAGACCTGCAAAATGGAGGATCAGGAGCTCAGGAAGAAGCTCTTTGAGATAGGCGGCAAGGAGTTTTCACCAAAGCAGGCTGACCCGACTCCCGTTATGGGCGACGTGAACAACAGCGGCACATTCGAGGTCGCTGACCTCGTCGCAACTCAGAAATGGCTGCTCGGAAGCTCCGACTCAGCTCTCGCTGAATGGAAGAACGCCGACTACGACGGCGACGGCAGACTCGACACATTCGACCTCTGCCTTATGAGAAAAGACCTCCTCAATAAATAGTAATATTTCCCTTTTCTTTAGAAAATGTCCGCACAGGTGCTGTGACTAAGCCACTCGCAGCCCGTGCGGACATTTTCATATTATTTCAGCATTTATTCTTCGACCTTGCCAGCCTTTAATCTTGCGAGGTAGTCCTTTGTCTCGGAGGAAATGACTCCGGAGAGCAGTATTATCGCGACTACGTTCGGGATAGCCATAAGTCCGTTGAATATATCCGCAAGGTTCCATACAGCCTCTACTGCGAGGTAGGGACCGATGAAAACTGCGGCGATGTACACCCATCTGTAAATGACCGTAACATATTTGTTCGCGCCTGTAAGATAGGAAAGGCAGCGCTCGGAATAGTAATTCCAGCCAAGGATGGTCGTGAATGCGAATACCGCAAGGCAGGACATAAGTATGAACGACGATACCCTCTCACTGAACGGCAGACCGTAATCGAATGCGTCCATCGTTATCATTACGCCTTTGAGCTCGGCTGTGTTATGGCTTCCTGACATTATTATCGCAAGTCCGGTCATCGTACATACGATGATAGTATCTATGAATGTACCGGTCATTGTGACGAGTCCCTGACGAACAGGCTCGTTCGTCTTTGCGGCAGCTGCGGCGATAGGTGCAGAGCCGAGTCCGGCTTCGTTTGAGAATATTCCTCTCGCAACACCGCTCTTCATCGCGTACATCATAACTGTACCTGCGGTGCCGCCTGCAACAGCCTTTGTGCTGAATGCACCCTCGATTATCGCCGAGAGCGCTGACGGTATCTCCGTGATGTGGCAGAATATGATAGTAAGGCAGCAGACTGCATATGCAACTATCATCACCGGGACGATGACCTCTGAAACTGTCGCGATACGCTTGATGCCGCCGATGACGATGAGCGCGGTGAGAAGCGTTATCAGTGCGCCGGCGATGACCGTCGTCCACGTATAATCCATACCGAACAGCGTTACCTTATGCTTCATATCCGGGTCAAAGAAGGTGTTCGCCGCAGATGTGATACCGTTTATCTGCGTTATCGTACCGATACCCATTATTCCGGCAAGAAGCCCGAATACCGCGAATATCTTGCCGAGCCACTTCCATTTCTTGCCGAGACCGTTCTCGATGTAATAGAACGGACCGCCGAGATAGTTGCCGTTTTCGTCCTTTACGCGGTACTTTACTGCAAGAAGTCCCTCTGCGTATTTCGTAGACATTCCGAGGAAAGCTGCAAGCTCCATCCAGAAAAGAGCTCCCGGACCTCCTGCCGCTATCGCTGTTGCGACGCCGACGATATTTCCCGTTCCGACCGTCGCCGAAAGAGCAGTACACAGAGCTGCAAAGCTCGATACCTCGCCGCTTCCGTTCTCCTCGTTCCTGACCATATACTTCAGCGCAGTTCCGAGCCTGCGTACCTGAAGGAATCTCAGCCTTGCCGTTAGCAGCACACCGCATACCATTATCAGGATTATGAGGGGAAGTCCCCACACATAGCTGTCTGCTGTGCTTATAAAATCATTGATCTTATCCAATGATACACCTCCGGATGTCAAACTTCGTTAAAATTATATCACAGATCTCCTCTGTTGTCAATGTATATCGGAGCAATTATTTCTCCGCGCCCCTTGAAATCGCTCTGATGCTGTGCTATAATTTGATGTGGCATCAATGAGGATTGTGAATATTGCAGTAAAGGTGAAACGATTGAAGAGATACAAGGAAATGCTCCCGGCGGCGGTCTCGCTCATACTTGCGGTTTGTATGGTCGCCGCATCGGAGCTTATGCACGATAAAGAGATAATATTCCCCGAGATAACAGCTGTTGCTATCGGAGCCCTCGCTGCCCCGAAGCAGGCTTGGAACACCTCGCGGCTGAGACTTCTGCTGACGATAGCTTCGGCGGCGGTGCTCGGAGTCGGACTGGTCTTCGTACCGCTGGCTCTGGCTTTGAAGCTGCCGCTCGCACTGCTGTGTGCGGTCGCCTGCGTGACTGTCTCGGGCACGGGATTCCTGCCGGCGGTCTCTGCGTGTGTGCTCCCGGTGCTGCTGGGTACACGGAGTCCCGTTTACATCGGCTCGGTAGTGGTGATGACATCGCTGATACTGCTCGCACAGCTCATTTTTGAGAGATGCGGCCTGCGCGAGCCATATGCCTTCACGCCTGTAAAGCCCGATAAGCAGCTGTATATCCTCCGCCTGAAGCAGATAGCTGCGGCAGGTGTTATATGTGTGATACCGGCGCTAACGAAGGAGATATTCTTCATAGCTCCGCCGCTCATCGTCGCTTTTTTCGAGATGTCAGCACCGCAGAGCAGGCTTCTCGGACGTGCTCCGAAGGCTGTATCACTGATAGTGCTCGCAGCCGTTACCGGCGTCCTCACAAGGTTCGTGCTCACAGAAAAGCTCGGACTTCCGCTTGCTGTACCGGCGGCAGTCTCGTGTGCGGTGATACTCGTTGCAGTCGGCAGAATGAAGCTGTATTTTCCTCCGTGCGGAGCAATTGCAACGCTCCCGTTCATCATTCCCGAAAGTGCTCTTCTGAAATTCCCGTTCGAGGCAGCCGCAGGGATGCTCGTCTTCACAGCCGCTGCATTTGCACTTTCAAACGAGCGCCATATCGTCCGGAAGGTCAGAGCTTTCATCAGACCGCGGAAGTATGCTCCGCCATCAGTAAAATAAACGAAAAGTGTATCACCCGAGGAAGCAGTTCCTTCAGATGATACACTTTTTTGCTTCCGTTACATATCAGCAAGCGCCTTGATGTCGGCTGCGGAGGGATTCACCCTGCCCTCCGTTATCACCGCACCGGGAGCGCTGGGTCGGAGGTTCTCAACAGCCTTTCCGAAGCCGCTTCCGCCAGATGTTGCGAAGAGTATTATCCTCTTGCCCGAGAAGTCATAGCTCTCAAGGAAGGTGTTGATGATGGTCGGAGCGATGTACCACCATACCGGGAATCCGACATAAACGGTATCGTAACCGTCGATATTCGCGCTCTTGTCTGCTAATGCCGGGCGCGAGGAATGGTCGCTCATCTCGACACTGCTGCGCGACTGCTTGTCCTGCCAGTTGAGGTCGGCGCCGGTGTAGGGAGTTTCGGGTCTTATCTCATAGATGTCGGCGCCTGCTGCGTCAGCAAGCTTCTTAGCAAGCGATGCTGTATTTCCGCTTGCGGAAAAGTATGCAACTAATTTTTTGCTCATTGTAGTTTCCTCCTTGATATTATACTGATCTTCCGAGCCTGTATGCAAGCCCGGGATATTCTGAACGCTGTGTCATTCCGACGCTTCCGCAGCCGTATCCGAGGATGCTTCCGCAGTCATCGAAGTGCAGATACCGCACGAGCGTCTTATAATGCGATTCAAGAGCTTCAAATGTCCAGTCATCGGCATTCCACGCCGCACTTATCAGCACCGATTTCATATGCCTGCGCGTTATGCTCGAATTGAATGCGCAGAAACGGTCGATAACGGTCTTTAGCTGTGCGGACATACCGTAGTAGTAAAGCGGCGTTACGAATACTATCATATCGCCGGCGAGAACAGTGCTGCGGACAGTCTCCATATCATCGGACTGTGCGCACGTACCCTCATATCCGCACGCAACACAGCCTGTACACGGACTGACATTTATGCGGAAGGTGTCTATCTCAGTGACGGTGTGACCGCTCTCCCTCGCGCCGCGGATAAACTCGTCCGCGAGCAGATTCGATGAGCCGTGAGTGTTTCCGCTGCTTTTGAGAACAACTATCTTCATCAGAAACGCTCCCTTCGTGTCATTTAAGCTTGCCGTAGTCCTCATCGGAAACAGCCTCGCACCACTCGGTCTTCCCTTCCTCGCCGGGTATCTCTGCCGCAAGATGTGAGAACCAGCTGTCCGGAGCTGCGCCGTGCCAGTGCTTGACACCGGCAGGGATATTGATGACGCTGCCGGGAGTCAGTTCAACAGCCTCCCTGCCCCATTCCTGATAATAGCCGCGTCCGCCGATGCAGATGAGCATCTGTCCTCCGCCGCTCTTAGCGTGGTGGATATGCCAGTTGTTTCGGCAGGCAGGCTCGAATGTCACATTGTATACAGGTATCTGCTCTGTCGAAACAGGTGCAAGATAGCTCTGACCAACGAAGAACTCGCCAAACGGATTCGGCTCGCCGATGGGGAAGAAAAGCTCCTTCTCGAACCTTTCCTTATCGGTGAGCGCAGGCGAATCGTCCGCGTATACCTCCTTCGCGATATTGAAAACTGCCCAGGCGTGCGGCCAGCCTGCATAAAATGCGGTGTGTGTGATGACGGCTGCCATTTCTCTCTGCGAAACGCCGTGAGCCTTCGCATTCGTTATATGGTAGCGGATAGAATTATCCGTCACGCCCTGAGACATCAGCGCTACGACTGTGATGATGCACCTCGTTTTCAGGTCGATGTCGGTGTTGTTCCAGTTCTCGCCGAACAGGATATCGTCGTTGAAATGCGCAAAATCGGGAGCGAACTCACCAAGTGCGTCTCTTCCTGCCGTCTGTACTATTTTTTCGCTCATTTTCGTATCCTCCTCATATTTTCTGACTGCCTGTGCTCCAGACGTGTTTTTCGTCCTTGCTTGCAGGCTTGTTCTGAGCCATAACTCCTGCGAGTGCGTGCGGAACATACGGCTCTTCGAGATATGCTGTCTCCTCGGGCGAGAGCTCAAGCTCTACAGCCTTTGCCGCGCCCTCAATGTGGTGGAGCTTTGTTGCTCCGACAACGGGAGCTGTCACCTTCGTGAGAAGCCACGCGAGCGCTACCTCTGTCATTGTAACTCCGCGCTTCTCAGCCAGCTCGGCAACGCGGCGTATGATGACCTCGTCCTGTTCCTTTGTTGCATCGTACTTGAACTTAGCGTAGCTGTCCTCCTCGGCACGCTTCGATGTCTCGCCGGGAAGTCTCGCGAGCCTTCCGCTTGCAAGTGCGCTGTAGGGAGTCATTGCGATGTTGTCCTCGGCGCAGAGCATCGCCATTTCACGCTCCTCCTCGCGGAAGATGAGGTTGTAATGCCCCTGAACGCTCACGAATTTTGCGAAGCCCTCGCGCTCGGCAAGAGCATTCGCCTTTGCGAGCTGCCACGCATAGCAGTTGGAAATGCCGATATAGCGTGCCTTTCCTGCCTTGACAACTCTGCTGAGGCCGTCGAGTATATCATAAATGGGTGTGTTCCAGTCCCACATATGATAGATGTAAAGGTCAACGTGATCCATACCGAGATTCTGAAGGCTCTTGTTTATCATCCGCTCGATGTGCTGCTGACCCGTTATGCCGGCTTCGATGTCTGCCGGAGTACGCGGCAGGAACTTCGTCGCAACGACGACCTCGTCACGCTTTGCGAAGTCACGCAGCGCTCTGCCGACGTACTGCTCGCTCGTGCCCGACTGATAGCCGATAGCTGTATCAAAAAAATTCACTCCGAGTTCAAGTCCGCGCTTGATTATCTCACGGGAATGCTCCTCATCGACAGTCCACGAATGCTGTCCGTTTGAAGCTTCGCCGAATCCCATACAGCCCATACATATGCGCGAAACGCTGAGGTCTGAGCTGCCAAGCTTTGTGTATTTCATTCTGCACCTCCAAGAAGCTGTCTTACACAGGAATCTATCATCTCATAGATACTGTGCATCTTAAAGTCCATTTTTGCTGCCTTCATCGCGTCGAGCTGCTTCTGCGTCGCGACGGCGTAGGGGTAAACTCCGAACAGGAACGGAAAAAATACGAATATGAAGCGTTCAGTATCCTGTTCCGGGAAGAATTTTTTCACGCATCCCCTCATCGCATCGAGCGAAGCGCCGTATGCGACCTTGAAAGCGGTAAGGCTTTCGGAGCTTGAATTCTCCTCCATATCGTAATGATTCATCGCAAGCAGCTTCAGAAGCTGCTCCCTCTTCTCGAGAGAATGTGCGAGAAACGCCGAAAAATCGGCAACGGACATACTCTCCGTGCTCTCCGCAAGACCTCTCAGCTCCGCCGCCCACAGCTCGTATTCGCGCTGCATAAGAACGAGGAATATCTCCTCCTTCGTCTGGAAATAGTTGTATATCGAGGTCCGTCCGAACGGCGTTATCCTGCCTATCTCACGGATAGTTATATCCTTGAAGCTCATCGTTTCATACAGCTTTTTGCAGGCGCTGATTATCTCATCACGTCTCGCCTCGATAAGCTCTGATGAAGAGACCGGCATAATGATCACCTCCCATTGGTTGACACTGTGTCACTATCTGTAGTATATCACTTTTCTGACACCGTGTCAATACGAAAGTGCGCATTCCCACCACTTTCGGAACAATGCACAAGGAAGGGTGTCCCTTCAGCCTGTTTCGCAATATATCGGACAGGCGGCGAAACTTTATGACCCGGCAGCCCACTATTTCCGTTAAGGATAGCGGACTGGACCGGCTCGATTTTTGTGCAATTGCCTGTTCTGTGCGGAATGTGAGAAAGCAATTTCATTCATTTATCACACACACCGACAGAAATTACATATTTTTACCGGATAATTTCACATTCGCTACATTTATTTCTCAAATACCTGCGCTATAATACGATCATAGAAAAGGAAACACTCCCGGAGGCGCTCAGCTGACGATATGTCACAGAGCTTTGTTTGGAAAGGAAGTATCATTATGAAAAAAGCATATATAACATCTGCTGTTCTTGCAGCATTGACAGCAGCAGCAATGACAGCCTGCGGAAACAAACAGACATCAGAACCGGCTGCACAGAGCTCGGCTGCGGAAACGTCCGTATCTGCTGCCGCTGAGACAGACAAGGCTGAGGATACGACCGAAGCCGCAGCAGCAAAGGCTGAGAATAAGGACAGTTCAGCTGAGATAAAGCAGATCTCGAACACTCAGAGCGACCTCTTCACCGAGCGCGACCTTGAGCAGACTGCCGACCTCAGCAATGCCAAAACGATAAAAGCAACAGATGACCAGACCGTTGATATTACCGAAGAAGGCGTTTACGTGATAAGCGGAAGCGCTGAGAACTTCACCGTCAGAGTCGATGCGGACGATACCGCAAAGGTACAGCTCGTCCTCGACGGCGTTGACATCGAGAACGACGATTTCCCTGTTATCTATGTCATTTCAGCAGATAAGGTGTTCGTCACAACGACAGACTCCGATAATACACTCACTGTTTCAGGTCAGTTCACGGCGGACGGCGAGACCAACACCGATGCTGTCATTTTCTCGAAGGACGACCTCGTTCTCAACGGCACAGGCACTCTCAGCATAATTTCCAATTACGGCAACGGTATCACCGGCAAGGACGATATGAAGATAACCGGCGGCACTTACAGCGTAAAGTGTGCTCTCGATGCATTTGAGGCGAACGATTCTATCTCAGTATGCGGCGGCACGTTCGACATTGAAGCAGACAAGGACGGCTTCCACTGCGAAAATGACAACGCTGAGGGAACTGTCATCATCAGCGGCGGCAGCTTCACTATAAGTGCCGGAAGCGACGGTATACAGGCTTGTGCATTGCTCCAGACAGACGGCGGCGACTTCGACATCACCGCATCTGAGGGACTCGAAGCGACAAATATCGTCATCAACGACGGCAATATCGACATATACGCAAGCGATGACGGTATCAACGCGACCGGTGATTCCGATGCCTATGAGGTCGCTGTCACTATAAACGGCGGAAATCTCAATGTTGAAGTCGGCCCCGGAGATACGGACGCTATAGATGCGAACGGCTCGATATATATCAACGGCGGCACTATCAACATAACTGCACAGATGTCCTCATTTGACTACGACAGAACAGCTGAATTCAACGGCGGTACTATCATCATCAACGGCGAGGAAGTATCCGAGATACCGCAGAGTATGATGATGGGCGGA
>Ga0310697_10003068_pt1 | contig 17127 bp, 11 predicted proteins | sample 172DNAGHGlowgp2_FD_203883 | JGI IMG/M metagenome (GOLD analysis project Ga0310697, IMG submission 203883) | Sheep rumen microbial communities from Palmerston North, Manawatu-Wanganui, New Zealand - 1728 DNA GHGlow gp2 (v2) (version 2) | ecosystem: Host-associated > Mammals > Digestive system >... | reverse complement strand
CCATCAGCCGATGGAAGGGCTACCACATGGCGAATACCGACAAATGGTACTACGCCTACACCATCGAGGGAGACACCATTACGGTGGTCGATGCCTGCCACGCTCAAAATATGCACGAGTGATTCCCTGTTCAGCCGAATTTGCAATGCCGTCCTCCTTTTCTTTTTCATCCTCTCACGCTCCGCAGCATTAAAAAATCCACAGAAACCGTAAGAATGTCTGGAAATATGTGTATATTTGCACCGTCGAAACGAAACATCGCTTAGATTAGGACAACGAGACGCGAGAAATCCAAGCCGCAGAGACCCCAGATAAACAAATAACTGGAGCCATTGGCAGAGCCACCGAAGCCGATGGTAAATTCTCCAAATTCCGTCTTTTGTTACAGACTTTTTTTAGTAACTTTGCATAAACTTTTTAACTTTTTCGCAAGATATGGAAAAACTGATGCAACTGCGCAAACAGATAGTGACCGATGGAGTGCTGTCGGCCGAAGACGTGGCATCCCTCCGAAAGGAACTCTTTGCCGACGGGGGAATGACCAAGGAGAAAGGTGATTTCCTGTTTGAGTTTAAGGATTTTCTCAGCAAGGAGAAGGTAACACCTGAGTTTCGCGACCTGTTTGTCGATGCTATTTCAGCCTTGCTTCTTGAAGACGAGGACAGCCCGGGCGAGATAGACGAGTCAGAGGCGAAGTGGCTGCGGGCGCGAATCCAGTTGAAGGGGTATCAGGACCGGATAGACCATCAGCTGTTAGAAAATATCAGAGCAAAGTCGATTAATTTCCCGGAGATTCTGAACTTCAAGTCGAAAGCGTCAAGAATGTTTGAGAACGTCCTGTATGTGTCGCGCTATCTCACTTTGTTCGCCGTTGTGGGTTCCCTCCTTTCCGCCCTCGCCCTGTTCATCAGAGGCTCCGTTGTAGTGGTCTATGGCCTGGTGGACTTCTACAAAACGTTCTCCTTAGGCAGTGCCGAGGAGTACGACAAGCTGTTGGCAGCTTTCGTCTCGTCGGTAGACATCTTCCTCTTTGCGATGGTGCTCGTCATCTTCGGAATGGGCATATATGAGCTGTTTATCAACAAGATAGACCCTGTGGAACGGAAAGCCGACAGCCGCCCCTCATGGCTGCAGATAAGGAGCATCGACGAGCTGAAATCCTCCTTGGGAAAAGTGATCCTGATGGTACTCATCGTGTCGTTCTTCAAGCACTCCCTTGACGTGTCCTATACCACGACCAGTGACCTGCTCTATCTGTCGGTGGGCATCCTGCTGGTTGCCCTGTCGCTCTACATCGCTAATAAGCAGCATCATTGAAGAGCCCCAGCGTCGAACGAGCGTTTTTTACGAATACTAAAACCTTTTATTATCAAACAAATGAAAGCAGAACTAATTGAAAAAGCATACGCCGTCGCGAAAGACCGCTATGCAGCCATCGGCGTCGATACCGACGCAGTACTTGACACCCTGCAGAAGCAGCAGATCTCGCTGCATTGCTGGCAGACCGACGACGTGGTTGGCTTCGAGCGCAATGAGGCCCTCTCCGGAGGTATCCAGACCACAGGCAACTATCCTGGCCGCGCCCGCAACATCGATGAGGTTCGCCAGGACATCGAGTTCGTGAAGACCCTTCTGGCCGGTAACCACCGCCTGAACCTGCATGAGATTTATGGCGACTTCGGCGGACAGTTCGTTGACCGCGACCAGGTGGAGGTGAAGCACTTCCAGAGCTGGATAGACTGGGCGAAGGAGAACAACATGAAGCTCGACTTCAACAGCACCTCGTTCTCCCACCCGAAGAGCGGCGACCTCTCCCTGTCGAACCCCGACAAGGGCATACGCGACTTCTGGATTGAGCATACCAAACGGTGCCGCCGCATTGCCGATGCCATGGGTAAGGCACAGGGCGACCCCTGCATCATGAATATCTGGGTACACGACGGTTCGAAGGACATGCCCGTGCAGCGCAAGAAGTACCGCGAAATCCTTGCTGCCTCTCTCGACGAGATTATGGATGAGAAGCTGCCCGACATGAAGGCATGCTTCGAGGCCAAGCTGTTCGGCATCGGCCTGGAGAGCTACACCGTGGGCTCGCACGACTTCTACACCGCCTACTGTGCCACTCGCAAGCAGATGTACACCCTCGATACCGGTCATTACGAGCAGACGGAGAACGTCAGCGACTTCGTGAGTACCTTGCTGATGTACGTGCCTGAGCTGATGCTTCACGTCAGCCGCCCCGTGCGCTGGGACTCTGATCACGTGACCATCATGAACGACCAGACACTCGACCTCTTCAAGGAGCTGGTGCGCTGCGATGCTCTCGACCGCGCTCACGTAGGACTCGACTATTTCGATGCCTCCATCAATCGCATCGGTGCCTACATCATTGGTACACGCGCCACCCAGAAGTGCATCCTGCAGGCCCTCCTGGAGCCGAAGGCCAAGCTGCGCGAGTACGAGGACAATGGTCAGTACTTTGAGCGTCTCGCCCTGATGGAAGAAGCAAAGTCGATGCCCTTCGGTGCCGTGTTCGACTACTTCAACCTGAAAAACAACGTACCCGTGGGCGAGGAGTACATACAGTGCATACAGCAGTATGAGAAGGACGTGACCTCAAAGCGTTAAGACCAAATCCTATAATAAAAAACGGTATCCCTTTGTTTTGGTATAAAAGGGATGCCGTTTTCTTAATTGACCCGACATGATTGACATCATCAACCAGATCAACGATGCCCTATGGGGCTATGTAATTATCGCCGCGCTCGTGGGTTGCGGACTGTGGTTCACCTGGCGTACACGTTTCGTGCAGTTCCGCATGGTAGGCGAAATGTTCCGTCTGCTTACCGATTCCTCCGGCAGACCCGAGGGACACGAGAAGCACATCTCCTCATTTCAGGCCTTCACTGTTTCCCTGGCCTCGCGTGTAGGTACAGGCAACCTTGCCGGTGTGGCCACTGCCATCGCCCTGGGCGGGCCGGGTGCGGTGTTCTGGATGTGGGTCATGGCCTTGGTGGGCTCTGCCACCGCTTTTGTAGAGTCAACCTTGGGTCAGCTGTTCAAGCGTCATCACAAGGACTCGTTCATCGGCGGTCCAGCCTATTACATCCAGCAGGGATTGCACAAGCGCTGGATGGCCGTGCTCTTTGCCGTGCTCATTACCGTTTCGTTTGGTCTGGCCAACAACTCAGTGCAGACCAACACCATCTGCGGAGCCATGTGGGGAGCCTTCGGCTGGGACCCTACGGTGGTGGGTGCGGCACTCATGGTGCTCACACTGATTATTGTCTTCGGTGGCATTCAGCGCATCGCCCGTGTCAGTTCTGTGCTCGTACCCGTCATGGCAGCAGGCTATTTCCTGCTGGCTGTCGTGATTATCCTGATGAACATCCAGCATATCCCCCATGTATTCCGCGTCATCATCGATAGTGCCTTCGGAATGGAACAGGCGGTGGGCGGCACTGTGGGCGCAGCCATCATGAACGGTGTGAAGCGTGGTCTTTTCTCCAATGAGGCTGGGGAGGGCAGTGCTCCCAATGCAGCCGCTACGGCTGCTGTGAGCCATCCCGTGAAGCAAGGCCTCATCCAGGCATTAGGTGTCTTCACCGATACGTTGCTCGTATGCTCCTGCACGGCTTTCATCATCCTTATCAGTGGTGTCTATGACAATCCGGAACTCAACGGCATCGTGCTCACGCAGACGGCTCTTGAAAGTGAGGTAGGCTCCTGGGGACCCGTGTTTGTCGCCGTGGCCATCTTCCTCTTTGCCTATTCATCAATCATAGGCAACTATTATTATGGTGAAGCCAACGTAAGGTTCATGACGAGCAGTCCGCATGCCGTCACCCTGTTCCGTGTGTTTTCCGGTGGCGTGATGGTGATGTTCGGAGCACTTGTCTCGCTCGACACCGTATGGAGCATCATCGACCTCTGCATGGCACTGCTCACCGCCTGCAACCTCGTAGCCATTATCCTTTTGGGGAAGTATGCTTTCCGCCTGCTCGACGACTACCGCAGTCAGAAGCGCCAGGGCATCAGCGAACCCACCTTCCACCGCAGCCAGTTGCCTGAGTTGGAAAAAGACTTGGAGTGCTGGGAATAAGCATCGAAGGATTTATCTGCGATAACAAATGGTTCGCGGTAATCATTTCAGGTATTTCCGCCCCCCGCTGACAAGCACACTGCCCGACAGTGGGACGTATTTCTCAGACTGTCGGCGACCGGCGAGATCGTAGACAGCCTGAGAGTGCTTGTTCTTAAACTCTGGCGGTACACCGATAGCAGTGACATCGGCCAGTGCCTCGATGCCAATTTCTGCTGCGCTTGTCCAGGCTTTCCCGTTTATCTCGCTCTTCGCAACAAACTTCAGGTAGCGGGCTGCGGTAGGCTCCTTCAGCTTAATGACCTGCAAGGACGTGGTGTTCTTCAGTTCGCCAGTAGCCACGGCGCTGCCCCAGGTCTTTCCGTCGGTACTCAGATAGATTTCAAAAGCCTTGACCATGCCATTCTGACTGCCATCCTGACGAGCCAGGTAGGTGACGGCCGTCACCTGATAGGTTCTCACCATGTCGATGACCAGCGTGTGGGGACAAACAGGTTCCGTACCCCAGTATTCTGTATGCCAGAAAGTGTCGTTCTTGCCGTCGAATGCCATCTTGGCCTCGTTGCCGCTGTGCTGACTGTCGGCACTGACCAATCGCCAAGTGGACTTGTTGATAAAGAGAGCAAAATCATAAACCAGCGTAGGACTGGGGAAGAGTCCTTCACCGTCGCAATAAGCCGACACCGTGCAGGCATCATTGTTGAGTATCGGTGCGGTGTACTTCTTGTATTCGCCGCCGTTGATACTGTACCAGATGGTGGCCCCCTTTGTAGGAGTGGTCATGAGGATGCGTCCGTTCTGCTGGCGCATGCAGCTGACGGCCTGGCACACCGGCATCTCCACGCGAGCCTTCTCTGCAGCCTTATCACCTCCGCTTAACGGCATGATGAAGAAGCGGAATCCCGTGTTCTCAGCCTTCAACTCATACTTGTCCATCACGTCCGGGCCGCAGCTGGCATTGCCCAAGCCGCGAGTGACAGCGTCGAGACAGACGACCGATGTGGTACACTCCTTGAACTGATACGTGTGACGCGAGCGGTTGTTACGGTCGGTGTAGTTGTCTTCCGGGCGGAAGTGTACGGCAGAGGCTGCCATCTGGTCGGGTGCCACGAAGAGCAGTCCCAGGCCGTCGCCGTCGGTAAGGGCCATCCAGCGCACCTCCTGCTTGGTGCCATGCTCCTGCGGCAGGATATAATCCTCCCGCTGGTCAGCGACAGTACTGTTGTAGATTGCCGGCAAGCAGGCCTCTTTGCGGTCGCGATAACTGTCCCATGGCCCCCGGCCGAACCACGACAGCTGCTCCATCGCGGCCGGCATCTCCAAGCGGAAGCCAAGCTTTGGCAGCACTGCTCCAGTCAGGGCCGGGCGGATGAACGAGTTGACCATCACCGTACCGTCGGCACAGACCACAAAGCACAGGTTGACATCGAATGCCGTGCCGTTCTTGCCAGTATGCGTGCTGGTCATACTGATGGTGGCATAGCTGCCATCCTCCGAGCGGCTGACAGTGGTACCCGTCCCCTTGGGAGTCAGTTTGCGAAGACCCATGTTGTCCCAGCTCTCCGTGCGTCGGCCGTCGTTGTCGGTAGGCAGGCGGAAGGCGTTGAGCAGCAATGGCTTACTGATGAGGCTGATACCATTGAGCGTATAGCCAGAAAGCGTACCTTGTGTCTTGCTGAACGTGGCTTTGAAGCGGGCATTCGAAACAATGACCACCCCACTGGTCTCGTCAACCGTGAGTGATTCGCCGACAGGGAGAGTAAACATTGGCTTCGATGCCGATTGCACGGGCAGTTTCTCCTCAGCCACCACGTAACCGGCCTCCGCCCAAAGAGAGGGCTCCTTCTGCTTTGCCGTGAAATGGATGAACACCTCTTGGTCGGTCACATCGGCGGGGATGCATGAGAGATCGACATTGATGACTGTACTGTCGCCTGCAGCCACCACTGTAGTAATGGGAACGGTGGCCAGCACCCTCCCTTCTTCATCTTCTATCGAATAGGCAGCATCGTAGACAGAGGAAGGCAGGAAAGCCATCTTATTCTTGATGCGGTATTGCGTAGGCTTGCCCTTCACCGCCTTCAGTTCCAAAGGCTGGTACACTTTCTTCGTGTTGTGCGACTTGGCAGTAAGACTCCAGTCAGGACGTACCAGTCCGTTGATGCAGAAGTTTCCATCGTTGGGCGAGTCACCGAAGTCACCTCCGTAGGCCCAGTATTCCTTGCCACTGGAATTTTTCGTAAGCAGTCCCTGATCCTTGAAATCCCAAATGAACTCCCCTGTCAGACAAGGATATTTCTCATAAATATCGAACATGTCGCGCACGTTGCCCATGGAGTTGCCCATAGAATGGCTGTTTTCACACTGTATATGTGGTTTCTGTCCTGTCTTTCCTTTGCGCGAAGAGCCAATCCACTCGATGTTCTCATAGCTGCCGTACATCGTTGAGCTCACGTCGGCATAGTCGCTGTTGCCCTCATAATGGGTGGGCCGTGTAGTGTCGAGCCGCTTGATAGCCTGCGCCACATAGCGGAAGTTGTCACCTCCGCCCGACTCGTTACCAAAAGACCACATGAAGATGCAGGGATGGTTGCGCAACCAAAGCACCTGGTTTTCAGAACGCTCGACCATAGCGAGGCGGAACAGCTCGACCGAAGACAGTTTCTGATTGGCGTGGCACTCCACATCGGCCTCTGCCAGCACGTAGAGACCGTACTTGTCGCAAAGGTCGTAGAACACAGGGTCGTTGGGATAGTGGGAGGTGCGCACGGCATTGATATTGAGCCGTTTCATAGTGCGTATGTCTTCCTCCATCTCCTCTGCCGTGATGGCACGACCGTTTATCGGGCTGAAGTCGTGGCGGTTGACTCCGTGGAACACCATGCGCTTTCCGTTGATGGTCAGGGCCCCGTCGCTGCGTATACCCACCTCTTTAAAACCTACCTTACTGCCGCGGATGTCGTAGACGTGGTCGGCATCGTCTTTCAGTGTGAGCACCAAATCATATAGGTTAGGTGTCTCTGCACTCCAGAGTTGTGGTGCCGAGACATCCATGACAATAGTGCCGCTGCCGGCACCCACTCCGCAGGAGCCTTGGGCTACCACCTGTCCTTTATCCAAAATCTTTGCCTCAATGAGACCGTTGCCCGTCAGGTCCATTCCCTCAACGTTCACTTTCACCGTGGCCTTAGCATTAACATAGCTGGCATCGAGGTCAGTAGAGAAGAAGTAGTCGGCAATGCGCACTTTGGGAGCTGACCATAGGAAACAATGGCGATGAATACCAGTCAAGCGCCAATAGTCCTGACACTCCAGAAAAGAACCGCTGGTGAAGCGGTAGACCTGTAGGGCTATTGTGTTGTCGCCCGTTGTCAGATAGTCGGTAATCTTAAATTCAGAGGGGAGGTAGGAGTCCTCGCTATAACCTACCCGCTGTCCGTTGACCCAGAGATAATAACCATGGCCTACGCTGTTGAAGCGCACAAAGACATCCCTGCCGGTAAGCATGGCGGCCGATACCGTAATGGTCTTGCGATAGGTGCCCACAGGGTTAGGCATACTGCTATTGTACATAAACCATCCCGGCCTTTCAGCCATCACGCTATAAGTGGTTTCATTGAAGGAGAAAGGATAGGCCACATTGCAATAGAGCGGTTTGTCCCAAGCCTTGCCGTTGTGCAGACCCCATACTTGCCAGCTGGAAGGCACATCGATGTCAGTCCAGGACTGGTCGTTGTAGTACTTTGCGCACATTGCCTCCGTAGCTTTCGAGGGGGTATTGACCCAGAAGAATTTCCACACGCCGTCAAGCGACTGGTAATAAGGCGACAGTGATAAGTCATTCTTGGTGGCATCGGTCTCACTTGCCATGGGCAGTGACAGGCAATGGGCCTTCTCGCGGTTCTTGCTGGTGACGGAAGGGTCGTCCCACTCTTTTCCTGTGATTTGGGCAGTAGCGGTGAAGACCATTGATGATACAATCAGTGCTGAGGCTGCTATGCGCAGTGCGGTTAGGTTTTTCTTCATAGTTTTTTTTGTATTTAGGATATGCAAAATTCCATAGCTTTGCACATTTGTAGGATATGCAAAGATACGAATAAAAACTAACCTTCAAACCGACGAGGGAATCTTTTTCCGGAGGTTGCTACAAATTTATAAATATGTGAAACAATTATTTGGATACAAGAGAATAAATTCGTACTTTTGCAGGGCAATAAATGTTAAAACATCTGATGTTTCATATTAAACAATAACAACAAACCTCTTAAAATCTCTTAACAAAACATGGAAATTGTAATTGGACTTCTAATCATTGCCGTCGGCGCATTCTGCCAGTCGTCGTGCTATGTACCCATCAACAAGATTAAAGACTGGTCGTGGGAATCCTATTGGATTGTACAGGGCGTGTTCGCCTGGCTCGTGCTGCCCTTCCTCGGTGCGCTGCTGGCTGTGCCGGAGGGACAGTCGCTCTTCGGACTGTTTGGCTCAGCCTCCTCTTTCAACGTATGGATGACCATCCTCTTCGGTGTGCTCTGGGGCGTGGGCGGTCTGACGTTCGGTCTCTCAATGCGCTATTTAGGCGTGGCCCTCGGGCAGTCGATTGCCTTGGGAACCTGCGCCGGCTTAGGTACGATTATGGGTCCCGTGCTGCTCAATATCTTCTTCCCGGAACTCAATGCGCTCGACTCGCTGACCTACGCTGTGATTATTGGCGTTGTGGTGACGCTTCTGGGCATTGCCATCATCGGTGTGGCAGGCAGCATGAAGTCGGCTTCGCTCTCTGAGGAGGAGAAGAAGGCAGCCGTTAAAGACTTTAATTTCCCCAAGGGCTTAGCCATCGCGTTGCTGGCCGGTTTCATGAGCGGTTGCTTCAACGTGGGTCTTGAGTTTGGCAAGGATATTAACTTCGGCGAGCTGACCGACCCTATGTTCCGCACGTTGCCCGCTACCTTCCTCGTCACTTTCGGCGGTTTCATCACCAATGCCGTCTATTGTTTCTACCAGAATCAGGTCAACGGCACTTGGGGCGACTACAAGAAAGGCACTGTGTGGGGCAACAATCTGTTGTTCTGCCTGTTGGCCGGTGCTTTGTGGTACTCGCAGTTCTTTGGTCTGTCGCTGGGGCGCTCGTTCTTTGAAGCCGGTGGCACGATGGACACGCTTTCGTTCTGCATACTGATGGCACTGAACGTGGTGTTCTCCAACGTATGGGGCATCATCCTCAAAGAGTGGAAAGGCTGCTCGCAGAAGACCATCTGCGTGCTTGTCTGCGGCATCGTAGTGCTGGTCATCAGCTGCTTCCTGCCACAGCTCATTTGATTTCATTATTAGCGGAAAGAGAAATAATGCATGGCAGCTTCTGCTGCTATCGGCCGTTCTGACAAGGGCCGGTGGCACAGATAGTACGAATCACCGTCACGTTTGACAACAAAAAGGCTGAAGGAAGAAAAATCCTTCAGCCATTTTTATTGTTCATCGACAATTGCAGGGAGAAAACTACACCTTGATTTCAACCTCCACGCCGCTGGGAAGCTCAAGTTTCATCAGTGCATCTACGGTCTTTGCTGTAGAAGAGTAGATGTCGATAAGACGCTTGTAGTCGCTCAGCTGGAACTGCTCACGGCTCTTCTTGTTAACGAAGGTAGAGCGGTTCACGGTGAAGATACGCTTGTGGGTGGGAAGGGGGATAGGACCGCTGATGATAGCACCCGTGGCCTTCACGGCCTTCACGATTTTCTCTGCTGACTTGTCAACCAATTTGTGGTCGTAGCTCTTCAGCTTGATACGAATTTTTTGACTCACGATTTTTGAAATTTAAAAGTTTATATAATTAAAGTTTAAAATGGCTGCCGCTAAAGAGTCATTTGCTCAGCGGCGGTCTTGTTTCGGGCTGCAAAATTACAAAATATTTTATGAATCCTAACAATGATTTCATTGTCTTGTCTTTGTTATTAACTATTTTTAGCAGTATTTCTGGAGGACAATTATGAATTATGTATTATGCAGCGCACCGGTTTCTGTATCAAATGTGATGACGAATACCGGAGCAATCCTGTTTACCGGCGTAGCGGGCAGAGACACCTGCAGACCTTCGAGCGTCTGTTTGAAGCTCACGTTGCCATAGCCCAAAAGGCTTACGTTTTTCACTTTGCCGCTATAGTACTTGGAGGTCATGCTGAGCGACTTGAAAGTGAAGGTCTCAGCCTGTGGCCAGCGCAGGATGGAAGCGAAAAGCGAGTCGTTGCGCTGCACATAGCGCACGTCGCGGGCCGAGTAGTTGTTGTTCTCATTGAAGCCCTGAGCCTTCATAGGGTTTACCGATTCGGCCATCGGTCCTTCGCCAAACGTTTTCCAGGGACGCGTGCCGTAGATGCTGCTGCTGTTCTGGTCCATCCATGCTTTTATCTCATACAGTATGGCACGCTCCTTGTCGTCGATGGTGCCGTTGCCCTTCACGGGGATGCTGAGCAGTAGGTTGCCGTTTTTCGATATAACGTCTAAGAGCATGTCCACCACCTGCTGAGCACTCTTGTAGCGGTTCTGGTTGTAGACGCTCTGATTGTAATGCCAGTCGCCTATGCAGGTACACGTCTGCCAGTACTGCTCCTGTATGCGGTCGGGCGTGCCGCGTTCCACGTCCCAAAGCATGGCGCGTTTGTGCTGGGCCTGAAGAATCTTACCCATCGCCACTACCGGGGCAGAGCCGTCGGCTTGCGCGTTCTTGTTATAATAATGTTGCAGGATGTTCAGCCCCACTTGGTCATCGCAGCCGTAGAAAGGCAGCACAGTGTCGTCAAAGTAGATCATCGCTGGCTGGTAGTCGTTGATGCACTGTAGCACGCGGTTTTGGAACTTGGTCTTATAGGCCTGTGAGGGCAGTGAAGCACCGTTCCCCCAGTCCCACTGGTTATGTATGGAGCCGCTGTTCTCCCATCCCGTGCTGTGGGTATGACGCTGGGCGTAGAGTTCTTGCGGGTCGTAGCCTTCCCACCATGTTCCCTTACCGTCTTCCTTGGTCAGATTGCCATCGAACTGCTGGGCGCCTTCCAGCCATGTCCATGTGTGACTGCCGTGCATCGACACGCCGAGTGGCAGATTGTGCTTCTTACAGGCTGCAGCCCATTCGCCCACGATGTCGCGTTTCGGGCCTAAGTTCACTGAGTTCCACTCCTGATAGGGAGAGTTCCAAAGGTCGAAGTTGTCATGGTGCTGCCCCAAGGTGAAGAAGTAGCGGGCACCCACGCTCTTGTAGAGAGCCACCAGTTCTTCCGGGTTCCATGCCTCTGCCTTCCAGTCGCGTATAAGCTCCTTCAGGCCGTAGTCCTTCGGATTGCCGTAATGTTGCACATGGTAGTTGTACTGTCCCGAACCGGCGTAGTACATGAAGCGGGCGTACCAGTCGCCGGCCTCGGCCTGACACTGTGGTCCCCAGTGGGCCCAGATGCCGAATTTCACGTCCTTGAACCATTCGGGGCACTCCCACTGTGAAAGACTCTCCCACGATGCCTCATACTTACCCTGCTCCACTGTCACGTCCGTTGCAGGCTTTTGGGCCATTGCGATGCATTGCACGGCCGCGGCTATAGTCACGACCATGCTTCTTTTGGGGAATACTGTTTTCATCATTTTATGTTAGTTAAAAAGTAAGAACAAAATCTGTAAAAAAACTTATCGCACCTGTACTTTCCTTGTCCTGCCGCCCTCTCTGACGATGTAGACTCCCTTCTGCAGGGCTTGCAGATTGGTTCCCACCGACTGTCCCGAAAGGTTATAGACTTGCCTCCCACCGTTGTCGCTGACCATCGTTGCGGCGATACCGTCGGGGGCGGAGACATAGCCTAGCTTGTTGTCCATCCACGCCAGTCTTTCCGTGAGGAAGCGGCGCACGTTTTGCACCTCAGCAGTATAGTCGCCCCAAATCGCGGGGTTCTTCTGTACCAGGATGTCCATCACGGGCCATCGTTTGAAGTTCAGCACCTGTGCTTGTTGCAGGTAGGTCTCTACAGAATCGATGTATGCCGTCAGATGTTCTTCGGTGAGAATGGTTCCTCTTGCTTCTCCCCATATCTGCAGCAGTTTTTGCCGGGCAGCCGCATCGTTCACTACGATATTGCTGATAAACGACCTTAATGAGCTGTTGGCCAAACTGCCTCCGCTGCGGAACACGTAGTCCGTCTTGTCATTGATGGGGTAGGTGCGCTCATCGTTTTCAAAAGCCAAGTCGAAATCCCATACCGGTCCGGTGTAAAGAGTGTCGTTATTGCGATATTTATACATATAGACACTGAAGTAGGTATCCGTGTTGCCCGACAGCTCGCCTACGGCGAAATGACGCAGGAAGGTGTTCAGGTCTAAGTGTTTCCGCCAGTTTTCCTCCATGGCGTTGTAGATTCCTTCGATATAATCGTGCTGCTTTTGAGTAATCTCGTCATCGTCGGGGTAGTGAATGGTCACCGGCACGCCTTTCTTTGAGCGGAACCAGTTGGTCTCCACCGTGGCGTAGTTGTCGATTTCAATCAGATAACCGCCGGTAAGTGCCGTTCCAGTGCTGTCCTCTGGTGTCATCTCATCGATGTTGACGCGGTTTTTGCGCACGTCTATCTGGTCGCACAGCAGGTAGCATCCCTTATATTCGCCGTTGAGCAGCACGTCGACAGGTTGTGAGTAGGGCGTGTAGGGCATGTCCATACATCGGCTCAGCTCAAAGGCCAGCATGTTGCGCATCAGCGTCTTGTCGCTATAGTTGGGTACGAGTGTCCACTTCTTGGCCTTGGCTGGAGCATCGAGCACGCGGTGCTTCTCGTCGAATTTCAGGCGGTAGGGCCTCTTGGGGAAACTGCGCGAGCCGTTGCCTCGCTCCCTGATGGTGCCGGTATCGGTGAGCACTTCCTTCCCCTTGTCGCTGATGATGGTGATGATGGCATTGATCTGATGCACCTTGTCATAGGGGATGACATTCTTCTCCGTGTGTACGCTCACCGTGGGCAGATTGGTCAGCCGGCAGAGGCTTGACTCGTCGCCCTCACCCTTCACGCCGTAGAACATCAGTTCTGCCACGGTGCAGCGAGAGTCCGCAGGCCCTACATAACGCACGTAGCGGAATCCCTTCGAGCAGTGTACGTCGGCGTAGGATGTCCATCCAGCCGTGCCGCGCTCCGTGACAATGTAGAGTGGAAGGGCATCCATGAAGTCGGGGCTGTTGGCTCCCTCGAACACGCCTAATATCACTTGCTCCTCGCCAATCTCTATTGGTTTTTTGCGCGACGGCGACCATCCCACCCGTGTGATGACATGCGGCTCGCCCAAATCGAGTCCTGCCCAGGCGTAGCTGAGGTCCCAGGCAGAGAAAAACGTGTTGAGGTTGTCGTCAAAGGCAGCACGGCAGGTATTCACCGTGGTGGACTTTGTATTGTCGGTGTAGTCTATCGAAAAGGTTGAGCCAATCACGGTGCCCGACAGCTTTTGTGGCCGACTGCCCTGCGCCCACGAGGATGAGAGGCAGATGATGAACAGGGTAATTGTTGAGAATACTCTTTTCATTGTCAATTGTTCTTCTGGCAAATTTAGTAATTTACCGCCTTATATGGTCTTTTTTGATATAAAATTTAAGGTATCTTAGCACAATAACGACAAGTAGAAGAACTCATTATGCTCATTCCCGTCATAGCCGTTCTTCTGCAGCCATCAGCGTGTCGTTGTCTTCCAGCAGGACCTCATAGGGCTTTGCCACAGTGTGGTCTTGCAGGAAGATATGGTTCAACGTGAATGCAAGAGAGTCTAAGGTTTCTTCCTGCTTCGACGGCTTCAGTTCACATTCCCATACCGTGATGCAGTGCCATCCCATCGCTGCCAGCTGGCGTTGCTCTTTCTTGTCACGTTCTTTGTTCCTGCGAATCTTCGCCACCCAGAAGTCCTGATTAGTCTTGGGAATCTTGCAGCAGGAGGAACTTTCCATTGTGGCCGGTTCTACTCTATGCCCATGCCAGAAGCATCCGTTGACGAAAATGCATGTCCTGTATTTCCTCAGCACCAGATCGGGATGGCCGGGCAGCCGTTTGTGGTTCAGCCTATAGCGGAACCCCCGTTTCCACAGTCCTCGCCGCACAATCATTTCCGGCTTCGTGTCTTTCGACCGTATAGCCGACATGTTAGCATGTCTTTGTTGAGCGGTGAGTTTATCCATGTGATAGCCCTATTACATGTCATTCTTGCCAAGAGTTCGGTTCATGCAAATCTATTATTTACAGGCGTTTCGTGTGCAAATATAATAAATTTGTTGCAAGAAAGCAAATGTTTTCATATAAATCAGCATCAATAGAATAAACATGAATGTTTATACATCTTGACTTGCTTTTGTAACTATCTGATAGTCAGTCTTTTGTAATTTGTGTCATATTTGCTCGTAATTCGATATTAATTTGCTTGTAATTAATAATGAATTGCGAGCAAATTCGATATTAACTTCAGGAAGGTTGAACTTTATCGACAAATTGTATAATTTTTTCCACAAAAAAGAGGAATATTATGCGCTCTTTGAGAAAAATTCCATATATTTGCAACAGAAAAACCGGAACTATAGTAAACAATAATATATGGAGTACAGAGAATTAGGACGGACGGGCCTGAGGATTTCAGCCCTGAGCTTCGGAGCCTCGTCGCTGGGCAGCGTGTTTCACGAGACCAGGGAGAACGAGAGCATCGAGGCCGTAAATGTTGCCATCGAGGGCGGCATCAACTTTATCGACGTGAGTCCCTACTACGGTCATTACAAGGCCGAGACCGTTTTGGGCAAGGCCCTTCGGGGCATCCCCCGCGACAAGTACTACCTGAGTACGAAGGTGGGACGCTACGGCAAGGACGGCGTGAACACATGGGACTACTCCGCCCGGCGTGCCACGGAGAGCGTCTATGAGAGCATGGAGCGTCTGGGCGTGGACTATATCGACCTGATCAATGTTCACGACATTGAGTTTCAGGCTGCGATGGAGGGCGGACTGCAGCGCGTGGTCGACGAGACGCTGCCCGCACTCGTAGAACTGAAGCAGAAAGGACTTGTAGGTCATGTGGGCATCACCGACCTGCAGATTGATAACCTGTGCTGGGTGGTGGAGCATGCGGAGAGAGGTACGGTAGAGAGCGTGCTCAACTTCTGCCACTATAGTTTGAACGACAGTACACTGATTGACTATGTCGACTTTTTCGCATACCACGACGTGGGTGTCATCAACGCCTCGCCGCTGAGCATGGGACTGCTCTCCAAGCGCGGTGTGCCGGCATGGCATCCGGCACCGAAGTCGCTTGTGGATGCATGTGCCCGGGCAGCAAAGTATTGTGAGGAGAAGGGCTGTCCTATAGAGAAGCTCGCCGTGCAGTATGCCGTGAGTCAGCGTAAGATAGCCAGTACGCTCTTCTCGTCGGCCAATCCAGCCAACGTGAGGCGCAACATAGAATGGGCCAATGAAGAGCTCGATTCGCAGTTGGTGTGTGAAGTAAAGAAAATTATTGGTGACCAACAGGGCGTGACATGGAAAAATTCCTGATAATCGATGCACATACCCACCTGTGGCTGCGTCAGGACACGTGGGTCGACGGGAAACGCGTCCTGTCGCTGAAGAACGGTCGTAGCATCTTCCTCGACGAAGAGGTGCAGATGCTGCCTCCCTTCCTGACCGACGGTGAGAACCGCGCCGAGGTGATGCTCTCCAACATGGACTATGCCCAGGTGGGCGGTGCCGTGGTGGTGCAGGAGCTGATAGACGGCAATCAGAACGACTATCTCACGCTGGTGCAGTCCCGGTGGCCTGAACGGCTTTTCTGCATGGGCATGGCCTGGAACGAGGATGAGGCGCGGCGCGTGCATGCCGCAGGACTGAAGGGCATAGCCGTGCCCGGTCATCGCTTTCAGCCGTCGCTCCTGACGCTGATGCCCATGTTCAAATACATGGAGCAGCACGGTCTGGTGCTCTCGATGTGCCTGGGCGACGATGAGCGGCAGATAGGCGAGATGCGCGAGGTCATCGGGGAGTGTCCGCAGTTGCGGGTGGCCATCGGTCATTTCGGCATGGTCACCACTCCTTCGTTTGAGAGTCAGGTGAAGCTGGCCTTGGCCGGACGGAACGTCATGGTGGAGTCGGGTGGTATCACCTGGCTCTACAACAGTGAGTTCTACCCCTATCCGTCGGCCGTGCGCAGCATCCGTCAGGCCGCCGACTGGGTGGGATGGGAGCGGCTGATGTGGGGCAGCGACTACCCCCGCACCATCACTGCCATCACCTATCGCATGTCCTACGATTTCATTACGAAGTCCGGTGAGCTGACCGATGAGCAGAAAAGCCTGTTTCTCGGACAGAACGCCCGTCGCTTCTACGGCTTCGGTCCGCTGCCCGACTTGCCCTATATAAAGAATATGTCCGAATAACCTTAATGAATATGCAGAAAACATTACTGACAGTGCTGCTGACCCTCGTCACATGCCTGAGCGCGGCAGCCAAAGAGAAGATGGGAGCCTATCTCTTCACCTTCTTCAACGACCCTACCCACAGCTTGTTCATGGCCGTGAGCTACGACGGCTATACGTTTACCGCCGTGAACGACGGTCAGCCGGTGATAGGTGGCGACTCCATAGCCGCCCAGCGCGGCATACGCGACCCTCACATTTGCCGTGCCCCTAACGGATGGTTCTACATCGCCATGACCGACCTCCACGTCTTCGGCCGTCAGCGCGGTCTGCGCAGCACGCAGTGGGAGCGCGACGACAAGTATGGCTGGGGCAACAACCGCGGGCTGGTGCTGATGAAGTCGAGGGACCTTATCCACTGGACTCACACCGAGGTGTTCGTCAACGAGGCCTTTCCTGAGCACTTCAGCGACTTGGGCTGCGCATGGGCTCCGCAAACCATCTGGGACCCCGCCGTGGGCAAGCCGATGGTCTACTTCACCATCCGCCAGCATATAGGAGGGCGCACCAAACTGTTCTATAGCTATGCCAACGAGGACTTTACACGACTGGAGACCGAGCCGCAGCT
>Ga0310697_10003065_pt1 | contig 17140 bp, 4 predicted proteins | sample 172DNAGHGlowgp2_FD_203883 | JGI IMG/M metagenome (GOLD analysis project Ga0310697, IMG submission 203883) | Sheep rumen microbial communities from Palmerston North, Manawatu-Wanganui, New Zealand - 1728 DNA GHGlow gp2 (v2) (version 2) | ecosystem: Host-associated > Mammals > Digestive system >... | reverse complement strand
CACCTCTTAACTCATACCCTATAACCCATAACCCATAACCATTAACTCTTAACCCATAACCCTTAACTCTTAACCCATAACTCATAACTCTTAACCCATAACTCATAACTCATAACTCATAACTCTTAACCCTTAACTCATAACCCATAACCCATAACCTATAACCCATAACCCTTAACTCATAACTCATACCCCTTACCCCATAACCCCCCTCCTTCACATTCGGCTTAACTACTTAACTACTGCCTACTGTCTACTAACCCATAACTCATACCCCTTAACTCTTAACCGCAAACGCCCGCCCCGCCTAAGCGGAACGGGCGTTTTGCAGGGTAGGGGAGACCCTCCCCTTATTTCTCGCGTATCACGTCGCCGTGGTCCTTCACAATCATGCGGTACCACTCGTCGCGGTAGGCCGGCTGCTGCGGGAACGCGGCCTGCCCCGTCGCCGTGCGCTCAAAGCGGCCGTCTTTCTCCTTCTTGATGTTGCCGTCCATGTATTTCACCAGCAGGTAGCGGTCCAGATTGCTCCACTCCGTGAACATCCGCGCCGCCGCACGTCCCGAGAAGTCGTTCAGCTGGCGGCTCAGCGCCTCGCCCTCGCTCTTCGCGGCACGCTGGTCAAACTTCTGCACGTCAGAGATAAACGTCAGCTCCAGGTCGTCCTGCACTCTCTGCACGTCCTTGATCATGTCCGAGTAGCGGCTGTACACGAAGTTGCTCACCCGGTTGAAGAGCCAGAACGCCGACGTCTCGCTGTACGTCAGCATGTCGCCGTTCCCCTGGCGGAAGCACAGCGGTATCTCCGTGATGCCGCAGTACATCGGGCAGTACACCGTCGAGTACGTGTCGTCCACGCCGAACCACAGTATGCCGCCCACCTTCGACGGCAGCCACCCGCGGCACTGCGCCACAAACGAGAAGCCCGTCTGCTGCGTCGACGTCGCGCGCTCGTGCACGTAACTCTGGCCGTCCACCTCGAAGCCCATCGGGCGCCAGCGGTAGGGGCAGTTGAACGGGCCGCCGCCCAGGTCCTTGCTCATGTCCATCGTCGTACCCTCGTAGTGGTCGCGCATCAGGTTCATCACCTCCCTCACGTCCAACTTGTGGTCCGGCTTCACCCACAGCGGCATGCGCTCGGCCGTCGCGTCGCCCATGGCGTATTTCTCGTACTTCTGCATCCCCGTCGCCACCCTGTTGAACATGGCGTACACGCGGGCCTCGCAGCCCCTCAGCGCGCTGAAGTTCAGCGGCGCATAGGTGTCGCAGAACGAAAAGTCGGCGTCCGTGCCGTCATACCAGCCGCACGCACGTGCGTACGTAATCACATCCGTGCTGTACACGCACTCCACCTCCGGCTCGTACAGGTAGTCCAGGTGCGCGCTGCTGATGGCCGTGTGCAGCCCTTTGCCCTTGGCCTTCTGGAACTTCTTCGGCTCCTGCGGGAACTGCGTGATGCGCGCCTGGTTGGCGTGGCCGCTCACATAGCCGTCCGGTATCCGGCGTGCAACCCACACGCCGCCGTCCGTGTATTTGTATTTCAGCTTCTTCGCCAGGTCGGCCTTCACCGTCCCCTGGCGTTTGCCGATGAGTTCGAGTATCCACACCTCGTTCGGGTCGCAGATGCTGAAGCTCTCGCCCTCGCTGTGGTACGGGTAGTTCTTCAGGAACCCGGCCAGCACCGCGATGGCCTCCCTCGCGTTCTTCGCGCGCTGAAGCGTGATGTATATCAGCGAACCGTAGTCGATGCCGCCCTCTATCTCGTTGGCCAGCTCCTTGCGTCCGCCGTACGTCGTCTCGCCTATCGCCAGCTGGTGCTCGTTCATGTTGCCCACCACGCTGTACGTGTGCGACACCTGCGGTATCTGTATCAGCGGCGTGCCGCTGTCCCAATCCACCACCTGGAACATCGTCCCCGCCGGATAGCTCGCCGCCCTCCGGTAGTACAGCTCCCCGTACAGCGTGTGGCTGTCGGCGGCATAGGTAATCATCGTCGAGCCGTCCTTCGTGGCTCCTTTCGTGAACAGGAAATTGGTGCAGGCCTCTGCAACGCTGGCCGTGGTCAGCGCCACGCCCAGTATCGCCGCCGCAATGATTCGTTCTATCTTCATCTTGCTTTTGTGTTTATGTTATTCTGTGTATGTGTCCAGTACCGGCACCGTCGCCGACATCACCCACCGTCTGTACCCCTGCGCGCTGGCTCTGCTGTCCAGCGCCTCCTTCAGGGTGCTCAGGGCGCTGCTCGTCGTGCCCACGTTGGCCACCCCGCTCGGCGTTTCATCCGTCCCGCCCACTATGTGGCAGTTGCTGAACGTCGCCCCGCTCCCGCTGCCGTATATGTTACGGCTCGTCGTGGTCGTCTCGTACACGTAGCAGTTGTCCACCGTGCCGCCCGTCGTGTTGCCGATCAGGCCGCCCAGCACTCCGCCTTCGTCGCGGTTGATCATGTGGTATATGTGCGCATACGAGTTCAGCAGCTGGCCGCCCATGTTCAGCTGGCCCACCAGTCCGCCGCCGTAGTGCACCGACGACGACGCGGCCACCGTGATGGCTTTCAGCGGCGCATTGCAGAAGCTGTTCTTCACCACGCCGCCGTTGTTCACTATCGCCGCTATCGTTCCTATCACCGTGCCGCGTATCGCGCCTTCGCACCAGCAGTAGTCCACCGTTGTGTTGCCCAGCGTGTGCACTATGCCGCCCACCGAGCTCGCCGACTCTATCGTCGCCGACTCGCTCAGGTAGCAGTGCTTCACCGTGCCGCCGCTGCTGCTCGCATACACGATGCCTGCCCACGGTATCGTAGCTCCCGTGATGCTGGCCGCGAAGTAGCAGTCCTTGATCGTGCCGCCCTGGTTGTTGTTGCAGATGCCCGAAGCGTGCACGCTGTTCGTGATGTTTATCGTCGACGACGCATAGCAGCCCGTTATCGTGCCGTCGTCGTAGTTGTTCAGGCACACTCCGCTCGCCACACCGTACGTGCACGACATCTCAGCCGTGCACCCCGACCCCTCTATCGTACCGTGGTTGTCCACGCAGATACCGGCCAGACCGTAGGTGTTGCTGTTCGTCTTCGCGTTGTACACGCCCTGCATCTCGCAGTTCCTGATTGTTCCGTTGTTTGTCAGGCAGAACGCCGATATGTTCATGCCGTCCGAGTTCCTCAGGCCGCTGTTCGTCCTCGTCATCACTATCCCGTTCACCTCGCCCTCGGCGCTGATGCTGTGGAACAGTGGCGCACTGCTGTTGTTCACTATCACAGCCCTCGTGCTGTTCGTGCCGTAGTAGTCCAGGTGCCCTTTGAAGTTCTTGATGCCGCCCGTCCAGTTGCTGTTCGACAGTTCTATGTTCGACCTCATGATGCGGAAGTACGTGTCCCCCGTAACAGTCTTGTTGTTGATCACCACCGGCGTCGTCTCGAAGGCTTGGCGCATGTACGTCAGCTCCTCCGGGCTGTATATCTTGTACGGCCGGTCCGCCGTCCCGTTGCCCACCAGGCCGCGGTCGCTCGCTCCGGGACCGCTGCTCGCCCACGTTTCGATGCCCAGCGCACGCATATACGTGATGCCGTTGCGCCGCACGTTGACGGTCACGTCCCGCGAACAGCTCGTGCCGTCGTTGGCCATGATTTTCACCGTCAGGTTGTGCGTCGTCGACGTGTTCATGTTCGCCAGCGCCGGCACCACCAAGTAGAAGCTCAGTATCGTGTCGTTGCCGAACTCCACCCCTCCGTCGCACGTCAGGCGCAGGGTCTTGTGGAGGTTGCTCTCCCCGTCGGCCTCCGTCGCCTCCACGTGCGGGTCGTAGGTCTTGTAGTCCTTCACGTCGAACGTGCCCCACAGCTGGCGTCCGTCTTTCGACGTCACCTGCACCTCGCTCACCGTTTTCGCTGTGCTGCTGTTGAAGAACTGCAGCCTCACCAGGCCCGCCAGCGAGTGGAAGTCCAGGTTGAAGGGCGTGTAGGGCTCCGACGCCCACGTACCTCCGTACCACGCCACCATCGGGAACACCGTCCGCGCAAACGTGATGTCGCTCGTGTACGGCTGCTCCTGCGGCAGCACTATCTGAGGCGTCCCGAAGTCGCTGCTGCTGCTGCTCTGACTACCCACTATCACGTTCGCCGCGTTGTACGGGAACAACCCCAGGAAGTACTTCGAGTGCCAGTCCATCGACGAGAAGAACACGCCGTTATACTCGCTGTAGTCGCCCGCAGCGTTGATAAGCGTTCCCTTCGTCGACTCCGTCGACAGGTTGCTGCCGATGCTGATCTCGTCATACATGTCCCAGTATATCCAGCGCTCGCTGACCAAATGCACCTTGGCGCTCTTCTCAGCTCCTATCTGCTCTATGTTGCACTGGAAGTTGAAGTCTACCAACTCCTCCTCGTTGTCGCACCCGGCAAACAGGAACGTGATTGCCATTGCGGCAACGGCTCCCAAGGATTTCAAGCTCCTAAAACTCCTTTTGTTCTTCATCTTCTTCATCTTTTTTAGGTCCACTATTGCCACAGTCCCAGCGTGTACTCACCCTCGTCGTCGGTGTACTCCGTTATCTCGTCCGATGCGCGTTGGGTAGCTCGGTCGTTACCCTCGATCAGGACATAGTCGCGTTGCAGCGCCAAGCTGTGGGCAAAACCCTCCTCCGCTACGTATTCGTAGTTCTCGAGGCGCGGTTTGACGTATGGTCTTTTCATAGTTGGTGTTATCTCTTTATCAGTTTCTGTATGTTGATGTTGTCGCGTGTGTGCACCCTCAGGTAGTACACGCCCGAGCTGTAGTTGCTCACGTCTATCGTCAGGCTGTCGCCCTGTTCGGCATAGTAGTTCTCCAGTCGGCGGCCCTCGTTGTCGTACAGCTCCACGTGGCTCAGACCCTCGGTCTCCACCGTCACAATCGACGTCGTCGGGTTCGGGTACACCTTGATCTCGCTCTTCGTCGTCGCCGTCGTGCTGATGCCCGTGTTGGGCGACATCGTGAAGTGCACCGTCAGGGTCACTATGCTGTCGCATCCGTACTGGCCGCTCAGCGTGTCCACCAGCGTGATCGAGGCCGACCCGTTCTGGCGTATCGCCTCCTCAAGGAGCATCGTCTCCGCGCGGCTGATGTAGAAGCCGTAGCCGGTGTAGTCCTGGCCCATCGTAGCGCTGTCGCTGTAGCTCGTCGTGCTGCTGTGGTGCACCACGAAGCGCACCGTCGTCAGGCTGTCCACCATCTCCACGCTGTCTATGATGTGGATCGTGATGCTGTCGCCGTCGGCATACGTGTTGCCGTCGGTCCACACCACCTCGTCGCAGCCTTCCACCACCGTCTCGCCCTTCACGGGGATCAGGTCCGGCTCGCCGAACAGCGGATAGCCGTTGTTCTCGCCCGCAAGGTCGCTGCGCCACGTGTTGTACGTGGCTCCGGCGGCATTGTGGCTGCGCACCCACTTGTTCAGCGCTCTCGTCAGGTTGTCGGTGCCCTGCACCTCATGGTCCAGCATCACCTGGTTGCCCTTGCCTTCGAAGGTCGCCGTGCTGTTCACGCCGCCGTTGTTGCCAAGGTGCACCTCGGTGTAGTTCGGTGCCGTCGTCGTGCCGTTGCCCATCGTGGCTGCCACGCCGCCGTTCACCATCGTGCCGTGCATCGTGCCGTAGACGTAGTTGTTCTCCATCACCGTGTTCTCGGCGTGGCCGGCCACACCGCCGCCGCGTTCGCTGCGGCCGTTGTCCACAATGTGGATGTAGTTGTTCGCTATGTACGACTGCGTCTGCGCCGTGCGACGTATGCCGAGCATCCGGCCAAGGAACGACGTGGTCACCACCGGGTCAGAGGCCGTCATGTTGCCGGCTATACCGCCGTAGTACAGGCCCGACATCCGAAGGTCGTTGCGAGCCCACGAGTTGTTCACAGTGTCGTTCTCGCCGTAGCCTATGATACCGCCGCTGTACACAGCGTCGCCCACGTACTTCGCCTTCGTCTGCGAGTTCGTGACCTTGCTGTTCTTGGCCTCGCCAAGCATACCGCCGCTCACATAGTGCGTCGTCAGTATCGTCGCGGTGCCGCCGCCGCTCGCGTTGTCCACCACGGCCACGTTGTCGATGTTCACGCGGTTCGCGCTCGCCGCCAGCGTGCCCACATACTGCGAGCCTCTCACCAGCGCGCTCCTCAGCTCGATACCGCTGATGCGGCTGTTCACGTGCGACGCGCTCGTCGGGTGGCTGCCGTCCACATAGCCGAAGAAGCCCGTGCGGCTCATGTTCGGCTCGTCAACGATGATGTTCTTCACCACCACGCGCTCCGGCGCCGTCAGCGGCACAGTGTCCGTGTCGCCCGACCCTACGCCGATCAGCCAGCCGCTGAACGGATGCTGATGCGTTCCAACAGGCGTCCACATGTGGCGCTTCATGTCGTAGTCCGTTCCGTCGCTCTTCTTGTGCAGGTACACCTTGTTGAAGTAGAACTGGCGAGCCTGTGTGCCGTTCAGACCGTTCACCACGCTGATAAACCACGCCAGGCCCTTCTCGTTGTATATGTGCACGTCGCCTTCGTAGGTCGTCACATAGTTCTTGCCGCTCGGACGGCTGTAGTAGTAGCCGTCGCTCATCGCCGCCGTCGCTATCTCGGTGTTCGTCACAGTGTCTTTCCAGTAGTCCTTCGGTCCGTAGTAGGCTATGATGTCCGTGCTCTGCGCCGGCACCATGTAGTTCACCGTCTGCTTGTAGTACGGGTCGAAGTCCCACATGATGAACTTCACATTCGGATTCGTGCTCGCCGTCGCGAGCTTGATCACGTCGCCCTCGCAGAAGCGCAGTCTCGCAATGTTGTACCTGCTGTCGGGCTCGTCGGTGTAGATGGTGTCACCCTTGCCAATCGTGGCCTTGATAACTCCGCCGGTCATGCTGCGGTCTGCCCACACGTACGGCGTCAGCTGTATCGTTGAGTAGTTGCGCTCGGCCTTGGCCAGCGTCACCGTGTCGCGCTCCGTCCACGAGTTCTTCGGCGTGATGTCCACATAGTTCAGCGGGTTCAGGTCCTCTGCGGCGTCCACACCGTCTAAGCGTTTCGTAATCTTCACCTCGATATCCTTCTTCTGGCGGCAGCCTGCGGCGTCCATGGCCAGCACCGTATACTTCAGTGTCGAGTCTTTCTTCGTGTAGTCCATCTGAACACGCGGTATCGCCATCGTGTCCACTATCGCCACTTTCAGGCCGCTCTTGTTGCCAGCCTGCAGCTGTTCGTCGATGGTGATGTTGCTGTGCTGCGTCAGGCGGTGGCGCGTGTTGCTGCCCGTCCAGTCGTAGGTGTACGGCAGGAAGCCGCCCTGCACGTGGTAGAACAGGGTGTCGCCGCCAGTCGGGCACGTCGCCGTCGCGTTGTACTTGTACGTCAGCGGGTCTTGGCCCTGCAGCCCGTCTATCACCTCCTCGCTCGCTATCTGCTGCTTGAAGGTGGCGCAGCGGTGCAGGTAAATCACATTGCCCGCCACATAGCGGCTGTAGAAGATGTCGTAGTTGTCGTCCGACACGAAGTTCTGGTTCGCGAAGGCCTTGTCGATGTACGTCAGGTTACCCGACGTCTGCATCACTCCGCGTATCGTGTCGCGGACATTCTCGCCCGGGAACCACTTGCTGATGCCTATCCTCGTGCCCGCAGGCAGCTGCGATATCAGATGTATATAGTCGCTCTGGTCGTCTTTCAGTATGGGCTCCGTGCCGTCGGGCGTACGCGTCAGGTACACGTTGGCTTTCTCCCAACTGTTCACCATGGCGTCTTTCTGCACATAGCGCGTATTGTGGCTGTTCGGCTCCCACCACTCCGTGCAGCCCACACCCATACAGTTGCTCGGCAGCAGGTGGTTGTCCGTGATGGTCTGCGCGGTCTTCTCGTTCGACTTGTCTACCGTCAGCACGCCGCCGTCTATGTAGATCGCTCCGTTCAGCGGCTTCTCGGCGTTGTCACCAGCAAAGGTGTGGCTGTAGTTCTGGCCGATCGTCACGTTGCCGCTCAGCGAAAGCGTGCCGCCGCTGGTCAGGCTTATCGCTCCCTTCAGCGTGGCGTCGCTGCCGGCATACTCGTTCCAGTTGTGCATCACCGTCGTCCCCTGGCTCATCGTCACCGTGCCGCGGTTCTTCACCGCAATTATCGGGCCGAAGGCCTGGTTGGTGTCCTTCACCGCGTAATTCGTCCGATTCGTCAAAGTCCACAGGTTCACCTTGCCGAAGGCGCTGCCGTCGAACGATATGCCCTTCGCGTTGAAGACGGCGTCCGGTCCGTCAACCGTTATCATCGTCCCGCGGTACACATATTTTTCACCCGCGGCTAACGCGTTGTGTCCGAAGTAGCGTATCACCGGGACCGTACTGTATTCTAATCCCTGTATCGTGGTCTTGTCGTAGTCCGTTATCTTCACCTCGCCGATTATCGCTATCACGTCGCCTTCCTGGTACACGCGCGAACTCAGTGCGTCTTGGAAGGTCTGTACATAGCGGTTCGGCCATTTGCCCTCGTCCTCGTCGTGGTCGACGCCGGGGCGGAACGGGTGGAAGACCGAGTCGCCTAAGTGCACCTCGTTGGCCGACGCCAGATAGATGGTGTCGCCGTTCTCTCGCGTCTTGACGTATATCGTCAGCTTGAATCCGTCGGGTTCGACCGCCGCACCGGCATACCGGCTCTGCAGCCCTAACACCACTTTGCCGACGTAGCCCTTGCCGGCAATCTTGTCGTATATCCTGTTGCCGTCAAACAGCAGGTCCACATTCAGCACCGCTATTCCGCGGCCGTCCAGCTCGCCCACTTTCAGGCCCAGCCCGTCGTTGATGTCGGTGAGTGAAACAGCCTTCACTGTGCTTATTCCGTCGTCATAGTCGCTGTACTTGCGCGGGTTGTCGTTCGACGGGTATTTGGTCGTGAGGTTCTTGGTCAGGTCGAACACGTTGATGGTGTCGGCGGATATGGAGTGCCATCCGATCGACGATGCCAGTCCCGACGACATGTTGTTTGTCGGTATGATGCGCATCCCGAAGATGTCGTGTACATTGGCTGCCGCTCCTGTAATGGTCTCCTCTTTGTCTGTCAGGCGGAACTTCGTCCCTTCGGGCATGTCTGTCCCGTTTGGGTCCGTCGGAATCCACTTCACCGACGTCATGTAAAGCTCGCGGTGCTGCAGCGTCGCGGGAAGCACTACCTTGCGGCTGAAGACGTTGCTGCGGCCCTCGTTGTACATGGCCAGCACCTCGTGCTCCATATTCGTTAAGTCCTTGATGATGGTCGAGATGATGATGCCTATCTCGATGGGCTGGTCCAGACTCACCTCGTTACCCGTAATCGGGTCAATCATGTACTCCTGGAACTTGAAGGTCACCGTCCCGAGGAAGGTGTTCGAGAAGGTATTGCTGTAGGTGAGGTAGAGGTCCATGATGGGCGAGTTGTTCGAGGCTCCGTCGACCACCGTCGTGCAGTAGTTGTTCGAGTAGTTCACGTGCGAGTTGCCGCTGATGACAGCTTTGGGCGAAGCTGTTGGGTGGGTCGACGGCATTACGCTATTGCTGAAGTTGCTGCCAGGCACCATCATCAGGCCGAATGTGTTGCCCGGGTGGGCTATGATGGCGTCTTCAGTGATGAGGCGTCCGCCAGAGGTCAGATCGGCGTCCGTGAAGGTGGAGGGGTTTGCTGCCTCTTCCCATCCGTAGGGTACGTCGGTCAGCTCGTTAATGCCGTCGGGCATGGCGCCCCAGTCGGCCGGAGCCCACGCACGGTCAATCAGCTCCACATTCTCGTTATCGCCCGAAAGCACAAAGCTGTTGTCCATCAGACGGTAGTAGTGGCCGGGCTCCGTGGGCGGCAGGATGATGCGGCCGTGCGCAACAGCAAGGTTCTTGCCCTCAATCTTAGCATATTTGTCCTGCGGAAGCTCGTCCGGGTCGATGTGGGCCAGCAGCGTGCCCCAGCGGCGTCGCAGTCCTTTGTTAACCGACCACACGCGGTACCTCTGTATATAGTCTGTGTAGTTGAACTCATATTTCCCGGGATCGGAGGTCCTCTCCGTGCCGATGTTGTCGTTCACCCAGGCGATGGGCATATTCTCCCAGATGCCGTCTTCATAGTATGGCCACAAGGCCGTGCTCACCGTGAAGTTGTTGCCGGTGTTGTCCGTGCAGGGGTCCACAAAACCTCCGTCATAGTAGTTGATCGTCTTGAGGTATTCCTCTGTGTATCTGCCTGCCGGGTTTACGGGTATCTTGAACCGGGCCTGCACCACGGCGTTGTTGCCCGAAGGGGCCATCAGGTAGCCGAAGCCGTACACCGAGCCGTAGACGTAGTCTATCACCTCGCCCTTGTTGTTCAGCACCTCCTTCTTCACCTCGAAGCCGTCGGCACTCGTGATGAGCAGCACCGAGTAGCGCTTCTCTACGGCGTCGTTGCCTACCACCTTCATGCGGGCGCAAAGGTCTGAGCCCGTCAAGTCGCACTCGCCGTTCGTGACGGCGTGCTGCATCAGCTCCGCATTCGAAGTGAGCACATAGTTGTAGTTCGCGTCGAGGGCATCCTCGTAGAACACCAGCGAGGCTATGTTCGTCGATAGGGCCTCGGTCTCGGCTATGTTGAAGCCCCGCATGTACACCGTGTCTATTCGGTTGATAGAGAAGTTCTGGCTCACCTCCGATGCGATGGCGTCCGTGGTGCCCGTATAGCGGATGGCCGTGTTGTGCAGCCACAGCTCGTTCGCACGCTGTATGGCCTCCAGCGTCTTGCTCGACTGGCAGTCGCCGCCGAACACTCCGTAGTTACGCACCTCGATGCGGCTCAGTATGTCACCGCCGTTGGCCGACGTGCCGGCACCGATGATGCTCTTCTCTATGTTGATGAGCGGCTTCTGGTTCATCGGGTCGTTGTCCGTGTTGTAGCCCTCGCCGTCTACGATGATACGGTTCTCGCCGCCGTAGAAACCGCGCTGGTTGAAGTTCGAACTACCGCTGTTGGTACCCCAGTTGGCACCGCCGTAAATCGAGTGGTCCATCGAAAGGTCCTTCGCCGCCAGGGCGCCCACATGGCCGTCCGTAGCGCCGGGCTTGAACAGGGCGTAGGCTGCAGCCCTCCCGGCGTAGCTGTTGCGCCAGGCAGGGCAGCTGTCGATGGCCGTCAGGCCTACATTAATATATATAGAGCCGCTAACGCTGCCCAGATAGCCGCCGCCGTAGACGTTGTTCACTATCGTGCCGCCCGTGATGTTCAGTATCGACGAGGGACGCATGGTCGACTTCTCCTGCGGCTTCCTCACTCCGGCCGTCACTTCGTCAGCCGTCAGCGTGTCGCACTCGCCAGAGTAGCCGTCGTTCACGTTCTCCGAGCCGCCGTATATCGACGTACCAACCAGTCCGCCGTCCATGTTCAGCATCTTCAGGCCGTAGACCAGCTGGTTGCCGCCCGACGTACCGGCAGCACCGGCATAGATGTTGCTGCGGACCTCGCCGCCGTGCATGTTGACCTGTATCAGCGAGTAGTCCATCGGGTCGGCATGGGCGGTCGCATAGGTCAGCGTCGTGTCGGCAACCTTGCGGCCGTCAACCAGCACATACTCGCCCTCGGCGTTCTTCTTGTGGCTGAACGTCGTGCCCATCTTGCCGCCGCCGTATATGTTGTTGTCAACATAGCCGTCGTGGAAGTTCACCTCTACATATTCGTTGTTCGGCACATACAGCGTCTTGCCGGCCGTGTTGTAGGGCTCGGCGGTGTAGAGGCTGCTATCGTAGTCGCCGTTGCCGGCGCCGTAGATGTTGTTGAAGGTGCCGCTGTGGATGTCCACAATGCTCTTGTACACATTGCCCGTGAAGTCGTTGCCGCCGAAGAGGGTCTCCACATTGTAGCCCTCGATGTCAGTTCGGCCGCTCACAGACACATGGGCTGTGCTTATCACGTCCGAACCCCAGCAGCCGCCGTACAGCTCGTCGAAGGGCTGGTCCCAGGCTTCGTGGATGGTGATGTGCGTGTTGTTCACATCGCCGCCGCGTCCGCCGCCGTAGGCCTTGGCGTCGGTAACCCGCTCCGCATGGTACAGGTCCACATAGCTGTCCTCTGTCACATTGCCGCAGCGCGGCGCGTTCAGGTCGTGGTGCTCGCCCTCGCCGCCACCGTACACGGTGCCGTAGATGAAGGCGTTGCTCTCGCTGCACTGGTTGTCGTCCACCACCACGTGCGTCGTCTCGCAGTCTCCCATACGGCCGCCACCGTACACGCTGTTGTAGATCGTGCCGCCGTAGATGTTCACGGCCGTCGTCGTAACCGACGGACGTCCCGTGTGGAAGGTCGCTATCGGCTTGTCGCTGTCGTTGTGGCCGTATTTGAAGATGTTGAAGCCATGGGTCTTCTCCTCGTAGTCGTAGTAGCCGTTCGAGCCGCCGTAGATGTTCTTCACATGGCCGCCGTTGACGTCAATCCTCGTGTTACCGTCCACCATGCCGGCGATGTTGTTGCCGCCATAGACCGAGCCGATACCGTAGGCCTTCGAAAGATCACCGGAGTCGGGGGCCGACGTCTTGCGGATGTCTATGTATGCCATGCCCGACACATCGGCCATGTTGCAGCCGCCGTACAGGTCGCCCGTGATGGTCACATCTTCACTGTTCACCAGCACGTAGGTCGACACGCCGTACACTTCGTTGCCGCACTGGTCTTTCTTCACCGTCGAACCGTACATGTCGCCGGCGTTCGAACCGCCGTAGACGTTGCGTACCGTACCCTGCGTCAGGATGACGTCGGGCACACAGGTCTTCATCATGTCGCGGTTGTTGCCGCCGAAGATGGTACCCACAAAGTGGCCCTCGTGGTCCAGGCCGCTCGCGGCCCACGTGTTGTCGGTGTTCGTCACCGACTCCGTGTTCAGGAGCACCGTGACGTTCTCGTTCACACCCACGCCGTTGCCTCCGCCGTACACAGTGTCTATATATCCGCCTCGCGTATTAATATCGATGAATGTAGACTTCTGCAGCGGGCGGTTGTCGTCGCCGTCGCGCGTGCAGATACTCCACGATTCGTACTCCGGACGCGTGCCGTCGTAGTCGTAGGCACCGTTACCGCTGCCGTACACCTCGTGGATGCGCGGCGTCCCGTCTATCAGCAGGTACGAGCTGAAGTTGGCAGTGTAGTTGCCCTCTTCGTTGATGTTCAGCAGCGTCCCGTCCGACGAGGCAAAGGTCTCCTTCGTCTCGAACCGACTGTCCGTCCAGTGCGGAAGCTCGAACGGTGCGAAGCTCTCGATGGTGCCCTGGTAGTCGTTGCCGGCAAAGACGGCTCCGTCCACCTGAGCCGTTCCGCCGATGTGCACATAGCCGTTGCCGTGCACCGACGACAGGTAGCCGCCACCGTAGACATTCATGCCCACGCGGCCGCCTCGCATGTCCAGATGCACCGATCCGTCTTTCTTCGTCTTGTCGCCCACGTCGGTCGACACAGCGCCGCCGTACAGGTTGCCCAGCACCGTGCCGCCGCCCATCAGGACGTTCGTGTGGTCGTGGGTCGGCGCCTTCATGCCTACATAGTCATCGTAGGGGTCCCACGGCTCGTCGGCGTAGTTCAGCATCTGCTGGCCTTCCATGTAGCGCCCGTTGTTGTCCAGGCAGTGGTAGTAACCGTCCGATCCGCCGTAGGCATCCTGCAGCACCACCACGTTGCTGTCTAACAGCACATACGTGCCGGCTCCCACGTGGCCGCTGATGTCGCAGCCGCCCTGGATGAAACCGAAGGCCCCGCCGTTGATGTTCACACCGCACGACTCCTTGACGTTCGACATGCGGCAGCCGCCGTAGAGGCTCTCCACTATGATCTTCGACGCATTGTTGCTGTACACTATCGAGCTCACCTTGGTAGGAGGCGGCACCACCGTGCCGGCGAAGATGTCGCGCCCGGGCACCTCCGCGTCGGGCGGATTGATGATTCTCAATATGCGTTCCGGCAGGGGGCCGTCGTAGAGCATGTCGCCCTGGTTGCCGCCGCCGTAGACGTAGCCCACGCCGCCCGAGAAGAGGTTCACGATCGCGAGGTTGTCCATGTCGGCTTGGTTGTTGCCGCCGAAGAGGCACCGCACGTTGTAGCTGCCGTGGCCCTGTATCCACTCGCCAGGCTGCGCGTCGACCCAGTCGATGATGCTCTGCGGGTTCGCCTGGTACACGGCACTGTCGAAGTCCTCCGTGTAGGGGTTATTATATATAAAGTTCTCGTTTTCGCAGTTCACATTCACTATCGGCCGCAGCACCGACGCACGGTTGCCGCCGCCGAACACGGTGTCAACCATGCCGCCGTAGATGTTCACCTCGCTGTGCGAGTTCTCCACCAGGTTGCCGCCGCCGAAGACGTGGCGTATGCCGAAGTCGCGACCGTAACCCGTATGGTAGCTGTTCTCTATGTCGTTCTGGCCCGTGACCTTCGTGTGGTTCACATTCACGATGGCCGTGGCAGTCAGCGCCACCGAGCCACCGTAGTTGTTGCCGCCGAACACGGCCATCACCGTGCCGCCGTTGATGTTCACCGTTGTGCCGTTCACAGGGTCCCCGTCCGTGGCCGAGACCCCGATAAACGAGTTCTCGGCGCCGCCGAAGATGCTGTCCACGTGTATATAGTCGTTGTGCTTGTGCAGGAAGGAGTGCCAGTCGCTCTCACCGGCCGCCGTGGCCAGCGTCTGGGCCGTCGTGGCGTCGATACCCACGTGGATGTCCGCCTTCTTCACGTACGGCACCGTACCGTCGCCGCCGCGTCCGTCCTCGCACAGGTCGATGTGCTCTCCGCACTTCGAATGGTCCTTCGGCTTGAAGCTGAACACATGCGCGTCCACCGCCGAGACCGAGTCGAAGACCCCGCCCTCCGGCTTGTAGCTCCACGGGTAGACTTGCCCCTCAAACCAGTAGTTGTGATATCCCAAATTCGGCGTCGACGCTAGGTAGGCAGCGTATTTCTCGCCGCCCTCGTCGTCGTCGAAGTGGATGCCCTCGTAGCGGTAGAAGCCGCATCCGCCGCCGTACACATAGCCCACGTGCACCTCCTTCTTCACTCCGCCGTACTCGGCGTCCGTGCCAGTGGTCGCCGTGCCGATACGCACCGTCGCGTTGCCCTGCACCCAGCCCGCTATGTCGTTGCCGCCATAGATGGCATACACCGAATCGCAGTTATGCACCGTCACCGCCGTGTTGCCCTCGATGCCGGCCATCCTGCCGCCGCCCACTACATAGCCCTTCACAAGCGGACCATGCTCCGCGGCCTCCTTGACTTTCGTGCCATACTCCTGCTTCAGCTTCACATCCACCGTGCGCGTCTGCACCACGCCGTTGGCGTAGTGCACCGACACCGTCACCTTCGCCGTCATGTCGTTCGGCAGGGCCGTGCACTTCAGCGTCACCGCGGTGTCCATATCGCACCCGCCTTCGTTCGTGTACTCTAACGTGCTCACCGTCGTCCCGCCGCTCACTATACCCAGGTAGCGGCGGCCGCGGTTGTCTATGCTGTACGTAATCTTCTTGATGTCTTCCTTGTGCAGCTCCACAGGCATATACAGATCCGCGTAGTTCACGTCGCCCACCTTCACTCTACCGTCGTCGAAGTAGTAGTACACCATCGTGTCGCCCGTTCCGTTGCGGCCGTAGCCCTCGACGGGCTCGCCCATGATGTCCCTGCGCTGATGGTAGTTCAGGTTCATACCCACTCGGCTCGTCTCCACGTGGTATTCCGTCCTCGGACGGTGTATCCACGCCTCTGGATACACTCCCGGCGTGCTCTCGTAGAAGTCGTAGGTCAGCGTCAGCGTCGCCGTGTTGGCCTCGCCGTTGTATTTCATCGCGTCCCCGCCGCCGCCGATGGCAACCTCCGGCCCCGTGAAAGCACCCAGCGCATCGGCAAATATATCGCTCTCATAACGCTGTATCTTCACGCCGGCCGTCTGGCCTGCTTGGCTCGCCGGCTCCAGAGTGGCCCCTGTTCCCTCGCCTACAGTCTTCGCGCAGTAATAGGTCTTGTCCGAAAGGTTCGCAGCGTCTAAGTAGATAGGCGTCTCCGGACGGTTGTAGCTGTTGCACGACAGCGTCCATTCCGTACCGTCGTGGCACAGCCAGTAGTACTCCTTCTCTGTCGCACCGTTGCGGATATACTTCTCCTCGATGGCGGCACCGAAGTCCCAGTCGAACCACTCCGTCATACCGTAGATGGGCGCGCCTTTCGCAAGCACCTCCACCTGCAGACCCTCAGTGCTCGACGCCGTCAGGTAGTACATGTAGTCCCCCACCTCCTGGTAGTAGTAGCCCGTGTTGCCGTGGCGGGCCCACACACAACGCGGCGAGAACTCCTCCCCCGTCGTGAGTCTGGCCGTCGTCGGATTGTTCTCGTCGATCTCGAGCACCAGATACTGCTCGCCGATCTCGTTCCACAGCGTCGTGTCCGCCGGCGCCGGTATCGACACCGGGATCGGCCCTCTCGTACGCATCCCCTGCGACTCGCCGCCGCAGCCATCCGTGCAAAGGTATCCCACGGGGTCCAGCACCGGACTCGTCTTGTCGCGGTTCAGCCACAACTGCGTCGTTCCTGTAGTGAAAACGAAGTACTTCTGCGCCACCGCCGGACTCGCAGCCAGCGTCAGCGCAAGGGTTAGCAACAGGGCCGTCCACCGGCCGCTCATTCGGTCTTTCGTCTTGTTAGTCATAATTGTCCTCCTGTCCACCGCCTCGCAGTGGCTTTTCAGTGTCTGTATGTCTCCGTCTCCGGGCGTCTTGTTTGCATTTTGCGTTGTTTTTCTGTTCCGTTTTCGGCCCTTCCCGAGCCTTATTTTATCCCGCGGGTGCGCGTCAACACGTTGCGGTATAATAATATATACCCGTACGGCACTCACCACGCCAAAATGCAAAAATACAAAAAAATCCCAACCCGCCAAAAAAAATCCCCAAAAACACCCCAAAAGCCCCCTCCCCCCTCGCTCCCCCCTCTACCCCCTCTCTGGGTCCTCTCTACCCCCTCTCTGGGTCCCCTCTACCCCCTCTCCGGGTCCCCTCTACCCCCTCTCCGGGTCCCCTCTACCCCCTCTCTGGGCCCCCTCACTTCCCCCTCAAGCCCATTAATCCCACCAACCCCATTAAACCCATCAACCCCATTAAACCCATCAAAAAAAATTTTCAATTTTCAATTTTCAA
>Ga0310697_10003064_pt1 | contig 17141 bp, 8 predicted proteins | sample 172DNAGHGlowgp2_FD_203883 | JGI IMG/M metagenome (GOLD analysis project Ga0310697, IMG submission 203883) | Sheep rumen microbial communities from Palmerston North, Manawatu-Wanganui, New Zealand - 1728 DNA GHGlow gp2 (v2) (version 2) | ecosystem: Host-associated > Mammals > Digestive system >... | reverse complement strand
CATTGTGGTCGACTACTGACATGGGCAGCACGATAGCACAGATGTCGTAGGTGCCGGACAGGGTGTTGTTCACACGGTAGGTCAGGTTCCAGTTGGCGGTTGATGACGAGGGAACGATGTCCAGATAGGCACCTTCGGAGATACTGTCGGCTGCCAAACGGCGTATGTTGTCGATGTTGCAGTCCTTATAGGAGGTGACAAGATTTTTCTGTTCGGCCTCGCTCCAGATTTCCTTGAAGTAGGTCTGTTCAGGGGTGAATGGCCATTCATCAGTCCTGTAGAGAACGCCGTTGCTGCACTCGATAGGCGTGGTCTGGCTGAGCACACCGCCTTGCTGGAAGGGGTGGTAGAACACGTGGTACTCAGGCTTCAGACGGTTGTAAGGCACGGAGATGAGCGAGTCGTTGGCTGATTTCTGGTCGGTCATGTTGTAGATGGCATCGCTCAGCAGGGCATGGGTGGTCCAGTAGTGCTGTATGGAGTCGCGCTTCAGCACCTTCTCGTCGTAGTTGAAGTATTTCTCTGCTTCCTCCCAGGCTTTCTTCCAACCGGCTGTCGTGGGGGCTACCACCCAGTAGGTGGAGTCTTCAGCAGCAATGAGACCGATGCGCTGGAGGAAACGGTTGCGCTCGATGACGACAGAGTCGACATAGACGGGTACACCCTCGACGATTCCGCTCGATACGGAGGCATCGGCATCGAAGTAGTCCTCGTCATACAAGCGCAGCGATTCGCCTATAACGTTGAACTCAGGCATGTCGCAGAGAGCCTCGTAGATGCTGTAATGATAGGGGAGGGGCTTGCTGACAATATGCAGGATGCCGTTCTTTGCCTGGCTGTTGGCCTGTGTCACTGTAACACCCTCGATGGCACCGTCGCTGATGGCTACATTCTTGAAGTTGAGCAACAGGAGTTTCTTTGTCTTATCGTTGAGCGAACTCACGGTGCGTGACAGGTGGTTGAACACGAAGAACTTCTCCACTACGGAGTCGCCCTGATTCGTCTGCACCAGTTGCAGAAGTGAGTCTTTATTGAAGGTGCCGTTCAGCGGAGCCACGACAGTGAACGACTGGCCGCTGTTCAGCAGGTCGGCGTAGCTCACCGAGGTCTTCTTGTGCATGCGGAACACCTTCGTTGCCTGCAGCACCTCGCTGAAGTCGCTCAGCTGCGGATTGGACTGCAACTGTTCCCACAGGGTCTGGCTGTTACCACTGGCCGCACCTGCTCCGGAGTAGTGGTCATCCCAGTCTGTGCAGGAAATGAAGAATGAAGAATGAAGAATGAAGAATGCTGCGCCGAGCATTTCCATCGTCATTCTGATTCTCCGTTTCCAGTGAATTGTTATTTCTCTTTTCATAATTCTATTCTTGTTTGATTGTACCGTTTGACCGGTGACAAATTCTTCGTTCTTCATTCTTCACTCTTCATTTAGTTCAATGCCTGTCCTCGCCTTCCGGACTGCCGTAGACGCTCTTTGGACATAGCTCGATGTAGTCGAATGACCAGTAACGGTCAGGATCGTCGAGCACCTGGCGAACACGTAGGCGGTATTCCTTGTTGGGATCCAGGTATTTAGTGGTGAGTATGCGGCGCAGAATGCCGTTGTCGCGCATGGTGGCATCGCCGGCACCGGGATGCCAGCTGTCGGGAGCCTTCATGTAGCCACGGTTGTGCATGGCCTTGTCGTTGGCCACAATTTCCTCTTCATCGAAGTTCAGCTCCGAGTCAGAGCGTGCGCCGATAGTGGGGTCGCCGCTGTAGACACGCAGGTCGATGGGGATGCCACAAGGTTCATAGCCGTTCTCGTCGCCGATGTAAGCCTGAATGACACCACGCTCCTCGCCTGGCGTATAGCCCAGTCGCACCTCGTAGGTACCGGCGGGAACGGGAGGCAGTCTGAACGACACGTCGAACACTCCACTGACGGCCACTGCGTTCGACTGATAGCTCCACCAGTAGGTCACGTCACTGTGTACGCCTACGAAGGTCTCGGGGCTGCACTTCCAGTCGGTGATGTAGGTGTTCTTGAAGCCCGTGAGGATGTCCTCGCCGTAGCGGCCGCGACCGTTGCAGTTCATGAAGTCGGGGCTGAGCACGGTGGCGTCGATTCGTATGCGACGGTTGAGCACAACGTCGCGCACCTCTGTGGTGTAGGCCAGGATGTCGTCCAGATAGTGGTAGACACCATTGAGGGCATCCTGCTCAGTGGATCCAGACTCTGAAGGCGAGAGCACCTTCACGCCACGAATGCGATAGCCGCGCTCAAAGCCGTTGTCGCCAATGCCGCGTCGGTTGATGTAGAGTCCCGACGGGGGACCGGCAAAGCGCATGATGGTGCCGGGACACATCGTCTCGTAGTACTCTTCGGGGTCGATGAGCTTTGTGTCGAGACAATTACGCACATCGCCTGAAGGCACCCAGCTGTTATACTGGCCAATGCGGTTCAGCAGGTGATAGCTGACGAAACGGTTCAGGGGGTTCTTGCGGTGCTTGGGATTGTCGTCGTATTTTCCTGCATCCTCGGGGTACGTTTCGTCGTAGATTTTCTTCGCGTAGGCCTGCAGGTCATCCATGGTGTAGATGCCGTTGCGGTGATACACCGAGTCGGGTTCAACGAAGGCAGTGTACTTGAAGTAGCGCTTGCCCACCCAGAAGGTGCGGGTGTAGGTGGCGCTACCGCTGGTGCATCGCTCCATCGTTCCGGTGTAGACGGAGTCATCGCCGCAGCTGTAGGTCTCATCGAGATACTTCACCAGTGAGTCGGCCATACCCGTAAGCTTCAGTGCGTCGGAGAACAGTGTGAGGGTAGAGTCCTCGCCAATCTTGTCGGCCAGAAGCATGGTGCTTGGCGAAATGGTGTTGTTCAGCACGTGTACCACGCCATTGGTCACCGAGTCGTTGAACTCCACCATGCGCGAAGTCTTGTTGATGTAATAGATGAGCTTGTTGTTGTTGGTCACGTCTGAGTCGCTCGACAGTGTGATGTAGGCATCGTTCATGTTGAGCTCGGGCAGTGCTCCTTCACTGATGTCAGTAGTGAAGAAGGCACCCTTCTTGATGATGTGAGTGCGTGCGATGGTGTCGCAGGTCTCATCGGGAATCTCGTCGATGCTGTTGAAGCCGTTGCGTTTCAAGTATTTCTCTATACCCTCGTTGGTGGGGGCGAAGAGGGTGTAGCGCAGCAGTCCGGCGGTGCTGTAGGTGCCGTAGGTGGAGAGCATCGAGAAGTAGGGCGTGCGCTTCAGTATGGTGATGAAGTCGCTGAACATCTCGGGCCTCTCCTCCAGAAATTCGGCTGCGGTGAGCTTCGTCGATGAGTAGTAGTTCTCAGGCACGTCGTCATCGTTGTCCACGCAGGAAATGAAGAATGAAGACAGCAGAATGAAGGATGCTGCGCACAGCCACTTCATTGTCATTACAGTTCTTCGTTTCCTTTTGTTATCTACTTGGTTGTTCATATTGTTTACATTATTTAGCCCCGGTGATGCGGTAGCAAATTCTTCGTTCTTCATGCTTCACTCTTCATTAGGTTATCTGTTCAGCTCCGTATCCTCCTCGTTGGCAAAGGCGGGGTTCTGCTTGAGCAGCGGGTTCACCTTGAGCTCGTTCTTTGCATAGGGGAAATAGATGATGTTGGGGTCGGCCAGCTTAATCTTAGTGGCGTTGACGTTCTCCAGCAGTTTGCGCGTGGCCAGGTCCACCAGTCGGGTGTTCTTTCCGTCACGGCGTGCGAAGCGCACCAGGTCGTACCAGCGTTTTCCTTCGAAGAGGAACTCGCGCTGCCGCTCCTCAAGCACCAGGTTCTCCATGGCTGCTTGCGAGTCGGTGTAGTCGCTGGCCTTCAGTGTACTGCTGCGCGAACCGCCCACTGCATCGTTGGCGCGTTTGTTCACAATGTCGATGAGGGCAAAGGCCTTTTCAAGGTCACCTTCCATGTTGCGCTCGATAAGTGCCTCGGCCTTGATGAGTATCATGTCGCTCAGGCGGTAGATAATCCAGTTGGCCGATGTGCCGGCCGAGCGCGTAGAGTTCAGGTTAAGGTCTTTCTCTGTGTTGACGCTCTGCGTACTATATGACACACGGGTGCGTACATACTTGGTGATGCCGAAGCTGGCACTGCTTTGCTGGATGCTCTCGTAGGCGCGGCCGTCGGTCTTCTTGAAGATATTGTTGCCTCCGGTAGCCACGTCCTTGGCCAGGAAGTCGGGGCAGCTCAGCCGGCCCACGATGTCGTTGGTGTTGCCGTAATAGCTGCTCACCCAGCTGTTGGTCTGGCTCTGTCCGGTGCCGAAGTAGAGTTCAAAGATACTCTCGAAGCTGTTGCCCTGCCCGAAGATTTCAGTGTAGCTGTTGCCGCAGAGCGTGGTACCCACAGGCTTCTCCAGAATCATGGGGATGCTGTCGATGAGACCGATGTTGTTCACCTGTCCTTCACGCTCGACCATCTCCTTATACTGCTGACGCTTGAAGTCGATGACCACGTCGCAGCAGCGTATGGCGTTGTCCCAGTCGCCTTTCCACAGGTAGAGGTCGGCCAGCAGGGCATAGACGGCCCATCGTGTGATGCGGCTGCTATTGACGTAGGCATTGCTGCTGTTGTCAACATAGTAGCGTCTCACGGCATCGTTCTTCACCCGCTCCAAATCCTGTATGAGCGAGTCGAGCACGGCCTCGAACGGCGTGGCAGGCAGCACGTAAGTCTGCGTGTCATCGATACTGGGCTCAGTGCTGTAAGGCACGTCGCGGAAGGTACGAATCAGATAGAAGTAGGCCAGACTGCGCAGCGTCACTGCCTCGGCCACGTTGGCTTTCATCTCGTCCTCGGTGTAGTTGGGGTCGATGGCCTGCACCTTTGGCGCATAGAAACAAATGGTGTTGCAGCGGTTGATGGCCTCGTAGAACTTGTCCCACTTGCACAGGTCATTCGACGGCAGCAGGTTCTCTTTCAATATCTCGTTCACGTTGTTAGGCACGTTGGCGCCAGCTTTCACATTGTCAGAGCGCAGCTCTCCCCAGACGCCCATCCGCTGGAGAGCATCAGTATGTTCGAGCGACTCGTAGCAGCTGTTCATGACGCTGGTCACGTCGGCCTTCTCTGTCCAGAAGTTCTCCAGCACCACCTCGTTCATGGGCAGGATGTCCAGGAAGTCGGAGCAGGAGGTGGTGACAATAACCAATAAACAATAACCAATAACCGTTATGCCTTTGGTCAGCTTATTTTTTATAGATTGTATGTTCATCTCGCTAATGTTTATAGTTTAACGTTCATTGTTTATTGTCAGAACCCAATGGTCAGACCTCCGGTGAATGACTTTGCGCGTGGGGTCTGTGCGTTGTCGGTCACGACACCCATGCCTCCGTAGCCCACCTCTGGGTCGGCACCGGAGTACTTGGTGAGCACAAACAGGTTGTTGGCCGACACGTAGAGGTTCAGCTGGTTGAGGCCCCAGCGTTTCAGCACCTTCGGCTCAAACGAGTAGCTCAGCTGTGTGTAGTTCAGACGTATGAACGAGCCGTCCTCCACGAAGCGGTCGCTGCCCAGCCAGTTATAGCCTGTCTGGCGCAGGGCGCGTGGTATGTCGGTGATGTCGCCTTCGACACGCCAGCGCCAGTTCACGGCCCGGCTCTGGTTGTTGTTGTCGTACATCTTCTCTACGTTCATGCGTGCAGCGTTGATAATCTTGTTGCCGTAACGGAAGTTGAACTGGTTGTTGAGCGACCACCGTCCGTAGTTGAGCTTGAAACCGAAGCCGCCGGTGAACTTTGGAAGTGACGAGCCTAGGTAGACGATGTCGAGCTCGTTGATCTGTCCGTCGTAGTTGATGTCGTCGTAGATGGCATCGCCGCCCTTGAACTCATAGTTCACGCTGCCGGCGCAGAACATCATGGGCTTGGTCATCCGGTTCTCGTCGAGTATCACCACGCCGTCCTTATCACGAGCCACGGGAGCGTTGGGTCCGCTCACGCCCTTGATTTCCTCAGGCGAGTAGTCGCTGTACTGGTAGACTCCCTTGTAGCGGAAACCGTAGATGGAACCCATTGAGGTCATCAGCTCCACGCGTGAGAGGTAGGAGCCGTTGCTGCGGTTGAACTCATGGTTCAGGCTGGCCAGGCAGGTCTCGTCCATCTCCGTGATCTGGTTCTTGTTGTTGGCGAAGGTGGTGTTGAAGTCGAAGCTGAACTTGCCGGCACGGATGATGCGGTTGCCGTTCAGGTTGAACTCCCATCCCACGTTCTTCATCTTGCCCACGTTCTGGTAGGCCAGCGTGGGATAGCCCGAGGAAGAAGGGATTCCGAGTTTCTGCATAAGGAGGTCGGTGGTGTACTGCCAGTAGAGCTCCACGTTACCCGTGATGCGGTCGTTGAAGAATCCGAAGTCGGTACCCAGGTTCCACGTCTCCTTCTGCTCCCACTTCAGGCTCTTCAGCTGGATGTTGCGGGGAGCCGTACTGCCTTCGCCCAGATAGCCCGAGCCTGTGCCGTACTTGCTGAAGAAGAGGCCTTCGCCGCCCGGCTGTCGGCCCACGATACCCCAGCCCGGACGGATGGACAGCATCGACACGAAGGGCAGACTGTTCTGGAACCACGGCTCCTTGCTGATGTTCCAGCGCAGTGAGAAGGCGGGGAAGTTACCCCATCGCTGGTCGTCGCCGAATTTGGTCGAGCCGTCGCGACGTACGGAGAAGTCGGCCATGTAGCGTCCCTTGTAGGCGTAGTGGGCCGAATAGGTTAAGTAGATGCTTCGCCACTGGCTGCTGCCTGTCGACACGCCGTCGATGAGGCCCTGTGCAGCGGTGCTGGTGATGGTGCCTGAGGGAAGGCCCCACGTCACCGTGTTCTGCGATGTGGCGTTGCCGCTGGTGAGCTGTCCGCGCAGCATCATCGTCAGATAGTGGTCCTTGTTGTTGAACGACGGTGTGTAGGTCAGCGTGTGAGTGGTGGTCACGCCGAGGTTCTTCGACGAGTTCGATGTGGAGCGGTTGGCCTCTTTTCCGCCATCGCCGGTGTAGTTCCAGCCGCGTGTGCTGAGCGACAGCGGCATGAATGTCTCGTCGTACTGGTTGAAGATGTTGAACACCACCTTGCCTTCATAGTCCAGACGATGATGCTCCTCGTCGAGACCCAGCAGGCGATAGTTCAGCTTGAACTCGGGGGTGATGTTGTAGCTTGTGGTGCGGTTAGTGGCTTCGTAGGCCAGAGCCACGGGGTTCTTGTGGTTCAGCTGGTCGCGCAGCTGGCTCGACACAGTGGGAAGCATAGAGTAGTAGTCGCCCTGGTCCACACCGTTGCGGTCCTGCTCATATATAGATAGGTTAGGCATGCGCACGTAGGCGATGGAGAGCAGGTCGCCGTTGTTCTTCTTGTTCTTGGTATAAGTCAATGAGATGTTGGTCTCAATCTTGATGCGGTCGCTCACGAAATAGTCCAGGTTGACGCGAGACGTGAAGCGGTCGAGCTTCTGCTCGATGATGGAGCCCGTTTCGTGGTCGTAGCCGGCAGCGATGCGGAAGTTGGCCTTCTCGCCGCCGCCGCTCAGTGCGAGGTAGTAGTTCTGTCGCCAGCCCACCTTCTTCACTTCGCTCAGCCAGTCGGTGTTGTTGTTGTACATCTCGTATTCGGGGAAGCTCATGTCGTAGTTCAGCTCGGATATGTTGCTCGAGGCATCGCTCAACTGCGGGTTGAAGTATTCCTCCTTCAGCAGCATGGTGTACTCGTCGCCGTTGAGCATCTCGTAGCCTTTGGGCTGGTAGGTACCTGTGAGGCGAGCGCTGAAGCTGACGCTGGTCTTGCCACGCGAGCCGCGCTTGGTCTTGATTTCTATCACACCATTGGAACCCTGCGAACCCCAGATGGCCGTGGCGGCAGCATCCTTCAGCACTGCGATGCTCTCAATGTCGTCGGGGTTGACGTTGAGCAGTTGGGCGAAGCTCTCCTCGTTGGCCGAAGAGAAGTCGAAGTTGGACGTGCTGGTCTCCCATACGTTGCCGTCGACCACGATAAGGGGCTCGCTGGCGCCATTGATGGTCGACACACCGCGCAGGCGCATCGATGAACCCTTGCCCAGGTCGCCGCCCGCCACGATGTCGAGACCGGCAATACGGCCCTGCAGGGCTTCGTCCACGGTGGTAAGGGCGAGACCCTCAAACTCGGTCATGTCGATGCTCTGCCGCGAGGTGGAAATCTCGTCGACGGGGATGGCCAGACCGGAGCCTTGGGCACGCTTCTTGGCCGTCACGGTGACACCGTCCAGCGTGGTGGCGTCCTGCATGCGCACGCTGTACTTGGTCTTGTTGAAGGGGAGCAGCACCGTCTTGTAGCCTACGAAGGTGATGCGCAGCTTGTCCTTAGGGTTCTTCAGCTTGAACGAGAAGTTTCCGTTCATGTCGGTCACGGTAGAAGCCACGATACGGTTGGCTGCATCCAGCTCCACCACGTTGGCCATCATCACCGGTCCGAACTCGTCGGTGACGGTACCGCTGATGATATCGCCCACGTTCTGTGCTGCTGCGTGGCCAAAGAACAATGAAGAAATAATAAACAAGAAAGCCTTCCTGCAAGAATGCTGTTTTCTGAAGCTGTATAATATCTTTTTCATCATCTGTCAATTTATTATTTATTCATTATTACTCTGTATCACCTATCAGCAGAGGTCGGTCGATGAGATGGATTACTGCCGATGACGATGTCTCTATACTGCTGGCCTTCAGCCTGTCGTTGCTGTTGTACTGGTATTCGCGGGCCATTAGGTTGTAGAGGTTCGGATTACTGGTTATCACACGGGCCGGCGTGTTCTGTCCATTGGTCTTCGATGCATGGTCTATCAGCTCTATGCCGTCATCGGTCAGCTTTGCGGTCAGGCGGTAGAAGCGATCGGTCTTCGGGTCGATGACGGCGGTTTCATAGTCGGCCTCGTCGGGTGCGGCACCGATGAAGAGGGCGTTGTCCTGTATGTGGTACTTCACGAAGTTGGCAATCTGCACTGAGTCACGCGACTTTGCCGCCAGGTCGCCTGCTTCCTCGTAGGCCTCTACCTTCTCCCAAGACGACAGCTTGCCAGCTTTCTGCAGGGCGTCGATGCTCTCGTTGGTGGGTACGTAGATGGTGTAGTGGTAGGTGTTCAGGCTCGAAATGTTTTTTCCTGCGGTAGCATTGCGGTTGTTGTGGATGTCCTCCAGCACACCGCTGCCTTCGAGCAGTTCGCGGAACTTGGAGAACTCCTCGTGCTGCGACAGCACGTCGAACACCGTCTGGCGGGTGCCCATGATGGGCTGGTCGTCCAGGATGTAGCTCTTGCCGTTGCCGCCGTCGGTCTGGTCGTAGATATAGCTTACCACCACCGGCTGGCCCTCGTTCACCTGATAGCTGCCTTCCACGGTCATGTGGCCTGCACCCTGAGTGGCGTTTTTCACGCGGATCTCGGTGCCGCCCTTGGTGCGGTAGTACTCGTGGCCGTCCTCCACGTTGCCAATGACGATGTGGGTGTCCAGGATGTCCTTCAGTCGGTTGCGCACCATGTTGTAGTCGGCCAGTCCGGTGGAGTCGCCCACCTCGCCTGTCTCAACGTTGTAGTCCCAGATGCTGGCCCATACGCGGTCTTCCTTGTTCACCTTCGATGCGTCATAGTGGAAGCGGAACAGCTGCGTCACGTTCTTGCCATAGGAGCAGGGGTCGATGTATTCCAGCAGCGACTTGTTGGTGGGGATGAAGAAGCTGTAGTAGGAGTTGAGCGAGTTCAGGTAGACGTTGTACTGCAACTGCTCGATGCCCCAGTAGAGGATGTTCATCGTTTCGTTGATAAGGGCGGGGAAGCTCACGCTGACGTAGGCTGTGGGCGAATAGACGCGGTTGGTGAGATAGATGGCACCATTGCAGCCCAGCCATACGGAATCGATGGCTTCCTGCTGCACGCCCATGGGGTCGTTGGCATCGTTGAGTATGCCGTCGAACTTTGACGGTACTGACGACACGAACGATGAGAGCATGTTGTTGTTGAGCAGCTTCGACACCACGTCGTCGGGCACGCGGTCCCACGAGCCGTAGTAGTCGCGCAGCACCTTGCCGGCACCATTGTTCCAGTAGTCCTCGAGTGCCTGGTTGCTGGGTACCATCATCACGGCCATGTCGCGCTGCAGCACGATGTTTCCGGTCTGGTCGTTCAGGCCAGTGTAGTAGGCGTTCCACTCCGGGTCGAACTTCAGCTGTCCGTTTACCGGACCGCGCCGCGGGGTCATGTTCAGGGGCAGTCCGTTTTGCGACTTCTCCGAGAAGAAACGCTTCTGGAACACGGTGTCCACGTTGGTGCCATAAAGATAATTGTATTGTGTGCGTGTAGCCTCGTCTACGGGGTAGGGTGCGCAGAAGCGCTCCAGCAGCTTGTTGAACTGGCTCACGTTGGGTTTCTGGCGCAGCAGTTCCGCCATGTTGGGCAGCGGCGTGATGACATCGGCCATGCGATGGATGAAACCGTTGGAGCACTTGATGTTAGGTTCGGCCACCTGCACGCCGTTGATGCTGGCATCGCCGGGCTGGCGGTGGGTGGTGTTGTTGTAGATGAAGTCGTAGTCGGCATTGCTGATCTTGCGGTTCACCAGCATCTTCTCGATAAACTGCACCAGTGTCACGGTGGAGTTGTCGGTCATGCAGACCATCGGCTTGCCAGACTGGCGGTAGTACTGCCAATAGGGATTGTCGGGCATGTCCTTAGCTGTCATGATAGCCACTGAGTCGAACGGCGTGCTCGATGCCAGGCGGCGCATGGCCTCACCCTCGCGGGGCGGGTTGCCCTCTACGCTCGACAGGTTGTTGAGCTGCAGCGAGTTGTCAATCATACTGCCGCGCAGCAGCAACTTCTTCTGCGACTCCGTCAGCTGACCATAGCTGCGGACGCCCCAGGGGTTGTTCTGGAAGAACCGTTCGTAGGCTGCATCATCGGCCACGAACAGCGTCTTCGAACCCGTCTTGGCCAGTACCTCGTGGTAGCCAAGGTCGTCGATGAGCCTCACCGTGTTGGTGTAGCTGCCCTGCTCGTCGAGCCAACTGTAGATGCTCGCGCCCCAGCCGTCGGGGGTGCGCTCGTCCAGGTCGTACTCCGAACACGACAACAGGGCACTGCTGCCTGACAGCAGCACACTCGCTGCCAGCAGCCAGTGTCGGCCTCTTCTCCAGATTTGTGTTTCGGTTTTCATGCGTTGTTTGAGTTTTTTATGATTAAATTTGATTGATGTCGTTTTCGGTTTTTTGTGTCGGCGGTGTTTCCACGATGCAAAATTACATATTATTTGCATGCGTGGCATTTTCTTTTGTAAGCAGGACTTTTCTGTTCGTCATTGCGTCTTTTGCGCATGTTTCGTTTGTTTTTGTTTTTGTCTCATGGCGCGTTCGAAAGTGGGCGGTTTTGGGGGTGCTGTAATTAATAACAAATTGCGCGACAATTCAATATTAATTGTCGCGCAATTCGATATTAACTTCCTCCTAATTCGATATTCGTTTCAAAAGGGGGGAATCAGGGATTCGTAAGATGCTGTTTTTCAGACTTATTTCTTGTCCTTACCGGTGATGTGGTCGGTGGCCTCGCGAGCCTCGTCGTTGAGGTTGATGTTGCGGGTGGTCTTGGCTTCGAGCGTACCGGCACGCATGATGTCGGCCATGTCGACGCCGGTGGCAGACTTCAGCACGTCGAAGGCCTGCTTGATGGCTACCGGCACATTGCCGCTCATGGCAGCGATGCCGTTGCCGTCGCCGCTGTAGATGCTGACATCCTTGATGGATGAGATAGGCTTGGCCACGTTCTCTACCACCTGAGGCAGCACCTCGATCATCATTTGCATAACGGCAGCGTTGTTATACTTCTTGTAGGCCTCGGCTTTCTTGTCCATGGCCAGTGCCTCGGCTTCGCCCTTCTTCTGTATGGCGTATGCCTCGGCCTCGCCCTTCGCCTTGATACCGGCAGCCTCCTGCTCCAGACGGTAGCGGGTTGCGTCCGACTCGGCGTTCTGGGCCAGGGCCCGCTGCTCAGCCTCATACTTCTGGGCTTCGGCCACGCGCTTGCGCTGCTCCAGTTCGGCTGCTGCATCGCGCTCCACCTTGTACTTGTCGGCATCGGCCTTCTTCTCTACCTCGGCCGACAGCTCGTTCTGACGGATGACGATGCGCTCGCTCGACAAGATCTGCTCGCGCTTGGTCTTCTCAATCTCAGCCTCCACGGTCTTGATATTGATAGTCTTCTGCTGCTCCTGCTGCTGGATGGCATAGGCGGCATCGGCATCGGCCTGGGCGGTGTCGGCCTCTTTCTTCAGGGCGGCGCGGCGAAGGGCCAGCTCGTTGTTCTTCACGGCGATGGCAGTGTCGGCATCCACACGGGCATCGTTACTGGCCTTGTCGGCCTTCGACACCTCAATCTTCACGTCGCGCTCGGCTACGGCACGGTTGATGGCAGCGTCTTTCTTGATTTTCGCTGTGTTATCGGCACCGAGGTCCTTGATGAGTCCTTCGCGGTCGGTGACGTTCTGAATGTTGCAGGAGATAATCTCTATGCCCAGCTTCGCCATGTCGGGCTGCGCCTTCTGCATCACCTGGTCGGAGAAGCCGTCGCGGTCGGTGTTGAGCGAGCGGAGGTCGAGCGTGCCGATGATTTCGCGCATGTTACCCTGCAGCGAGTCCTGCAGCTGGTTGGCTATCTCGTTGGGCGCCATGTTCAGGAAGTTCTTGGCGGCAAGACGAGTGCCGTCGCTGTTAGGCGTGACACGAATCTTGGCCACGGCATCCACATCGACGTTGATGAAGTCGTTGGTGGGAACGCTCTCCTCGGTCTTGATGTCCACGGTGATCTGGCCCAGATAGACCTTGTCAAGTCGCTCGAAGAACGGGATGCGGAAACCGCCCGAACCGATGAGTACGCGGGGCTCGCGACTGAGACCGGAGATGATGTAGGCGAACGAGGGGGGAGCCTTGACGTAGGAGATAAACAGGAAGACTGCCAGTAAGATGCCGACAATGATGATAATGGTGTAAACAGAATCAATTTCCATGGTGGTTAAAAATTTTATTTGGTGAATAATCGGTGATACAAAAATAGTGATAATAGTCATAGCCGCCAAACATATTCAGTAAAATTAACAAAAAAAGAGCCTGTGCGTCATCTCGCACAGGCTCCTTCACCTCCTTCTTTCTCTTATCTCTTATCTCTTATCTCTCACCTCTTACCTCTCACCTCTTACTTCTCACCTCTCACCTCCAAATTAAAGCAGGTTCAGCTGTATGCCAAGTCCTCCGGAGACATATTTCATGTCCTGAAGGGACACTTGCAAGAGGAAATGCTTGAAGAGCAGGCAGTCGGCTCCCATGTTGACCTCGTTTCCGTCGAACTCTCCGATGAGCCGCAGCGGGCGATAGAACGACGGGCGATAAGTGAGACCTCCCACTACGCCGTTCCATTTGTGATTGTAGTCGCGCTTCCATCGGCGATAGGCCAGATGACCAGCCACCTCATGCCCTCCGAGGTCGAGATGCTTGGAGACGGCCACGTAGTAGTTGCGGTAGTAGTTGCTGCCCGACTGACCGTTGTCTCTAGATCCCCATACATCGTTGCCGCCCACGACGACCGAAGGCAGGTACTTCGTCTCGTAGAGCACGTTGAGCCTTACGGAGAAATAACGGTCTTTAGTATAGAAACCCGTACTTTTTTTGGCATTCGTGCCGTAATGGACTCGCCAGAGGGTGTAGCCGTAGCTCGCCTGTATCCACCGGAAGGGAGTGATGGTCAGGTAGTTAGTGAGCGAGTTGAATTTCTCTTTTTCTGGGTTCAGCATCATCCCGTCGGGTATCATGTGCTTTTCCACGAAGTGTGCTCCGATGCGTGCCACTCCGGCTGAATCCATCTCCGCCGTGGGAACGTGTATCAGACCGTTGCTACCCACGTACTGCTGAGCCCTTGCGGGGTTGTATGACAAATGACAAATGACCAATGATAAAGCTATCACCCACCATTTCGATGTCGTTATGTTGCTGTTTGTTTTCATGTCCCTATTTATCATTTTGTCAGTTGTTGTTTAAACCTGCGGGGTTGCTGCCCGTTCCCCATGCTACGTGTACCGGCAGCTCACGCTCGTTCTCTTCCGGGTCGGTGGTGTACATCTTCATCGACACACCGTCCGACTGAGCATTGTAGGTAAGCCTGAAATTTGAGGCGGGTCGCAGCACCACCTTCTTATTGGCGTAATCTTTGTAGGGAGGCAGCATCATGATGACCTTGAAACCACCCGCATGGTGGCGGTTGGCATAAGACGTGCCGCGCTCATGGACCTGCAGATAGGCCAGTACGGTGCAGTGGCGGAAGTGGCGCATCACGTCGAACTGGGCACCCAACTTCTCGTTGATATAACGCCCGCCGGAAAGACGGAACTCCGTGTTCCAAGGTTTCAGATAGACGTTCATGCCAGCAATGCCCGTGGCAATCCATTTGCCGTCGATGTAGGACTCGTAGTTGCTATGGAAGTCGAATCCCAGGGCGTAGTGGCGGGTCAGTCCGGCCTGTGCCTGAAGCAGAAGCCATGAGTTGACGGGTACGAGCCAGCGGAGGTCGGCTCCCCATCGCTCACGGCTGAACAGTCCGGCACTGAGCTTGAAATGCTGGCGGGCATTGTCGAAGTGCAGCTCCTTCGAAACGGTGGCATTGCTCAGGCGTATCATCTTGTAGCGGTCGGAGCCGGGCAAATGGTCCATATAGCCATTGTTGATGACGGGGATCTGTCCTTGCAGGTTCAGCTGCCAGTCGTCGCCCGGATGCCACTTCATGCCCGGCGTGAGATAGATGAGAAGGTCATACAGTCGGATGAAGTTCACATCCGCATAGTTGAGGTCTGCCCCGCAGAAAAACTCTACCTGTCCCTTCGGTGCCTGAGCATGAAGCGACAGGGGGCAAAACAGCAATAGGCTGTAGAGAACGTATTTCCAGTTTTTCATTTCTCCTATCGTTTTGTCAGATGTTTAATGCTAGTCGTGTATTTATAAGGACGAGTTTGGGTACAAAAAAACGCATCTCTGTGGGCGCAAGCGTGTAGTACTTGAAAACGTTGCGTATCAGGATGCGTGTGGTTTCTATCTTAAATTTCCAGGTGTTTTTTGCTTTGTGGTTCTTCTTGCCGAAATTGCCGCCCCGGAAGATGTCGCTGACGATGGAGTCTTCCCATCGTCGGGCCTGCTCATCGATTGTCATGGGGAATTCCTCTGCGGGCAATCCTATCTTGTCGGTAAGCACGGCTCCAAAGGCAATGAATGCCTTCGTGAGGTCAAGCCGGCGCAGTATCTCTGCCAGCTGCTGCTTGTCGATGATGTCTTTGTAGTAGTGCAGCTGCACGGCCAGATCGCACAGTTGTCGCAAGCCTACGCCCTCTCTGACGAAGTGGAAGAAGAGGTGACAGAAGATATAGACGATGTCCAGCACCGGAGGCAGGGTCTTTACGGCGGCACCTTCCACCGTGACCGTGTACTCCTCAGCCCATGCCTGGCTGATAAGCTCTGCCCAGTATCGGTTGTTGCGCTTGCTGCCGAAGACGATGAGCTGCGTGTGCAGTTCGTACAAGATGCCGTTGTAGGAGAAGTTGATCTCCTTTTCCAGCATCTTCTCTGGCAGGCGGATGCGAAGCTTTTTTTCAAATATGTCTTTGGCTTGCGGGTAGTCCTTGATGAGAAAGTCGATGTCTCCTGATGTCCTGAACTGTGGATGCGGGTAGTGGACACCAATCACCTGGCCTTTCACAACGCGATAGTCGAGCCCTTTCTTTTCACAGAAGGTGACGAACTGAACCAGCTCGTGGTTGATGGAAGTGTTCTTCCGCTGGGTGGACAACGACCGCGAGATGAACTTGAACATCAAGTCTTCCTCTCCCTGATAGTTGCTTTGCGACAGCCCGTTGACAATGAGCCCGTTGATGGTCTGCTCACGGGCAAGGTCCATCAGCCTGATAAAATCGTCGTGGCCGATTTCGCCCGTGAACGTCTCATTCCACAACTCTGCTCTGATGAGCCTGAAAACCAGGTCTTCAATCTGCATGCTTGTCAAGACACTCGTAGATGGAGTTCTTGCTGATGTATTCGGGCACGATTTCCTTCATCTTTTTTACTGTAGCCATGTCGTCGTATCTTTTGCTGATGGTTACCAGCTCATCAATGTCCTTCGAGGCGGTCTCATAATCGTACTCACGCACCTGGGCGATGCGAATCTTCTCGTGGAACGAAGGCAGGGTGCTCTCCTGCTCGTTCAGCACTTCTTCATAGAGTTTCTCCCCTGCACGCAGGCCAGTGTATTTGATCTGTACGTTCTTGGCACCGCTCAATTTAATCATGCGCTGCGCCAGGTCGGCAATGCGCACGGGCTTGCCCATGTCGAAGACGAAGATCTCGCCGCCGTGTCCTTTCGTTCCTGCCTCTAACACCAGCTTACAGGCTTCCGGGATAAGCATGAAGAAGCGGATGATGTCGGGATGTGTGACGGTGACAGGGCCGCCCTTCTTGATCTGCTCCTGGAAGAGAGGTATCACAGAACCGTTGGAACCTAGCACGTTGCCGAAGCGGGTAGTGACGAACTGTGTCTTGGGTTTGCCGTTGTCTTTCTGCCAGTTGTTCAGCGACTGTACGTAAATTTCGCAGATACGCTTCGAGCAGCCCATCACGTTGGTGGGGTTCACGGCCTTGTCGGTAGACACCATGACAAACTTCTTGACACCATATTTCACCGACAGGTCGGCAATCACTTTCGTTCCGTAGATATTGTTCTGCACAGCCTCGCTGGGATTGTTCTCCATCATCGGCACGTGCTTGTAGGCAGCCGCATGGAACACGTAGTCGGGACGGAAGGCGGAGAAGATGTCGTCCATTCGCTTCTCCTTGCAGATGCTCGTGACCACCGTTTCGCAGGGGATTTCCGGCCACCGCTTCTCCATCATCAGGCGGATGTCGTGCTGGGGCGTCTCTGCCTGGTCAATGAGCATCATGGCTTCCGGCTTGTACACGGCCACTTGCCTCACCATCTCAGAACCGATGCTGCCAGCCGATCCGGTAATCAGAATGCGCTTGCCGGCTATCTGGCGGCCTATCGAAAGCATGTCTACGGAGATTTGGTCTCGCGGCAGCAGGTCCTCCAG
>Ga0310697_10003061_pt1 | contig 17149 bp, 13 predicted proteins | sample 172DNAGHGlowgp2_FD_203883 | JGI IMG/M metagenome (GOLD analysis project Ga0310697, IMG submission 203883) | Sheep rumen microbial communities from Palmerston North, Manawatu-Wanganui, New Zealand - 1728 DNA GHGlow gp2 (v2) (version 2) | ecosystem: Host-associated > Mammals > Digestive system >... | reverse complement strand
GTCTCCACGCCCACCGGCCAGAGGGGCGGTGACATCAGACACTTAAGCTGCTCCTTAACATTAAGTCCGTCCCTGCTCTTTGCATATATATCTATACGCCGCTTCGATAATAACAGACGGGAGAGCGGAAGCCCCAGTATATGATCGATATGCGTGTGGCTTAAAAGTACGGATACCTGCTCATTATCAATATCCGGTGATCGCAAAAGGCCGCTGCCTGCATCGAGATAGATCACCTGACCGGCTGCTTCTACCAGACAGCAGGCCGTAGCGCCTCCGTATTTGATAAAACCTTCTCCGTCAACGGGGATGGACCCCCTTACCCCCAATATCGATATCTTCATCTCTTCCTGCCTTTAATACAATACCTTATTACGTCCCGTCTCTTTCGCATTATAAAGGTGTCCGTCCGCCACGCTCACGTTTTCCTCTATGGTCTTTGACGGATCAAAAGCGCAGCACCCAAAGCTTGCTGTCAGGTTTATGATATTGCCTTCCGCATTACAGGGCGTTGCTTCCAGCTTTGCGCGTATGCTTTCGGCCATCTTCACACATTCATCCAGTGTGGTATCCGGCATCAGCATGATGAACTCTTCACCGCCCCAGCGGTATACGCCGTCTTCGGTACGCGCACAGCTTTCTACCAGCGAAGACATAAACTTTAATACTTCGTCTCCGGCGTTATGACCATAGGTATCATTTACACGTTTAAACTTGTCTATATCGCAGATGAACATGCTAAGCGGCTTGCTGCCATCCAGAACTTTACTGTATTTACCGGAGAAATCATGATAGAAGCCCATACGGTTCTTAAGCCCCGTAAGACGGTCGCGCATGGATGCCTCCTGGAAGGTCTCGGATTCCAAAGCTATACCGCAGATAAGCGCCGCCATGGAAAGCTTTCTTACATCCCTCTCCTCTTCAAACCCGCCATCCAGTTTATTTATTATCTGAAAAGCACCTATGTATTCACCGTTTATATCGGTGACGGGCATCACCAGTACGGAACGTGTCACATAACCGGTCTTTTTATCGACAGATGCATTAAAGTCGGGATCGTTATAAGGATCGTTGGTCACGATCACCCTTTTTTCACGGAGAGCCTTTCCCACAAGACCGGAATTATCGGGGATGACTATCTTATCAGTACCCGTAGCGGAAGCCGTCCACAGCTCATGGTGTCTCTTATCCCATTTCCAGAAACTGGCCCTGTCGGCTCCTGCCAGCACTTTGCCCAGTTCCGTCAGGTAATTGAATATCTCAGAATGATCCCTGGCTTTTGACATCCCAAAGTACAGGCTGTCACAGATATCATAGATCTGCGATAGTATCTGTCTGCTGTTATCTGCCTCCATAAATACCTCCTGTTTTCTCCATAAGGCCTGCTGCCGTATATCTTCTTGATTATATCACATCTATCCTATCCATCCCAGCGCCCAGATCACGATCAATGCGATCAGGAACGTTCCGACAAAAACAAGGACATTTGTCAGTAAAAGGCCGAAGAATGCTTTGATCTTTGCGCCTTTATCTTCCTGTCTGTTCATGGCGTTATAAGATACCCTGGTCGCCGCAAGAAGGATCGGAAAGGCTACCGATGTAAATAACATCAAAAGCAAAAGCAGTGCTGTCAGCATGGTAAATACCGGCTCTCTGCCACTGCGTGTATAATATCCCAGGGAAAACCAGGCCAGGAAGTTTATCAGTCCGAATACGCCCACAAGGATATTTCTCATAAGCATCCACTGCTTAAGTTTCTTGCGTTTGTCTGCGTCTGCGGCATCATCCTGCTGCATACGGACATTTATGTCCCTTAGATCGTTATACTCTACATTTGAGCGGATAGCTTCAAAACTGACCTCTCCGCCGCAGTACGGGCACTTTAGCGCATACTGCCTGTCATCTGTCCTTTCCACCTTACCGCCGCAATGCGGACACATTAATACGATCATGATCTTTTCCCCGTTTTATCAGCGTATATTGAATACTTTCCAGCTAATGATCGCTAATGTCACAGAAGCGATCCACACCAGTACATTTATCAGCAGAGTTATAAAAAACGCTTTTACTTTGGCGTTTTTATCTTCCTCTTTTGTGACCACATTATAGTTTGGCCGCGTAAGTGTAAGGATCACGGGAGAGATGAGCCCTAAAAAGAAAGCCCCGACTATAAGAAGCGTTGATAAGATAAAAAACCCGAAATCGCCGTTTTTGACAGCCTCCCTGTTCTCTTCCTTTAAAGCTATCGCGATAAAAAGCCACCCTAAATAATTCTGCACTGCCAAAAGTATCATCAATACAGCCCTTACTGCGGACCATATTTTCACCGATCGGCGGTTCTTTTCATCCAGCAGATTATCCTGCTCCATCTGATAATTTGCATTGCGGATGTTATTAAATTCCGCATCGGTGTGCCGGGCCCCGAAAAAGATCTCCGAACCGCAATAAGGGCATCTTACAGATTCGCGCCCTTCATCCGTACATTCAACCTGCCCGCCGCAGGAGGGACATACCAGTGTGATCATAACTCACTCTCCTGTTTCTCTCTTCACATAAGCTTATTTATACCTGTACAGTTTATATACCCCGTCATCTCCGCAGTTATGCAGAAGATATTTAAAGATATCCCTGTCGGGATCCTCATCTGCTGCCGTAAGAGTCAGTATGATCATTGATCCGTTATCATCTGCCTCCACCTTATAAAACGCAGCGCTGTCGCAGTCATAATCTCCAAGCTTGTCTTTGGGGATATCACCGGTTATCGTGACAGCTATGCTATCCGGTATACTGCCCGAAGACTGATCCATGTATCCGGCATTAAGTGACATCTCATAATAGTCATACCTGCTCTGGATCCTCAGAGTATCCGGCAGTTCATCGTCAAATTCAAAGGTATAGTGTGCATCGCCATACTTATCAAACATTATCCAGTTTCCCTTAAACATATTAAGAAACTGCAGGATATTCTGAGGCTGTATGCCCCTGCCCTCTGCCCGGGCGTTATGTCCCACTACTAAGACGGAATCCTGCATGCCGAAATCATTATAGTTATGTCTCCAGTTATCCTGTCCGAACCAGTACTCACCTTCAAAGCCATTTGCATTTACACTCATATGGATCCGTGGATTCCAGGGAAGATTCGTATTTATACCTATGCTCTCTCCCGCATTGAGGCATACTGAATACAGTTCCTCGCCGGGAAGGAATATCCCGGACCATATCAGCGATTCCTTATATTCATTACTGATATCCGCTCTGTTTAAGGTTATATAAGTATTATCCTCCTTAGCAGTGATAAGACACCAGCTGGTGCCGGGTTCATCCGATTCAAGCATCTCCACTTCATATAAGTCTACGGGATCCGATGCGTACAGATCCTCTTCTTCGGGATAAAACTCTATGTTAAGAAGTACCGCCTGTGTGGGATCGTTCTTGGGAAGATTGGAGATAAATTTCCAGTCTCCGCCAGCCGATACTTCCGCAGTCAGTACATAGTCCCTGGAGGCAGATATTAATGAGTCCTGTTTATTGTACTCTATCGTATAGATATCACCGTTCTTTTCTCCGCCCGTCACTGTGATGGGCATATAATTCGTATCACCGTGTGCGGAGCAGTATACCCTGTACTTATAAAGGTAGGGCCAGTCTATACCTTTAATTGAATGTGCGATATCGGAATAGGTAGTCTGTTTTATATAATCATTAATGGCATCCTCATCTATCGCGGTTATGCCTGTCATCACCTCTCCGTACTCACTTGTATAGTCATCGTACTCTTCATCGGTCAGATCTCTGTCGATACCTGCACCGTTATAGAGAACGCAGCCCCAGTCTATCATTTCCGGACAGCAGTAATCACAAAGGAAAAAGCCGTTATAATCCACGCAGATATATTCATTGATATATTCTATCTCCGATGCATCCAAAGCAAGCCCTGCACCGGAAGCTGCCGCAGTGGGCGTGGGTGTTTCCGGCTCCGGCTCCTGCGTGGGAGTAGGTTTCTGCGTGGGTTCTTCCTCAGGTTCCGGCTGATATATCCCTCTGTCCGGTACGGCCCTCTCGCAGGCAGTCAGCATTTGCGCCGTTAATAATGATAGTGTTGCTACTGACAGCCATAGCTTTTTTCTTCTCATTTTCCACCTCTTCCTTCTTTATCTCTTGATCGCAGTCCCGCAAAAAAATCCTTAAGCACCCGGCTGCATTCTTCTTTTAATATATCCCTTGTCACATCCACCTGATGATTGAATTCCTTCATCTGCAGGATATTTACGACCGATCCCGCGCATCCTGCCTTCGGATTCATGCAGCCCATGACCACCCTTGGGATACGTGCCTGTACTATCGCCCCGGCACACATCTGGCATGGCTCTAAGGTCACATACATGGTGCATCCTTCCAGCCGCCAGTCACCTATCACTTTACCTGCTTTCTTCATCGCACTTATCTCCGCATGCGAAAAAGTGCTCTTGTCTGTATTGCGGCGGTTATAGCCGCGGCCTATTATCTTTCCTTCATATACTATAACACAGCCTATGGGGACCTCTCCCAGCTCAGCTGCTTTCTTAGCCTGCTTTATGGCCTGCTTCATATACTTTTCATCTGTTTTAAGCTGCAATGCCGCTGCTTCTATAGCTTCTGCTTCTTTACGCTCGCGTCTTGCCTGCCTGCGGGCCCTTTTACTGCGCATGTGTGCTTTCCCTCCGCTGATCTGCTGACAGAGACGCGCGTTTACTCTCTATCATAAGCGCCAGTTTAAGCCGGCACGCATCATCAAAATTGCGTATATCCAGTCCCGTTTTTTTCTGGAGTTTTTCCAGATGATACACCAGCGTATTCCTGTGAAGATACAGTTCCCTGGCGGTCTCGGATATATTTAAGTCCTTTTCAAAAAAGCGGTTCACCATCTGAAGCTCCTCTTCATCAAGACGCGAGTGGAGACCGCTCCCGAAACACTCATTTAAAAAACGCTCGCAGGCAGTATCACTCAGATCGCCTATCATGCCGCCTATCCCAAGCGATGAGTAATCCGCCACCAGACGTTCCTCATAAAAAGTCTTTACCACTTCAAGGGCAAAGCGTGCTTCTCTTAAGCTTTCCTTCAGATCGCCGATCGTCTGTGCCACTTTTCCGTAAGCTATCCTCAGCTTTATCATAAGCTCGGTATTTAGCATGCTGAGCGCCTTATCGGCATTCTCTTTCATCAGCTCTGCTTCTTTTTTAGAAGAAAGAGCATGTATGAGTATCAGATCATTACGTCCGCTGTTTATTATCACGGCACTCTTATCGGCGCTGTATAATTCATGTAAAAGCTGCATGGCCTCTTCCTTCGCATCGCTTCCCGGATCCGCCTCCAGCTCCATAAGATACAGGGCCCTGTGCACATCGCTTTTTATTCCCAGAGCAGATGCGCGGCTTTGTATCTCAGCATCGTTTATACGTTCGTTGACCACATCCGCATACAGATCCTCCGGGCTGTCCTTTCCGCCCATGATCTTTGCCAGCTCTGCGGCACTTATGCTTAGCAGCTTTTTTCCTTTTTCATCCGATATGATAAGCTGCCCGGCTCTTTCTATCTTTTCCAAAATCTTTTCCGTCTTCATCACGCCCTGTCTTTCATTCTCCATATCTTTATATGATAATACATCCTGAGCATTATATGCAGCACTGCCGGCGAAACACCCAGTATGTATGCGGCTGCCCTGTTGATCATTCTGGCCTGTCTGTCCTTTCTGACAACGGCAGACATCTTCTTCATATCCGAATATAACCTGTTTACGAAGGCCCCTTTTTCACTTAATGCCGTTTCGGACAGGTTCTGGGCACAGCAGGAAAAATGTCTGCTTATCGCCGCAGTAAAAGCTTCAGGCTTATCTGTCTTTACCTCATGCAGCATATGGCGGCTGTGCCTGTAGTATGCCTTCCTGCGGGAGGCTGCCGTGGTATAGATAGTGCTGCTGCCACGCTGTATATAATGATAGCAGACCTTTGTACCCTTGACTGCTTTATCCGCTGCCATAAAAAGACGGTAGATGGTACCCATGTCCTCGGCTTCCGTCCCTTCCGGAAAACGCACCTCATCAAAGAGGCTGCGTCTAAACAGATATCCCCAGGGTACGCTCATAAGCCCTCTCTGGTATAAGAGATCCGTTAACGAGCAATCACAAAAGTCCCCGCCTTTATCACCGGCGGCGCTGTCTTCACCTTCCTTTGGTTCGTCGTGTCCGCAGCTTACTATGTCTGCATCATACTCAAGCGCTGCCTTATACATATACGAAAGATAATCCGGCTCTATGCTGTCATCACTGTCCACGAAACAGATATATCCACCGCCTGCTTCCTCTATACCGCGGTTACGGGCGGCTGCCGCACCTCCGTGGACTGCACGGATCGTTTTTATCCTTTTGTCTTTACGGGAATATTCATCACAGATCTCAGCCGAATCGTCCGAAGATTCATCATCAACTAAAAGAAGTTCCCAGTCCGTAAAGTCCTGGGCCAGAACATTTTCTATACAGCCGCGAAGGTATCCTGCGGCATTGTACACAGGGACGATTACGCTTATCATGACAGTGATATTTTAACATATTCACCCATAAGTTACAAACTGATTTATGTAAACTCAGCCTTGCAAATGCCGCGCCGTAAGTGGTATAATACAGTTTATGGCGGATAAAGATTTTATCAGACTCAACCAATATTACATCGCAGGAATGCGGCCAATCCTTCGTAAGCATGCCCTTTATTCGGATGTAAGCGATAATTATATCTCACCGGCATATCCCGCGCCGGGAGAGGATGTCAGTATCCGCTTCAGATGCGCTTCCAACAACATCGATACGGTCTATCTGGTTTCCGGCGGCGAAAAGCATATCATGGAGATGTCCTCAAGGGATGAACTCTTCGATTACTATACCGCAACAGTCAAACTGGGAAATGAGCCTTTTACCTACCATTTTGAAGTACACGTAGGTAATATCTGTGTGCTCTTTGATACCAGAGGCGTGGTCCGCAGCTTAGATGAGCATTTTAAATTCAAATTGATACCCGGCTTTAAGACCCCTGCCTGGGCCAAGGGTGCCGTTATGTATCAGATATTCGTGGACCGTTTCTGCAACGGCGATCCCACCAATGACGTACTTACCGACGAATTCAGCTATATAGGTGAACACAGCGTTAAGGTCGATGACTGGAACAAACTCCCTGCCGCCATGGGCGTACGTGAATTCTACGGCGGCGATCTGCAGGGCGTTCTTAATAAAATGGATTATCTGGAACAGCTGGGTATAGAGGTAATATACTTCAATCCCATCTTTGTTTCACCCTCCAATCATAAATACGACATACAGGATTATGATAATATCGATCCCCACTTCGGACGTATAGTGGACGAGCGCGGGGATCTTTTGCCCGAAGGCGATAATGATAACCGGCACGCAGGCAGGTATATAAACCGCGTGACGAACAAAGCCAATCTTGATGCCAGCAACGAACTTTTTGCCAAGGTAGTCGAGGAAGCACACAGTCGCGGTATCCGCGTGATACTTGACGGCGTTTTCAATCACTGCGGTTCCTTCAACAAATGGCTGGACCGCGAACGCATATACGAAAACGCAGAAGGATACGAAAAGGGTGCCTATGTCACAAAGGACAGCCCTTACCACGATTTCTTCCGTTTTTACGAAAACGATGATAATAAATGGCCGTACAACCGCAGCTATGACGGCTGGTGGGGACATGATACGCTGCCCAAGCTCAATTATGAAGGGTCTAAAAGCCTTCACGACTATATACTGCATATAGCAAAGAAATGGGTAAGCCCTCCCTACAACGCTGACGGCTGGCGACTTGACGTGGCTGCAGATCTGGGACATTCAACAGAATACAATCATGTCTTCTGGCAGGATTTCAGAAAGGCGGTCAAGGAAGCAAATCCCGACGCCATCATACTGGCGGAGCACTACGGCTCACCGGCCGCATGGCTTAAAGGCAATGAATGGGATACCGTCATGAACTATGACGCCTTTATGGAGCCCCTTACCTGGTTCCTTACCGGAATGCAGAAGCACAGTGATGAATTCCGCCCCGACCAGCTGAACAATTCGGATAATTTCTGGGCGGCGATGATGTATCATATCGCGGATATGTCGATGCAGTCTCTGTTCATTTCCATGAACGAGCTTTCAAACCACGATCATTCGCGCTTCCTGACCCGCACCAACCACAAGGTGGGACGTACTGCCACCGCAGGACCCGAAGCCGCATCCGAAGGTATAAATAAAGCAGTGATGCGCGAAGCCGTGCTGATGCAGTTTACCTGGATAGGCGCACCTACCATATATTACGGTGACGAAGCCGGCTTATGCGGCTGGACCGATCCGGATAACCGCCGCAGTTATCCCTGGGGAAACGAAGATAAGGAGATGATCGATTTCCACAGGAAGATGATCAGCATACACAAACGCTACCACGAATTCAAGCACGGATCCATAAAGATCCTGCATTCACAGCCCGGTCTTATCGCATACGGAAGATTTGACCGCGAAGGACAGAGTGCGGTATTCATAAATAATAATGAAAATGAAATAACCCAGGAGTACCAGCTCTGGACCCTGGGTATAAGAAAGAATGCTACTCTTAAAATGATAATGCTGACTACCGAGGAAGGTTTTGATGATACTCATGAAGAGTTCTGGCTGGAAGCCGGACGCATAACCATCACACTTCCCGGACATTCTGCCATGATCCTGCGTCACAGCGGGGATGGCGGACTGGTATTCTGAGATAATAATTCAAGGCCTGTTCAACTGAACAGGCCTTTCTTTTTCTTCTTTTTGCCTTCATCCGTGCCACCTGCTGTTGCACCGGCTTTCTCACTTCTGAAGCGCTCTGCCGCATGCAGACTGTCGCCACACTCGGCATCAAATTCCTTAAGCAGTTCCTTTGCCTTTGCACTGAGTCTGTTGGGAACCTGAACGGTAAGCAGTACGTAGTGATCGCCTCTGGACTTTGCGTCCCTGAGCGAAGGAACACCCTTGCCCTTAAGACGTACACGGGTATCCGTAGCCGTACCGGGCTTTACTTCGTAAGTAACGGGGCCGTCGACCGTATCTATAACTATCTCGCCGCCCAGAGCCGCTACAGCATATGATACCGGAACAGTTGAATATATATCCCTGTCCTCACGCTGGAAGATGGGATGACGGTCTACCACCGCCTCTACCAGAACATCACCGCGGGGACCTCCGTTCTGTCCGGGTTCACCTAAACCTGTCATGCGCTTGAACTGTCCGTTATCAACACCGGCAGGGAATTCCACCTCGTAACGCTTGCGCATGGGAACAAAACCTGTTCCGCGGCAATCAGGACATTTCTCTCTTATGACCTTACCGCTGCCGCCGCAATCAGGACAGCTCTGGACATTCTGCATCATACCAAAGAGGCTCTGCTGGGTGAATACCACCTTACCTTTACCACCGCACTTTGAGCAGGTGTCGATGGCGCTTCCGGGCTTTGCACCGCTGCCGCCGCAGGTCTTACAGGTTTCTTTCACTTCGAGCTCGATCTGCTTTTTGCAGCCGAATACAGCCTCTTCGAATTTAAGCCTTACGCTGGTACGGAGATTTGCGCCCTTCATGGGTCCGTTGCTGCGTCCGCCTCCTCTCCTGCCGCCTCCGAATATATCGCCAAAACCAAACAGATCGCCGAAGATATCCGAGAAATCCATGCCGGAGAAATCAAAGCCTGCACCACCGGCAGCGCCATCAAAGGCTGCATGTCCGAACTGGTCGTATTTCTGTCTCTTTTCAGGATCGGAAAGAACACCGTAAGCCTCGGATGCTTCCTTAAACTTTGCTTCCGCATCCTTATCTCCGGGGTTCATATCGGGATGGTACTTTTTTGCCAGCTTACGGTAAGCCGCCTTTATTGCAGCTTCGTCCGCATTCTTATCTACGCCCAGTACCTCATAATAATCTCTCTTATCAGCCATAACTTTTTCACTTCCCTCACACATATGTCATCCTGAGCGTCACAACGGGTCCTGTTTTGTGATCGCATCCACTCATTCAGGATCCTTCGCTTCGCTCAGGATGACAAACATTGTTGCTTACTTTTTAAGATTTAGATCTCCTTAAAGTCGCCGTCGATGATATCATCAGCGCCGCCGTTTCCACCGTTGCCTCCGTCGGAAGATCCGCCTGTTGCTCCGCCCATGTTACCCATGTTGGGAGCTGCGCCTGCACCTGCTGCTCCGCCCATGTTCTCATACATCTTGGTGAAGAGGCTCTGTGCCTTCTCCATCATCTTCTCCTGGGCTGCCTTTATCTGTGCTACCTGATCCTCGCTAAGCTCCTGATCCTTGGTGCTCTCCAGCAGGCTCTTTAAGTTATTGAGCTCGCTCTCAAGATCGCTCTTCTCGGAAGCGCTTATCTTGTCGCCCACTTCGTTAAGTGCTTTCTCAACCTGGAATACCATAGAATCCGCATCGTTACGGGTATCGATAGCTTCCTTACGTTTCTTATCCTGAGCCTCGTACTCAGCAGCTTCCTTAACTGCCTTATCGATATCCTCCTCACTCATGTTGGAACCTGCGGTGATGGTGATGTGCTGCTCCTTACCGGTACCCAGATCCTTAGCGGATACGTTAACGATACCGTTTGCATCTATATCAAAGGTAACCTCTATCTGAGGAACGCCACGTCTTGCCGGAGGGATACCATCCAGTCTGAACTGGCCAAGGCTCTTATTATCCTTTGCGAACTGACGCTCACCCTGTACAACGTTGATATCAACGGCTGTCTGGTTATCTGCTGCCGTAGAGAATACCTGGCTGTGCTTGGTAGGGATGGTGGTATTTCTCTCGATCAGCTTGGTAGCTACGCCACCCATGGTCTCGATGGACAGTGACAGAGGAGTTACATCCAGAAGAAGGATCTCGCCTGCGCCTGCATCGCCTGCCAGCTTACCACCCTGAATGGAAGCGCCAATAGCAACGCACTCATCGGGGTTAAGGGTCTTGCTGGGCTCCTTGCCGGTCAGCTGTTTAACCTTCTCCTGTACACAAGGTACACGGGTGGAACCACCTACCAGCAGTACCTGTCCCAGATCCGAAGGATTAAGGCCTGCATCCTTAAGTGCGTTACGAACGGGCTCTGCAGTTGCCTCAACCAGATCGTGGATCAGCTCTTCGAACTTAGCTCTTGTAAGGGTCAGCTCCAGGTGCTTGGGTCCCTCTGCGGTAGCTGTGATGTAAGGCAGGTTGATATCTGTGGTAGTAGAAGCGGAAAGCTCCTTCTTTGCCTTCTCTGCAGCTTCCTTAAGTCTCTGCATAGCCATCTTATCGCCGGAAAGGTCTACGCCTTCCTTATTCTTGAACTCAGAAAGCATCCAGTCGGTAACTCTCTTGTCGAAGTCATCACCACCCAGACGGTTATTACCGCTGGTAGCTAAAACCTCGATGACACCCTCGCCTATCTCGATAACGGATACATCGAAGGTACCGCCGCCAAGGTCGTATACCATGATCTTCTGCTCTTTTTCATTATCAAGGCCGTATGCCAGTGCTGCTGCGGTAGGCTCGTTGATGATACGCTTTACATCAAGACCTGCGATCTTACCGGCATCCTTGGTAGCCTGACGCTGTGCATCGTTGAAGTAAGCGGGAACGGTTATAACGGCTTCGGTAACCTTATCACCTAAGTAATTTTCTGCATCGCTCTTAAGCTTCTGCAGGATCATTGCGCTTATCTGCTGGGGTGAATACTTCTTGCCGTCGATCGTGCGGCCTCTGTCGGTACCCATATCTCTCTTGATGGAAGAAATGGTATTGTCCGCATTGGTAACTGCCTGACGCTTTGCAGGCTCACCTACCAGACGCTCGCCGTTCTTTGTGAATGCTACGACCGAAGGAGTAGTACGTGCACCTTCTGCATTACTGATGACTGTAGGCTGACCGCCTTCCATAACTGCTACGCAGCTGTTTGTTGTTCCTAAATCGATACCTATGATCTTTCCCATAACTGTGTCCTCCTTTTATTATGAGTTTGTTTACTTAATTTACTTTGTGACCGGCGGCGCTAGTTAGCCACCTTGACCATCGAATGCCTTACTACTGTATCCCTGTAGGTGTAGCCCTTCTGGAACTCTTCCACTATGGTGTTCTCACCGGCCTGCTCATCCTCAACATGCATCACCGCATTGTGAAGATTGGGATCGAACTCTTTTCCTACAGCCTCGATGGGTTTTACCTCCAGCTTTGAAAGCTCCTCCATCAGCTGCTTGTACACCATCTCGATACCTTTTGCAAAACCGCCCTGGGCCTCTTCTTCCGAAAGTGTAGCCAGGCCTCTTTCGAAGTTATCGACTATCGGCAGGAGCTTTTCTATCACGCTCTTTGCACCTACTTCAAACATTGACTGCTTTTCTTTCTCGGTGCGCTTGCGGTAATTTTCGAACTCTGCCATCTGGCGCATTACCTTATCGTTAAGTTCGTCTATCTTTGCCTGAGCCTTATCGGATGCCGCAGTTTTTTCTTCCTCTGACGGAGCTTCTGCAGCCTGCTCTTTATTTTCTTCCGCTGCTGCCTCAGCTTCTTTTGTTTCGGATGAACCCTTTTCTGAAGCCGCCTCTTTGGTGTTATTTTCTTCAGCTTCTTTTGTCTGTTCCTGTGCTTCCTCTTCTGCGGCTTTCTTCAGACCTTTGAGCTTTTCTATGGTCTCCTCCCTGGAATTCTTCTTGTCTTTCTTGCCCATTGTCATCAGATCCTTTCTCTATTCCTTTTTATAAACCCGCTCAAGTTCTTTCATCATGGTCTTGAGCGAACTGACCACCTTATCATAATCCATGCGCTTGGGACCGATGATCGCTATACTTCCGCGCATGCCCTCTTCCAGTTCGTATGTCGCAGTTACCACACTGCAATCCTTCATCGAATCTATCGGAGCTTCATCTCCTATGTATACCTGTATGCCGGTGTTGCCTTCTTCCGAAAGCTTATCCGTGGCCAGCTTGGCCAGTGCTTTCTTTTCCTCGAAGGTATGTATCAGCTCACTTGCTCTCTGCTGATCAGCCAGCTCGGGATATTTTAATATATTGTTTGCGCCGCTGGTGTAGACCTCCAGGTCTTCTTCACCTTTGATCGCCGTGGCCAGTGCATCTATCACATTCCCGATTATCCCCGAATGTATGCCGGCCTGCTCCTTAAGTGCCGTTATCCTGCCAAGGCTTATCTCTTCCAGCGCCAGTCCGTTAAGATGGGTATTAAGAAGTATGTTGAGCTTTAACATATTCTCATCACTTACAGGCTCATCGATCTGTATCATCTCGTTACGGATAACATTTCCTTCCATAACTATGACCACCAGTATATGGTTATCATCGACTTTCGAAAGCTGCAGGAACTTAAGTCTGTTTTCCTTTATCTGGGGAGCACTTACCACCGTCGCATAATTGGTGTTGGTCGCCAGAAGGTTTGCCACATTCTTAAGCACCTTGTCCATCTTATCCTCGGTGCGCTGCAGCATTCCTTTGAGCTCTTCGATCTCGCGGTCCTTTTCCTCCATCATGCTGTCTACATATAATCTGTAGGCCCTGTCGGTAGGGATACGTCCCGCAGAGGTATGGGGCTGTATTATATAACCCATCTCCTCAAGATCACTCATCTCGTTACGGATGGTAGCGGAGCTTAAATTCAAGTCCGTGTACTTCGATATGGTACGGCTGCCTACAGGCTCACCGGTTTCAAGGTAGTTGCGGATGACTGCATGCAGGATCCTCTTTTTTCTGTCATCTAATTCTTCCTGCATTTTCTCATCCCCCCTTTCGGTTATTAGCACTCAATTTGTTAGAGTGCTAACATCTATGGATAAGATACCACCGAGTCCTGTAAATGTCAACTGTTTTTTAAAATAAAAAAGGACTGTGGATCAGAAGATCGCCGGATCAGCTGTTTCACAGTCCTTATAAAGTTACATTACAGACTCGGAATATTAATTTATTTTATCTGTATGGTCGTTTTGTATTCCTGCCCGTCGACAGTTGCGGTAACTACCGCAGGTACCGTAGCCAGATTCTCATCAAGCGCGGAATTTACCGTCAGTTTGACAGTATACGGTTTCTTTGTACTTTCTATGGTTACGGCCGGTGAGCTGCTCGACCATACCACTTCGGTATACTTACTTACATTAGAAAGAGTAAGCTTTTTGGATTTTCCGTCTTTGATCTTTACTGTCTCTTTGGCTTTGGGTCTCTTAACATTGATCTTTGCTTTATAAACAGCTTCATATCCATATGAACTTATACTGCAGCTTATTGTCACCGCACCTTTTCCTTCTCCTGCCGTGATCTCTCCGGTATTTTCGTCTATAGTCAGTATCTTTGCTTTCTTGGCCGGTACAGACCAGTGGATCTGCGCTGTTTCCGTTACATTATCAAGGTAATCCCTTGCGTTAAGCGTGGCACCGGTGTAAGTCAGATCTTTATTCTTAAAGGATAATACCGGTTTCAGTACGGTAAGCGTAAACTTTGCGATATCAGTATAATTCTTTTTGCCGCTCTTTATGCTGGCCGTTACGGTCACGCTTCCTTCTTTCCTGGCAGTGATCACGCCCTTTTTATCAGCCTTTGCCACTTTTGAGTTGTCCACTTTGATCTTATCTATCGCGGTGATCTCGGGGCACTGATCCATGATCCATGCCTTGGCATCGATCTTTCCTTTCACAACCAGCTCCGCCTGTTTTACTTCCTTAACTTCCACATCGGGTACGGGAGTAGGGCCATCGGGCTTGGTAGTAGGTGTGGGATCCTTGGGTTTGGTGGTGGGCGTAGGCTGTTTATATCCCGGGGTAGGTGTAGGCTCTCCGGGTACGGGTCTGGAGAGGTTGTAATAATCTATCATATATATATAAAAGCGTTCAATAACCTCATCATAGGTATAGGTTCCGTTAAAATAATACTGGGCCTCATTCTGTAGTGCCTGTCTGCAGGCAAAATCATACCGGCTTATCTTTCCGTAAAAATCCAGATCTTTCGCATTATTATCGATCACGCCATATGGATTCTGACCTCCGAGTACTGCAGATGCACACTCCGGATCCGATGCAAGCTCTGCCATAACACTCTTACTGTTGACGCTGTCGCAATCCTCTTTTGCGATCTCCTTCAATATATCCTTATCCGTCGTCATTTTAAGAAGGATATCTTTTATAGTCGACTTGTTATCGGTAAACGGGGATGCAACTATATATTGGTTTCCCCAGTTAAAGCCGTCAGGTCCTTCGGTAAGGCCCCATCCGGTGCAGTTGTTACTTTTCAAAAGCCTCTCATAAGCCCACTGCGGTAAAAAATAGCAGAAGGTTTTTCCATCATCTTTAAGATCATCCATCCATCCCGAAAATGAAAATACATAATCGGTCTTTTCTGCCCCTGCATCTATCAATGCCTTGGAATCCTTCGCCCATTCCTTTATCTTATCATCAACATATACTTTTTCATCCGCAACCCATCTGCCAGGAATATGGTCACAATACACTCTGAACGTATCAAATGCCGAACACATGCTATACCCTTTCTGCTTTGCGAGAAGGGCAGTTTCGTTAAATTTGTCCCAGCTGCTTACTGCTTCCTGCACTTTGGCGGGATCATCGCTTCCCAGTATGAGCTTTGCAGCTGCCCTGTTATAGACCAATCCACCCGCATGCGCCTGCCATGTAAGAGCACCTATTATTCCCGTAGAATCGCGTGCGATGTCTTTAGTGTATCCGTACTGGTCCTTCAGCTCGGATTCTGTGATCCCCAGCTCAGATACCGGTAAAGCGACTCCGTCCTGCACATATCCGAGTACACTATCAGCATCAAGTATATACAGATCCAGCCTCTTATCCGTTTCCACAGATTTGCCCTTATAAAGCTGGTTCCAAAGCTCATCATAATACCAATCGGGATCGATGGTATTCCAAACTACTTCAACATCACCGATCTTTCCGTGTGTGGAATCGGTCTCGACATACTCCGGATAATGAGTTTTAATAAGATTCGGAAATTCTTTATCCTTTACATAAATATTCAGCGTACTTCCTTCAGCTGCCTTATCTGTATCCGGAGCGGGTGCTGCCCCCACCGGAACAGGTGCTTCGGATCCTTCTTCTGATGAAGTCTGCATAACGCTGCTCTCATCGTTTTGCTCATCATCCGATGCTTTTACCGCCAACGATCCCAGCTCCGAAAAACAGAGCATTACAACCATCAGCATTGCCCATAAGTTACATTTTCTTTTCTTCATGCTGCACCTCCGTAAGTATTGATAATATAAAAAACTGTTGACGGGATACAATGATCCCATCAACAGCTTTCGTCGTTCATCTTATATCTCAAAACTTCCTTTTCTTTTACCGTTGAACACGTAGTATACTTTTTTCTCCTGGGGTTTGACGTACAATTCCATATTGTGGAGTTCACTGCGTCCCCGTTTTAACACACTGGTCCAGACCTTAAGCGCCTTGTTCACCAGCTCATCTTTTGAATAAGTAGAGCCGCCGTATTCTATATTAAGCTCCTCTTTGGGGCCTGCTTCCTTTTTGGTATCGCTGCTGCCGGCTTTTTCAGCAGGCTTTTTTTCTTTTTCGGTAACGGGCTCGCTTGCCTTTTTCCCTGAAGCCTTGCTCACGGTATTTTTGCTTTCTGCGATCTTCTTATCAGCGGCCTTCTTATCTATGGCTTTCTGATCGGCAGCTTTCTTATCAGGAGCTTTCTTTTCAGGAGCTTTTTTATCCGGGGTCTTTTTGCCGGTCTCTTTCTTATCTGCTGCTGCTGCAGCGGCAGGCTTTTTATCTGCTTCTTTTAATCCCGCTTTCGTTCCGGCTTTTTTGTCAGCCTTTTTTTCAGCTTCTTTTTTTACTTCTGTTTTGACTTCTTTCTTAACTTCTTTCTTTTCTGAAGTCTTCTTAGCAGCCGGCTCTTCTTTAAAAGGAACTTCTTCCTCCGCCGTATCCGGCTTATCGTCAACTACTCCTGCAACCAGCTGCTCTTTCAAAAGCGCTCTCGTCTCTTCCTTTGTAAGTTCACCCATCTTTACTTCAACAGGCTTTACTACCGGTCTTGGAGCACTCTTCTTAGGCTGCGGCTTAACCGCTGCTACAACCTCCTCCTCGGGCTC
>Ga0310697_10003057_pt1 | contig 17161 bp, 10 predicted proteins | sample 172DNAGHGlowgp2_FD_203883 | JGI IMG/M metagenome (GOLD analysis project Ga0310697, IMG submission 203883) | Sheep rumen microbial communities from Palmerston North, Manawatu-Wanganui, New Zealand - 1728 DNA GHGlow gp2 (v2) (version 2) | ecosystem: Host-associated > Mammals > Digestive system >... | reverse complement strand
TAGTCCCCAAGGCTACTGGCGGTACAATAGAAACAGACGGTTACACGTTTACCGCACCAGACAACGGATGGACAGTCATCGGCGGCGAAGACAATGCCCCTTACGAGTTCTACAATCCGCAAACCGGACGCCGCGCCGTTCTTGTCGAAGTGACGCTCCCCGAAGGCGAACCGCAACGCCTTATGGATCGCGCCCAAATAGAAATGCAGTCGTTCGAATCGAGCGGCAAGAAGGCGACGCTCTCCGAGACGTACCCCGAAGAAGCTTTCGGCACGACGGGCGCGTTCTTCGACATCGCAGGCAAACGATACGATACGCCTTACGAAGCGGTCGGTCTGGTCACTGGCGCCGGGAACCGCATTTTTACGCTCACGCTTTCGGCCAATGACGTACAACTTCCTGCAGGCGCCCTCAAGCAGGAATGGAAGGATTTCTTTGCGTCCTTCAAACTCAAGGATGTCGTGAAAGAAGCCGTCTCGGAACTTTCCGCCGAACGCATCACGCAATACACTAGCGCCGACCTCGGTTACACCTGGAGCACAAAGGACACGCTTTGGCATAACTGGACAGGAGTCGCACGCCAGAACGAAGACCCGGACTTGGTACTCTCCAACAAGAACGAAGACATTTCGTTGTTCGTCTACGGCGCCATCGTCCCGAGCGAAGAAGTCGGCCAACAGGACATGTTCAAGGTGCTCCTCAGCCGTCTCGGGCTCTCGCTTAACGAACCGTCCATCGAAGTCCAGCGCGTAAAAGTCGGTGACCGCTACGCCCAGGAATTTACACTGACCCGCGTCATCAACAAGTTTGACTTTTATTATACAGGCCGCTATTACTACGATAACGGACGCGGCATTCTCATCGCCACCTGGACGCAGGGCATCAACAAGAAGAAATACGCCTCGGTGATGAAAAACGCCATCGAAGGACTCAAGGTCGGAGCGAAGCCGGAACAGGCCAGCGACGAAGAAGCCCGCAAAAAGCAGAACAAGTTCAACGCAGCCGTCATGAGCCAAGTCGGTATTCTCCGTTTGCTCGAAGACCAGCCGTTTGTCGCCCTCAGCTACTTCGAACGCGCCAACAAGATGGACCCGGAAGAACCGCTCTATTTGATCAACTGCGGGTTCGTCTATCAGATGAAGGAACTTTACGGTCCGGGCATCAGCTATTTCACTAGCCAGATGGATCTCGTGCGCAAGAACGGCAAGTTGCTCTCCATCCTCGGCGAAATGTACGAAGCGCTGTTCGACTACGGACACGCCCGCGAATGTGCCGAAGGCGCCCTCCGTTATACGCCGAACAATCCGGAATACGTCATCAACTTGAGCGATGCGCTTTGGGGGCTTGGCCAACGCCACCAGTCTCTCATCGTTGTGCAGAGGCTTTTCGATACGCAGCCCAGTTCCCGCCTTGGCGTCTATCTCGCAAAGACGTACATGGGTCTTGACCAGTACGCCGAAGCGGTCGATATTTTGTACGGCATCCGCGGTCGCTTTGGCATGAGCAAGGAACTCGGCGAAACCCTCATGGACGCCCTCATGTTCCTCGGGCGTTACGAAGAAGCCCGCGCGATTAGCGAAGAGACGCTCACCAAGGCCAAGAACGACTACAAGATTTGGACGATGCACGGCAAGATTCTCTTCTACAGCCGCAATTACCGCGAAGCCGAAAAGGCGCTCACCAAGGCGCTCGCCCTCAAGCCGGACAACGAAGACGCCAAGAGTTTCCTCTCCGCGACAAAGGCTTACCTCGGCAAGGCAGACAACCGCACGCTCCAGAAGCCGATTACCCCGGTTGAAGAACGCACCGCCGACCTGAAATCGCTCCTCCGTCCGCAAGCGAAGAAAGCGGCCACCGAAGGCGACTTCCCCGCTGTCATCCATTACCAGAAAGAAGCGCTCAAGGCAGAAAAAGGCGCCAACTGGGTCCGCAGCGAAGAAATGCTCCTCGAAGTACTCGACCAGCGCGGCGCCGCCATCTACCGCGAATTCACGTTCGACTTTTTGCCCGGATTCGACCGCATTTACCTAAACGCCCTCGAAGTCTATGACAGCAACTGGAAGCTCAAGCAAAAGGCCTCGCTGAACGGTGCCTATATTACATACGCCACAGAACTCGGCGGCGGCAACGAAAGCCAGACGGCGCACTTCCCGCTTTCTGAAATCGCTCCGGGTGACTTCATCTACATGCAGTTCAGCCGCACGAACATCGAAAACAAGGGCATGATTCCGTACACCAACTACGAAAGCAGCCGTGACGTACCTGTGGGTGAATCCGTATTCCGCATTTACGCCGACACGACACGCTTTGTCACCGAAGAATACGGCCCGCTCCAGAAGACCGCATTCAAGGGCGGCATCGAATGGAAGATTGAAAACCCGGTCATCGTCCGCAAGGAACTCTACATGCCAGTGTACCGCGATTTCGGTGCAGGCCTCATGCTTACGGGCAAGCAGGAATGGCGCGACGTCGGCGACGATTACCAGAACCTCATCAGCCACCAGTTCAAGCAGGCCGTCAAGGTTCGCGAACAGGCGTTCGAAGTGCGCGGCAACAAGATTGGCGACGAAGCCGTCAAGGCGATTGTCAACTTTGTCCGTCACGATATCCGCTACCGCGACGTGCGATTCGGCGGCCACAGCCTGATTCCGCAAACCGCAGAAGTCACCCTCAAGGAACACCGCGGCGACTGCAAGGACATGGCTCTCCTCCTGAAGGACATGCTCGAAGCCATTGGCGTCAAGAGCTACCTCACGGCCATCCACCTCACCGAAGAAGGATTCTTGAACTTGCCGACCATCCAGCAGTTCAACCACATGATTCTCTACATCCCGAAGCAAGGCAAGATTAGCGAACGCTGGGTCGATGCAACCGACAAAACCGGCAACGACCGCCCGGTTCCGCTTGACATGGAAGGCAAGGTCGCACTCGTCATCGACGGAGACCAGAGCCACGTCGTCACGACCCCGATTCTCGAAGACAACCAGGAACATCAGATTGCAATCCAGCACGACTTGTTCATCGGCGAAAATGGCAAATGTGAATTCCGCGATTCCGTGCAGCTCCAGGGCAAGTTCGCAAGCGCCATCCGCAACAAGTTCTTCGGTCGCGAAGTCAAGGAACAGGAAAAACTCCTGGAACAGTTCCTCGCCGCAGGCGTGCCTGACGTGAGCATCGGCAACATCCGCATCGAGAACCTCGACCAGTTCAACAAGCCGCTCATCATCGTGAACACATACGCCTCGAAGGGTTACTTCGGACAGGGCGGTTCAGAACTCAAGGGACGTTTCCCGAACGTGTGGGAACGGAGCCTCTTCAAGCTCCCGAAAGTCGCCAAGCGCCACCACCCCATCCGCATGCCGCACGAAACGCAGTTCAGTTTCAAGCTGAACATCAAGACTGCCAGCGGGCACTCGGCAACACTCACCGAAGCGAAGCCGCTCAACCGCGCCCCGGATTACGTGAGCTTCGAAAAGCAGCCGAAGTCCAAGACGTCCAGCGGCATCAAGTGGACCACGTTCGCGCTCTACGCCGACCCGACCGAATACGAAAAGATTCGCGAAGAATGGAATTATTTGTTGAGCGAAACCAGCCCGATGATTACGGTGAAATAAGTTTTAAGGTATTATGCGAGCTTTAATTCTCTCAGACATTCATGGTTCGGCTATTGCGGCTAGGCAGGCGCTTTCGTTCTTCGAAAAATTCAGCTGCGACAAGATTTTCTTGCTCGGCGATACGCTCTATCACGGCCCGAGGAATCCACTCCCGGCGGGGCATGGCCCGATGGGCGTCGTCGAAGCGCTCGCCCCGTACAAGGAGCGCATTATCGCAGTTCGCGGAAATTGCGATGCCGATGTCGATTTGATGATGCTCGACTTCCCTATCGAAAACGAATACAAGGTCATCGAAGATTGTGGTTTTCACCTGTTCCTAAGCCACGGCCATATTTTTACGCCAGAATGTTTTCCGCGAAACGCCCTGGAAAGCATCGAATCGACGGGCACCGTGCCATCAAAACCTTTAATTGACGTATATCTTTACGGCCACACGCACGTCTGGAAACTCGAAAAGAACTTCCGCGACGTGCTCATCATAAATCCCGGATCCACGAGCCTGCCCAAAGGCGGGAACCTGCCCACGTTCGGCTTTTACGAAAGCACCCCCGCCACAGCAAGCGAACCAGCACACGCCAAGTTCAGCTTCCACACGCTGGAAGACGGCACGGAAATTGCGGCATTGGCTATTTAATGATATGAGACGGAGATGCCCGATCCAGTCGGGCATGACAATGCTATAAAAGCCGTATCGTTTTTTTTCTTACATTTACAGCATGGTGTTAAACGTAATTTGGCTCGTTTTCTTTTTCGGTGCATTTATCGCGTGCATCGTCCAATGGCTTGCTTTCGGCGATACCGGCATTTTCAACAAGGCTATCCTCGGTGCATTCGACATGTCCAAAACGGCATTCGAGATTGCACTCGGTCTCACGGGCATCCTTAGCCTTTGGCTTGGCATCCTGAAAATCGGCGAAAAAGCGGGTGCCGTCCAGATTCTCGCTAAAATCGTCCAACCTCTCTTTTCGAGGCTCTTCCCCGAAATTCCGAAGGGCCACCCCGTCGTAGGCACCATGCTCATGAACATCAGCGCGAACATGCTCGGCCTCGACAACGCCGCCACCCCGATGGGCCTCCAGGCGATGAAACAGTTGCAGGAACTCAACCCGAACGAAGACAAGACCGTCGCGAGCGATTCGCAAATCATGTTCCTCGTTTTAAATGCGAGCGGACTTACGTTAATTCCTGTTAGCATAATGACTTACCGCGCACAGCTCGGCGCCGCAAACCCGAGTGACGTGTTCTTGCCGCTTCTGTTATCCACATTCTTCAGCACCATCGCGGGCATCTTCGCGCTCAGCTTTTTCCAGAAAATCAAGCTCAAGGATCCCGTAACGGTCGCTTGGCTCGGCGGCATCAGCGCCTGCGTCATCGCCGTGATGTTCTATTTCAGCCACCTCACCGCAGAAGCTATCGGCACCTCAAGTCTCTTCATCAGCGGCATCGTCCTGTTCGGCATCATCGTCGCGTTCCTCGCCCTCGCCTGCTACAAGAAAGTCCAAGCCTACGAAGCGTTCGTCGAAGGCGCCAAAGAAGGTTTCAACACCGCCGTGATGATTATCCCGAACCTCGTCGCGATTCTCGTGGGCGTTGCCGTATTCCGCTCCAGCGGCGCGATGGACCTCGTCATGAACGGTATCTCGAGCCTTCTCGGTCTCATCGGCATCGGTAACGACGTCGTCCCTGCGCTCCCGACCGCACTCATGAAACCCCTCAGCGGTAGCGGTGCCCGCGGCATGATGATTGACGCCATGAAGAATTTGGGTCCGGACAGCTTTGCCGGCCGCCTCAGTTGCATGTTCCAGGGCGCGGCCGACACGACATTCTACATCATCGCCGTCTATTTCGGTTCCGTCGGCGTCAAAAAGACCCGCCACGCCGTCACTTGCGCCCTCATCGCTGACGTCGTCGGAGTCATCGCCGCCATCGCCATTGCATATATATTCTTCCCACCGATGCACTAGGATGCCGTGAAACCGATTACATCCAAAACTTTTGAATAATAAGAAAAAGTTACATTTGTTTTTTTTTGTAACTTTTCTTAAAAATTTTATTTACATTTAGTAACAAATTTGGTGTATATGAGGTTTCAAGGTTTAGGGACGAGAATGGACTTTATCATTTTCAGCAACGAATACAAGACATTTAGGGACGCAATTTTAGATAATATTCCTGATTTGACCGGGATGATGAAGCGTATCAGTGCCGCCATACCTCCAATTTGTAATATTCTAAATATTGGATTTATCAAAATCAAGCTTGTCGCCCCGTGTTCGATTATTGCTAAAAATGGCGCAAATTCTGAGAAAGTCGTTTACGAAGACACGAACGGCTACGAATACGCCCCGCTTATCCAGACATACCGCACAGGTGAAAACGGCATCGTCACAATCGAAGTCCGTTCCAAAAAGAACCACAAGTTCAACAATAATGAAATTCAAGCCGTAAAGCTCATTTGCGACGACATGTTCATCCTTCTCGGACGAGCAAGGCTCATGAGCGCCGTCCACTACGCCAATTTGACGGATACGATGACCGGAGCCCCCAACCTGCCGCAACTGATCCAGCACGGCATTGGACTCAAGGCGGCCCAAAAACTGCATAACTTTTCCGGCCTATTCCTCAATCTCAAAAATTACAAGTACATCAATCAGTCCAAGGGCCCTGCCATCGGTGACAAGGGTATTGTCGCGTTTGCCCAAACCGTCATGAGTATGTGCCGCGACGACGAAAAATTGGCACGCCTTGGCGGAGACAACTTCTTCATTCTCGTCAGAAAAGAACACAAGGAAAAGTTCATCCAGCAGCTTTCGCCCCTAGTGATTTCGATTCCGATGCCCCAAGGTCCAGCGGTCGAATTGCACATCCACAGCCGTATCGGCGTGTATGACATTCAAGCAACCGACACGATGAACGAAGTGATGCACTGCGCATCCATAGCCTTGGATGCGGCAAGACAGCACCCCGGAAACGACATCGTCCCCTTCGCGAAGCCGATGCTCGCCATCGTCTCGCACGAAAAGGAAATTTCGTCGGTTTTCCACGACGCCCTGGAACGCGAAGAATTCATAGTCTACTACCAGCCCAAGGTATCTATCGACAACAAAACGCTATGCGGTTGTGAAGCCCTCGTTCGCTGGAACCGCAACGGCCATATCGTCGCACCGGGCGAATTTCTGCCCATTCTCGAAAAAGAAGCCTCGGTCTGCCAACTGGACTTTTACGTATTCCGCAAGGTCTGCGAAGACCTCCGTTCCTGGATAAACGCAGGCATAGATCCGGTCCGCGTATCCTCCAATTTTTCAAGGCTGCACTTGAGCAACACGCATCTTGCCGAAGACATTCTCAAAATCATGCAGGAGTTCGACATCGACAGCAAGTACATCGAAATCGAACTGACCGAAGCCTCGGATTTCGAAGATAAAGTTGCCATGCAGAAGTTCGTGAACCAACTGCGCCAAAACGATATATCCGTCTCGATTGACGACTTTGGCACTGGCTACTCCACCTTCAACGCCCTCAAGGACTTGAACGTCAACATCATCAAGCTCGACAAGTCCCTCCTCGACAACATTGGCGACAACAAGCACCACGACGAAGTCGTCATCAAGAACATGGTGAACATGATCAACGAACTCAATCTCGAAGTCGTTGCCGAGGGTGTCGAAAACAGCAGGCAGTTGGACTTTTTGCAGAACGCCAAGTGCTCTACCGTGCAAGGATTCATTTACGACAAGCCGCTTTCCAAGAAGGAATTCGAGTTAAGGCTTTCCAACAAGGTAGCCTACCGTTGCCACGGCTAAAAGAACATCCACACGGCCATCCACAAAACGATAAGCCCGAATTCAATTTCTCTTGAAATTTTCGCCATGAAGCAGCAGCCGAGAGCAATTTCGGCGATGGCGGCGAGGCGTATCCACGGCGCTTCCTCGCCCATTTGGAACAAAGAAACATTCCCGACAAGTTCCACCCATAGCCAGAACGTTTGCGCAAGGACCATGTAACGCCTGCGGTTTTCGCGCAGCCGAGTCGTATAGACGCAAAACGTGAGCGCCACCATGCGGAACGGATAACTTTCCAAAGTCGGAATGGCGAGATTCCCCGCAAACGACGTATAAAGACAGCTAGTCATGACGGCGATAAGCATCATGAGCGTTATACGAAGCATTCCCTTCTGCATCCAAAGGACAAACGCAAAAATCAAGCACAGAAGGCAAGCGACGGCATTGGCAAACAAGCTCATTTGTTCTTACCCTCCCGATATTGTTTTGAAAAGCCCAGATGGACAAACGGTTGAAGGCAGACAAGAACGCAACTCACGTAAGCGGCGACGGGCTCCACGAGACCAGCCCAGTCCGACGTAAAATAGCCGTAAGCGACCCCGACCAAGATTCCGCAAAGCACAGGCAAGCGCACCACCTTGAATTCTGGTGCTGAAAACGGAGAGTAATACACATCTTTTTTTTCTTCGATGTCCGCATCATCATCATTTGCGTTTACCTCGCCCATCAGGATTTCGTCGTTTTCGAAGAACCGCGAAAGCAGCATGCGAACCCCGAAGAATGCGGCGACAAACAAAGCGGCTCCCACAAACAACAAGCTTGCATCCGCAAACTTAAAATCCAGAATTAACCGGGATTCGCGGTGGCACACCACAAAATCGCATTTCAACAAGAAACCGAACAAAATGCAAAGCGCCACCATCAAGCGGCTCCAAAGATTTTCGCGAACGGCCTTGACAAACAGGAACTGCGGAACGACGCAAGCAAAAACAAATGACGATATACACCCTTCACCCTTGACGAGAAGCATCCAAAAGAAGAGCACGGAAATGAACCAGCTGCAAAGCATCAAGAACTTTTCTGTACGGCGATTGTAGTAGTTTTCAAAAGAAAGCAGCACAACCAACAGCGCAAGTCCCAAGTAAAAAATGCCGGAGACGACATACAACGGGAACAGAGCCCCCTGCCATATCGCGTTATGGGAGCTTGCAAAATCTAGGCACAAAATAGAATCCACCCAGAACATCGTCGGCAGGATAATCCATGCCAGCGGACGCCGGATTTTCAACATCTCGTTGCAAAGCGCCAAGGATTCCGTAGAATCGGCGGTGGCCAAATGCGTCGTAAAAAAGAGCAGTGAAATAAACGCGACTATCCCGATACCATAGAAATTCACATTTACAGTAATCTGTTCCGAATAGAACAAGGCGAACGCCCCCGAAACAAGGAGGCCGCAAAGCGAACTGAGTTCCAGCAGCAGCGACGTGCGCCGGTGAATCTTGACATTCATGATAAGCAAGAAGACCGACAGCAGCACCCCCGCCTGCGACATACCGAGCCAAAAAACGAACAGCGTTTCAGGGAACTTCGAGACAGGACTTCCATGCAAAAGCAAATCGAAGGAATCGTCCAAAAACGACCCTCCCACAGAAACCAGAAGCAAGAGGCAGACAGAAACAAAAACTATAGTAACGACTTTGTTGTTCATAGTTAGTTACGACCAAGAACTTACCTCCCCCACTACAATATATTTTTTATTTTTAGTGTCAGGAGGATCTAATGAAAAAAATCTTATTATGTCTTGCAATTTTGGCTGTTTTTGCCGCAGCGAACACGTGCACCGAAGCATGGTTCAAGATTAACAGCATTGGTGCTTTTGCGAATAAGGACGAACCGCGTCTGGATTCCGTATATAGCAAACAAGACGAAAGCGAATGGACAAAAAAATATTTCTATAGCGATGGACTTGTCGATAGCATGGCACAAGTCTCATCGGTCCCGGCTGAAGTTTCCGAATACAAGTTCTATCATAACGCGAAATTAGATGACATTCGTAAAACAGGGAATGAAATCATCATAACGGATACCATATCGAACGGTACAACTTTTTCTAGTCAGCTTTCCTATGTCAATGGCATCTATCAAAACAGAACCGATTTTAAAAGGTCCGATAGTTACGCCTCCAGCACCATGGCAAGAAGCATCAACGAAACGTCTGTCACAGAATACTTCTTTTCGAACGACACACTCTTTTTCAAGTCGTCATTTGAGCACAAAATGATTCTTGATGCAGATCCTTCGAATTGGTCTCTGGTCGTAGAATCATATCTTTTGAGCGATCCCAAGGACAATTCTAAATGTTATCAATACAGGGATAGCATTATAACCGACACTTTGTTTTTCCAAAATAATGAAAAAGGATTTTCCGTAAAAATCGTCAAGGGAAACAATTTGACGGAATACTTCATGGTTTATCCCGAAGGTTTCACGGCTATCCGTAAGCAGCGCCCGGCAGTAAAGATTTTGCCGAAGGCTAGGTACTTCGATTTGCTGGGTAGGTATAAGTATACTCGATAAAGGAGATGCCCGCCTACGCGGGCATGACAGATTATAGAATGGGCATTGTTGAAATTATCATTATCGCGATTGTAGAGGCAATGGACTGCTTTGCGGTCGCCATCGCCACAGGACTTTCGAAGTCGGGTATCAAGTACAGCCGCGCCATGCTCCAAGCGGTAAGTTTCGGCGTATTTCAAGGAGTCATGACGCTCCTCGGGTATTTCCTCGGGAGCTTCGCGGAACGCTGGTTCAATGCGGTAGGCACCCCGATTGCCTGTGCGATTCTCTGCATTCTTGGACTCCGCATGATATGGGGAGCGATTCACGGGGACGCCGGAGAAAAGGAAGGCGAAGAGATTGCGGCAAAGAACCTCACCATCGCGAATATTTTGCTTTTATCGGTCGCGACAAGCATAGACGCATTTGCGGTCGGGATTTCGTTTGCGTTCGTGAACGCGAACATGATGCTTGCCACTTCGGCTATCGCCTTTGCGAGTTTTGCCATGGGCGTTATCGGGTACGAAATGGGCAGGCACGCCGCCAAACGCTTCAAGACGAAGATTCCCGAAATCATCGCAGGGATTATCCTCATTGCCATTGGCGTGAAGATGTTTATGTAGCGCCTTCCGGCGTACCAACCTCAAACACTTTCTATATTACATTCCATGAGTGAGCAGAAAGATATCGACCGTACCCGCTATTTTGAATTGAAAAAACAGCTGGAAGAAGCCAGCCGTCTTTATTACAAAGACGGAGTCTCCCCCATGAGCGACCAAGATTTTGACTTTGGACTCAAGGAGATGGAAGCACTAGAGGCGAAATATCCGGAATTGCGCGGGAAGGGTTCGCTCACGCAGCGTGTCGGTAGCGACCTCACGAACGATTTTGCGAAGGTGGCGCATGCGGTGCCGATGCTCAGCATTGCGAACGTGTATAGCGAAGAAGAAATGCGCGAGTTCGTGAAAGCCGCGGAAGAAGGGATTGCCAGCCTCGAAACATCACTGGATCCTTCGCGCATTCGCGCTCAGGATGACGAGAAAGGCAGCGCTCAGGATGACGAGAAGCACGCAACTTGGATTTGCGAGCGGAAGATTGACGGGGTCAGCCTTTCGGTGGTTTACGAGAACGGTCGTTTGAAGCAGGCGGCGACGCGTGGCGATGGCGCTCAGGGCGACGATGTGACGTTGAATGCGCTTACGATTGCAGATATTCCCGAATATTTTGATGCGAAGAAATTGAAGATAGACCCGAGCGAAATTCCGCAGGGGACGTTCGAAGTCCGCGGTGAAGTTTACATGGAACGCGAGGCTTTTGAACGTTTGAACGAACAATTCATCCTAGAAAACAAGAAGACTTTCCAGAACTGCCGCAATACGGTTTCGGGTTCGCTCAAGCTCAAGAGCGTTGCCGAATGCAAGACGCGTCCGATGCGATTCTTTGCATACCACATTCCGCAGAGCAACAACAAGACTCACGAAGAAAACTTGAAGCAGCTCAAGCGTCTCGGTTTCCATACGAACGATTACTGGACCGCCGATACGGTCGACGAAATCATGGCGATTTCCGAGAAGATTGGCGCGAGCCGCGACAGCCTCCCGTTCGACATTGATGGCATGGTCGTGAAGTTGAACGATTTGCAGCAGCAGCGAGAACTTGGCAGCACGAGCAAGAGCCCACGCTGGGCCATCGCCTACAAGTTTAAGGCCGAACGCGCTTACACGCCGCTCTTGTCCGTAGAATTCCAAGTCGGCCGCACCGGAGCCGTGACGCCAGTGGCAAATCTCGCACCCGTGCGTCTCGCGGGCACAACCGTCAAGCGCGCCACCCTCCACAACTTCGACGAAGTGGCAAGGCTCGACTTGCACTACGGCGACACCGTCGGCGTAGAGAAGGGTGGCGAAATCATCCCGAAAATCACCGATGTCAAACGCGAACTGCGCCCCGCCGGAGCAGCCCCCGTCGTAGCACCCGAAAAATGCCCCGTGTGCGGCGAGCCACTCACGCACATCGACGGCGAAGTAATTCTGCGTTGCGAAAACTTGCACTGCAAGGCGCAAGTGCAATGTCTGTTCGAACATTTCGTAAGCCGCGAAGCGATGAACATCGAAAATCTCGGGCCAGCGCTCATCGCAAGCCTTCTTGAGACAGGCAAAATCAAACGCATCCCCGACCTTTACCGCCTCACGCTCGAAGACCTGGAATCACAGGAACGCATGGCAAAGAAGAGTGCGAAAAACGTCTTTGATGCCATCGCAGCATCCAAACAAAAAAGCCTCGAAAACTTGCTACATGGTCTCGGCATCCGCTTTGTCGGCCGCACCAGTGCCCGTAACATCGCAAAGCATTTCCGCACGCTCGAAAAGATCCGCACGGCGACCGTCGAAGAATTGCAAAACGTGACCGACGTCGGCGAACGTATCGGAAAATCCGTCTATGAATTTTTCCACACGCCGCTCTACACGAACGAAATCGACGAACTCGTATCACTCGGCCTCCCGACAGAATTCAAGGGCGTTGTCAAGACGTTATTCCAAGGGCAAACGGCAGTCATCACAGGGACGCTTCCGAACATGGACCGCGACGAAGCCCGCAAGCTCATCGAAGAAAACGGCGGTAAGGTCAGCGGTTCCGTAAGCAAAAAGACGAGCTGGGTCTTGGCAGGCGAAGCCGCAGGCTCCAAGCTCACCAAGGCAAACGAGCTCGGGATTCCCGTGCACGACGAAGCATGGCTTGTGGCGCAGATTGCAAACGCTGACGAAGCCAGCGACAGCCCCAATGAAAACGGCGCTCCCGCTGAAAATGAGACTAGCAGCGCGATAAAGCCCGCTGAAGATCAAATGTCGTTGAACATTTAATTCACTAGATGGGGCAAGCCCCAACCTCTTCGGCTCGGTCATAGCCATACAAGTATGGCTGCGACTCTCACCTTTTGAGGTCGTCTTCGCGCATTCGCGCTCAGGATGACGTTACAGATTAATCTTTGACGCAGCGGAGGCTGCATGTCGTGCGCGGTTCCTTCGCGACCGCCACCATATCCTTTCGACCCTTGATGAGAGGATAAAAGATTGGGTAAACCGTCTTCGATTGGTCCGTCACATCCGAAGTGCAGAAGAAGCCCGCATCCGCTTTGTCTGTATAAGTACCGTCAGCCATTCTGTACCCGAGCGGATATCCCGAAAAGCCATAAGTATCATCGTTACCCACATACGCCTCGTTCTTTTTCTTCCAGCCATCCTTGGAACCGAGAAGTCGCGTCACATTCTGTTCTGTAGCCCAAGTCCTGGCAAATGTGATAAGCGTTTCCCATTCCGCGCTAGACGGCACATGGAACCCGTCCGGGCAAATATTTTTCACCTTGGCGTCAGCCCCAATGTTTTCTTTCCACTGGTACAAACGGCCATAAGCACAATTTTCAAGACTGTCGTTGTAGCACCAGCTCGAATCTACCTCATAACGTAAGTTTTCCTTCATCCAGACTTGTGAGCCGATACCGATTGTTGCGTATTCCGCACTGTCGCGCTTATCAACAAACTTTCCGACAACAAGCGAATCCGTAGCGTACGACCATTTTACAGCATCACAGCGATACATGGAATTCTGATACTTAAAATACCCTCTATGACCGCTATTGCATGCAAATCCCATTTTCAAATCAAAATCCTTGGCGTAATCCAAATAACCATGATAGCAGAAGAAATAGATATTCGTGTCCAGAACGCCCTTTCGCAAATCGTCTTCATCATCGCCACACTTATTCGCCTTCCTTTCCCTTTCTAAAAAATCAGCGTCGCGGCTGGATGCGGTCGGAACCATAAAACGGCCATCATCACAGACAAACTCGGCTTTTGGATTTTTCGGGCTCTGCTGAATTTTACCGGTCGAATCGCATTTCATCCCTTGTGTGTTGTACGCGATGTACGCAGACTCCGTAGAAGAAATCCAATTATAGTAATCGACGCGGCCAGTATCTTTTTGACAAATGACATAACCAATCTTTCCCAAGGCTTCCATTTGCTGGACCATCCCTACTTTGGATGTAACACAAGCTATATCATTTATCTGATTCGCGCTAATCCATTTTCCTAACGTTGAATCATAGGCATAAGAAAACGTCGAATAATTGGCAGGTCTAACTTCTCCATCAAAACCAACGCCAAATTCGTACGTATCCTGGAAAACGAACCCTGGATTTAACCACCCCGTATCTTTTTTGCATTCGTACGGTCGAGTATAATAGTAGCTAATCGAATTTGAAACTTTTTTGATTTCACCATCATTTTTACTGGAACATTTGCCAAGGCCGTTATAACGACCAAATATTTCAGAGCTCAACTTTATTTCAAAAAGATTTTTGGGATTATTAGATTGGCCACTAAGATTGACTACCAACAGATCGGCATATTTAACTTTAAAAGTATCCACCTTAGCGGAATCCGTTTCGAGCATCCAGAACACAGCCGTATCCAATTCCGGCAACATAGAATAACGGGAACGAGGAAGACGAGATAGCATATCCGTGATAGCCTGGACAGTATCTTTTTCATTCCCCGAAATTTGGTTTGACGGTTTAATATCAAACGATGTCGAGAACAGATATTCCATCACTTCACGCTGGGCCACTTTTTGAGCCGAATCCGAAGACAATCCTTTTTTCATCAAATAAACAATTCTCTCATATTCAATATGCGTCATGTTATTGACATAGACTGTATCCGCTTTACTCAAATCGACAAAGCTCCACGTCCATTTTGAGCCTTTTTTGTTACTGACGCGCAACAAGGCATAAGGAGAGTGCAATGACAACTTTTTAAAAGTAAAGACATTCGAGTCCTTGACATCCGTGACAAATTCTCGACTTGTCAAATTCGCCGTGGAATCAAGTTCAAATAAAGTTACTTCATATTTTTCAGACCCGCTCTTGATATCTTCATAGCTAATCTTTGAGATAAACGAAGCAAATCCTGTTAAAGTTTTCGATTCATATCCAGATGTTTCGCCATCATCTCCAGAATCGACACCACTACCGCCATCATCGCTGCAAGCCACCATCGGCAAACAGACAAATACGCAACCCAGCAATGCAAAAGCAAGTGAAGATAATACTTTATTCATCGCATTCTCCTAAATCTACCTCTTTCCAATAATAACGGGACGAAGCCGTACATTTGTAACACGAGCCCCTACCCTTTCCATAACGCCCTTCCGTTTCTTGCATACAAGCCGTGCCAACGGCAACATCGGATTCCGTGGCTTTTGTCCAGCCCACTTCATGGTCCCATCTATAATAAGTGTCCTTACAGTATGTAGCCTTAACCAATTTGCCAGGAAGTGTGTCCGCCGCTATATTCTCAAGGTTTATCCTGTCGAGGCCGTAACAGCCGTTACTAGACCGCGTCCAACCCGAAGTATCGCAATACAAGAAGACGGTTTTGTTAGAAGCCGCCGCTTTGATTTCGTGATAGTTGTCCGAGCACTGTCCAAGATTGTACTTTTTCTGCCAAAGGTTATCCAAATATTTCCGGCCAGTGGTGAGGGCAGCCTTATAACCAAATTTTTTCGCATTTTCCTTGTACTTGAAGCAATCTTCATTATGGCTAAAGCCGTAAGCAATGCTCCAAGACGGAGTCATCATCGAATCCGTTATCACCTCTTGCTTCAGAAGATCTTCAAAAGACTGCGCCAAATAAAGGAAGCCTTCGTCAAGGACGGTCGCTCCCAGCAGATAATAATTGTCGGCCTGCTCCGTCGCAAGATTCAACTTGTTAAAATCCCGTTGCAACGAATCAAGCAAGAAAAAATCAGAAAGTTCTTTTTGCAGCACACTCATCGACGAATCAAAAGAAAGCCCGCGGTCCATATAGAGCTTTAGCCGTTTCGCCTGCATGTGCGTCAAAAGGTTCACACTTATGGTATCGCCCTTGCGGATATCGGCATAAGCTTGAGCTTCGCGCCTAACCTGAGACTGGTTAGGACCTGATTCATAGCAAAGAGGATTAGCAGCACCGTTTACCTCGATATAGACATACGGCTGCGTCAGTTTGACATTTTCAAAAGTAAAACGTCCCGAGGAGTCATCCACCGTGGTATGGTACGCATAACCGGTTAAAGCCAAAGTGCTATCGACTTCCCGCAAAACGACTTCGGAACCCACATTGTATTGTCCACGATTGACAAAGCCGACTATGGTTCGCGCAGATTCAACCGCAGCATCACCAGGCTTTGCGACATTCGCATCCGACGATTCATCATCACTACAGGAAGAACAAACTGCGCACAGCAAGAAGAGCGCCACGACCCCAAAAAACGGGGTTCTCTCAAAAGTCTTGTTCATAAAACAACCAACAACTTAGCTAAAACAACGTTGCAAATTATAGAAAAACATCCAAAAAGAAACAGGCGTCCCCCCACAGGAACGCCTGAAACTGTCTTTTGAAAAAAAAGATCTAGCACAGCAAAGCTACAATCTGTCACCTTCAAACCAGTTTTAATTTCAGAATCAAACTTGGCCCTCAGCCCTCATTTGTATTCTATAAAACAATATATAACATATTTTTTAGTATAAATCAAACTTTATTGTATTATTTTTGAAACAATTTGGAATATTCGGACATCGCGAGTTTGCCTAAAATACCATTTTTTAGTAAATTTACGCGCATGAAATCAGTACCTATAACGCTCCTGACCGGTTACCTGGGAGCCGGCAAAACAACTCTCCTCAACTACGTTCTCAACAATCAGCAGGGCTACCACGTCGCCGTCATCGTGAATGACATTGGCGAAGTGAACATCGACCAGACTTTAATTGAAAAGGGCGGAAACATCACCAAGGAAGACTCGGGCAAGGTAGTCCCGCTTTCGAACGGCTGCATTTGCTGCTCTCTCAAGACCGACTTGATCGAACAAATTGCCGAACTTTTGGAAATGGGCAAGTTCGATTACATCCTCATCGAAGCGAGCGGCATCTGCGAACCGATTCCTATCGCACAAACGATTAGCTTTGCAGGAAGCCAGCTCCAAGCCCGTGACGGTCGCCCTCTCGCCTGCCATTTGGACAACATTGTGGCGGTCGTTGACGTGTTGCGCCTCGCTGACGAATTTGCCGGTGGCGAAAAGCTCCTCGACGAAGACCTCGAAGAAGAAGACATCGCAAACCTGCTCATCCAGCAGATTGAATTCTGCAACACGATTATTTTGAACAAGGTCGAT
>Ga0310697_10003055_pt1 | contig 17166 bp, 16 predicted proteins | sample 172DNAGHGlowgp2_FD_203883 | JGI IMG/M metagenome (GOLD analysis project Ga0310697, IMG submission 203883) | Sheep rumen microbial communities from Palmerston North, Manawatu-Wanganui, New Zealand - 1728 DNA GHGlow gp2 (v2) (version 2) | ecosystem: Host-associated > Mammals > Digestive system >... | reverse complement strand
AATTCAAAAACTACAGTATTATGAAACACGGAAAAACTATTTGCAAAACGTTCAAGGCAATCATCGCTGGTGTGAGCCTGGGATTGATGGCTTTCTGTGTCACGTCGTGTAATGGTCAGTCCCGTGACGTTAATCATATCCCATCGGTAACTGAATATCTGAAACAGGGTTACACACCATACTTGGCTTTTGACGAATGGTCGATGAAGGGTGGTGTCATGCTATGGGAATGGGAAGTGGCGGATTCCTGTGACGAAAGGATTGTATTGCTCAAGGATGAGGATTCCGTGGTTCATGTGGTGAGGCTGGGCTTTATATTAAGTCCGGTTCTTACTTACTATAAGAAGGATTGGGGCTGGTACAATCGAGTGGTTATCACTGGCGAGGATTCTTGTGTTTATGACCGGTATATTCTGAAAGACACGATTATAGAATTGCAGATTGAGACACATAGCGACAGTAAGGTGTTCAGAAACATGTATGTCAAGACTCGCGACAAGTGCATTGTCTCAAGGCTTCATGACACTTGCACGTGGAGAGGCGACGAGTTGCCTCAATGGCGTGACATGAATGCATTGCGCTCAACCGTGTATGAATTGGGAAAAGGCAAAAAGGCTTCCTATTATCTTCCATCATCATTTTGGGATAAACCAGAATACTATTTTGAGTATCCTGTTGCCGACACAACCATTTTTTCTCGTTCTCTGGGGTTAGGGAACGGAACATTAATACACTGCAAGGAGAGTGGGCCTTTACTGGAATATGAAAGAGACAATGATGGCATTTTCAAGAGTACGGAGGTCAAGCCGCGTTGCATAGGTGGCCAGCAAGCTTTAGCCAAATATATCTATCGGAATTCGGGTCCCATGGTAAGGAAAGAGATTCAGAATGGAGGGATTTGCATAAACTTGTGTATCTCTGATGCTGGTGATGTTGCCAGGTGTGAACTTTATGGAGTTTATGACGATAATAGCAAAAAAGATAAATTGGAAAAACAGATATGCCGTGTAATACCTATTAAGTTTGAGCCTGCAACGATCTTTGGTCATCCTGTTTCTTGCTGGTACATAATCTATATTGACCCTAATGATGTTGGTTATCATAGAAAAGACGGTAAAGAACATAATTTTGTCACGCGTACTATTAAAGAGGAATGGCCCTTTTGATGTAAAAAGTAACAACAATTATATGTTTAGTCTCATTTAAGAGCCAACACAACGATAAAACCCGCTGGAATTCAGCGGGTTTTTGTTTTCCTGTGTACCTGATAGGACTCAAACCTTATTGGGTTGATTCTTTTTTGGGGGATTGAGGGGAGAGATGGCATGGTTCTTGCTGTGTTTTTCTGGAGTATTGGAACCCTTTTAATTACTTATTTACGATGAAACGATTATTGTATTTATGCCTCATGGCTGTTGTGATGATGACGTTCACTGGTTGTAAGGAAAATTACTCGGTGGGCGAGAAAGTGGGCAACCTGATTGAGTTTACCAAGAAAGGTGTCATCTGGGATTCCTGGGAGGGCCGCATGAACCTCACCCAGACGGGCATGAACACCAGTGGCGCTCCGTTCCAGTTCTCATTTGACAACGACCGCAACGACCAGGACTCGCTCGTGCAACTGCTCTATCAGGCTCAGATCGAGGGCTGGAAAGTCAAACTCAAATACCACGAGGTGTGGGGATTCAAGAACGTCTTCAGCAACCGCGGCGAGACCGACTATTTCGTTGACGACGTTGAAGTGCTCGACAAGGACTTTGCCAATCCCCTGCGCAACCTCGGTGGCAACCAAGGCCGTGTCGTTGACACCGTCTGGGTCGTCGTCGATAAAGCCGAGATGCTCAAGCACATGAACAAGTAACAAGACGATGTTATATAGAAGACGGCTTGCCTGATGTGTGAAAAACCACATCAAGCGAGCCGTCTCTTTTTCTGAATAAACGTTCCCCGGGCTGGTCCTCGACGATTACCGGGTCACGATGGGTTTACCGTTCGCGTCAAGCAGAGGGGTCAGCCCTCCGGCATAACCTGCTTGCACGAAAAGGTAGTTCACACCAGTTTCGGTGTCCACAATGATTCTGGCCTCCTTAAAAAAACCTTCTGACTTAAGCCAAACAAATCTATTCTCGTCCTTGCTCATATTCCATTGTTTTTTATCACTTGATACGGCAAAGATAAGCATTTTTGCCAAAGAATCGTTACCTTTGTAGTGATTAATTGCTAAACTAGGATGTGATATGGAATTGAAGGAATTTATACAGAGTTATCGGGAGGCCTTCGGCCAGGGGGCACAGTTACCCTTACTATTCAGATACAGTGACACGCCAGTGGCACAGACGGCCAAGATCGGCGGTTGCTTTTTCAAGGGACTGCAAGCGGCACGCGAGGGCACGCCAGTGGCGTTGAGCGCCGAGGTCATCGGCTGTGGTGGCGGTAAACTATACACGGGCTTTAGCGACATGCCCGAGCGGGTGCCCAAATTTGTCTCACTCACCGAGAAATACAAACGCACGCCCGAGATGGTCGCCGACTATGTGAAGAACCTGGAGATGCCCCGCTCTACCAAACCCTATCTGAATTTTGTAAGAATTGACCAGGCAGAGTCGCTGGACGGCTTTGAGGGCGTGATGTTCTATGCCACTCCCGACATGCTGGCGGGCCTGTGCGGCTGGGCTTTCTTTGACACCAACGAGCCTGATGCCGTTGTCGCTCAGTTCGGCTCGGGCTGCAGCACGGTGGTCTCGATGACCGTCGTCGAGAACGCCCGCGGCGGGCACCGCTGTTTCCTCGGGCTGTTTGACCCGTCGGTACGGCCGTGGGTGGGCAAGGACGAATTGAGTTTTACCATCCCCATGAGCCGCTTCATGGTGATGATGGACACGATGCGGGAGTGCTTCCTCTTCGATTCCCACGCCTGGCAACGCGTCAAGGAACGCCTGTAAGCCATGTTATAGAATGTAAATTGCCCCATAATCATTTTGAATTATGGGGCAATTAGTGTATTTTTGCACAAACTTTTAAGCAATATTTGATATGAAACGTCAATTTATTTTTCTTATTGCACTCACAGTGATGACACTGACGGCGAGTGCTCAGGGATACTTTGCACCACCTGCCGACAGTCCCGAAATCGCCAAGGATGGGTCTGTGACCTTTAAGGTAAAGGCCGCCGATGCCGACACGGTGCGTCTGATCATCGACTCGCGACTGGACACGCTGATGAAGCACACGGGCAACGAGACCTGGAGCATCACCCTGCGAGACCTGGAACCCGACCTGTATATGTACCACTACATCGTTGATGGCATGAAGGTGCTTGATAACGAGAATGCCCACACCCTGCGCGACGTCAAGAACGTGATGAACACGTTTGTCCTTGACCCGCAGGGTGACTGCCCCATGGCTGTCCATGACGTGCCCCACGGCACCGTGCAGGCCGTATGGTATGACTCCCCCACCCTGAACATGAACCGCCGCATGATGATCTACCTGCCGCCAGGATATGACCAAAACCGCCAAAAGTACCCCGTATTCTATCTGCTGCACGGGTCAGGTGGCGATGAGACGGTGTGGCTGGAGCAGGGACGCGCTGCACAGGTGCTTGACAACCTCATCGCGAGCGGGCAAGCCGAGCCGATGATCGTCGTCATGCCTAACGGCAATGTCGATGAGCGTGCAGCATCCAATATGAGCGAGAAAGGCAATGTGCAGCCCACCTTTGCCCACAAGAACTGGATGGACGGTAAGTTTGAAGAAAGTTTCATCGACATCATGAACTGGGTAGACCAGAATTACCGCACCCGCGACACTAAGCGCTACCGCGCTATCGCTGGCTTGTCGATGGGCGGTTACCACTCGCTCTACATCAGCGCCAACCAGCCCGAGGACTTCGCCTATGTCGGCCTGTTCTCGGCAGCCATCAAACGTATGGACCAGGGCAAGAGCAAAATCTATGACGACTTGGAGGCCAAACTCGTTACCCAGTTCAAGCAACGCCCACGCGTCTATTGGATTGGCATCGGCAAGGACGATTTCCTCTATAAGGACAATACCGAATTCCGGCAGATGCTTGACAAGAACCGCCTGCGCTACACCTACCACGAGAGCGGCGCCGGCCACGAGTGGGCCAACTGGCGCGACTACCTTGTCATCTTCTCCCAACTGATTTTCAAATAAGTTCTCAGCAATACCCGTCAACTGAAAACTGTCAACTGACAACTTCTAAAATGCTCGACACACTCATTCAATTCTTTACCCAATGGGGTTTCTTCGGGTTATTCCTCGGGTCATTCCTGGCCGGCAGCATCGTCCCGTTCAGCAGCGAGGCGCTCGTCATCGCCTGCGTGGGGCCGTTGCACATGGATCCCGTCACTAGCCTATTTGTGGCTCTAGCGGGCAACGTCAGTGGCGGCATGACGTGCTACTACATTGGCCACTTGGGAAAGATTGAATGGATCGAGAAATATGCCCATGTGAGCGAAGAGAAACTCAACCGTGCCCTGCATTTCATGCATAACCGTGGTGCATGGATGGGATTCTTTGCCTTCGTGCCTATGCTGGGCACAGCCATCAGCGTTGCCCTAGGCTACGTGCGCTCCAACGTCTGGATCGTACTCCTCACTATGACCATCGGCAAGTTCCTCCGCTACGCCGCCATCATCTGGGGCTCCCTGAAACTCATCAACCTCTTCTAGAATCTAATTGAACAGAAATCATGGAGTCTGAACACCAAATAATCAACAACAATGGCGAATACCTGAACTTTCGTGACGGTATCATGCAGCGCATTCGCAGTGCGCAGTATGAAGCCATGCGGGCTGTCAATAAAGAAATGATTTCCCTTTATTGGGATATCGGACGGCAAATCACAGAACGACAAAAGCAGTTAGGATGGGGAAAATCCGTAGTGGAAAACCTCTCTAAAGACATCCAGAAGGAGTTCCCTGGGATACAAGGGTTCGGAGCGAGGAACATTTGGAATATGGCACGCTTTTATGCTGAATACCAGTCAAATGAAATTCTGCATCCATTGGTTGCAGAAATTAGTTGGACGAAGCACATTTGCATTATGGAAAGGTGCAAAGATACCCAGGAACGACGCTTCTATATCCTTGCCACCAAGCGTTTTGGATGGACCAAAAATGTACTGATACATCAGATTGAAGCTAAAGCATTCGAGAACTATTTACTCGGCCAAAGCAATTATGACCAGACATTACCAGATACCATCAAGCAGCAAGCTGTATTGGCATTGCGCGATGATTATTCGTTGTCTTTTCTAGACATTGCTGATGAGCATTCCGAACACGATTTGGAAACGGCCATTGTACGTAACATTCGCGCTTTCTTGATGGAGTTTGGGCATGATTTCTTATTTGTTGGAAACCAATACCGCCTCGAAGTGGGGGGACAAGAATACTTTATTGACCTGTTGCTCTATAGCAGAAGGATGCAAGCCATGGTGGCAATCGAATTGAAGGTGGGCGACTTTAAACCCGAGTACAAAGGCAAGATGGAATTTTACCTCAATGTGCTTGATGATACGGTGAAGTTACCTCATGAGAATCCTTCAATCGGCATTATTATCTGCAAATCTAAGAATCGCACGATAGTGGAATATGCACTTCGACACAGCGCATCACCTATCGGCGTCGCCACTTATAGCGTATCCAGCGAATTACCTGACGATTACAAGGATATGCTACCTACCAGCCAAGATATCGCGGCCAAAGTCGATCATCTACTCAACCAATAATCACTAACCACTAATCACTAATCAAAACAATGACACCTATCGAAATCCATAACGAACTGCTGGCCGGGCGCATCATTAAGCACCTGCAACGTCGCAACTTCAATGCCTATTATTGCGCCACCACTGCCGAAGCCATAAAACTTGTCAAGTCACTCATGCCCGAGGGCAGCAGCATCACCTGGGGCGGCTCACAGACCATCCGCGAGATGGGCATGACCAGCGAACTTATCAATAGTGGCGCCTACAAGGTCATCGACCGTGACAAGGCCCTCACCGACGAGGAGAAGCGTCAATGCTACCTCGATGCGATGAATGTCGACTTCTTCCTCACCAGCGCCAACGCCATCACCCAGGACGGCGTCATTGTCAACATCGACGGACGTGGCAACCGTGTCGCCGCCATTACCTGGGGCCCGCACAACGTGATTCACGTCATCGGCATGAACAAGGTCGCTCCCACCATCGAGGCTGCCCTGGCCCGCGCCCGCAACGTCGCCGCTCCCATCAACACCGCGCGCCTGGGCTGCGACACGCCCTGCCGCCTCGACGGCGTCTGCCACAACTGCAACAGCCCGCAATGCATCTGCAACTACATCCACTTCACCCGCAACAGTTTCCCAGCCCACCGCCACACCGTCATCCTCCTCGGCGAGACCTGGGGCTACTGATAATCAAGAAATACAAGTTGCTACAAATTAAGAATAACTTGAATGACAGTATTATTGTTTTTTAAGTTGACTATATGAGCAAAGATATTTCCATATTGGATAAGGATTACACACAGTGGATTAAAGAGCTTAGCAGCCGCTATCGCAGGAGCCAAATCAAGGCCGCTGTAAAGGTGAACGAGGAAGTTCTCCGTTTCTATTGGGAATTGGGCCGGGACATCGTTGAGCGAGACGCGGAAAACAAGTATGGCAGCAAGTTCTATGCGACGTTAAGCCGTGACCTAAAAACCGAAATTCAAAACACAAGCGGTTTATCTGAGCGTAATTTACGATACACTAAGAAGTTTTATCTAGCTTACAACCAAGTGATTAAGAATATGCAGCAAGTTGCTGCAGATTCTGACGCACACTCTTTGCAACAGGTTGCTGCAAAATTGTTCACCTTACCTTGGGGCCATCATTTGTTGCTCATGGACAGATTCCCCAATCAGCCAGAAAAGTTATGGTTTTATGTCTGTGAATCGGTGGATAACGGCTGGAGCCGTAATATGCTCTTGAATTTCATCGGTACTGACCTCTATGAGCGACAGGGCAAGGCACTGACTAATTTCACAAGAACCTTACCCGAAGAAACAAGTGACTTGGCTCAAGAGCTGACCAAGGATCCTTATGACTTTGCATTCACAGGGATTACCGGGCGTTATAATGAGCGGCTGTTGAAAGACAGCCTCTTGAATAACATTACGCAATTCCTAGTTGAATTAGGAACCGGTTTCGCCTATGTAGGTAAGGAATATCGCCTGCAAGTGGGAGATACCGAGAATTTTATTGACCTGCTATTCTATAACCTGAATCTGTCGTGCTATGTGGTTATTGAAGTAAAAATCGGTAAATTTGAGTTTGCCGATGTGGGGCAATTGGGTGGCTATGTTGTTGCATGTAACCATCAACTACGCAAAGAGGGTCGTGACAATCCTACGATTGGTTTGCTCATCTGTAAAGAAAAAGACCGCATACAGGCACAATATGCTTTGGAATCAAGCAACCAACCCATCGGCATCTCGGAATATGATTTGGAGAAATTCTATCCCGAGAAGGTAGAAGGCACAATACCCACAATCAAGGAGATTGAAGCAAAACTGAACGAAAAAATAATTGACTAAGAACATGGATAATAATTTGACTTTTATCGGGATAATCCCGGCGAGGTATGCCTCGACGAGGTTTCCTGGCAAGCCGTTGGCGATGCTGGGCGGCAAGACGATGATAGAGCGGGTCTATACCCAAGTGAGCAAGGTGCTTGACCATGTGGTGGTCGCTACCGACGATGACCGTATCATGGCGGCGGTAGAGGCCTTTGGTGGCAAGGCGGTGATGACGAGCACCGAACACCGCAGCGGCACCGACCGTTGCCAGGAGGCTTACCTGAAGAATGGTGGCCATGAGGATGTCATCATCAACATCCAGGGAGATGAGCCCTTCATCCAACCCGACCAGTTGCAAGCCATCATGGCATGTTTTGACGATCCGATGACCGACATCGCCACGCTGGTGCGCCCCTTTGACTCCAGTCGTCCCTATAGCGAACTGGAGAATCCCAATTCGCCCAAGGTGGTGCTGGACACCCAGATGCGCGCCCGCTATTTCTCGCGTTCGGTCATCCCCTATATCCGCGGACGTGAACGAGAGGAATGGCCCAAATTGACCCAATACTATACCCACGTGGGCATGTATGCCTACCGTGCTAACGTACTGGCAGAGATCACTCGCCTGCCGCAGTCACCGCTGGAACTCGCCGAATCGTTGGAACAATTGCGTTGGCTCGAGAATGGCTACACCATCAAGGCGGGCATCACGACAACTGCCACCATCGGCATCGACACCCCCGAGGACCTCGCCCGAGCCGAAGAATACCTCCGTAACTCCTAACCCCTAACTTCTAACTCCTAACTAACATGAAGTCTTCCATTATCACAATAACATGCCTGCTGTTGGCCGCATGGGCCAATGCCCAGCCCGCAGGGGAACCGTGGATGGACCTGCAAGTGAACGAAATCAACCGCTTGCCGGTGCACACCTCATTCTTGGCCCATGATACCGACGCTCCACAGGCCAACCGTTACCTGTCGCTCGACGGCGACTGGAAATTCCATTGGGTCGCCAACCTCAATCAACGCCCCACCGACTTCTATCGCACTGACCTAGATGATAGCGGCTGGACGACGATGCCCGTGCCCGGGATGTGGGAACTGAACGGCTACGGCGACCCGGTCTATGTCAACATCGGTTTCCCATGGCGCGACAACTGGAAGAATGACCCGCCCCGTGTCCCCGTGCAGGACAACCATGTGGGCACTTACCGCCGCCACATTACCCTGCCCGCCGACTGGAAGGGCAAGCAGGTCATCGCCCACTTTGAAAGCGTGACCAGTAACATCAACCTGTGGGTCAACGGCCGGTTTGTGGGCTATGCCGAGGACAGCAAGACGGCTGCCGAATTTGACATCACACCATACCTGAAAGATGGTGACAACTTGCTGGCGTTCCAAGTGATGCGCTGGTGTGACGGCACCTACAGCGAGGACCAGGACTTCTGGCGCTTGACGGGTGTAGCGCGGTCAAGTTACCTCTACTGCCGTGACAAGGGCAACCACATCGATGACCTGCGCGTGACCACAGGTCTCACCGATGATCTGAAAGACGGCACCTTGATGATTGCCCCCTTCATCACGGGCAAGGGGAAAATGAGCTACAAGTTGTTAAATGCCCGAGGCAACGAGGTGAACATGGTGCCCGCTGGCGAAAACTGCTGGACGATTCCCAACGTCAATCCATGGACGGCCGAGACACCCCACCTCTACAACCTAGTCGCCACACTCTCGCCCGCCGATAAGAAAACCAAAGGTGAAACGGTAACCATCAAAGTCGGCTTCCGTCGTGTGGAAATCAAAAATGGCCAGCTGCTGGTCAACGGCAAGGCCATCTACATCAAGGGCGCCAACCGCCATGAGTTGGACCCCGACGGCGGCTACGTCGTGTCGCGTGAGCGCATGATTGCCGACATCAAGGAGATGAAGCGCATGAACATCAACGCCGTGCGCACCTGCCACTATGCTGACGATCCTCAATGGTATGACCTGTGCGACGAGTACGGCCTTTACGTCATCGCCGAGGCCAACCAGGAGGGACATGGTTTCCATTATGACCCCAACACGGCACCGACCTACCTGCCGATGTTTGCCAAGCCCATCCTGGAGCGCAACCAGCACAACGTGAGCGTGCAGTTCAACCACCCCAGCGTCATCATCTGGTCGCTGGGTAACGAGACCTGCGACGGCCCCAACTTCACCGCCGCGCGCGACTGGATACGTGCTACCGACCCCTCGCGCCCCATCCACTGGGAGCGCGCTCAGGGCGGCGAGAACACCGACCTGATGTGCCCGATGTATGCCTCGCCCGAATGGTGCGAACGCTATGCGAGCAACCCCGCCAGCACCAAGCCCCTCATCCAGTGCGAGTACAATCACACGATGGGCAACTCGGGTGGCGGCTTGATGGAATACTGGGATATCGTGCGTCGCTTGCCCAAGTTCCAGGGCGGCTTCGTGTGGGATTTCGTGGACCAAGGCCTGCGCGTGAAAACCGCCGATGGCAAGGAGTACTATTCCTATGGTGGCGACTACAACACCCACGACCCCAGTGACAACAATTTCAACTGCAACGGCCTCGTGAGCCCCGACCGCGTGTGGAATCCGCACGCCTATGAGACCGCCTATTACTACCAGAACGTCTGGGCCGAGGACATAAACGTGCAACAAGGTGACATCGCAGTGAGGAACGAGTTCTTCTTCCGTGACTTGAGCAATGTGAAGATGCGTTGGCAACTGCTTGTTAACGGCAAGTCAGTGCTCAACGGCGAGGAAAACAACCTCAACGTCGCTCCTCAAGGTCGCCAGATGCTGCATCTGCCCATTGCAAACACCCTCGCCACACTTGATCCGAACAGCGAGGTCTTGCTCAACGTCGATTTTCTTCTCAAGAATAAAGAGCCGTTGATGGAGGCTGGCCAGCGCATTGCCTATGCCCAACTTCCCATTCACGAGGTAACAGCCCAAACCGCCCCTCTGCCTCATGATAAGGTAAAATTCAGCATCAAGCAAACCAAGCAAGGCCCACTGACCATTGCCGGAGACGGTGTGGAAATCGCTTTTGATGGCAAGACTGGATTCATGACCAAGTACCTTGTCAACGGCAGGCCTATCCTGGGAGAAGGCGGTACACTGAAACCCAATTTCTGGCGCGCAGTGACCGATAATGACATGGGTGCCGGGTTGCAGCAGAGGCTCAAAGTTTGGCGCAACCCCGTAATGAATTTGACCTCACTCGGCGTGGACAAGAAAGCGTCTAGCAAGTCACAGGCGACCGTCGTCGCCCGTTATGACATGCCCGAGGTTCATGCAACGCTCACATTGACCTACGAAATCCATGCTGGTGGAGCCATGTGCGTCACACAGGGCATCGCATTTGATGACAGTTTCACCGAAATTCCCGAGATGTTGCGCTTCGGCATGGTGATGGAAATGCCCTATCAAGTGGACAACAGCGAGTTCTATGGTCGCGGTCCTGTCGAAAACTACGCCGACCGCCGCTACAGCCAGCGCCTGGGCATCTACCGCCAGAGTGCCGACGAGCAGTTCTATCCCTACATCCGTCCCCAGGAGACGGGCACCAAGGGTGACATCCGCTGGTGGAAGCAGGCCGACAGTCAGGGCATCGGCATCAAAGTAACTGCCGACAAGCCTTTCTATGCCAGTGCACTGCACTACGACATCTCCATGCTCGACGAGGGCGATCAAAAGCACCAGCGCCATCCGTCAGAGTTGAGCAAGTCAGCCTACACCGTCCTCACACTCGACAGTGAGCACTGCGGCGTGGGCGGCATCGACAGTTGGGGCGCCCGCCCACTGGAGCAATACCGACTCCCCGCCATCGACCGCACCTGCTCCTTCACCATCACACCGATTGCAGCCAACTGACGACTGGAACTGTTTTAAAACAACCGAACCATCTGATAAGTCTGAGTTTAATTCTCAGTGCAATCAGATGGTTCAGTTGTTTTCGTATAGGGATGCGGATGCCCTCAGAAAATTCAGAATAATCAGTTGTTGTAATTCAAAGGAGCGCGGATGCTTCTCTAACCTTTCAACTCTAACCTCTAAACTGCGAGCACAGCGAGCATCATCACTCGCTGTAGTTGTGATCGATGACGATTGACACCTTGTCATCGGGGACGAGGGGCTGCAACTCCTTGACTAGTTCCTCGATAAACGCGGCATCGTCGTGGATGGTGATGTCGGGCACCACATCGATGGAAACGCGGTTTTCATCTTCAAAGTAATAGAAGCCATGAACTTGCTCAACATGCTCGTGAGCGGCAGCGGCCTGCATGACGGTGTGCTGCAACTGGGCGCGCTTGTTCTCGCCCGTGGCAACGGCATAAATGCCCACGGTCATGATGATGCCATGACGCTCAAACATCTCCTCGGTGATGCGACGCGTCAGGCCGTGAATCTGGTAGGCATCCATCGTGTCCTTGACATTGATGTGCAGGGAGCCGATCTGCACGTCGGGGCCGTAGTTGTGGACGATGATGTCAAACACGCCGCACACCCCGTCAAAATCGTTGACTTCTTTCTTGATCTGTGACAGCAGCTCGGGCGAAATCTTGGCACCAAGCAACTCGTTGACGGGAGAGGCAAGCATCTCGATACCGGCCTTGATGATGACCAACGAGATAAGAGCGCCCAAGATGCCGTCGAGCGACACATTCCACAGCAGCATCACACCCGCCGAGATGAGCGTCGCCAGCGTGATGATGGCGTCGAACAGTGCATCCGAACCCGAAGCAATGAGCGCGTCACTCTTGAGTTTCTCACCTTGAGACTTTACATACCTGCCGAGCACCAGTTTTACGACGATGGCCACGATGATGACGATGAGCGTCGTGGTCGTGTAAGACGGTTCGGTGGGATTGAATATTTTCTTGACCGACTCGATGAGTGATGTCACGCCAGCTGTGAGCACAATTACGGCGATGATGATGGCACTGAAGTACTCAATGCGACCGAACCCGAAGGGGTGTTTCCTATCGGCGGGCCGTTGCGACAGTTTGGTGCCGATGATGGTGATGACACTCGAGAGCGCGTCGCTCAGGTTGTTCACCGCATCCATCACAATGGCGACAGAACTGGCCAAAACGCCTACTCCTGCCTTAAATGCAGCCAGCAACACATTGGCAATGATGCCAATCCAACTTGTCCTGATAATCTGTGAAGAACGATCCATATCTTAGTTTTTTAGTTTCAAGTCCCTAATTTCTAATTGAGGCATTGCAAAAAATCGCAATAGCTAATTCATTGGTTTGCATCAGGTTGCCACAGGAAAAGGCCTGCAGCAGTTGCAAGCTGTCGGACCAATTCAAGCAAGGCCGGCGACGGGTTGTAGAGAGTAAGATTGGTGTCGCCTCCGCTGGCAGTAATCAGAGCCTCGCCATCGTCAATCAGGACGCACAGGTGACCGTTCTGCAGACTCTCAGTCAGCCACTTGTCCAGCATCCTGGGATCAGGATAGAGCCATTCATCGCCTCCATTGCGGCTCACCAGCAGGTCGTGGTAGCAGTTCAGTTTCAACAACACATCGGCAAACTGGCGACACAAGCGCTCATGCTGCGGCTCATGCAGGTAATACTGCTCCACAGCAAAAAACTGCCCTGCGCTATCCTGCGGCACCTGCATCGGCAGAAAGTCAATCACCCAATAGGGCGCTTCCAGCAGCCGCTCAACAATTGTATCATAGTCCTTTTCCATCTTAATGGCAAAGGTACTATTAATTTTTCAATAACAAGAAAAACTATTGCCCACGCTCGTCAGCCTTCCACATTCCACCATGCCCCTGTCAGTGTATTGCGAGCCTGTGGCTCGCACCCTCCTACCCTATTAAAAAATGCCCACCTCTTCCAAAAAAACAAAGCAAGTTTTGTTTATTCGCTACACTTGCACTAATTTTGCAGGTTGTAACCATTCTAATTAAGAACGACCGTGAGTAATAACAATAGCAATAATAAGGGAGGTTTTGATAGCTTCCGTGACCGCCACCCAATTCTGGTCAACTCAGCATTGATGGCTGTGGCACTTGTAGTTTTGGGCTATATCGCCCTTCTGTTTATCGACGTCTTCACCTCCCATGGCCAGCAGGTGCAGGTGCCCGATGTGCGCAACATGCCATTAGAAAAGGCTATTAACATTCTTGAGGATGCCGGCCTGCGCTGGGAAATCAGCGACTCGACCACATTCTATGAGAACTACAAGCCAGGAACGGTTATTGACCAGGATCCTAAGGCAAAGTCCTATATCAAGAAAATACGTATCATCTATCTGAGTGTGAACGCGATGCATGCGCCCATCATTCAGTTACCAAAATTGGTGGAACTTCCTGGTCGCCAGGGAATGGCTACACTCAAGGCCATGGGATTCAAGCATGTGACAATGGATAGCATCAAGAGCCAATTTGCCGGAATGATCCTCGAAGTCACGGTCGATGGTCACAAAGTGGCTCCCGGCACGCCCGTCAGCGTGAACAGCCAAATTAAAATCACTGTGGGTGACGGTTCCATCGTGGACATCAATCCCGAGGAAATCCTTGATCCCGAACTGCTTGACTCCATTGATGAGGCCAACTATCAGGATGCCCAGAAGAACTATGAGGAGGAACTGAAGGCTGCTCAGGCTCGCGCCGAGCAAGAGCGCAAGGCACAAAGCTCCGAAGAGAAAAAAGACAAGGACAAGGATAAAGACAAGAAGTCTGATAAGGACAAGAAAAAAGACCAGGACAAAAAGTCGGACAAAGACAAGAAGAAGAATTAATCCCTCATGGCAATGGACGACGAGCTGCTCGATGCCGAACTGGAGGCTGAAGGCGGCCACGAGATTCAATACGACTACAGTGAGCCCGACTTCACCGAGGACGGGCGTGACTACTGGGAGCACTACCACTATGTGGTAGAGCCCGGTCAAGTGTTGCTGCGCATCGACAAGTACCTGGTAGAGCGCATCAAGGGCACTAGCCGCAACCGTGTCCAGAACGCTGCCGAGGCACAATGCATCCGCGTGAACGGACGACCCGTCAAGAGCAACTATCGCGTTCATCCCGGCGACGTCATCAGCGTGGTCATGGACCGCCCCCGCTACGAGTGCGAAATCGTCGCCCAAGACATCCCCTTGAATATCGTCTATGAGGACGCCAGCCTGATGGTAGTCAACAAGCCCGCCGGCATGGTGGTGCATCCCGGTCATGGCAATTTCGACGGCACGCTGGTCAATGCCCTTGCCTGGCACTTCAAGGACAACCCCGACTATGACGTGACCGACCCACGCCTGGGTCTCGTCCACCGCATCGATAAGGACACCAGCGGACTGCTCGTCATCGCCAAGACTCCTAACGCCAAAACCTCACTCGGCGCCCAGTTCTTCAAGAAGAGCACCAAGCGGCAGTACATCGCCGTAGTGTGGGGCGAGATGAAACAGGAGGACGGCACGGTCACCGGCAACATCGGGCGCGACCCGCGCGACCGTGTGTTGATGAAGGTATTCCCCGACGGCGACCAGGGCAAGCATGCCGTCACCCACTGGCACACCGTGGAGAATCTTGCCCATGTGGCTGTCGTGCGCTGCCAGTTGGAGACAGGACGCACCCACCAGATACGCGTCCACATGAAGCACATCGGGCACCCCTTGTTCAACGATGCCCGCTATGGCGGCGACCAGATCCTGCGCGGCAACCGCTCGTCAAGCTACGCCCAGTTCATCCATCATTGCTTCGAACTGTGTCCCCGTCAGGCCCTGCACGCCAAGACCCTCGGCTTCGTCCACCCCGAGACTGGCGAGCAGATGGACTTTGATAGCGACCTGCCCGCCGATATGGCTGCCCTCATCACCAAGTGGGAAGACTACGCCCGCAACCTCGCCACCAAATAGCTTCACAAATTCACTTATCACAGTTCTGCAGGTTGCCGCTGGAGTTGTTCACCCACGGCAAGGCGGTGTAATCCTCCGTCCTGCCCCAGAGTTGCGCAGGTGAAGCGTAGGACACTTCTTCCCCGGGTCGTGGCTGGGCCCCGCCGCCGGTAGGCGAATTGTCGGGATAGATGCTGGGCCATTTGCCCAGGTCGAGCTCGTCGATGTAGGTCTGCATAAATTTGGCTGCGCCTTAGCAATGCTCAAGTAAACTTGGCATTGCATTCGGCTTGCACAAATTTTCATCGAAGCGGGGGAAGAAGTTCTGGTAGGATCGTTTCTCGAGGAACTGCACCTTGACGGCCTCGTGGGTGATGCCGGTGATCACGACGGCACCGCGCTTGAAGAAGTTAGTGTCCTGGAGCGCGGCATCAAAGAAGATGTCGCCCGTGTCGACGTCTTTTCGGGTGATCATCCCGAAGATGTCGAGGTTCTGCGGACAGTCCGCGAGGGGCAGTTCTATTTCCATGCTGTAGTCGTCGGCGTCGGTGAATATGCGGTTCTCCGAAAATTTGTGCAAGCCGAATGCAAAGTAAAGCATACTTTAACTTTGCTGAGGCGCCGCCAAATTTATCCAAACATACTCTATCGAAGACCCCTTCTTCAGCGCTGCCTGCTTTCCGTTTATCGTCAGTATCATAAAATAGCGGTTGATTTACTTAATGCAAAGGTAAATCAACCGCGTATGCTGTGAAAAGACGTACCGATAAATTGGAATTTACTTTAGCATATTCTCTATTGTATAGTTATCCGGAAAGTACACCGATCACTACCTCTGAGAATCGTGTTTACAATCTGAACATCAAATTTGCTATTCGGCTCAAGTTGTGACAGTATATATAAAATGCTCTGGCGCGAACACTCGCATTGTTCTGGACAACTTCTCATTCCACATTTAACTTTAGGGCAAGAACATTCCAAATAACTCAGTTCATATACCTTACCTGGGACGATTACTTTACCTGTATAGGATTTGTTATTGTACGCTTCCGCATAGATTCTGTCAAAATCCCCTTTATACTTGTCATATATTTGCTTATGCATCGGGAGAACAGAATATTTAACACATTCTATTGCCTCTTCTCGGAAATTAACCTCTTTCTTCATGTATTTTCTTTCAGTTTAATATAAATTCCGATTTATCTTTCTGTAAACGTAGGCAAAGGTAGCGATTTTATCGCTCTAAACACTATTTTCTTTTAGATTTCGGTGATTTATTATTCATGAGGCGCTGGTACTCGTCCTGCGCCTACTTTATGCCCTTGTCGCCGGTCACGGTGTTGACGGTGACAAAGGGCTCGTCCAATCGCTCGTTGAGACGGGCGATGGTCTCCCGCAAGTCTTTACTCTCCTGCACTATCACCTGCGGCTGGCTCTGTGCCAAAGCCATCGGCGTCGGTGAAGATGCGGTTCTCCGAAAATTTGTGCAAGCCGAATGCAAAGTAAAGCATGCTTTAACTTTGCTGAGGCGCCGCCAAATTTATTCATACATATTCTATCGAAGACCCCTTCTTCAGCGCTGCCTGCTTTCCATTTATCGTCAGTATCATAAAAAATAGCGGTTGATTTGGCGCAAAGGTAAATCAACCGCGTATGCTTTGGAAAAACGCTAAACAGCGTTTGTTAGTTCATTTGTATTCACCAAGTTCTTCAACATCATCATAGAAATCCT
>Ga0310697_10003053_pt1 | contig 17174 bp, 13 predicted proteins | sample 172DNAGHGlowgp2_FD_203883 | JGI IMG/M metagenome (GOLD analysis project Ga0310697, IMG submission 203883) | Sheep rumen microbial communities from Palmerston North, Manawatu-Wanganui, New Zealand - 1728 DNA GHGlow gp2 (v2) (version 2) | ecosystem: Host-associated > Mammals > Digestive system >... | reverse complement strand
GCTCAGAGCGAGCATGACACAGAAGAGGATCAGGGGCATGTAGTTGTACAGGAACACGATCGCGTTGTTGGCAGAGGCGGTCTGCACCTCGGCCAGTCCGTCATAACCCGCAAGCCCCATGACAAGACCCGTGAGACCCGAGGCAATGCCCGCGCCGACCTTGGAGGCAAAGTTTGCGATGGAGGCAACCATCCCCTCCACACGCACGCCGGTCTTCCATTCGCCGTAATCCATGCAGTCAATGAGATAGGTGTTGATCATCAGGGAGATCGGCATGGTGCCAAGGCCGAAGAGGATGCCGCCGATGATGAGCGTGACAAGATTGGTGCCGCCGAGGCTGCGGATGGCGATGCCCGCGATACCGATCCCGCTGCAAACCTGCAGCAGCTTTGTCGTGCCGAACTTCTTGGCGAGCGCCGGGAACACGATCAGGGCGGGAACTACGATCAGCGTCGTGATGGCGACGGTGCCCTGCGTGCTCACGTCACCGTAGACGTACTTGAAGTAATAGGTCGTGGCGCTCTGCATGTTGTTCACAATAAAGGTGATGAGCATCAGGCCGACGATGATAAAGAGATACTTGTTCTTCGCGATGGCGGACAGCGATTCCTTCATGGTGAGGTCGTTGGTAGTGCGCTTGCCGTCCTCGTTTGGTTCGTCCTTCACGATCTCCTTGCAGAAGATAAAGCGCAGGATGCCGAGGACCGCCATCACAACGCCGAGAGAGATGACCATGCTGCTCCAGCCGGCCAGGGTCTTGCCGCCTGCGGCCAGGAAGCCGGGGAACACGATGTTGAACGCGATGGAGCAGATCATGACGATCACGCCGTTAATGGAGATGGCTTTGATCTGATTTTGCTCAGTGGTAAAGGCGCGGGCCAGATACACCGAGTCGATGCCGCCAAGAGCGGTGGCGCAAATCGCGTTGATCATAATGTACATGAAGCCGATCCAGATATACTGAACCGCCTCGCTTGCGTGCTGCGGAGTGTTGAAGAGCAGGATCGTAAAGAGCCACTCTAAGATGATGAAGACCTCGTAGGGGCGCGCTTTGCCCCAGCGAGTGTGAGTCTTATCCAGGATGTAGCCGAAGCCCAAATCCGTGAAGGCGTCGATGATTCGGGACGCAAGCAGGATGCCGCCGATGATGGCGGGATTCAGGCCGAGAAGGTCTGTGCTGTAAAAGGTGACGTAGACGACCAGCACCACGTTGATGGCCGCCGCAATGCCGCGGGTAGACCAGACCGCGCCGTACCAGATCGGCATCCGCTGTCTCGCGCCAAACGGAACGCCCTTTTCATTGAGCCGTTCTTTTTTTGCCATAGTGTTCTTCCTCCCTGTTTCAATCTTTCTTATACCGTTTTTTTGTTTTGCTGATTTTACTATAGCAAAAGAACGAAAAAAGCGTTATAATTAATCTGCCTATTTCATCTTTTATCTGCCCTAAATGATTTTTTCGCTTTAGTACACAAAAAGGTGGCCTCGAAACTATGAATCTTCACCAAAAACTTGCGTTCTTCTATGAGCTGATCGGCTGCGGCCACGCACTATACCACACGGTTTTCGATCCGTCTTTACAGCTTAAGGACACCAACTGCCCATTCTCGCAGCATATCCCGGCATTGCTTAATTTGAATGAGGACGCCCCTTTCTTTTTTTCTTCTTTGGCAGACGAACAGCTCCCCGTGGTAATCACCGGCTGCTCCGACCTTCTGTGGATCCTGGATTTTGAAAAGGAGGAGGGTGAACTCCTCGCATTTCATCTGATTGGTCCGGTTTTCCTCGAAGATATCTCCGAGCCTCGGCTGGAGGCAGCGATCTCCGCGCTTGGGATTTCCGGCGGCGAAAAGCGTGAGCTGGTCGGGCAGCTCTCCGCGCTGCCCATGTTTCCCATCAACCGTTGGATGGACTACGGCCTCATGCTCCACTACAGCCTTTGTGGCCAGCATTTGGACTCCGGCAGCTTCCATTTTGTGGATCGTAAGACCGCCGCTCCCGAAACGCAGGAAAAGCAGCAGCCAATCTCCTCCCATGGCACCTGGGCCATGGAGCAGGAGCTTCTGCGGCTGATTGAAGAGGGTAATCTGGACTATCGCAAGCGCGCCGGGCAGCTTGTCGGACGCGGTCAGATGGTACCGCTCGGCGGCGGAGATACCCTCCGGCACATCAAGAACTCTATCATCATTTTTACATCGCTCTGCGCCCGGGCGGCGATTCGCGGAGGACTCTCGCCGGAGGTCGCCTATACGCTCAGTGACCGCTATATCAACCGAGCGGAAAACACCGGCAGCTTTGAGGAGCTTGCGCGGCTCAACCGCCTGATGCAGGATGATTTTGTGCGCCGTGTCCACGACTGCCGCGCCGGTGGCATCGCCCCCATGATCCAGAAGCTGCAGGAGTATCTCGACACGCACATGGAGAATACGCCGAGCGTGCCGGAGATCGCAGCACAGATGGGCTATTCGTCTTCCCATCTCGCCCGGAGATTCAAGAGCCAGACCGGCCTGACCATTCAGCAGTATCTGCGCGCCCGCCGGATCGAGCTTGCCAAGCTCGCACTGCTCAGCAGCAGCGACTCAATCCAGAGTATCTGCCACAGTCTCGGCTTCAGCTCCCAAAGCTATTTCACGGCTGAATTCCGGAAGGCCGTCGGCATGACTCCCACTGAGTATCGACAGAGAAATGGGATCGACTGATCAGATCACCTGCGCGCTGCGGCTGTCCGCGCCCACATAGACCGAATAGGCATCGTCCAGCACCCAACCGTCAGGCGTCCAGAACTTCAGCTCCTCTTTGGGGATCGTGACGGTGACGGTCTTTTCCTCCCCGGCCTTCAGCTCCACACGCTGGAAGCCTTTCAGGAGCTTCACCGGTCGGTCGTCGCCGTTGGCAGCGCCCTTGCTTCCCACGTATACCTGCAGGACTTCCGCGCCGTCAAAGTCGCCGGTGTTCTTCACCTTCGCCGTGACGGTCAGCGTATCCTCGCCCCATGCGGCAGTCTTGTCAGAGACTTCAAAGCTCGTATAGCTCAGGCCGTAGCCGAAGGGATAGGCGGGCTCGATGCCCTCCTTGTCCATCTTGGTGTAGCCGTGGTAGTAGCTGTAGGTGATCTCGTAGGGCTTCTGGCCGATGCTGAGGAAGGCGGGATAGTCGCGCTCATCCTTCGCCACGGTGAAGGGCAGCTTGCCTGAGAAGTTCTTCTCGCCGCAGAGCAGATTGGCCAGCGCCGTGCCGCCCTCGCAGCCGGAGTAGTAGTTCATCAAAATCGCGTCGGCATACTGCTTCCACTCCTCCACGATGATCGCGCAGCCGGAGTAGAGCGCCACGACGACCTTCTTGCCCTGGGCCTTGAGAGAGCGGATCAGCTCGGCCTCTCCGGCCTCAAGACGCAGGCTGTCCCGGTCGCCGCCGCAGTCTTTGGGCTTTTTCTTCATCTTCTCGCTGGCGCTGGCGAAGAACTCGCCCTCCTTCTTGCGGTTGGAGCCCACGCACACAACGGCCACATCGCCGCCGGTCAGCGAGGCGTTGGGGAACACTTTGGAGATACCCGCGTAAGGTGTTACGATGTTCTTGTCCCAGACGCGGCTGGAGCCCTGGTCGCCCACGTTGGCCTCGTCGGCATAGGGGCCGGTGACCATTACCTTTGTATCTCTGGACAGCGGCAGCACGCCGTTGTTTTCCAGCAGCACCATGCCCTTTTCCGCGATCTCGCGGGCCAGGAGCCGATGCTCCACGGAGCCCACCACGCTCTTGCTGCGGGGTTTGATCTGCGGCACCTGGCGGATCAGCACGCGCAGGATGTTGCGCACGGCGCGGTCAATGTGCTCCTGCTGCAGCTTGCCGGTTTTCAGCAGTTTCTTGATCGCAAAGCCGTTGTAGTGCATGGTAAACATCATTTCCACGTCGAGCCCGGCCTTGAGGCTGCTCTCGGCGTCATGTACGCCGTTGACAAAGTCCGAAATGGCAAAGCCGTCAAAGCCCCACTCGTCCCGGAGAATGTCGGTCAGCAGCTTTTTACTTGCGCAGCAGTAGTCGCCGTCGAACTTGTTGTAGGCGCCCATGATGGACTGGGCCCCGGCGTCGATGCACTTTTTGAAATGGGGGAGATAGACCTCGTGCAGGGTGCGGTCGTCGCACTTGGCGTTGACGAAGAAGCGCAGATCCTCGATGGAGTTGAGGGCAAAGTGCTTGGGGCAGGCGATCATGCCCTCCTCCTGCACGGCCCTGGTCAGCGTGGCGCCATACTCGCCCAGCAGGAAGGGATCCTCGCCGTAGGTCTCCTGGGTGCGGCCCCAGCGGGGGTTGCGCACCAGGTTGATGCACACGCCGGCAAAGTAGTTGGCGTCCTGGGCGATGGCCTCGTCCGCAATGGCCTTGCCGAAGCGGTATTCCAGCTCCGGGTCAAAGCATGATGCCCGCAGCATGGACACCGGGAAGCAGGTGGAGTTGCCCATCACCACGCCGCGGGGCCCGTCGGTAAAAGCCACCGGCGGCACGCCCAGGCGCTTGCAGCCGCCCGCCTTCAGCGAGCGCACGTTGTAGTTGCGCCCGGTTCTGATCATGTCCACCTGGGTCTGGCCGATGGTATGGCCGGAGAGCATGTAGATTTTCTCGTTGAGCGTTATCTCCCCGCAAAGGGCGGAGACCTGCTTTTCCAGTTCTTCCTTGATGGGGTTTGCCTGATACGCTTTGACAGCCTGATCAAAATTCATCGTGTTCCCTCCGTAAGATTTGTACTTGCGTTATTTGACTGATTCCATTATAATGATCATCGCTTGGCGAAATCAATCGAGGATTCGATTGATTTCGCTGCCAAACGACAAGTTTGGCAGCGAATGATTCTTATAATCATTCGCGTGATGCTCATTGCAATGAATATATGGCGCAGCAGCTATGCTGCCGCGCGGAGCCGCCAAGCGGCTCGGCGGAACGCCATAAGGCGTTTCGCCATCATATAATCATTATAATAGACATTGCGTTGATTTACAATAAACAGATTTCAATATCTTTGCCTGTTAATGAACAAATCTCCGCAAAATGTTGATTATCTCGGAGGTCGCTATGAACAATCAGGACGCAAGAGTTCGGGTCACGAAGGAGATGCTGCACCGCGCGCTGCTGCGTATGCTGAAGGATCGGCCCATCGGGAGCATCCCGGTCAAGGATCTGTGCGCGGAGGCCGGGATCAACCGCGGCACCTTTTATCTCCATTACGGCCAGCCCCAGGACGTGCTCAAAGAGATCGAAAATGATTTCATCGCCGAAAACTTGGAGACCTTCGACCGGTTCTGGGACGACGGAAAAGACGTCAGCTATTTGGCCAAGATCTATTCCTGCGTGCTGCAGAACCGGGAACTCTGCCGCGTGCTGATGGGCGACAACGGCGACCCGCAGTTTCTGAACAGCATGCGAAATCTCGTCAGGGACGGGATCGTGGACGAGTGGCAAAAAGAATTTCCGACCTGTGATCGGGAGCGGCTCGACTTTATTTTTGACTATGTCTTTCTCGGCTCCATGCGGCTGATGCTCAACTGGATCGACGACGATCAGGATCTGTCACCCAGCCAGTTTGCCCGCCGCCTGGAGCGCCTCGGGCATTACAGCCTGATCGCCGCCGGAGAGTTTTGATCATAAAACACACAGACGCCGCCCAATCAGCAGCGCCTGTGCGTCCATTTTATAATATTGATAGATCAGGCTGCCATCAGATCGGGACTGCTTAGCATCTTCCCAGAAGCTGCTGCATGGATTCAGACTGACTGTTTCTTCCTGAATTCTCATCTGGGAAAAACAACACCCCACCTGCTGCCGGTATATCATACCGGCCGACAAATGGGGTGCTGCTCTTTGATCTGAAAAAAGTTCAGATTGCGGTTTTTACTTCACAGTGATGGAAGTGATGTGGGGCTGGGGTCCCTCGTACCAGTACAGGAAACCGGTCATGTCCACGGTGTCGCCCACGTTCAGAGCCTTGACAGCCTCGTAGACCTCGGAGCCGGCGGGGCAAAGATCCGTTTCAACGGTGAAGGTATAGGTCTCATCACCCTTGGTAACGTTGAAATACAGGTCACTGCCGTCCTCGCCGGAGCCATCCCAGTTGTACAGGAAAGCGGCGCCGCTGTCGTCGGCAGCAGCAACGGTCAGACCGTTGAAGGAAACCAGCTGGTTCATGTGGTTAACCAGTTCGTCGGTGCCAAGCAGATCGCTCACGTCCACAGCTTCCGCGGTAAAGGTGTCGCCGCCTTCAACCAGCTCGAAAGTGCAGCCCTCGGCAATCTCCACCTCACCGGCCCATTCGGCCTTGTATCCGGTGACACGGATCTTGGCTCCGGGGGTCAGGCTGTCATACTCTTCCTGGGTGCAGGCAAGGCGGTAGGCGTAGTAGGCACCGTCCTGATCGGCAAGATGCACGCTGGTGTTGCTGTAATCGGCGGCATAGGCAAGCTTTGCCTGGACGTACGCTTCGATGACAACGGGGGAGTCAACGTCGGCAGCCATAAACTCGGCGTAGCTCATGACAGCGAGTTCGGGAGCAGCCTCCTCAGCGGGAGCGGGTTCCTCAGCGGGAGCAGCCTCCTCGGCAGGAGCAGCTTCCTCAGCGGGAGCGGCTTCTTCGGCGGGAGCAGCTTCCTGAGCGGGAGCGGCGGACTGGCCGCAGGCGGCCATCGCAAAGACCATGGCCAGCGCCAGAAGAATTGCAAGATACTTTTTCATGTTTGTCCTCCTCGGTAAATAGTATTTTTTGGACAAACCATATTATAAACGAAACGCCCGGAAAATCAAGGCTTTGTGACAGGTCGTTAATATAATGCTTATTTGAAAGATTTCCGGGCGGCCATCAAGAAAAAATGCGGCAGGAGGGGGAAAGAAGTGCAGAAAACTATTTTCAAACAGAAAAAGATGTGATATCATATTTACATAAGAACCGGAAGGCAGTCCGATGCGCAGCGCAGCGAGAACGGCTCGGATCACCGGGCTGGAAAGCCCGGACGAAGAGAAGGACTGTTCCCTGCGGCGCTTATTGGGTTACATAATTCTTTGGACATTTATTGGACAAGCGGTTGTATAGTGAAAAAAGAGAGAATCAATAAAAAACTTTTTTTATTTTTTCTGCAAGCCGCGGCCACACGGGGAAGTCCCTCGTATAAAGAGATGAACAACAAAAAGGCCGGGAAAAAGCGGCGGTTGTTCGATCAAACACGTAAGGAGCGGGGCGGGAAACGCGTTGCCCGTATCAACAACAGGATCTGTTCCGCGCCTTTGTGAAATACATTTATGGAGGATATTTACAATGGCAGATGAAGTGAAAGTCACCCCTATCAGCGACGCTGAGGTTGAGGAAGTTTCCGGCGGCGCCGGCACCTGGAAGGATTACGCTAAGGGAACCTACGTCAGAGCTGGCGATCATATCATTTACACCATCGCTGCTGGCGACGTGCTGTCCGGCATTGCCCCCCGTTTCGGCGTTTCCATCGATGAGATCGTTCGCTGGAACAACATCAAGGATCCGAACTTTATCCGCACCGGTGACAAGCTGGTCATTTACGCTCGCATCCTTCGCTAATTCGTAAGCAACACATGTGCCCCTGCCAGAAATGGCAGGGGCACACCCTATGTCCAAATGTTCTTTTTGGAGGCACCAGTCCATGCTTTCTCTCGAAGCTTTCGGTCAGCGCATCCGCACGCTGCGACTGGAGAGGAATCTCTCCCAGCAGCAGTTGGCCGAGTTGATCTACGTCTCACGCAAAACAGTAGGGAACTGGGAAGCCGGGAACCGTCTCCCGGATATCACAATGGTATCCCGTCTGGCCGATTGCCTGGGCGTCGAGATCTGCGAACTGATCGATAAGCTGAACGAGTCTGAAGCAAGGGCCTGTGTGATCGCCGTCGAGGAGAACGCGCCGGCGCTGCGGGAGGAGCTGTGGCTTCTGCACGAAGTGCTGCCGAACGCGGAGGTATCTGGTTTCCGCAAGGCGGAGGACGCACTGCGTTTTGCGAAGGAAAAGCCGGTTTCGGCCGTGTTCTTAAACGCGGACGCGGAGGGGGCTTTCCGCCTGGGGGAGGAACTTGTGGCCTGTCGGCCGCGAACCAATCTGATTTTCATCTCGACAAATGACGAGCATGCGGCGGAGGCCATGCGGCTCCACGCCTCCGGCTATCTGCGCAGACCTCTTTCCGAAGAGGCGATCCGCAGAGAAGTTCATGAGCTGCGCCGCCCCGTGCGGGGCCTTGTGTAAGCAGCGCAAAACGCCCGAACCATCCAGGCAGATGGCTCGGGCGTTTTGCATTTTTTATACGTTGGCAGCACCGTTTGCGACGATATCTCCGATGGGGACGCCGCTGTATGTGCCGTTGAAGTGCCAGACGGCGCTCATCTGCAGAAATCCGGGCTGATTGGGGATGGAAAAGCTGGCCAGGGGTGTGGAGATCATGCTTCTCCCGTCGTAGCTGATGGCGGCAGAAGTACTGCTGTATGTCACACCGTTTACAGTCAGCGACACACCGTTGTAGATGGAGACGCTGTACAGGCTGTAAGAGTTGCAGTACACGGTCGCATCCAGGGTCCTGTTGCCGAGAGCGTCGCTGCGAACGGCCCAGTTGACCTGAATGTTAAGCTGGGTTCCGCTGTTGGACGCAAAGCTGCCGGTCGCCAGGGTCTGACCGCCCATGTAGCCGCCTGCGGCCGCTTCCAGCGCGTCATCGCTGAGCATTTCCAGTTTCGATTTATCTTGCATGTGATAATCCTCCTGTCTTGAATTGAATGTGCAGCCTGTCTGCAGGCAATGCTACGATCACCATTATGGTAAACCATATTATAGCAGAATTTGTTCGATTCGTATAGTAGATGGGAAACAAATTTCTCTTTTGGTATGCATCCGACCGATGGAATCCTCAGAGAAAAGGCTGGAAGCGGCCGGCATATTATGTTATAATATAAAAAATGTCCCTGTACGGTTCTTTGCAGGAGGGGATTTTCCATGAAAGAAGTGAAGAAAAGCATCATTACGGCGCTGTTTCTGATACTTCCGCTTGTGTTTGGCACGATTGGCCAGATGCAGGCAGGGGAGATGCTGCTTGAGGCGGCATTCAGCACGCTTACCATGTATGCGCTCAACTTCAGCGAACCAGCCAGAAACGGATTGGTGGAGCTGGCCAGGTGGACGGCACCGCTCGCTACGGCAGGCGGCGTTGCGATGCTGTTTGCTCCGGTAGCCCGGGCCGTGCTCGCCAGAGTGAATAAGCTCCTGGGAGATTCTGTGATCGTCTACGGGGATGAGGAAGTATATGACCGCATGAAGGAAGACGGGAGATACCATGTAGCCCGCGGTAAAGGCGATCTCCTGGCAGCCGACCGTTATGTGCTTTTCGGCTCTGAGGAGGAGAATCTCGATTTCTACTTAAAGCACAGGGATGCGCTGGAAAAAAGGGAAGTTTATCTCCGCTGCAAGGCTCTTTCGTCTCAGCTGACCGCGGGAAGCAGGCTGCACCTGTACTGCATGGAAGAAGTCGGCGCGCGTCTCTTCTGGCGGCAGTCGGAGCTGGTCAGGCAGTATGCGGAAAAACTCAGCTCCTCGGGTGACAAAACCATGCATCTTGTCATCGTCGGCTTTGACCGCCTGGGCGAGGAACTGCTGACATGGGGGCTGCAGTGCAACCTGTTTTTGCCCGAACAGGAACTGCACTATACAATTTTCGGTGATGGCGGAACATTCTGCTCTCTGCATCACGAACTTCGCTCGATCAGGAAGGATACGGTTACCTTTATGGATACGCCGTGGAGCGGTTCTCTGGATGTTTTACAGAATGCGGACCGGATCATTGTGGCAGAGCAGTCAAATCAGCTTGCCCTGGTTCAGGAGATCCTCTTTGCGCTCACCGGAAAGACGCTGGATGTCCTCGCGGCAAAACCGGAGGATCTGGCGCTGATCGAGAACCAGGAGAGACTTCGCATCTTCAATTGGAAAGAAGAAGCGCTTCGGCCGGAGAATCTGTTTGACGAAAAAACGCTCGGCAGGGCGAAGGCGATCAATCTGCGCTATGCATATCTTTACAGCAAGGTGGAGGAGACGCCGGAAAATGCGGAACGGGAGTGGCAGAAGCTCAACGCCTTTACCCGCTATTCCAACATCAGCGCAGCAGATTATCATGAGATCCGGCTGCAGCAGCTGGCACTGTGGGGAGAACAGGACGATCCCAAAAGGATTCTCCCGGAGCATCTGGAAATCCTTTCGGAACTGGAACATATGCGCTGGTGCCGCTACCACTATCTGAATAACTGGAAGTACGGAGAACCGGTCAACGGGAAGGCCAAGAACACCGCTGCGCGGACACACAGCGATCTGGTTGACTATTCGACGCTGACTGACGAGGAAAAAGAGAAGGACCGCGAAAATGTGCGCGTGCTGCTTCAAATCGACAAGTCTTGAATGAACTATCGCAAAAAGGAAGGCGCTCCCCTCAGGGGAGCGCCTTCCTTGGTTTGTGGCGGCTTTATTCACAGATCAGGCTGTTCAGCGCAGCCGCGGCGGCAGCCAGATCGTCGCTGCAGAGGCGCGCATCCGCAAAGGCGGAGAGCACCCGCTGCCGCTCTGCCTCCTGCAGCCGGACCGGCACTTCAAAGGGGCTGCGGGCAATCGCCTCATAGCGCTCGCGCAGTATCGCCTCCGAGGGCTCTATGTAAACGCAGACAGCCTCGGGCATGTTTTTCTTGATCTGGGCGGCCCGGTCGACCTCCAGGCTCAGGAGCACATGCTTGCCCTCCTGCAGCTTCTCCTCCACCAGGCGGCGGGAAGTGCCGTAGTCGTTGCCGGCAAACTCGGTCGCTTCCAGCAGATCGCCGGATTCCTTCAAGGCGTTCCAGCCATCCAGGTCATAGAAGTAAAATCCCACGCCGTCCACCTCGCCGGCCTTCATCTTGCGGGCGGTGACGGGAGTCACGGCGGAGACGTCCTCCCGCGCGGCGAAGACGGCGGCCACGATATCGGAGATCCCGGCGCCGGACGGCCCGGAGACGACAAACAGTTTCTTGCTCATATTCAAAACTCCTTTTTCCTTGTTCACTGCCCCTATGATACTAAAAAGCAGCCCTGAATGCAAGAGAAAAACACGCCCTGCCGTTCGGCAGGGCGTGTGTCAATAGGCTTACATAATGGGGATCTTGATCTTCAGATCTGTCAGCGGCCAGGAGGAATTGCGGCCTGCCGCCGCCGGGGGCGGAAACAGGCAGGCCGGAATTACCGCAGCCGCGCCATTGGCGGGCCGGGGCGAAAAGCCCGGCCCGGGAATGGCAGATTTGTGCAAAACAGAATCACATGATGGGGATCTTGATCTTCAGATCTGTCAGCGGCCAGGAGGAGCAGGCGTGGAACCAGCCCATCTCCTTGTCCATGCGCCGTCTGCCGTCGCCGATGGGGGAGACGAAGATCTCACCCTCCAGCAGATGGCTGCGGCAGAAGCCGCACTCGCCGTTGCGGCAGTGGGTGTCGATGGCGATGCCGCTGCGCTCCAGCGCTACGGCCACGGGCTCGGAGGCCTTTGCCTCGATCACGTCCTCATGGATGCCGCGCAGGACGGTGATTTTGAAGGTCTTCGTCTCGGTGCCCTTGGGGTAGCCGGGCAGGGTGGAGACGTCGGCCGGGTTGTTGACCACGTCGTGGCGGAAGCGGCGGCCGGAGACGCCCATCTCGTCCAGGGCCTTCTTGACGAAGCGGAACATCGCAAGCGGGCCGCAGAACATGTAGGTGCAGTCGGGCGTGGAATACTTCTCAATGATCTCGCGGCTGATGAAGCCCTTCTCGCCGGGCCAGTCGGGCTCGTCGGAGAGGACGTGGACGACCTTCACGTCGGGGCAGGCCTTCTCGATCTCATCCAACTCTTTCTTGAGCACAATGTCGTTTGCCTTCACGGAGCCGTAGAGGATCGTAATCTTGCAGCCCTTCATCTTGCCATAGGCGATCTCCTTGGCCATGGAGTGGAAGGGCGTGATTCCGGAACCGCCGGCCAGGGCCACGATCTCCTTCGAGTCGCGCAGGGGCTCCCAGTAGAAGAAGCCGAAGGGCAGCGCGCCTTCCAGCGTGTCGCCGACCTTCACGTTCTCAAACAGATAGTCGGGCACCAGGTAGGGGACGTTGCGGCGCACGGTGATCTCAAAGAAGGGGTGCTCGGTCCGTGCCTCAAAGGGGGCGGAGGAGATGGTGTAGGGGCGGGAAAGGACGCTCTCGCCGATCTTCAGACGGAAGTTCACATACTGGCCGGACTGGAAGGGAGGAATGTGCCCGTCCGCCGACTCAAAGCGGAAGATGCGGGAGGTGGGAGAGGCCTCACGGATGTCCACCACCTTGAAGAGCATATGCTCGGGGTGGAGCTTGTCCGCCAGCTCGCGGATGGGGTCCTTGGGATCGGGGATGGGGGAGCCGTTTGCGAAGTTCTCTTCTCTCAGCTTGGTGACGCGGGAGGCTCCGCCGATGTCCTTCAGAAAACCTTTGACCTTAATGCTCATTTCTCACAGCCTCCCTTTCTTTTCCAGGTCTTCCTTGACAGCCTTGGCTGCCGCACGGCCGTTGGTGATCTGCGGGCCCATGCCGTCGCCGCTCATGCCGTGAGCGCCGGCGAACTCCAGACCCTCGATGAAGTGATCCTTCTCCTTCATCTGCAGACGGGCCACCGCATGGTCCTCCATGGAGTGCAGGTAGCCGTAGATGTTGCCCTTCCAGGCGCCCACATAGTGGGAGACGGTTATGGGCGTGGTGACCTCGATCTCGGTGATGCGCTTGCGGAAGTCCACCTTGGTGATCTTGATGCACTCGTCGATCATCTCGGAAGCCAGGCGGCGCTTGAGGTCGAAGTACTCTTCTTCCTTCACGCTCTCAAAGGGCTTGGAGGGAACCAGCGCCGTGATGGACAGCTGCGTGATGCCCTCGGGCAGGGTGGGATTGGCGTGGTTGAGGCAGATGGTGGTAATATAATTGTAGGGCTCGGTGATGTTGGAGTAGTTTCTCCAGATCTCGTTGGTGTCCATGGTGGTGCCGGAGAAGGTGGAGTAGTCGGTGATGCCGTTTTCCTCCGGCGTGCCCTCGATCAGCAGGATGACGGACACTGGAACCACGGAGAGCTTGCGGTTGTTGATCATCTTGATCGCGCCCACGGGCACTTCGCTCAGCGGCTCGATCATCTGGGAGTAGACCCTGTTGGGGTAGGGGCCGGAGATCACATAGTCGCAGTGGATCTCGTCGCCGCGCGCGGTGCGCACGCCGTATACCTTGCCGTCCTTGACAAGGATCTTCTCCACTTCCTGGTTGAACTCGTACTGGGCGCCGTTTTCCTCACATTTGGCCTGCAGCTTCATGCTCATCTCATGGCTGAAGTTGCGGCAGACGTAGGAGCCGGTGAAGTAGTCGGCCATCAGGAAGGCGTAGATCGTGAAGGGCAGATCGTCCATGCGGTTGCCGACGTAGATCCAGTAGGGGGTCAGCATCTCGACGGCCTTCTTGGGCAGATCGAAGGTGTTGATGACCTCGGTGGCGGTGTAGCCCACGGTCTTGACAAAGTCGGGATGCTTGAGGAGCATCTGGACCTTGCTCATCGGGGTGACGGAGAGGGTGTTCATGCTGTCGTACACGCGGCGGCAGAGCAGCATCAGCTCGTGCACCTTGTCGTAGGTGCCGGGGCAGACCTCATTGATCTCCTTGGCGACGGTGGTATAGCTGTCGTCGTAGTCGGGGTGCAGCACCTTGTCGATGCCGGAGTTGGGCAGGGCCACGCGGTAGCACTCGGGGACAGGCAGCCAGTCGATGTCAACGCCCATGTCGTCAAAGAACTTGCCGACCTTCAGGCGCTTGCCGGGCTGGCCGATGGACATCATCTCATGCAGTGTCGCTTCGATCTCATAGCCGTTGCGCACAAAGTCGGTGGCAAGGCCGCCGGGCATGTTGTGCTTTTCCAGGATCAGAATGTCCTTGACGCCCCAGGCCTGCAGCTGCAGGCAGGCGGACATGCCGGCCAGCGCGCCGCCGATGATGACGACGTCGTAATGGTCTTTGTAGAATTTCATTGTATCGTCCTTTCAAAAAATGGGGCCGGCGGGAAGACCGGCCCCAAATCGGTTCATGCTTAGAAGAAGCGATCCACCAGCTCGCGGGAGTACTCGGCAGTCTCGTCCATGTCGCCGAAGCTCATGACCTCGCCGGCATAGTAGGTGTCGTACTTGCCCTGCATGGCTTCCACCTTGTCGTACCAGCCGGCGGCATAGTCCTCGGTGAAGACATGGGGGAAGTAGTACACGGACCACTCGTTGATGACCTTCTCGGCCGGGTTCTTCATGATCTTGAGGTCGTCCTGCACCATCTGGCGGCACTCCTCGTAGGGGATCTCGCGGGAGTTCTTGTGCTTGCGCAGGGCGTAGGTGGTGATGACCTGGTCGATCTGGTCTCTCCAGCGGCGGTAGTAGACCATCAGGTGGCCCAGCTTCTCCGGCTCCATGTTGTCAAACACGTAGTAGGAGATTTCGGGGTGATTCTCGGGCTTGGTGAGGAAGGCCTGCACGTCGTAGCGCTCGTAGTCGATCTTGGAGAACAGAGCGATTTCGTCCTCGCGGGCGTCGAAGTACTCGACCATGCCCTTCTGGCCGTCGGCGCGCTTGTTGGGGATGTACAGAGGCGCGGTGACGATGATCTTGTCATACTCTTCGACTTCACCGTTGACGGTGACGAAGACCTTGCCGTCCTTGCGCTCGACCTTCTCGATGGTGGAGTTGAGGCGGGCGGGGTGCTTGAGGTGATCGTTCAGCTGCTCCCAGATGTACTGGGTGCCCTCCTTCCAGGTCCAGAGGTTGACCTTGACGAAGTTCATGCAGGTCTGGTAGTCCAGATACTTCAGAACGTAGGCAGCGGGGATCTCGTCAAAGTAGCCGTAGCCGAAAGAGGTGAAGGGTCCGATCCAGATCTTCTGCACCAGGGGAACGCCGTTCATCTCGCAGAACTGCTTGAAGGGCAGCGCCAGGTCCTTCAGGTTGGGGTTCACGCCCTCGACCTTCTCACGGCCGGGGGTAACGGCATAACCGTCGTAACGGCCCTCGGCAACGCCGCGGTGACCGTTCAGGTCATAGCCCTTGTACTTGGTCTCCAGCAGCTCGCCGAACTTCTTGAGCTGGCCCTTCATCTTCAGGAGCCAGGGATTCCGGATGATGTTGCCCAGGGTGCGGGCAAAGGGCTCGATGACGTTGCCGTTGGCGTCCTTGTAGTTGCGGTTGAGCTGGGGGCCGTCGTGGGTGATGCCGCAGAACTCTTCCACGTCGTGAACGGCGTAGTAAGAGGGCACGCCCATGATGGCGCCCATCTCGTAACGTCTGCCATTGTAGTGGGGGGACCAGCACTTGCCGCCCACGCGGTCCTGACGCTCCAGAATGGTGTAGTTGTTATAGCCCTTCTTCTCCAGGTACATGCCAGCGGACAGACCGGCAGGGCCGCCGCCGACGATGCAGATGCGAATGTTTTTGTCCATATTCTTTCCTCCGTTTTTTAGTTTGTGCGGGATGATTATTTTGCTGCGTTAATTATACAACAGGCAGGCTAAAAATGCATTATATATTTTTGCAGCTGTGTCAAAATTTTTGCAAAATCTGCGCCGCGCTCTTTTCAAGTTTTACTCTGTGTGTTATATTTAAATTATCAGTTTGGACCATCGGATCAAGAATACGGAAAAAAGGGGGACCCCTATGCGATTTGAATCTTTTCGCCATATGCTCTCCTGGTGGGCGCAGGAGCGCCCCAATGCCCCGGCGCTGCGCTACGGCAGCGAGACGCGGAGCTTTTCCGCACTCTATGAGGACGTATGCAGACGCGCGGAGGAACTGAAAACCGGCGGCAAAACCTGTATCGGCATCCTGGCCGACGGGAGTCTCAAGTGCGTGGAGGAGATCTTCGCGGCAAACCTCGCCGGGCTGCAGATCGTCTTGCTGGACGCGATGGCGCCCGAGCAGCTTTTGAAAACGTTGATCCGCTACACGGATATCGACCTTCTCTGGGGCGATGAGGAACTCTGTGAGGAGCTGGCACTGGCCCGGATGGGCGGCGTGAGGGACGGCGCGGGGAAGATCCTCTTCTTCACCTCCGGCACCACAGAGCAGTCCAAGGCTGTGGTGCTCACCGATCACTCCCTGTGCCAGAGCGCGTACAACGGCTCCGCCAAGCTGCCGCTGTCTCCGGACGATACGCTTTTATGCATGCTGCCGCTGGGGCACGTGTTCGGCTTCGTGTGCGGTCTTCTGTGGGGTCTGAGCTGCGGGGCCTGCGTGGCACTGGGCCGCGGCGCCCGGCACTATGCGGACGACTGCGCATACTATCAGCCCACGGCGGTGTCCGTTGTGCCGCTGCTGCTGGGCTTCCTGCTGCAGCACAACTGCGTCAATCCCGAGCTCAAGCTCATCCTGGTCGGCGCGGGGGACTGCCCGGCCAAGCTCCTGCAGGCTGCGGGGGCGCGCGGCATCCGCGTGAGCTTCGGCTATGGTCTGACCGAGACCAGTTCCGGCGTTGCCATCAGCGTGGGGGGCGATCCCTACGCCATGGAGGTCTGCCCGGACGATACGATCACGCTGGCTGAGGACGGAGAGATCCTGATCGAAGCCCCCACCTGCATGATGCTGGGCTATTACAAGCGCCCCGACGCGACGCGGGAGGTGCTGAAGGACGGTGTCTTCCACACCGGCGACCTGGGCCGCTTCGACGAAGAGGGAAAGCTCCACATCACCGGCCGGAAGAAGGACATGCTGGTCCTGCCGGACGGGACGAAGATCTTTTTGCCCGAGTATGAGGCGCGGCTCATGTCCGCCCTGGGACATACGGAGCTTGCCGTCACGCTGCGCGATGACCGGCCGATCCTGGTCTTTGTGGGTCAGGCGGAGGAAGCGGCGCTGCGGGAGAAGCTGCGCGGCGTTATGGCGGAGTTGCCCAGAGGGCAGCAGCTCGCGGGAATCCTGATTACAGACGAGGCCCTCCCGCGCACGGCGACGGGCAAAATCAAACGCTGGGAACTCCAGCAGAAAGTGGGTTGAATACCATGACCAGACAGGAAGTTCTTGAAAAAACCAAAAAAGTGATCTCCGACTGCTTCCCCGATATGGATGTGAACGCCCTGACCGAGGACAGCGTCATCAATACCGAGACGGCTATCGACTCCAT
>Ga0310697_10003052_pt1 | contig 17174 bp, 18 predicted proteins | sample 172DNAGHGlowgp2_FD_203883 | JGI IMG/M metagenome (GOLD analysis project Ga0310697, IMG submission 203883) | Sheep rumen microbial communities from Palmerston North, Manawatu-Wanganui, New Zealand - 1728 DNA GHGlow gp2 (v2) (version 2) | ecosystem: Host-associated > Mammals > Digestive system >... | reverse complement strand
ATGGTGATTGTTTTATCCCACACCAGGCAAACATCCTGCCCAATATCATCTGCTGTTCCCAGCTCTTTCATGACGATATCAGGATGAGGATTTATATTTGCAGCATAATCATAACCAATATTTATTGCCTTATAGCGGCTCATCAGTTCATAAATGAGATTTTCGTCTGCCGTTTCCGCTATAATGTCTACATGAAAGCCTTGCAACAGTATGTATTTGTCAATATTATGCCGAAAACAACGATAACCGCGCCCCTTACTGACAATAGTCTGACCATCAAGATCCTCATACCTCAAGCGCTCTGCCGAAGCCAAAGGATGATATTTATGCAACCGGGCACAATATTTTGAAAAAAACAGCTTTGCCCACTGAAACTGAGCGCCATCTATAGGAGCCGTGACAATGGCAAAGTTGCACCTGCCTGTTTGCAGCCCTTCCAAAGCCGCATCATCAGTAGTGTCAACAGTGCTTAGGACGGTGTGGGGATATATTTTGTGAAAATCAGCGAAGAAATTCGCTCCGAGATAGGAAAAAACATGGTCTAAGGCGTAAACAGTGACCACATGTCTCGATTGTGCGGCCAGTGTGTTCATACTCTCGATGGAGCGGTACTCATCCAAAAGCTTTCCTACATGGGGAAGAAGCGCATTTGCGTAGTCAGTAGGTATGAGTCCGTGAGGACTGCGCTCAAACAATAGATGCCCCAGTTCCTCCTCCAAGCCTCTGAGCATCTTGCTTACACCCTGCCGGGAAACATAGAGGTTGTCAGCAGCTCCCTGAATATTGCCAATGCGATAAACTTCCATGAAATATTCCATTTGTTTTTGATTCATGCCCCACCCCTCCAGAATGTTTGCTTGTATTATAACGCCATTGTTCAAATTTTGCCGTAGGCAAAATCCTCCAGCTTGAGGACATCTTTTCCCTCGTTATATAGCAACCATTTAGTTGCGGCAAGTGACCATCTGTTTTCTTGCTGCCATAAGGCAACAAGGTTATACTGGACTCAGAAAAAGATTTGCTCATTATTTACGGAAGGATGATTTATCTATGAAACTCACGCAAATTCGCAATGCCACCAATCGCCTTGAATATGCAGGAAAGGTATTTCTCATTGATCCCTGGCTTGCCCCAAGGCATCAGTTTTCCTTCGTAGACATTCCCGGTATGCCCTACCACGTCCCTGACTCCATGAAGGAACATTTGCCCATGCCCTTCTACAACCTGCCGATGCCTGTAGAAGACATTCTGGCAGGCGTAGATTATTACCTCGTCACCCATATCCATCCGGATCATATTGATATTGCCCCGAACGGTACGATAGGCGCACCCCTGGACAAAAATGTGCCTGTTATTTGTCAGGATGAAAAAGATGCTGCTGTTTTCCGCAAATCAGGCTTTACTGATGTCATCGTCCTGAGCCCACAAGGCATAGAACTGGACAGCCTGAAGATTGCTGCCATGCCTGCGCGTCACGGTACAGTTGCACCCTGCGGAGAGGCCATGGGGGTTATGTTTGAGTCTCCACGGGAAAAGACCTTCTATCTGGCCGGGGATACCGTATGGTATCCTGCTATACAGCAAACGCTGCAAAAATACAATCCAGATATTGTCGCGCTTAACTGCTGTGCAGCAGAAACCACAGAGAACGGCCGCCTTATCATGAATGATGAGGATGTGCATTGCGTTGCTAAGACTCTGCCATCTGCCAGGCTTTATCTGACTCATTTTGACAATGTGGCTCATGCATCCATAACTCGCCACACCATGAAAGGTTATCTGGCAAAGCGCTGCATAGCCAATTACGATATGCCGCTAGACGGAGAATCTGTAACATACTAATTTTCCCCCATCATACATCAAGTCATAACCAATAATATCAAAGCACCTCGAAGCCGCTTCTTTCATAGAGTTTCGAGGTGTTTCGCTCTCCATATGCTTGTATCAATCCGGCTATGATTTTGTCGTATACAACGCCACTATACGGCTCAATCATCCCGGCGATAAGTTTCACGGCACAGGCGGGCGTGTAGAAGTAGTTCGCCGTGGGACGGAGAAATCCTGCCACTGCCATAGGGCCATTCCCCGGCGGAGAAATGGCTACATCGGCTCCTCGTCGACCGCATCTAATAATTCCTCCAGGGTTATCCTCGCCAAATCCTCCCTCATGTGCTGTTTTATCCTTTCCAGCCTCGTTCCCAGCACGCGATGGATGTTCCTGCCTACGGGACAATCAGGATTCGGATTTTCCTGGAAGTGAAATAAATCTTCATCTTCTTCCACGGCCCGAAAGACATCCAGCAAAGTGATGTCCTTCGGGCTTCTTGTCAGCTTCGCTCCCCCTACTCCCGCTGCGACTTCCACTAATCCCGCCGTTCGCAACTGTCCAAGCACTTTTCTTATGATAACCGGATGGACGTTGACGCTACCGGCCAGGAAAGTGGAGGTGGTCTTGTACTCCCCTTGGAACCTCCCAATGCACAACAGGACATGGGTAGCCACGGGAAGCCGAACCGAAAATTGCATGGGTCATCCCTCCTATTTTCGATGTACCTATTGACATTACATCTAGCATGGCATATAATTCGTTGTAATATATATTATTACACCTACGGTATTTTGTCAATGGAGGCTGTTATGAAAGCATCAGAGGAACTTTTGCGGCTAGAGAAAGCCATCGAAAATGCGGATGCCGTCCTGATTGGAGCCGGAGCCGGACTAAGTGCAGCGGCAGGCTATACTTATGCAGGGGAGCGCTTTCAAAAACACTTTGCCGATTTTGAGCGGAAATATCATTTCCACGATATGTATTCAGGTGGTTTCTTCCCCTACCACACCGAGGAGGAAAAGTGGGCCTTCTGGAGCCGCAATATCTATTGCAATCGTTATGACCAGCCGAAAAGCGCGGTACATGAGGACTTGCTTCGCGTCGCCAGGGAAAAGGAACACTTTGTCCTCACCACCAATGTGGATCATCTTTTCCAAAACAACGGTTTTGCCAAGGAACGGCTTTTCTACACCCAGGGCGACTATGGCCTGTGGCAATGCAAGACGCCCTGCCATGGAAAGACATACGACAATGAGGAAGCCGTGCGGCGCATGAGGGCGGCAGAGCGGGATATGCGCATCCCCACGGAACTCGTGCCAAAGTGTCCCGTTTGCGGCGGAGCAATGGAAATGAACCTGCGCTGCGATGATACCTTTGTGGAGGATGAGGGCTGGCGAAAAGCCTCCGAGCGTTACCAGAGGTTCCTGCAGCAGCACAAGGATGACCATATTCTTTATTTGGAGTTAGGCGTGGGAATGAATACCCCAGGCATTATCAAGTTCCCTTTCTGGCGCATGACAGCGGAGAATCCTGCCGCAACCTATGCCGCCATCAATCAGGAGGAAACCACCGTGCCGGAGGAAATCAAGTCACGAAGTATCTGCATCAAGGGAGATATACGTGAAGCGCTTGCCCTTTTGGCAGAGCATAAAAACTGACAGGGAGGGAGCAATATGACACGCCTCAAGCGGCTGCTTTTTCTCAATGAGATTCTGCTAAACGAAATGCCTCATTATCGGGAAGATGCTGCTGGATTCCCGAAAAATGTCAATGGCCAGCGGCGCCTGCTGCGCTCATTGATGAATGTGCGGCCAGCCGGAGAGATTGCGCGGGAATTCCTGCGGGAGCAGGACATTCTGCTGCAAGAGGAAGCGACGGAAAAAGGGATTGTCCGGCTCTCCTCACTCCCCACAGTTGCAGATGTTTCCCAGGGCAATGCCCTGCCCCAGGGGATGCCTGCCAAACGAATGATTCTATGGCAGGGCGACATCACCCGCCTGGCGGCAGACGGCATTGTCAACGCTGCCAACAGTGCGCTCCTGGGCTGTTTCGTGCCCTGCCATGGCTGTATCGACAATGCGATTCATTCGGCGGCGGGAGTGCAGCTTCGGAATGCTTGCGACCGTCTGATGAAGGAGCAAGGACATGCGCAGCCCACCGGCAGAGCCAAAATCACTCCGGCCTTCAACCTCCCCAGCCGTTACGTTCTTCACACCGTAGGCCCTATCATCTCCGCCGGAAGGAATCCCACCGCAAAAGAGGCGGCACTTTTGTCCGATTGTTACCGCTCCTGCCTGGAACTTGCGGCTAAACATCAGCTACAAAGCCTTGCCTTCTGCTGCATCTCCACGGGAGAATTTCACTTTCCCGGAGAGCAGGCAGCCCAGATCGCCGTCCAGACCGTATCGGACTGGCTGACGCAGCACGATTCTGCGCTGACGGTGGTGTTCGACGTGTTCAAGGCTGAGGATGCGGAAGTGTATCGTAAAGTGCTGGGAATAAAATAAATTTAGTTGTACCTATTGACATTACATCACGGCTGTGTTATTCTTTTCATTGTAATCAAGCATGTTACATCTATAATAATTTACTGGAGGGCTAAGGCATGAAAAATTTTGACAAGGTCAGCGTGAGCAACGAGGCAAGGACGGAGCTGCATGACAAGCTGCATCTGACGGGAGCGGAAGTCAGTGTAAATCATCTCCCGGCAGGTGCCAGTGTACCTTTCGTACATTATCACAAGAAAAACGAAGAAATTTACTTCATCACTGCCGGACGCGGCAAAGCCGTAATTGATGGTGAAACAACGGAGCTGGCAGCCGGAGACTGGCTGCGAATCTCCCCTGCGGCACGCCGTCAGTTCTTTGCTGCTGCGGATGAGGGTATCAGCTACGTCTGCATTCAAACCAGGGAAAATTCCTTGGAGGAATACACAGCAGCGGATGCTGTCGTAGAGCAATAAACTGATACCGACAATATCTTGCATTTTCCGAAAAAATATAGCGCCATCCCGATATACTTCATCTGGCGAAAAAAGCAATCGAAATCCCGCTTTAGAGAAATTTCGATTGCTTTTTTAAGTGGTTATCCATGATCTGACTTCAAGCCAGCACCGCACATAGAAATCAATGCTTCTTCCGGCTGGGTATACTGCTCACAGTAATGCTCATAGCCGCCGCTGTTGTGTGTTCGCAGTAAATTCCCTGATGAGCAATTTTTTCTTTGGCAGACAATATCTTATCCTCGGGAATTGTCACGGACTTTACATTGTGTTTGTAGATATAGGATAAGATTTCAGCACTGCGCATAAGCAGGCCAATGGCAATGCCTTCTGCCAATGTCGGCTCTACAGGCTCACAGGCTATATCTGTTTGCATGGTCGCCATAGCCTTCACAAACGGCTGACAGCGTTCGCTTTGCACAACAATTACCTGCGGCATATGGTCGATAACTTCACTCTGCAACAGTTCCTCCAATCCCTTCATAATGCCGATAAACAGTGTTCCATTACCCAAGGGTACAAAAATATGTTCGGGGATTCGTCCCAGTTGCTCAAAAGTTTCATAAATGTACGTCTTTGTACCTTCATAGAAAAAGGGATTATATACATGGGAACAGACTCCAATTATCCTTATCGATAAGTTCCAATGAAAATCTTGGGGGCACATAATCCAATTTCCACAAGCCGACACAATCACACTTCATTTTAGCTACGGAAACATCTTCCTTGTGACCGCATTTTGAACACACAAACTCGTACATAACATCACCACCTCAATAAGCCTGCCAAATTCAATGCAATTTAAGAAATTGCTGCCCCATGCGCTTGCCATAGGTCACAAACAATTCCCTGAAATCTTCGATATTGGGACTCATGCCAACGGGGCCGAGATGAATTACAGGCTTTCCATAAGAGCTGCCACCTGAGTAAACCATCATGCCCATCACCATCATAAAGACCAATAACTCGTTGATGGTATTTTCAGCACCGCCGTGAATATACTGTTCCGTGGCAAAGGCTCCACCTAATTTTCCTGCCAGCTTTAACTTTCCGGCATTCCCTTCGAGCCAATTTTTCATCTTTCCCGTAATGGAAGCCGCATAGGTGGGAGAGCCGAATATCACCATATCCGACTGCTCAACGAAATTAAAATCAACATTATCAATATTGAAGCATTGCACCTCGATCTCACCGGAAGCTTTAATCCCCTCCGACATAAAAGCTGCCGCCTTCTCCGTCGTATGGGTTCTCGAATCATAAATAATTGCCGCTTTCATCTAAACGCGGGCAGGATACCCCCGCCTCTTAGGCGGCGGGAGGAATACCCGCATTCACCTCCCTCTCTACCATCATCGAATTTCTAACGCGAAGCAGATGCAAATCTTTCCATGATGCAGAACGATGGACGATAGCGCCATCCAATCTACGCAAGTCGAAATATCCCGAACTGCGCCTACCAAAGATGAAGCAATCTTTTCCTTTATACCGCACCTTGTCAAATAGACGGAATCCCTTGACCAGATATGCGGACTGGTTAAGCTTGCGTTTGTTTCCCTTGCAAATTTTCTGATTGTGAATCTGGCGGTTGTGTCTCCTTACCTGCTTCTGCAGGAAATAATACGGCAGCCGCTCAGCATCAATGTTCCCTGCGATACAGAATGCATCAGCACAATGCGTCTTGGCGATATTATTGCGGATACGGGTATTCTTCGTCAGATATCCATAGGTCATATGTACATTATCATACAGAGATGTCAATCTATCATAGAAAGCCCATCTCATGATGCCCATGAATGCCGCATCACGGAAGCTCATGCCACGCTTGATTTTTGCAGGAAGACTAATCTTGTCGCTATGGTATCCTGTATGGCAGGTTTTGCAAAGTGTGATAAGATTGTTTGGTGCATCCCCACCAGTCTGCCTGCTCTCGATGTGATGGACATTGAGAATCTTGTCCTTGGATTTGCCATGGCAACACTGGCACTCATGACCATCCCTGAACAGCACGTATTCTCTGGCATTCCAGAAGCCAAGCTGCTCACCCTGCTGGTACTCTTCGCCAGAAATGCTGGGATTCTTGATTTTCTGTATATCGAAACTTGCCGTTTCAACAGTTGTTTTCGTGACAGGCAGAATTTTATGTACATCAGCCACAATCCTAAGATGTGCCGAAATCTTGCTTTCAATTGATGGCGCGAGCCATCCCTTGTGCTTGCGGCCTACTCGGTTCAGAAAACGCGGCTTGCGGTATCTGGTCTTGCGATTCCTGCGAGAACGCCGAAGTGATCTGCGTGACGAGAGAAGCTTGACAATATCGCTGCCGCGAAGCTCCGTCTGACTAGCATAGACTTCTTTTTTCGCAGTCGAGGCTGAAATACCGACATGTTTCGAGCCGGCATCTACGCCAAGAGAAATATCTTGTTTGTAGCCGCTGCTCCCATAAAGAAGCTGTATCGTGAACGGCTCCCGCCTGACAACTCTAGCTTTGCCGTCCCGAAGCAATGTTCTTGCTTTGCGGGGCTGGCAAGGCATCAATGGCTGACCGTTCTTATTGATTACGTAGACGAACAAAGCGCCTACCTCCTTTCCAGGCCGAAGCCCAAATCGAAGTTGTGTACCCTTAGACAATGTTGCCCTTACGGAAAGCCTTGTGGCTTATTTGGCTTGCTCGCAATGGCGAGCCGTCCTGCGGTTGACCGTTCCGAACCCATCAGAAGTATTACAGAGCCGCCTCAGAGCCGCAGGCTAGGATAAACACCCACGGGTGAGATAACCAAAGCAACGTAGGCCCAAAGACCTTAGTCTAGTCAACAAGGCTTGTCTGATTGCTCAGGCAAGCCCCCGCCTCAAAATCCGTTAGGATTTAGGCGGTGGGATTATTGACTTTGATTTATCCTCCTCATCATACATCGTTTATCGCTTGTAGCTCAACTTCCATCAAGTCCGGACAGCAGACCTTCCGCATGGCCGTGATGCGTACCTACTCCCCCCTCGCAAGCACCGCAATGACTGCAGCCATTGCAAATCAGCCGGCTGCCGCACTGGTCACAATTTTCTCCATCATATCGGGGGCGGTAGAGATACTCCGAGGGAATCGGCATCCCCAAGGGAGTGCAGAGACGAAATTCTATGGGCCTGCCCTGGAAGTTCATACCTGACTTATGCGCCATCTCGCTCTGCAACCGCTTATTCTGGAGTTGGTATGTCTTACCATCCTTGATGAACACCGTGCCAGTTTCAATAAAAGCAAATGTTACATTATGGCGCACACATTCTGTCCGTAGGCTCTTTACCCATTCAAAATTCAAGGGACGCGCACCATCGTAGTTCTCGCCGCCGCAGATGACTTGCTCGATTTGACCGCTCGCCAGGTACGGCTCGATACGGACTCCTCCAATAAAAGGAGCACACATGATGCCCTTATGCTTGAAAGGCAAATCCAGCAGGACAGGGATTCGCTCGTCTGCCCGTCGCTGGTTCTCGCAGGTCACGTTGAAGAAGATATTTTCCCACCCTTCCCCAAAATCCGGCGGCAGGGTCTCACGTACCCGTTCCGGACGTTTTGTGAGCAGGAAAAACTTGACATCCGGTCTTTGGTACATAATGTTCCAAGCCTCTCCCCGCCAAGGGTCAGCTTCTTCCAGGAAGAAATCCGAGGTCATGCAGACACGGATAAGCTCTCCGCTCTTGACACGGTATTCTCCGTTACGGAGCCGCTGGAGCGGATAGTTAAAGTTGTTGGTGCGGTAAATGTTTGCCCCGTCTGCCCCGCGCCACCTGTCCAGCGTGTACATATAGCAGTTGGCGCATCCCTCGCTGCATCTGATACAGCCGTGCCAAGGATTCCATATGTCGTGCATCGCTCTATCTCCCGGTAAGAGGCACACGCCTCACTGCAACCTGCTACGAAATTAAATTTGCAGAGAACTGCCGCGAGGTCAGCATTTCTGCAGCCTTCCATCATATACCAGCTTTGTTCGCTCATCGAACAATACCCACAAGATTTCATCAAATGCCTCGGGGTGCTCCTTTACGACTTCCCTGACTGTCTCAACCGCAACCTCCGCCGCCTGCTGCACCGGATAGGAATACACTCCCGTGGAGATAGACGGGAACGCCACACTGCGTATGCCATGTCTCATGGCGAGTTCCAGCGAGTGACGATAGCAGCCAGCCAGCAGTTCCGCTTCATCGTGGCTGCCACCATGCCATATCGGCCCTACCGTGTGGATAACATGGTCGCAAGGCAGCCTGTACGCCTTGGTAATCTTTGCCTGCCCTGTCCTGCAGCCGTTCAGCGTCCGGCACTCTGCCAAAAGCTCTGGGCCGGCAGCTCTGTGTATGGCTCCGTCCACTCCCCCGCCGCCCAGCAGGCTCTCATTGGCTGCGTTGACGATGGCATCGGCATAATGCTTTGCCGTAATATCTCCCAGTTCCGTTCTTATGATGGTCATTTTGGTTTCCTCCTCACTAAAAGCAGCTCACTGCTGCTCGCCACTCCCATCAAGTGAAGATTCCATTTTCTTCAATACCTTTGATTCTCCTAAACAGGCAATCTTATCTTCTCCAAACCTCGCCTTTATTTTGTCAATGGCTGTGTAAAGACGTTTCTTCTTTTTCTGGCCTCGTATGATGCCGTTGACACCACGCCCCTGGAGGATAGCCCGTTTACTGTATAGAGGAAATTGCCCGCCGGTGGAGCTTTTGCAAAACCTCCGTTAATCTCTCCACGTCTTCATCACTGGTTGCCCAACTGGTGGCAAGCCTTACCACCGTACGCCCGGAATCTAACTTCTCCCAAAAGCTGAATTCCACACATTCAGCGAGCAACTTCACTTCAGAATCATTTAAACTCACAAATATCTGATTGGTGGGTGAATCAAAATCGAGCATATAATCACTGGCTGCAAGACATGCTCTTATCTTATCTGCAGCCGCCAATGCTCCCTGCCCAATAGTCTCATACAGCTTATTTTCAAAAAGCACATCAAACTGTATGCCAAGGATTCTTCCTTTGGCCATCAATCCACCATGCTGCTTTATGATAGTGAAAAAATGCGGTATCCTCCCTGGTTTAGGTATAACCACAGCCTCTCCCAGCATAGCACCGCATTTTGTGCCGCCAATGTAGAAAACATCGCATAAACGTGCCAGATCCTTTAGCGATACATCATTTTGTTTGCAGGCCAGGGCATAAGCCAATCTCGCGCCGTCCACATACAGAGGCAGATTGTTTTCTCTGCACACCCGGCTAAGAGCTTCAAGTTCCTTCAGGGAATAAATCGTACCATATTCAGTGGGCTGGGAAATGTAGACCATACCGGGCTTTACCATATGTTCATGATTCAGGTCTTGCTCATATTCTTTGCAATATTCCTCCACCGCCTTGGCACCTATCTTGCCAAATTCATGGGGTATGGTCAAGACTTTATGTCCACCTGCCTCGATGGCACCTGCCTCATGGAGGCTGACATGGCCGCTGTCCGGGGCTATAACCCCCTCATAAGACTGAAGCAAAGCATCTATCACCGTGGCATTGGTCTGAGTACCTCCTACCAGAAAATGCACCTCAGCCTCCCTGCAGCCACAAGCCGCTCGTATACGCTCCCTGGCTGACTCACAAATCTCGTCCATACCATAGCCAAAGCTCTGCATGAGATTAGTCTCAGCCAGTCTCTGTATAATCTTTGGATGTGCCCCCTCCTGATAATCCGAGGCAAAAAGCAACTTCTTCAAGCTCATACTCCCTTTACATATCTCTCTGCTCTTGCCCCACAGACTCAAATCAGCTATGCTATATGCAGAACAATTTTATCTGAGAGGAGGAGCGTCTATGACAAATATCCACACTCCCACATACACTGCACTTGATACAGACAACGGACAAGCATACGACACCCACCTTCAGAGACTGGCAGAAGCCGCCAACATTCTCACCAGTTTCCTGGGCCTTCGTGACCTGCCCAAGCTGAGGCGAAGCATTTTGCAAGCCAAGTATGGCATTGACCGGGTCGATGTCATGATTCTCTTCGGCGGCACCATTCCCTTTGGCTGCGAAGTTGCTGCCGCTGCCTGGAAGCGGGGCCTTGCCAAACATTTAATGGTTGTCGGCGGCATAGGCCACACCACCCAATCCCTGCGGGATAAATTCAAGGCAAGATACCCCCAAATGGAAACCTGGGGCAAGACAGAAGCTGAAATGATAGCTGATTATCTTTCCTTCCAGCACGGCATCTGCGACCTGCTGCTGGAAACGAAATCCACCAACTGCGGCAACAACGTCACCTATGCCCTGGCCATGCTCCGGGATTATGGCATAGATGCCAGGGCCATCCTCATCATGCAAGATCCCTCCATGCAACGCCGCATGGCTGCCGGCTTCCGCAAGGAATTGGGGGATGATTCAGGCACCCTCATCATAAATTATGCCCCCTACCTGCCTCACCTTATAGCAGCGAATGGCCGTCTTTCCTTCCTGCACAAGTATTGGGGACTTTGGGACGTAGAGCACTACATCACCCTGCTGCTCGGCGATGTCTCCCGCCTCAGGGATGACGAAAAGGGCTACGGCCCCAAAGGCAAGGGATTTATCCCCCATGTAGATATCCCCCTGGAGATTGAAAAAGCCTTTGACCTCCTAACCTCCAGCCATATCGGCACCATCCGTACAGCCAACCCTGCTTTCAGCAGTTAAAATTTTGCCACTATCTCAGAAATTGCTATCAGCACTGCCTCTCCGCTTATTGCTATCCTGTCAGGCGACCTGACCTCACAGCGCAGAAATCCGCCACGTTTTGAGGCTTGGTAAGCTTCTATCTTTTCCTTGCTAAGTATTTTGGCCCAGTAATCTGCAATCTGGCAATGGGCTGACCCACAGACAGGATCTTCGGCCACCGCCAGCTTGGGGGCAAAGCTCCTCGATACGCAATCATATTTTTCTCCCCTTGCAGTGGCGTTCTGTACGCGCCCAGGTATCTTACTAAGAAGTAACTGGTCAGGCTTCATTGAATATACCTGCTCTTCCGAGTCAAAAACACAAATCAGATCCAAACCAAGGATAGCCTTCCTGGGCCGGATGCCAAATGCTCTTCCCATTTCCTCAGTAACTGGTATTTCCCTCAACTCGTACCTGGGAAAATCCATCTCATACATATCGCCTTTACGGACAACCATCAAAATTCCACTGAGCGTATTGAACCTAACAGCAGCGCTTGCAGTGTCAAAATAGTTCAATATGACAAATGCAGAAGCAAGAGTTGCATGACCGCAAAGCTTAACTTCTGTCCCTGGGGTAAACCAGCGGAGCCTGAACCCTTCCTCCTCCTTGACTATGAAAGCCGTTTCAGAAAGATTATTCTCCATTGCCAGTTTCATCATTGCCTCATCTGCAGGCCATTCCTCCATAACACACACCGCCGCCGGATTTCCTGCAAAAGGAGTATCTGTGAACGCATCAACAATATACTGCTTCATCTTCCTCACCACACATAATACTGTCAATAAACCTGCTCTATACTAATATTCACCCTTTCCAGCTCATAATCCTGCCCAGGACATATTGTAAACTGCCCTGGCACGCCTCCCTCACCTTAATAAATATCACCTCGTGGCAGTCCCCTGCTTTCTGCTCCTTGCCAGCTTCTCCTCTGCTGTCGTATTTCCCCCTCGCATGGCCAGCACCACACCGACAGCAATGAGGGCAAAGCCAGGCATGAAATAGCTGGTAAGCTCCTCACCCAGAAGCAGATAGCCAAGGATAGTTCCTACCACCGGCTGGAAGAACATGAAAAGACCACCTATGGAAGCATCCATATACTGAAGCCCCTTGCTCCAAAGAACGAATCCAGCCGTTGTAGACACCATTCCTACATACAGCACTGAGCCCCATATCTGAGGCACAGCCATAGCCGAAAGATCTGCCTCACAAAAAAGCCACCAAAGCCCATACGGGCTCAAAACGGCAAAGGATATAAGCACACCATAAAAAGTCAAAGTAAACACCGAATAACGGCTGAGCAGCTTCAGCATCACAGACATCAGGGCCCAGGTGACAGCAGCTACGAAGAGATATGCGCCCCCAAGTATACTGCCGGTCTGCAGGTTTTCCGGATCTGCCACAATAAGCAGTACCCCTGCCGTGGCCATCACAACAGACACCAATCGGCTGATATTGAACCGCTCATGCAGCATCAGACAGCCAAAGACCACCATGAAAGCCGGTGTCGCTGCCGTTATCACAGACCCCATCTGAGCTGAGGTCAGCATTGTTCCCGATTCCTGGGTGACGATAGAGAGCGTCTGACCTGTAAGTGCTGTTACAAGCATCAGCGGGGTGTCCTTGCGCTCTATTTTCCACGAAGTTTTCTCATACAGCATAATGAGCACTATGGGAATCAGGGCCACACCGTACCGCATCCAAACCAGGGCAATGGGCGTAACCACCCCCACAGTGAGGCGCACAGCAATGAACATGGCCCCCCAGATGCTTCCCGCCAGGGACAACAGGATTGATCCAATAAGCAAATTTCGCAATTATAGCTCCTCAATACAAAGCCGTGACCCCGGCAATAGCCAGGGTACCGAAAATCTCCCCTGTGGGCTTTCACCCGCCAGGGCGCGACAGACTTCTGCCAAAAATACATTGGCGGGAATTCCATCATACACCATATGATGAATATCCGCAAACAGCCAGAAACGGTAGCCGAAGGTGTATACCTCCAGTCAGTACAGGCGCTCCCCAAGGAGGTCAAGGAGGCAGGAATAATCATATGCGTAGCTTCTGTGAAAGCCCTCAGGCGAGCGGCTGTGAGGTTATTTTTACAGGCAGGCACATTTTCGGCTCGTAGAAAGATACACTAATAGCATTATTTGAAATGATAGCCATTCCCATTTTTCTTGGTAATTTTTCGTTGTAACTAGATGATGATATCAACTGTTTTATGCAGATAGTTGCCATGAGTACCTAATAGGAGTATCCATTATAATCGTCAATACATAGTTAATAAATTATTGCTAGAGTACCATTATAGGTGAGTGTGTCACAACGAAAAACTGCGCTCCCCTTTTAGCGCAAAGTCAAATGATTCGTAGTCCTTGCTCTGGATATATACAGAGGCATCTCCATTTATTCCTCATCCCCGCGCCGCTCCGTGCAAATATCATCCAGCCAGCCCTCATCATAGGAGGGCTGGTCTCCCTTATACGGCACAGCCCGGGGCTTTCCCATCTTATACAGTTTGCAGTTCTTAGGCCCATAGCAAAAACTCTCGAACCTGAGTACCCGGTCGTGCTATGGTTTCGGTTATCCAGACGGTATCGCCATACATTAGAGCGAGGCTGCACAGAGCGTACTTTCCCCTCAAACTTGATTTTTTTCTGATCTGCCATATAATTATCTCCTATATCTAAACGAGGTCTTGCACTAGCACGACATAATTTCATATCTTGCAAAATAATCTCTTTCCGACAGGGGCAGACGTACTTCCACCTTCGTACCCTTCTCTTCGTAAAGGGTCGCCAGCACAGCATTCAGCTTGTGGAGCCTTGTTATTGCCGCTCCCTCAGCATAGGGAATCAGGAGGGTCATGCGCACCTGCCTTTCCCTGAAAAAACCTTCCACATGTCGCTGCAGGGCCTCCAGATTCTCCCCGGTACTAGCGGAAACGAAGACACCGCCCCACTCCCGGAGCAGCCGCTCCCTCACATGGGAATTATCCAGCATGTCGGCCTTGTTGAAGACATAAAGCACAGGCTTGTCTGCTGCCTCCAGCTCTTTCAGCACCGATACCACTGCTTCGATTTGGGCTTCCAGATTCTCGTTGCTGCAATCCACCACATGGAGCAGCAAGTCCGCTTCCTGCACCTCTTCCAAAGTTGCTCGAAAGGCCTTGACCAGGGTATGGGGCAATTTCTGAATGAAGCCTACCGTGTCCGTCAAGAGGATTTCCTGCTTTTCAGGTAGCTGTAAATAGCGGGTGGTGGTATCCAAGGTAGCAAAGAGCCTGTCTTCAGCAAAAACCTCCGCCCCTGTAAGCTTATTAAGCAGAGTGGATTTGCCTGCGTTGGTATACCCGACCAGAGCCACCAGAGGAAGCTGTGACTCCTTGCGTTTCTTGCGATGCAGGGCACGGCTTTTCTTCATGCTGTCAATCTGCCCTTCGATATCGTGGATTTTACTGTAAATCCGACGCCTGTCCACTTCCAGCTTAGTTTCGCCGGGGCCCCTGGTGCCGATGCCACCCCCCAGGCGGGAGAGGGCTGTCCCCTTGCCGCTGAGCCTGGGCAGATTATAGCGAAGTTGAGCCAGTTCCACCTGCAGCTTTCCCTCCCTGGACCTGGCCCGCTGGGCAAAGATATCCAGAATCAAGGCCGTGCGGTCAATGACCTTCACTCCCAGCACCCGCTCCAGATTGTTCTGCTGGGATGGTGTCAGTTCATCATCAAGAATCAGAAGATCCGCTTCCAGATTCTGGATTTCCATGGACAGCTCATTGACTTTTCCCCTGCCCAGGAAAAAGGCCGCATCCGGCTTTTCCTTGCGTTGGGTGAAGGTTCCTACCACCTTGGCACCAGCCGTATCTGCCAGCCTTTTCAGCTCTGCCATGGACTCTTCAATGGGCCAGTTGCTGCCAGGCCGCTCCACTCCGGCAAGAATAGCTCGCTCCACCTGCTCTTCGGTGGATTTCCCGCTCTGGGCCGCCAGTTTCTTGTTGACCACCGTCACCAGGAAATTCAGATTTATCTGAGTCAATTCTTTTGCTTCCACCGGGCCGTACCGGGTCAGCATCTGACTGCCGTCCTGACTGACTTCCCCGGCCAGGAAAGCTATGCAGCCCATAATTCTGCCCTCCCTGCGGCCAATGGCTGCCATACAGTCAAAGCGCAGACGGCGCAGAGAGGATAGGTCAGGCGGACTTAAACGCGCATCCCCTTCGGGGTGAGTATGAAGGCAGCGAATCCCAGACAGGCGCAGCTCCGAGCGGGTCTTCTGCTTGAACTCCGGCAAATCCACCGTGGCCGTATCCCCTAAAGATACTTGCACCACCTTGCCCTGCCGATTCAGATAAACCGCCACTTCCCTGCCAGTATCTTCAGTGATGGCCAGCATCTCCTCATTTAGTTCACTGGTGGAAATCTGCCCAATAGGCACCTTCAGCTCATAAAGAGCCGTCAGCTTTTCCAGCACATATGTCTTGATATTGGCCAGATCACCATTGACCTTCATGCCCTCACTCCTCGTAACGTTAGCTGCCGACCCTATCCAGGTCAACACGCCCTGTTCCATCTAACTTTATTTTATGCCAAAACCATGGCCGTTTGGGGCTGTGTATTGAACAAACGTGCCTTATGGATGGGCGCTGAGCCGATAGTTCTTGAGCATCAATGTATCGTCAGCCGAGTACTGATAGCGGTTGATCACCGTAATCGTCTCGGGCACGGTTCCATCCTGCCGATATTCCTCCCTGATCAGCACATTCTCGGTATAGAGAAGATCCGGCTCCATTGTTTCCTCTTCCCTTGCCGTCAAAACCAGTTCAATACGGTCCCTCCGCGCCTGACGCGCGACCATCCTGTACTCCGTGTCTGCATCGAAAAGATGGCACTCTTGCGGCATCTTTTCCCGGAAAGCCTCCCATCCTTCAAAAATAATCTCGCCGCTCTTTCTCTCGTAGCGGCCAAAGACCGGCCGCTCCCGAAAGCAAGCGAGGATGAAGCCCTTTTCCGGCGCCTTCTCAATCGAAATCCCAAGCATCCCTTTCCTCCTCCAATCCGGCCACGTACCATTCAACCAAGGTTTCGTCCGGCAGCTCCGGGTCATAGAAATTCTTCAGCATATCCAGGAGCTCCGTCGATATCAGCTCGCTGACGGAAATGCCGTTCTTGTAATCCTCCCGGTCGAGCATGGCGAGGAACTCCACCCGCTGCCGCAGAACAGAGTCCAGCACCGCATGGGTCATACGGGCGCCCAAGTGCCCCGCACGTATGGATACCGGCATTTTCATAAGCTCCAGCCGGAACATCTTGTTGCTTATCCCCAGCGGCACAGGAGCCGCCAGGAACTCCATGCACTCGGCTACGCGATAATACTGGTCTCGCGCCGGATAGGCCATGATTTCCCCGTAACCGTCCGGGTTTCGCTCCCCAAGGAAACCATGAAGGATTGGGGCAATGTCCACCGGCGCGCCGTCCCTTGTCCGAAGGCGGAGCACCGATCCCGCCTTCAAGCACCGGGCAATCACCCCATCACCTCCCCAGTCCAGGTTGGCACTGAAATCTTTCTGCACCTCCGTGTATTTCCCCTCAATGCAGAGCCGGCCCGAAAGGCCCAGCAGCCGCTCCACCTCT
>Ga0310697_10003051_pt1 | contig 17178 bp, 11 predicted proteins | sample 172DNAGHGlowgp2_FD_203883 | JGI IMG/M metagenome (GOLD analysis project Ga0310697, IMG submission 203883) | Sheep rumen microbial communities from Palmerston North, Manawatu-Wanganui, New Zealand - 1728 DNA GHGlow gp2 (v2) (version 2) | ecosystem: Host-associated > Mammals > Digestive system >... | reverse complement strand
GCCAGCCTGATGCCAGAAGGGTAGGGTTGAGCCGAAGCGACATCGGACTCTCTATGCTATCCTATACGGGTGGTGTGCCTATAGGTACTTTCTATGACGGTATTCATCCTGAGAATATCTATGTCAATTGCACTGACAACCAAGGAAACCGACTCGAGGACCTCAATAATGCCTCTGTGTTTGGACTCATGCCTAATGTTAATGGATTGCTCAACAACTTGAGCCTCGGTAAACTCATGTCGGGACAAATCACCAAGCAATCCATCTTGGAACAGCTGACCAGCACAGTGCCTCTCTCCCAAGTGGCAAAGACGGTCGATATCCATTGGGAAGACCCTGTGGTGGTTCGATACAACGGACAACGCTCTCAGCGTGTGCAATGCAGCCCCGCGCCAGGAGAAGGAACAGAGGTGGCACGGCAGAGTCTTGAGGCGCAGCTTCAGCAATTGCATCTGCCTGAAGGATATTCCATGACTTGGGAAGGCGAGAAGAAAGCTAGCGACCAGTCGATGCGTTACCTCTTCAACAACTTCCCACTGGCTATTCTCATCATGATAGGCATTCTCATCCTTCTTTTCAAGGACTATAAGAAACCCGTCATCATTTTCTGTTGCATTCCTGTCGTGCTGATAGGTGTGATACCGGCAGTGCTCATTTCGGGCAAGTCCTTCGGTTTCGTGGCGATAGTCGGTGTGCTCGGACTCATTGGCATGATTATCAAGAACGGTATTGTGCTGATGGACGAGATAGATGCGGAGATTCAATCGGGAATTGAACCAAAGAAAGCGTTGATACAAAGTAGTAAGAGCAGACTAAGGGCTGTGGCCATGGCTGCTGCTACCACAGTGCTGGGTATGATACCGCTCATCACCGACGCGCTTTTCGGGTCGCTCGCTGTGACCATCATGGGCGGCCTCATGGTGGGAACACTCGTCACACTGATTTTCCTTCCAGTCCTCTATTCTTTGTTCTTCAAGATAAAATAACAATGATGAATATGAAACGTTTGCTTTTCATGATATCGGCCGTGGCATACACTGCCTTTGGCTCTGCACAGACCATGACCCTCGAACAATGCCGTCAGGCGGCTGTGGAGAACAACAAACAGGTGGAGCAGTCGAGAGTGGAGCAGGAAAAGTCTTCACATACTGTCCGCCTTTACAAAACCAATTTCTTACCCAAATTTGACATTGTGGCTGCCGACCTTTATAGTTTTGGCAAAAGCGATGTGAAGATTCCGGGAGGACATCTGCCTATCTACACCTACAACGATGCCGCTGGGCAGTTCGTTCCCAATGTGACAATGAACGCCGACGGCACATATACACTCAACCAGTATGCCGATTTCCCTGCACAGAAGATGAAATTCAAGATGGACAATGTGTTTCTCGGAGGCGTGATGTTTGAACAGCCCCTTTATATGGGAGGAAAGGTCTCCGCTGCCTACAACATGTCGAAAATAGGGGAAAAGATTGCCGGACTCAATATCAAAAAGACTGAGTCGGAGGTGATTGTTGCCACCGACGAGGCTTACACCATGGTGGTTAGGGCCAAGGAGATGGTGAAGGTGGCTGAAGCCTACAAGACCATGCTGGACGAACTCTATAAGAATGTGGAGAGTGCATTCCGGCATGGGATGCGCACCCGCAATGATGTGTTGAAAGTGCAGGTGAAGCAGAACGAAGTGGAATTGTCGATTCAGAAAGCCAACAATGCTGTGCGGTTGGCCAAGATGAACCTGTGTTATTATATAGGAAAACCGCTTGATGCAGACATCGATGTGGATGCGACAGAACTGAAGGAAGCGGATAATCAGGGTGTTGTCGTCGACCCTTTACTGATTATCAATCGTCCAGAGTATGAGATGCTCAATCAGAAAATGGAGTTGGCACACGAACAAGTGAAGCTGACGAAGAGCGACTATCTGCCCAATGTGGCGTTGACTGGTGGTTACACCTACATCAACGGCATGAAACTCGATGGAAAAAGACTGATAGACAATGGTGCAGCTTCAGCGATGGTCACCTTAAAGTTTCCCGTCTTTCATTTTGGCGAGGGAAGCCATAAGGTAAGGATTGCCAAGGCTGAGGAACGGTTGGCTAGTCTCGAACGCGAAGACCTCAACAACAAGATGACGCTTGAACTCACACAAGCCGCCAACAACCTCAATGAGGCGATAGCGGAAGTGAAGATGACGGCTAAGTCTTTGGAACAAGCTGAGGAGAATGTGCGAATGTCCAGAAAGCAGTTTGATGTGGGCTACGAAACCCTCACTGAGCATCTTGAAGCCCAGTCTCTCTGGCAAAAGGCTTATGCCGACGATGTCGAGGCACGTTGCAACCTCTTCCTTATGAAATCCCGTTACTTGAAAGCTGCTGGATTGTTGCAATAGGGAACAATCTGACCGAAAGAATCAGAGCAAAAACGAAGTCCTTCCCACTTGTAAATTTAATCAGGATATTGCATGGTGGAGCAATGGAGGGAACCATGCTGGTGGACGAGGACAGTGCAATCCACCCCAACCACCTCACGGTCGGTAAACACCTCAGAGAGCGCCTTAATGGCAAGAGCGTCGTTTTCTGGCTGATTGTAGGTCGGGCAAAGCACAGCATCGTTCATGATGAGGAAGTTGGCGTATGTGGCAGGCAATCGGTTGCCATCATCATCGTAGATTGCAGTAGGCAAGGGCAGAGCTACAAGATGGTAGGGTTTGCCGTCGAAGGTACAGAATGACTCCAATTCCTTTTTCATCAAGTTTAATTCCTCGTAATGCTCGTCATCAGGGTCGTTACATTCCACATATGCAATGGTATGGGCGTTGCAGAAACGTGCGAGGGTATCGATGTGTCCATCGGTGTCGTCACCAGCCAGAAATCCATGTTCAAGCCATAGGATGCGCTTGGCATTGAGCATGTTGTGCAAAGACTGCTCGATGCCTTTTTTATCAAGGGGTTCGTTGCGGTTGGGAGCCAACAGGCATGAACTGGTAGTGAGGATAGTACCTTTACCATCACTTTCTATCGACCCTCCTTCTAGCACGAAGTCACGGCAGTCGAGATAGACACCGTCCAACAGACCAGACTGAGAGAGATGGCTGTTGATCTGGTTGTCGAAATTGGCGGCGAACTTCATGCCCCATCCGTTGAAACGGAAGTCCATCAGAATCCTACGTGAAGGGTCTGCGTCGTCCAGACAGGTCAGGAAGGCATGGTCGCGCGCCCAGGTGTCGTTGGTGTCACAACTGAAGTAACATATACGATGCAACAACGAGTCAGGACTGATGCGCTCATCTTCAGGTATGCGTCCATACAGACCGCTTTCCAGACAGTTTTGCACCTCGGTGACATTAGGAGCCACTATGAGCAACAGCTCTCGAAGACTGATTTCTCGGGCAAGACGGTAATAGCATTCTTCTACCTTGTCAAGCAGTTCGTCCCAATCGGTGCCACTATGTGGCCAAGTGAGTTGAACAGCCGATTGATGATGCCATTCTGCGGGTAAATATATCATGATGTCGGTTGAGTCCTTGTCTACGGTTTAGTCTTGACGTCTGACTGCTATTGCTTCAATTTCGATGTCTGCACCTTTCGGTAGAGCGGCTACTGCGAAGGCGCTTCGTGCAGGGTAGGGAGCACTGAAGAACTGTGCATAGACCTCGTTCACTGCTGCGAAGTCTTTGATGTCGCGTAGCAACACTGTCACTTTTACCACTTCGCTCATCTCCATACCTTCAGCGGCGAGGATGTTCTTGATGTTGGTCAGCGATTGAGCGGCCAATGCCTTGATGCCTCCTTCGGCGAATTCACCTGTTGCTGGGTCAATAGGCAGTTGTCCTGATACATATACCGTGTTGCCTGCTACAATAGCCTGACTGTAGGGTCCAATAGCTGCGGGAGCATTTGTTGTGGATATTGCTTTCATTTGTTATTATTCATTGGTTTGACTTTACAAAAATACCAACTATTTCTGACATCCACAAGAAAATCAGATATTTCTTTTGTGTCTCAGCTGATGTTGAAGAAATAGGGACGCGAAACATCGCGCCCCTACATGTAAACTGTCATTTTATCAAGTCATCAAACCACGACCTCACTGAATCGGTGGGTGGGATTCGGACGGCCGGGCTGAAGGTAGCGCCAGGCCAGAACTTCCTCGGTATATCGTCCGTTGATAGATTGAACAAGTGCGTTGCGTACCAATTGGTCCAGATACTCGGGCGGGCACTCCACTCGGGCGTTGATAATCAATCGCACATCTGTACTGCTTCCCACTCCGGGGCGCAAGGTTAGCGTACAATCTGCCCCAGTGATGTTGGCCACAGCATAATCCTTGCCACTCTCAGCGATGATTTTAACATGACCTACAGCCAACGTCTCTTGCTCAAAATCACTTTGCAATTCTTTGATGAGGTTCTTGAGGAATTCATCCCAGTCCGTTGGTTTGGGAGCGTGGAGCATGACGGTTCCATTCAGCCAGCCAAGAACTGCTTCGCCGTGGGCGTAACGGTCGTAGTCGATGTCAAGCAAACGCTTTCCTGCATCAGTACGGGTGGTGACATCAGCCAGCCACTCGTCCAGACCCTCGCCTGTCACTGCACTGACGCTCATCACGCGGCTCTTGGGGAAGGCTTCTGCTGTCTTTGCTTTTAGCTGCGTCATCTCCTCAACCGACAAGGTGTCGGACTTGGTGATGACAATGATGTCGGCTTCCTCCAACTGTTTGCGATAGATATAAGCCGCATCCTCATGCAGTCCTGCCTGTTCTCCTTGGAGTATGGAAGCCAGTCGGCCAGGGTCTGCCAGTACTGTCAATGGAGCAATGAGCAAAGTCGTGTTCCAATATTTCTTTAGCGGTTGGAGAATGGTTGCAGAGAGGTCGGCGCAACTGCCTACAGGCTCGCTCAAGACGTAGTCTGCACCTTCCGATACCTGTTTCACCGCGTCCGTGAAGCCATTGAAGTTACAGCAGAAACAACTGCCTGCCACTTCGCTGACGGCAAGATTCTGGCGGCGAAGCAATTCGCTGTCCACCAGTTCTGGGGCTTGGTCGTTGGTGATGAGGCCTACACCTTTGCCAGCTGACATCAGACGTTCGGCAACCCGCCAGATAAGGGTAGTTTTCCCAGCTCCGAGAAAACCACCTACAAGAATAATTCTACACTGTTTCATCATCTCATTTTTTATTTTTTACAACAACATTGTTTGTCTTCTTTGTTCTTGGAAACCAGTAATGGCTCAAGGAAAAAACGGAAGCAAAGCGCTGCGACGACCGCTCCCAGGATGGGGGCCAGGATATATACCCAGAACCAACCACCTACGGTGTCGGGTAGGGCTGCAGCATGCCATCCCAACAGATATGCGACCAACCGGGGACCGGCATCACGTGCAGGATTGAGTCCTGCTTGTGTCAGAGGGGCTATAAAGAATATAATGCTCGCTACTGTCAAACCTATGAATAAAGGCTGCAGTGGTTCGCTGGGACGACCTACGTTGCATCCTTCCGTCAGGAAGAAGATGAATAGAGCCAGGAGAAAAGTGCCAAAGGCCTCAGCAAACATCGCTAAGGGCAACGATACTGAAGCTATGGAAGCATCACCGGGATTCGGATAGAACTCACCGAACATACGTGCGGTATCCACACTTGCCTCCGTTCCGCGCACGATGCCTTTCACTGCCTCGTAGTTGGCAATGGAGGGTGCGAAGAGCAAGTAGAGTGTGAAACCAGCGAGAATGGCACCAAGGAACTGCGCCAAGAGATAAACGGGCAGTTTGCCGGCCTTCATACGGCCAGCTACTACCATAGCAACAGAAACAGCTGGGTTGAGATGCGCGCACGATAGGTAACGTGTCAGATAAATGGCTAGCGTCACTCCGATACCCCACACCATGCCCACTTGGAAGATACTGACGTATTCACCAAACAGCACGGCGCAGGCCACCGAGGCGCAACCGAAAAGAGTGAGGACAAAAGTCCCTAATAATTCACCTGTAAATCCTTTCATTTTTTATTTGAGTTTGTAAGCGTAGAATGCATTCGCATGACGAACATACAAGATGCCATTGGAGAGGGTGGGGTGTGCCCAATAGGGACCACTTCCTTTTGTGATACGGAATTCGCTGGTCACGTTGAAACCCTCAGGGGTGGCTTTTGCCAATCCCACTGTACCACGGCGCTCGTCGTAGCAGATGAGTTTGCCGTCGGCAGCGATGATAGAACCCTTGCCTTTGCCTTGCCATGCGGTCTCGTATTTAGTCTCGCCTGTGTTCCAATCGATGCAGCACCAGTTGCCCTGGTTGTTGTTTACCCAGTTGGAACCGTAGATATAGTCACCTACAAGCACATAGCCGCCGTGATGGGTGTCGAGTGTTTCTGTGCGCCATACCACACTGACGCTCTTCAGGTCGTCAGCAAGTTTCAGCTGGAAACCGTTGATGTCATAGCCGTGGCAGAGGAAGATTTTGCCGTCGCGGTAGAGTGGGGAATTGGGCGCGATGTTGTCCCAGCGGGAAGAGTTGCCATAGTGCTTGGGACCCCAGTCGTCGAAAGTCCATTCTATCTCACCTGTCTCGGGATTGGCGCCGAAGACATTGAGTGCGGTGGAGCCGATAATCTGTCGCTTGCCCTTGTACTCGATGAGAATTGGAGTCACATAGCCGCTCTTGTCGCCCAAGGCACGACTCTTCCATATCTCCTCACCAGTGAACTTGTTCAGCGCCACAATGGTGGTCTGGTCGCCACAAGGGGTGTAAATCACCTTGTCGTCATAGACCAGTGGACACTCGCTCGTACCCCACATACCTGTCTTGCGTCCAAACTTCGAACCACCATCGACACTCCAGAGAATCTTGCCGTCCTCTGCGTTCATACATACAATCTCACCCATGCCGCTGACCACATAGAGACGGCCGTCGCTATAGGTGGCTGTGGTGCGGGTCTCGGGGTAGGAACCACTCCAGTGGTTACCATATTCCACGGTGTAGACCTTTGTGCCGTCGAGTTTGTAGCAGTTGAGTTGTTCCTTGTCTTCCTGGTCATTCAGACCGGTCAGATAGATGCGGTCGCCTACGACCTGTGCGCTGGAGTATCCCTTGCCGGCATCCTCCACTTCGAAGATTTGCTGAGGTCCTTCTGCCGGCCATTCGTTGAGCAGGCCTGTGTCAGGGTAGGAACCATTGTTCTGAGGACCACGCCAACCGTTCACGCTGGCACCTGGAGTGAACTTGGGTGTCTGAGCAGTTGTGCAGGCACTGACGATGAGTGCCAAAAGAAAAATTGAATTTCTCATTGTTGAATAGTTTTATTGTTAATACTTTTATAAATGATTATCCATGTGAAAAACAGTATCAATAGAAATAGCACGATGGCTGTTATCCATGTCGTACGTCCTGCTCCACCTACATTGGCGCTGATGCTGACAAGACTGCCAAGTGCGCCTGTAAGAATGGCTAGCAATGGAACGATGAGTTGCTCACGGCGGAGTTGACTGACGATTTTCTCAGTCGGGAATCCAAGAGTCTGATACAGACGTATTTCCTCCCTGCGTGCCGCCAAGTTCTTGCGAACGACAATCAACAGGCTGGCCAGTCCCAGCAATAATCCCAGGCCTCCAAGGGAGAGGAAGATGCTGAGGTAGGTGTCGGTCACCTCAAAGAACCGGAGCAATCGGTCAATGGTGGTGGTGACGGTGAGTCCGTAATCGGAAAGGGTGGTGAGTTCTTTAGGGTCAGCACCATCCATCAGAAGGATGCGGCTCCCTGTCTCATCTGGCCATAACTGGCGGAAGGCTTCCATGGGGATGATGGCATTGCCATGCAGGATGCCTGTGGGATATGTCGTGACGATGATGGCTTTTACGCTACGTCCATCACTTGAGTGATAGGTTAGGGTATCGCCCACTTGGCGCATCATACTCCATATCAACGCTTCCTCGTCGATAGCAAGGGGAATAAGACCTGTTTCTTTCAACGCCATCAAGTCCACGTCGATGCCAAAGTCTTTCATTCCTGCGTCTGTCATTCCCAATACAGAGGGAGTCTCCACTTTGTTCAGGTTCAGACAGCTGGCCTCATCCTCTGTGTGTTTGGGCAGTTGCAGGAAACGGACATTTGTGGACAGGTTGTCTAAGTGCAAGTGATGACGTCCAGCGCTTGTGTTTAAGTCATATTGTATAGGTATACGGCTCTCACCAAAGACGGTATAGCCTCCTGTGGCTTTTTCTGAGGTATGGCTGAAATCGGGGCGATTCAGACCAACGGCAAACACGACAAGCACACCAAGGGCCAGGGTCCAGAACGACAGACGGTGCTGGTGGCGATAGTAGTGGAGCGAGGCACGCAAAAGAGATGAGGCTTTGGGTTGAGGTTTCTGTGGCTTTTGGAGTCTGAAGACTGCCTTGATTGCTAAGGCAAGCACTACGACTGCAACAAGTACGCTCGCCGCAAACGCCACTACCGTAGTGATAGGACTGACATGAAGGGTAAAGCCGTCGGTTTGTGTGGCTCCACTCCAAGGACCAGACAGCAACCATAAGATTAGCGCGGCATAGCCAAGTCCCAACAACACGCCTATGGGGGATGCGATAAGCACGATGGGCAGAGCCTCTGTGAAAAGTCTTCTGAACACATTCCCTCGACTGAATCCCAACATGCCGTAAAGTTGTATCTCGGAACGCCGCAGATGGTACATTTCTGACAATGGGTTCTGCATCAGCAGGATGGCTGAAATGATGATAAAGAAACCTAATGCTAGGAAAAGCATACCGAAATCGGTACCGTTCTGAGCGGCGTGAAGTGCTGCTTCACGGGGTTGCACCACTGCAATGCCGAAGGACTCCGGCGTCAGGTTGTGGAGAGATGATGGTGAGGAAACCTGTATTTTTGTGGCAGCCCCATATGCGCCTATCCAGTCATGTCCAACGGCATCAAGGCTTACCAATGCCTTTGGGGTCTGCCGGTATTCATCCCAGTAGTCCTCATCGGCTCTAGTGATTCGGCTCATGTCGATGGGAAGGTCGCTGTCCCAGTCGGTACAATGTTTTACTCCAGACAGTCCTGGGAAGTCGGCCGTAATCAATTCCGACTGTTCCATCAACTGCGTAAGCGGTACTATCTGGCTTATGATAAAACGATGGCTGCGTGTCTTGAGTTGTTTCAGTCCGCCTTGTGACACATAATAGTCCATTGTGATGGAGTCGCCCACGTGTGCATTCATCCGCTGGGCGGCGTAGTCGCTCAAGATGGTCTCATCACCATGCAACTGGTCTGTGGCCGTCACAAAGGAATATGGAATACTGCCCAGACTGTTGACGAAATAGGCCAGGTAACGGGCGGATGGTTTCAACGAATCCACAACATGCTGGGGAAGGAACACACGGTCGGTGCTGACGATGTTGTCATGGATTTGCGTTCCCGAGTATTCGGGGCGCCAGATGCGCTGGAAGTCGGAAGGACTGAATCGTTCGGGCGACAGCACCACATTGACTTTACCTGTCACTCCTAAAGCTTCTCCTAATTGCTTGCGGTTGATGAAGATATTGAACGGACGGACTTGTTCGTTGTGAAGCAGTATGTTCCCTCCGTCTTTTCCCGATTTGGTGCCCTTCACGGTAAGTCGTAACTGAGTGGCGTAACTCTGGGAGATAAAGAGTGAACCAGAACCCACCAAATTGTTGGAAGGCAGATGCAACACGACGGTGCCTGTCCCTGTTTCCTTCTTTAACGGCTCGTTCAGCAAGGCTTCACCTTCTTGCAGTGAATCATCGGCTGTGCCCCAGACTGTGACTGGAATCATCTGGCCATTTGAAGAGATGAATCCCTCTGCAAGCAGATAGCCGTGTGAAGTGGCCAATAGACTATGACTCAAGATGGAATCGTTGAGAAAACCTGTTCCTGTCTGTATCAGAGTCTCTGCATTGCCCAGTCGTTCGTTGACACGGGCCATCAACGAACCACGTACAGAATCGCCCAGCATTAGGCTTCCTGTAAGCACGGCTGTCATCACGGCAACCGCAATGGCGATGAGCCGGTAGAACCTCTGATAATATGAACGGCTTTCAGTATTCACAATTTTCCGTCTTTTAAAACATATTTCTTTTGAGCCATGAGGGCGAGTTGCTCTGAATGTGTCACCAAGATGATGGTAGTACCCATGTTTTGGTTCACTTCTTTCAGTAGTTGACCCACCTCATGGGCGTGTTGGCTGTCGAGTTGTCCTGTGGGTTCGTCTGCAAGCAACAGGTTGGGGTGCATGATGAGTGCACGGCACAGTGCCACACGGCTCTTCTCACCACCAGAGAGTGTCTCAGGCAACTGTTGCAGGATGGAGTTAATGCCCATCTGACAGGTCAGTTCCTTGGCCCAGGCCTCGTCTTCAGCTGTCGCTTTCTTGCGGATTGCCATGATGGGCAACAGAATATTCTGCCAGGCTGTGAACTGAGGCAAGAGACGGTAGTCCTGGAACATAAAACCAATATGACGGTTGCGCAACTCCAGCAGACGGCTCTCGTCATCGTAACAGACAACTTCTCCTCCCAACAGGTAGTCGCCGCCGTCTGGTTTGATGAGGGTACCGAGGATGTTCAGCAATGTGGTCTTTCCCGTTCCCGACACGCCGGTCACAGCCACAAAACCACCTTGCTCCACCTCTAGGTGAAGTCCGTCAAGCACAGTCCGGACACTGCCACTTCCGTCGGCAAAGTGTTTTTGTATGTTACGCAATTCTATATATGCCATTTTCTTTCTTTCATCTTTTATGGTTTCACTGTCTCTCCAAAGCATAACAATGTGCCGCGAGCTGTCTGGATATAAAAGCGCCCGTCGCCGACAATAGGCTGGGCAATGATTTGCTCACCTGTCTCATATTCCCAGAGTTGTTGTCCTGTGGAGGCATCATGAATGGTAACCACTCCCGTTTTGGTACATACCAGCAAACGGTCGTCCACCAGGATGGGAGTGCTCTCTCCTGTGTCGCCTTTGAGTGGGGAATGCCATCGTTCTTTCCCGTTTTTACGGTCGAGGCAAACCAACTGGCGGTCAGGTGTCAACAAGAATACCACATCAGGCGTGACCACAGGCACGGAAATCATTCCACCGTCATCTTCCTCGCCAGCGGCGCGCAGTTTGCGGTGGTTGGCAATATGTCCGTCCTTCAGAGTCAGTTCATACACGTCGCCTTGATAGTCGGCGATATAGGCATAATTGTCGTCCAGTACAGGCCAGGCAGGGATATAGGCATCGAGCAGAAGGGAGTCCGTGGCTAATCCTGTGGAACCATCGATGATACGCACCCAGGCGTCGCACCCACCAAAGATGGCATAGTTCTGCCAGAGGGCGACTTTACCATTGATGTAGTATCCCGTTTCCACGCGGTGAATCAGTTGGCCGGTTTGTGGCGAGAGGGTGTACATATAGTTATCGTAACTGCCTACAAAAAGGCGTCGTTGGCCTCCAATGTCAGTCAATACCGGTGCCGCCGCAATCTGCCCTTCCGTTTCGTATGCCCAGTGTTCCTTGCCGTCAGTCATGTTGATGGAACGTATCCGCCCGTCAATCTGACCGACGTAGAGGGTGGAATCCTCAATGGTGAACGATGCCTCCATTTCGGAACCAAGCGAAAGGGAGAGCATTTCTTCACCCGTGTCAGCGTTGAGTCCTTTCATCTCTCCATGTTTGTCGCAGAAGACAATCATGTCGTTGTAGGCGAGAGGAGAAGCCACAGTCCTTACGTAATGGTTGTGTTCCCATACCAACTTAGGATGTTCGGGCAGTTCGGTATAAACAGCGCCTTCAGGCAAAGAACGGCATCCGGTCAGCATAAACAACAATGGTAGCAGGAGTTTCAGAACAAGTGCGCCAGTTGGACACAACTGTGCGATTTGTTCTTTGATATGTTTTTTGCTCTCCTCGGGAATGACCACACGCATGTCGAAGCCTCGCCGTTCAAAGGTGAATCCGTCTTCGCTGTTATAGACGCAGAGACCACAACGGATGCACTTGGCTGGTTCGTATACCAATCGTCCCGTGACGGGTACTGTTTCCTTGACGGGAAGGGATGATTGCACACCGTAGCGAGATGACTTGATGCCGGCCTGTGTGGCCAGTTGTCGTAATTGACAGTTCGTACGACCATCGCAAGCACAATGCAGACAGCGGGAAGGTTGGTTGAAGAGTTCCTTCATGCGCTCTTTCTCCTTATCAGTAAAGCGGCCTAGACGACTGTTGAAAAGGGCAGACGACTGGATTTTCGAAACGGTGTCTTGGTGTTGGCTTCCTTCTTCAGCTTTTTCCCCTTGCAGTATTTCCGCGATGATGTCTCTGATGGACACACATTCGTCTATGGTTCGACGACGGCAGGCTTTCTCGCAAGGTGCCTTGCAACCGTCACAACTCTTACCTTGAAGCAAGGCAAGCGCTTCTTTCTTTTCGCCACGATCGTAGTGAAGGATGACTTGGTCCACCTCGATGCCACGTGGACAGACCAGGGAGCAAGGCGCTTCGCAGTCGGCGCGGTGGTCGCTCAACAGCAGTTCAAGCGAGAGTTTGCGCAAGTTTTTCACCTCATCACTGTCGGTCTCAATCTGCATCCCCTCATAGGGCTTGACTGAGCAGGAAGGCAACATCTGTCCTGTCTGCACATCCTTCACCATGCAAACCATGCAGGAGGGTTGATGCACATGCTCTTTCGAATAGCACATGGAAGGTACCTCTATGCCTGCTTCGCGAAGTTCTTCGATGAGCGGACGCTGACCGCTGACTTCTATATCTTTGTTATTGACGCTTATTCTCATATTTGATGGCGTTAAAGTCGCACTCGTCAATGCACAATCCACATAGGGTGCAAAGTTCAGTGTCGATGGTATGTTTCTCGTAAGGAACGAATGGTATGGCGTCGGCAGGACAACAACGGGCGCACTTGGTGCAGCCGATGCAGTCATCGGTCACGATGAGGCTCACCATCTTCTTGCAACTACCCGTCCGGCAGATGCCTTGGACATGTTCCTCATACTCTTGACGGAAATGTCGAAGTGTTGAAAGCACTGGGTTCGGAGCTGTTTTGCCCAAACCGCAGAGCGCGGCCTTCTTCACGCTTATGGCTAGTTCTTCCAACTGGTCGATATCCTTCATTGTGCCCTTGCCTGATGTCAGACGGTCAAGGATGTCGAGCATTCTCTTGGCACCTACACGGCAGAAAGTGCATTTGCCGCAGCTCTCGCCTGAGATGAAGTTGAGGAAATAGCGGGCTACATCGACCATGCAGTCGCTCTCGCTGAGCACTACCAGACCGCCCGAACCCATGATGGCACCCATCTCGTTGAGCGCATCGAAATCAACGGCGGCATCACACAGCGAGGCGGGAATACAACCACCCGAGGGACCACCAGTCTGGACCGCCTTCAACTGTTCGTCGTTTTCCATGCCACCGCCAATTTGTTCGACGATTTGGCGCAGGGTGGTGCCCATTGGCACCTCGATGAGTCCACCATGGCGAACCTTGCCTGCCAAGGCAAACACCTTTGTGCCTTTGCTGCCTTCGGTACCCACTTCCCTATACGCTTCAGCACCGTGGCTGACGATAAAGGGAATCTGACTTAGAGTCTCCACGTTATTGATTAATGTGGGATGGCCGAAAAGTCCATGTTGGGAAGGGTAGGGAGGACGCAAGTGGGGGAATCCGCGTTTTCCTTCGATGGAGGCAATCAATGCTGTTTCCTCCCCGCAGACAAAAGCACCCGCTCCCTCGAAGATGCTGACATCGATGGAGAAGTCGCTGTCGAGTACGTGTTGTCCGATGAATCCTCTTTCGCGACACATCTCCAAAGCACGTCTTGTGCGGATGATTGACTGGGGATATTCAGCGCGGATATAAAGGATAGCCTTGCTGGCACCGACAGCGTAGGCGGCGATGACCAGGCCCTCGATGATACGAAGAGGATAACTCTCCAACAGAATGCGGTCCATGAAGGCTCCTGGGTCTCCCTCATCACCATTACAAATGACGTATTTCTCGTTATCCGTTTCCGAGGCAACAAGTTGCCATTTCCGTCCTGATGGGAAACCTCCGCCTCCACGGCCACGGATTCCGCTGCGCAGCACTTCGTCAATCAATGCCTCACGATTCATTGACAATGCTCTGCGTAGGCCTTCGAATCCACCGCGAGAGACATATTCGTCAAGGTCGAGAGGATTCATCAGTCCGTAGCCTTCTGTCGAGATTCGGTGCTGGCCCTCAAGGAACGTGTTGATATGCTGGTTGCGCTGGAAATCGCTCTGATAGACGATGTTGTCCCATGTTTGGTCGGTATGGAACATGTCAACTTGATTGAGCAAGGAATTGCGCAGCCTACGCCAACGGGATGCAGGACGGAAATGATGGAGCAGGACTTCCTTTACCTCATCGGGACGAATGTTGGGATAACGGGTGATTTGCCCGTCTGGCATTGCCACATCAATCAGTGGTACCAAGTTGCAGGCACCTACACACGACACGGGTTTGATGGCTACATGGATGCCCAGTTCACGGCAAGCCTGTTCCACAGCGTCCCGCACCTCAGCCGTACCACTGGCTTGGCAGCAGTTCTCCATGCCCAAGCGCACTTCGCCTTGGTAGGTGTGGTTGTCTTCTGACTCACCTGAACCATCCGACGCTCCTGTCATTTGCTCAAATTCTGCCAGCACTTCATCCACTTTGCCTGGCTGGACATGTCCGAAAATCTTGTTGTCAATCTGCACCACTGGTGCCAGGGCGCAGCAACCTAAACAGGCAATCTTCTCAATACTGTATCGCTGGTCGTCAGTGGTGATGGTGTCTTCCCCGATGTTCAGTTCGCGTCGGAATGCGTCGTATACAATATTGGCACCCTTCACATGACAGGCCGTGCCACAGCACACGCGAATGGTGTGTCGACCGTACGGTATCATGCGGAACTGTGCATAGAAGGTGGCCACGGAGATGGCCTGCGCACGGTCGATGTCGGTGGTCTCATAGACACGCTCCAAGGCATCAGAAGGCAGGTAATTGAATTCTGCCTGCAGTTCCTGGAGCAAAGGGATGATATGCTCCCGTCTCCGACCCACACGCTCGATGATGGCGTCGGTTCGGGTGCGAATGGCCTCACGGGCCGCTTCAGGGGATGTGATGTTACATTGTTCGCAAGCCATCTTCTTAAGATTCCTTTTTAACTACATAAAGGCTGTTGTCTGTGCGCACCACCATCATACCATCGGTAAAGGCAGGTGTGGCAAAGGTCTTTTCCCCAGTCTCGAAACTGGTGATGAGATTGAAGTCCTTCCCCGTGGAGAAGATATAGCATTTGCCGCTGTTGCTGAAGAGAAAGACTTTGTCGTCGGCAATCACTGGAGAAGAGTAGAAAGGGGTCGTAAGTTCATGTTGCTTTACTACCTCTCCATTTTCTGTGTTGTAAGCGCAGACAGCACCATAACTGGTGGCTACATAGAGCAGGTCCTTGGTGGCTACGGGACTGGAACATTCGGGTAGGCAGTCGCTGGCCTCCCATATCTTCTCACCCGTTTCTGCATTGATAGCTACGCATGTCGCGTATTCGCTGGCACCGTAGATGACACCGTTCGATACACATGGACTGCTGCCAACCTCACCGCTCATGCACTCCACTCGCCACAGTTCTGTTCCATTGCTGGCGCTATAGGCGGTAATAGCGGGATTACCCATGACGACGACGGCCTGCTGTCCTGCCGCCTTGGTAAGGATTGGCGAACTCCAGGCAATCTTGTCCTTGCGGCTCTTGCTCCACAGTTGGTTGCCGTTGGTCACACTGAGGGCGATAAGTTTGGAGTTGGAATTGTTGTCGTATTGGATAATCAGTTCATTGCCATAAATCAGGAGTGATGAGGCGAAACCATAGTGGTTGTCGGGCACACCGAGGTTCTTGGCCCACAGACGCTTGCCGTCCATGTCGGAGCAAATCACATCGCCGGTGGCGAAGATGGCGCATACCTGCTTGCCGTTGGTCGCTACGGTCGAGGCTGCCAAGCCTGTGTCTGCCGTCACATTCGGCATGGAGGAAGGCGAACCGCTGATGCCGTCGGCTTTCACCGTCCAGCGTAGTTCTCCGGTCCAAAGGTCGAAGCAATACAGTTCGCGCGACTGGGCATCAGCACCTGTAAGGAAAATATTGCGGCCGTTGATGACGGGTGAGTTATATCCATGTTTTGGAATAGGTTGCTGCCATAGCACATTCTTGCCGCTCTTCAGGTTCCATGATGTGGGGATGCCACGGGCGGAAGAATGGCCGGAAGAATTGTTGCCACGGAAAGCATTGGAGGTCAGTTTCGGCGTAGGGAAGGAGTCCGCTTTGGCTTCTTCTGCTGCGTTTTCCGCTTCAGTCTTGGCCAACAAGGCGGTGTCGGCTTTCAAGGTGTCGGATATGGTGATAGACGTTCCCACACTGTCTTCATGGTTGGCAGAGTCATCAATGACTGGCTCTACAGCATCGACCGAATCACTCATGGCTAACAGCGACTGGTTTCCTTTCATCCAGCCACGCACCGTGTCGGACGAGAAGATTGCGAACAACAAGGCTGCCGCGGCCAAACCGCCTACTCCCCATCCCATGTACTTACGTGTCTTGCTCTTGGTCATCCACTCGTCGATGGGATGTAGTTCTTTCTCGGGCAAGTTCTTCGTGTCCTTGAAGTACATACGCAGACACAGACCGATGACTGCGGCCATGGCACACAGAATCCAAGCACCTGTCTTCAGATGCCCCTCCTGTGTGAAGTATGCCTTGCGAGAGAGCAGGTCGAGTTGACGGATTTGCTCAGCCAGCTCGGTATTCTCTGTATTGCTCTCATTGAGTTGTTTTAGCGTCTCCATCACTTCTGTCTGGAGCGGTGTGGTCTGACGCATTTGCACCCAACTTACACCCATCATGAACAATAGGGCCAATGCGAACACAGTCGTCACCAAGGCCACATTTCTATATACGTTTCTGTTCATTTTTTTACACCTATATTTTGTGGACAATAATCAAAGCACTTGCCGCACGCCACACACGACGACGGCTCTATTTCGTAAGTATTACGGGTTCGTTTCACGGAGAGGCGGATAAGTTTCCAACCCAGCACAAAGCCTATCAGAGCACCTGCAGCCCAAGCCCAGGCATGATAGGCTTGACGGACATCGGCTACAGAGGCTTCCAAATCC
>Ga0310697_10003050_pt1 | contig 17179 bp, 17 predicted proteins | sample 172DNAGHGlowgp2_FD_203883 | JGI IMG/M metagenome (GOLD analysis project Ga0310697, IMG submission 203883) | Sheep rumen microbial communities from Palmerston North, Manawatu-Wanganui, New Zealand - 1728 DNA GHGlow gp2 (v2) (version 2) | ecosystem: Host-associated > Mammals > Digestive system >... | reverse complement strand
ATGATGATTTTGATGACTTCCTGACAATAGAATCTCTATATTTTGAATCATTAGCTGAGGAATATCTTGGTGATGACTGGGGCGATATTTATGACGAAAGATTTGAGTGTAATTGATATGTTCAAAAACAAAGTAGCAGTAGTAACAGGCGGCGCAAACGGTATCGGCAAGTGCATAGCCGAGGAATTCCGCAGAAACGGAGCGACGGTATGCGTTATCGACAAGGCTGAGGAAGACCACTTCGTCGGCGATATTTCCGACAAGTCCGTGCTTGAAAGGTTTGCGGCGGAAGTCATTGCAAAGTACGGATACATCGACTTCCTTGTCAACAACGCTCTGCCGCTGATGAAGGGCATTGATGATTGCAGTTATGAGGAATTCCAGTACGCTCTCGCGGTTGGAGTAACTGCGCCGTTTTACCTGTCAAAGCTGTTCGCTCCGCACTTCAACAATGGCGGCAGTATCATCAATATTTCCTCCTCCCGTGACCGTATGAGTCAGCCGCAGACCGAGAGCTACACTGCGGCTAAAGGCGGTATAGCTGCTCTCACTCACGCACTGGCAGTGAGCCTTGCAGGGAAGGTACGTGTGAACTCCATTTCGCCCGGCTGGATAGATACGTCATATAAGGTCTATGAGGGTCCCGACGCCTGTCAGCAGCCCTGCGGACGTGTGGGGAATCCGCTGGATATTGCAAATATGGTGCTGTTTCTCTGCTCTGACAAGGCAGGCTTCATCACAGGCGAGAACATCTGCATTGACGGCGGTATGACTAAACTGATGATTTATCACGGCGACAACGGCTGGGAGCTGAAATGAGGTGACGAACGATGCGGATAGAACATACCGCAATGTACGTGAAAGACTTAGAAGCCGCAAGAGACTTCTTCGTGAAGTATCTCGGCGGAGACGCGAATGCCGGCTATCACAATAAAAAGACCGGGTTTCGCTCCTATTTCATAAGCTTTGAAGGCGGCGCAAGACTTGAACTTATGAACAAGCCGGACGTTGCCGATGCAGATAAAACAGCCGAGCGCACCGGCTACGCTCATATCGCATTCAGCGCCGGAAGCAGGGAGAAGGTCGATGAGCTGACCGAGTGGCTTCGCGCGGACGGATATGAAGTGAAAAGCGGTCCGCGAGTTACCGGCGACGGATACTATGAGAGCTGTATCGCTGCCGTCGAAGATAACCTTATCGAAATTACCATATGAACGGAGGTACGTATATGAAACGCGAACTTGGGATAGCACGCTGCGGACTCGCCTGCTGTCTGTGCAGCGAAAATGTCGAATGCAAGGGGTGCAGGCAGGACGGCTTCCTCGACCTTTCGTGGTGCAAGGACGCCGAATGGTGCGAAAACAGAAAATGTGTGCTTGGAAAGAACATCAACGGCTGCTATGAATGCGAGCCGTCCGGCTGCCGGAAAGGACTGTACAAGGAAAAGATAAAGGCACGCGCGTTTGCGGAATTTGCGAAGCGTCACGGTGTTGATGCTCTCCTCGACTGCCTTGAGCGCAACGAAAAAGCAGGAATTGTCTATCACCGCGAGGGCATAATGGGTGACTATGACGAATTCGACGACCTCGAACAGCTTATCAGATACATAGCGACAGGAGAAAGAAACTAATGGAAACTATGGAAATATGCGGATACACCTGCCATATCATCATAAACGGGACTGATCTGCCGACGATATACTGGGGTGAAATGAAGGACAGCAGCGGAACGATCGGAAAAGTCCTCTCGCTGTGTGAGGACGTGAAGTGCAACTTCATCATTTTTGAAGCCGGCGACTGGAACAGTGCCTTTTCACCGTGGGAATTCACGCTCAACCGAAAGATGTGCTTTCCCGGCGGCGGACGCAGAACGCTCAATTGGCTCGTAAACGAATGTGTTCCCTTCTGCGGAAAGGAATATGGTCTGACCGGGAAGCGCTTCCTCTGCGGCTATTCGCTCGCCGGACTTTTCAGTCTGTGGGCATTCTATGAAAGTCAGGCATTCAGCGGAGTCGTCAGCTGTTCGGGCTCGCTGTGGTTCGGCGGCTGGACAGACTATGCAGAAAGCCGCTCCGCTCCGCCGGACAGCGCGGTCTACCTCAGCCTCGGCGACCGCGAGGAAAAGGCGCGTGACCGCATTATGGCGACTGTCGGTGACTGCACAAGGAGACAGTACGAGCTCGTCTGCGGAGACAAAAACGTGTCGCGCCATATCCTCGAATGGAACGAGGGCGGACACTTCAACGAGCCGGAGGCACGTATTGCAAAGGGAATAAAATGGATAGCAGGTGAGATATGATATGGAATTTGAATACTACAGCCCGAGCGACGACAAGAGAAGCTGTGTCGTCCGGACGATGACAAAGCTTACAGGCAAGGAATATGATACCGTAAAATCCGAGCTGACCGCACTTGCTAACGGACTCGGCATTGACACCTTCAATGACGAGCGCGTTTTCAGCCGTTACATGGCGTCGCACGGCATCAACAGGCTGGAGGGATATAACGATTTGAAGGTAGGTCAGCTCGGACTGGACAGCGGTACATACTGCGTATACTGCACAAACAGAAACGGTTTTCATCACCTTCTGCCCGTTGTCGGCAACGTTATCTATGACCGCAGAGATGACAGCCGCGAGCTTTATGTCATTGCAGTATACAAAAAGGAAATATAAAAAGGAGGATCACTATGAGCAATGTTTTAGTAATCACAACAAGTCTGCGTGCAAGAAGCAACTCTGATATTCTTGCCGAGCAGCTCATTGCAGGTGCAAAGGAGGCAGGTCACAGCGTCGGGCTCATCTCGCTGAAGGGCAAGGAGATACGCTTCTGCATCGGATGTCTTGCCTGTCAGAAAACTCAGCGCTGCATACAGAAGGACGATGCGCCAGGTATCGCTGACAAAGTGCTGAACGCCGACACACTCGTATTCGTTACACCTATCTATTACTATGAGATGTCCGGTCAGATGAAGACTCTGCTCGACCGTCTGAATCCGCTTTATTCTGCGGATTACAGGTTCCGGAACATCTATATGCTCTCGACCGCTGCCGAGGACGAAGCCTTTGTTCCCGAAAAGGCAGTAAGCGGACTTCAGGGCTGGGTGGACTGCTTTGAAAAGGCAGAGCTGTCAGGCTCGCTGTTCTGCGGCGGACTGAACGACAGCGGTGAAGCTTCCGGCGCAGAAAAGCATCTGAAGGCTGCGTTCGACTTTGGAAGATCTCTTGAATAAAGAGGGGATACAATTCATATCTTTGACCTTGTCCCCGGGACTGTGCAGTGATACAAAACGAAAAGGCAGACCAGCATTTACAGCTGTTCTGCCTTTTCTGTGCCTCCTACAAAGGGGACACCCCTTGAACTGTCAGTTATTCAACTCAAGCACACCTCTGAGCATACAGAGATCGAAGGTATCTATACGTTCGTCCTTGCAGAGGTCGCCTGCTCTCCAGTCAGTGAGCGAGCTGCTTCCGAGGAGGAATCTCTGCATCATCACGAGGTCGGCAACTGTAACATCTCCGTCGGCATTCACATCGCCCTCTGCGTCCTTTACAGGCTCGGGCACGAACTGCTGACCTGCTCCGTTCCAGAATTCCCACTGGCATATATTGGCGCCGTCCTCGGTGCTTATCTCATAAACGTCAAGGCATCTCAGCCAGCCGGAAGCCACTGTGAGGAACGAATACGAGCCGTCGCGGTTGTCTCTGAGGCGGAATCTCTGCTCGTTCCCGCCGGTATAGTCAGAGAGCAGCACATTCGCGCCGTCGTCAGCCGAACCGTTCTCGACCGTGAGAGCCTTTCCGCTGTTATCGGTGATGAAGTATTCGCCGCTGCCTGCACTTTTGATGTTCCAGCCCTGCTTAGCGGACTGAATGATATTTCCGTTCTTTCCTGCGATATACAGACCGCTGTTGACGTTCCTGAGCGCGTATCTGCCCTCGGGTATCTCAACGGGCGCAGCCATATCCTCCGCCTCGTTGTAAACGGCTTTCCTGCTTCCCCAGACGCAGGTATTGTTTCCGGTCGCGGTAAAGGTCATATGCTTCGTCTGAGCGGCAGATTCGTCCGCCTGCACGAGAAATGCGCCCTTATACGTAACTCCGCCGCAGCTGAGCGACATATACGGTGTACCGTCCTTCATCAGCCATGTACCTGTAACGTGTCCTGTGACAGTTCCGTCTTCGTGGAGGGTGACGGTGTGCGGCTTTTCAACGTCGGCACTTTTCTCGTTCTCGAATCTCTGGTCGAGGGAATGGAATATGAAGTCGTAATCTCCGGCAACAGCCGCCATTGCGTGACCGCTTTCGGAGAGCGACTCACCGGAATACTCATACGGAGCGGCAGTTATCCAGCCGTCCTCGTTCATTATCAGCTGATGCACACGCACCTCGTGCGCGCCCCAGTTATCATCGAATTTCGTGTGATAGATAACGTAGAGCTTTCCGTCCTTATCCATAAGAGCGGAATTGTGTCCCTGAGCCTTGAAGGGCTTCGGGTCGCAGCTCCACTGGTAATTGCTCATAAGCCTTTCGCCGGTGTTTCCGCGGATATTATCACCGCCGCGCGGATATACCGCACTGTTTCCGTTCTGGTCTACGAACGGACCGTCCGGGTTTTCGCTGCGGAAGATACGCATATTGTATCCGCCGTTCGAGTTGAAGAAGCCGTAAGAAACGAACAGGTAATAATAGCCCTTATCGCTTCCCGGAGCCTTCATATATTCGATGTACGGACCCTCTCCTGAGACGAAATTTCCGCCTGCTGCCTTTTTGCCCATATACGCATCGGAAACGTTCGGTATCGTTTCATACTTCACGCTGTAATCGCGCAGACCCGTTTTTTCGTCGAGCTCGAGCATATAGATACCGCCGAACCACGAGCCGTATACCATCCACAGCTTTCCGTTCTCGTCGTAGAAGACAGCCGGGTCGATAGCATTCGTGCCGTACGATGCATTCCACGAGCCGTTGCTGAGATAGCGGCTTATATCCGGGTTTTTGCCGAGCACCTTCGGAACATCCGTGTCCTTCACGTTGTTCACCGCGTTGTTGGTGAAGCCGGAATAAACGATAGTTCCCTGATACGAATACGGACCCTCGACCTTGTCGGCAGTACACAGCACAACTGATGAATTCCACACCTGTCCGTTGACGCTGAGGTACATACAGTATTTGCCCATATCCTTATTGTAGATGATGTCGGGTGCCCACATATTGCCTGCAAGGTTATAGCCGGCAGTCGTGTTCGACCACTTCTCCGGAACTGCGAGATCCTTGTAAATATCACGGAAAAACGTTGTTCTTGTCGAGCCGAGGTTTGAATTTGCAGCAGAGCGCCAGTTCATCATATCGTCCGATCTCGCAGCGCCTAAATGCGAGCCGATGATGAAATAACCGCCCTCCTCGAGCCTTACGACAGAGGGATCGTGGACTGATACCCGTGAGTATTCAGCGCTTGCAGTCTGAGCAGCTCCGGAGATGACAGAGCACCCTCCCAGAATGCAGAGCGACAGGAATGCAGATAACGCTTTTTTGATCTTCATAGCAATACCTCCCTGTGATCTGTTCTGTCCTTATTATAATGCGGATCGCAGGGAGAGTAAATGACATTTCACACTTGAATCATTGCGTTTTGATTCATTTTCCGTACCGCCGCAGCCCGTCGTGTGGCGATGCCGTATCCGCTGCTGCATTTCCTGCTCACGACCGGCTTTTCAGAGTATCACCTGCTCGCTGACTCTCCCTGTTCTATGATGAGCTTTCTCAGCGCAGCGAGGTCGAAGGTATCGAGCCTTCCGTCATCGCAGAGGTCGCCTGCCTGCCAGCTTTTCAGCTTTGCGCTCTTATCGCCGAGCAGGAATTTGCTCAGAAGCACAAGGTCGGCGGCATTTGCTTCGCCGTCATCGTTCACATCGCCCCTCACGTATCCGGAGGGAGTCTGTTCGCCGATCTTCTTGTAAACGTTTTCATATGCTGTTTCCGCCCACAGCTTTTTCATTTCCTCGTAGCCCTCAGAGCTCGGGTGAACGCCGTCAGAGCTGAGCCCCTCGGGATATTCCCTGAAGAGCGCATCAAAATCGGGACCGTGAACGAGCTTGTCGCCGTATTCCTCATAGAGCTTGTCTATCATCGCGTTGTAATAGCCCGTATTCGGACCGACATCCTTGTTCGTCGAGGAAGGTATCTTCGGCAGTACCGGCACCTTTCCTGCCTTCAGGACGGCATCTATCATATACTTCGTATTGCTGTAATAGGACTGCGCATTGTCAGGATTTCCCCAGCAGTCGTTCGTACCGTAGGCGATGCTCACGAAATGGGCGTTGCAGGTCGATAGCCACCTGTCTATATTCTCCTTGCCGTCCTTGCTCGTGATACCGCCTATACCGCCGTTCTCCTGTGCCGGGAAGAAGCGGCTGTCTATCCTGTTCACATAGTTCGCAAAGCTCGTACCATAGGCATTTACCATACCTCCGGCTGTAATGGAATCGCCGAAGAATATCCAGCTGTCGAAAACTCCTTCCGATACATCGTGAATATCGAGATTGAGCGTCACTCTGTCGCCGAGAGCCTTTGTTACGTTCATACGTATCCAGTTATAGCCCTCCATATCAACGATGTGCTGACGCGAGCTGTAGCCGTTGCCGGTGACGGTCTCAACGACCTCCCAGCCGGACTCCGGGCAGCTCCCGCCTGCTGCTTTGTTTATCTCGATGGTATAGTCTTCCGGCTCTGCCGACCTGCTCACATACTGCCCGAGAGCATCATAGCTGCTCAGATTGTACCAAGCCGCAAGCACCTTTCTGCGCTGTTCCTGCGGAACGCCCGAGAGGTCGTATGCGAGATAGTCGCCCGATGAAGCGCTCCACGAAGTGAAATAGTGTTCATCGTTTCCCATAGAAGCGCTGTCGGACTTTCCCGAATACGCCGGAACTCCCCTGCTTATAACAGGGTTTGCTCCCTCATACGCAGTCTTTGCGGCTGCCGGTGCGGTGACTTCTGTCACGGGCGTGAGCTCGGCGCCGAACGAATCTGCACACGGAGCTGCAAAGGTGATGCTGCTCACTGCTGCCGCGGCAGCCAGTAACGCTGATGTGATTTTTTTCATATGTTTCTACCTCCGGTTTATCTGAGCTGTAAAGCTCTTTTTTCTTTTCTGAACTGAGCGGCTGTCCGGCTGCTTTTTTCCTTGAACTGCCGCATAAAATGGTTCTCGTTGTTGTAGCCGCACTGCTCCGCGATGTCGGCGACTCTCATATCCGTATGCTCAAGGAGCTGCATCGCACGCTTTATCCTTGAGTTTATAACATCGTCCTTGATGCTTGTTGAAAACAGCTGCTTGTAGAGCCGCTGAAGGTGGCTCTTGCTTATGCCTATCTCGCGTGAGATGCTCTCTATCTCCCAGTCCTTCTGCGGCTGCGAGACGATATTTCTTCTCAGTCGGTATATGAGGTCTTTATAGTCGGTGATGTAGCTCTCCGCGGCTTTTTTTCTGTCGGAGAGGGACTGTATCGCCTCCCTGACGACCTTTTCGATACCGTTTTTTTCTGCTGTATCCAGCACAGATGTATCCGTGATGAACTCGGGTATCCTCACATCACCGTATCTGTCACGCAGTCCGGATTCGACCGCGGCAACGAGATTCTCAGAGGTGTTGATGATACCGCCCTCGTCCTGCGACGGGATAACGACAGCATAGATATTCTCGCTCATCCTCGCACAAAGCCTGTTCATACACAGCTCTGTGAGTATCCCCTCGATAGCCTGCCTCGGTTCTACAGCACCTGTCTTTTCGGGGAAATACGTGATGAGAAGCAGATAGCTCTTCCTGTTTTCGCTGCTGTACTGATTTATCATTTCCGGTGCACGGAGCATAAATCCGCGCCTGTTGCAGATACCGGTAACCGGGTCGGTTTCCGACAGCTTTTCGAGCTGTCGGCTGAAATGCTGCTCAAACATTCTTTTTTGCAGGCTCTTCACGCCGTTTGAGACAGAATCGCACCAGCTCACGTAATACTCGTCCGCCGCGATATATCCGGTATCGGAGTAAGCCGCTGCCGCATAGCCGAATATCTGTCCGCCGCAGTGCAGAGACGTTATCACTATGAGATGAGGGGAATGCTCCTCGCTGAGCGCAGGTAGAATATCCGAAGTCCGGAAGCTGTAGAATGCATTCTCATTGCCGCCTCTTCTCTTCGAGAGCAGCAGATACATCTCGTCCGGATAGCCATACTGTCTGTAGTCATCGGGATTGTCAAGATCGCCCAGCCAATCGCTGCAAAGGCATATATCGAGCCATTCCACGCCCCTGAATATGTGACCGACCTCGTCGATGTGAGCAGAGAGCTCCTCGGCAGATGCCGCCTCGTTCATATGGTGTATGAAGTCCGTTGCGATGAACGTGCGCTTTTCGCGGTTCATCCTTATCATATCGATGATATGCGGATCGAGCGCCGACTCACGGCAGCAGCCGCAGCTTCTTCCGAAGCGTATGCTCTGCCGGAAAAGCTCCTGCTTCGGCATAGCGCCGGCGATCATCGCGTAAAGCCTGCAAACTGCGTCAGCCCCGAACTGCTTATCGCGTCCGGCAATAGTTGTGACCGAGGGCTGACATATAATGCTGTCCAAGCCGCCGTCGAATCCCGTGACCTTCACGTCCCCGGGCACATTTATCCCGTTATCGGCGAGGCTCTCAATCAGTGCCGCAGCCATAACATCGTTGCAGCATACAACAGCCTCGGGACGTTCGAGCTTCCCTTCGGCGATGTCCTGTCCGAGCTGTCTCGGAACGTCCTTCCAGAACCAGCCGTAGAAGATGTCGCTGTCATCCACGCTCACTCCGGAATCCCTGCAAGCGTCCCTGAATCCTCTCAGCCGCTCCTCAGAGGACTTGTGCCCCGGCACACCTGCGAGGCAGTATATTTTCCGGCAGCCGTGCTCATCGGTCATATGACGGGTAATGCGGTACATACTGCCGTATTCGTCCGCATTCATAGTGTTTGCCCTGTTAGAACTGCCGCCGAGCACGAGACAGGGCGTATCCGTCTGCATCAGACAGCTGCTCACCTTGTCGATGACGTCCTGAGTATGGAACCGCTCCTCCGCGAAAATGATACCGTCGAGCTTCTGCGTGCAGATGAGAGTGTAGATGTTCTCAAGCCCCGCGATGTACGAATCGTATCTGAATTCGCGCTGACAATTGTATATCCCCGTGTATACGATAAGGTCATAGCCGAGCTGTCTTGCCTGAGCAAAAGCACCCTCTACAAGATCACGGTCGAGCGGACTGTTTATCTCGGGCATGAGCAGTCCGAATCTTCCTTTTGCCTCCATATACAGCACCTCCGTTTCCTCTGAACGAGCGTAGTTATTCTCTCTATGATACTATTCTACATCAAAATCCGGAAAAAGTAAATGCGGATTTGTGCTATGAAAGCAGCACAAATGCGATATTACCGTTAATGATTTCACCATAACGGCTATTTCCCGTTCTGTAGCGGCGTGCCGCGGAGGAGCTGTCCGGCGCGGAGGTCTATCGCAGCGTCTCCTTGCTATTTCGCGCAGAATATGGTATTATTATACTGAGGTGATGAAGATGAGATGTCTTTGCGTTGGATATCATCATATACACGACAAGGAGTTCACTGTCGAACGTCCCGACGGCTCGGGAGACTGGCTGCTCCTCATCGTGAAAAGCCCTGCTGTGTTCCGTATCGACGGCGAGGAGATACATACAAAGGCAGGCTCATACATAATTTTTCCGCTGCACGCGCCGCTTTACTACTCCGCTGACAGAGCTGACTACATCGACGACTGGCTGCATTTCTTCCCCGACGAGGAGGACCTGCGCCTGCTCCGCGAGCTCGGTATACCGCTCAACAAGCCCGTCCATATCGGCGATGTGAACGCTGTTTCCGCGATAATGCGCAACATCTGCTTTGAATTCTATTCCGCGCATAAGAACCGCAATGAGATAGTATCGCTATACCTGCGTATGATGCTGTACAAATTCAACGAGCTTGCGAGCTTCCGCTACAGCGACACCTTTCTCACAGAGACGAAGTATATGCCGAATCTGCTTTGGATACGCGAATCAATATTCCGCTGGCCCGAGCAGGAATGGAATGCCGACCTCTTCGCCGCCGAGCTCGGCATCAGCCGCTCGCGCTTCCAGCATCTCTACATCACAGCCTTCGGCTCGACGATGATGCAGGACATAATCGACAGCCGTATCCGCCGAAGCTGTGAGCTTTTGTCTGAAACAGAGCAGAAGATAGAGGACATCGCTGAGACCTGCGGCTACAGCAGCGTTTCGCATTTTGTGAAGCTGTTCCGCGAAAAGACCGGCGTAACGCCTGCCGTCTACCGTAAGACAAACACGAAGGATAACTGAGGAGGATCCGGAAATGCACCGAGACATCAGCGAAAGGGTCGAGGCTCTTTTTGAAAAGGAAGCGTACCTGATAGACATATTCCCGAAAACCGTCCCTCCGAAGGACGACGGCCGCTATTTCGCCGTGGGAAAATACCTGCAACGCAGCTGCTCCGGATTTGAGAGCGCCCTTGCACGTATCGTGATGAAGCTTTACTGCTACTATGATATGTCAGTGATAACGCAGGACACCGAGCTTGAAGCTCCTGCTCCGGAACAGCTCATCGCGGTCATTGAAAACGGATACAGCAAAGCGTCCGGCTTCGTGAATATCCTGCTCCCGGAATGTGACGCTCTCCTCGCATTCAGCGGCGGAGACCTGTATATGACCGTATACAACGCTCCCGGCGATGTGAAGGAGCTCATTTCGCAGCTCGCCCGTGCGGAAGGACTCTTCTTCTACAGAGCTCCCGGGATATAGTCCCTTTAGCCGGTTACTCAGGATACCGGATATATTCCATAAGTTTACTGCTCAGCAGCCCACCGTTTCCGCTGAGGGAAGCGCCGCGGCCGACACTTTTCACATAATTTTTGTAAACTCTATTGATTAATTGTGCTAAATGTGGTATAATGTGTGTGATACATTTTGCTATCACACCGCAGGAATATAACATCAAGGAGGTAATTATGAGCGACTATTTCGGAAAAGAGGTCTTCAAGCTGGGCTTCGGACTTATGCGCCTGCCCAAGCTGAAAGACGGTTCTATCGACATTGAGCAGACAGCAGAAATGGCAAACAGATTCTTAGCGGCAGGCGGAACATATTTCGATACCGCCTACGTCTACGACAACGGCGGCTCGGAGGAGGCTTTCCGCAAGGCAGTCGTCGAGCGTCACCCGAGAGAGAGCTTCACTGTCTGTACAAAGCTGAATGCGTGGATGCAGTGCCACGACGAGACAAGCGCAAAACAGCAGTTCTACACCAGCCTTGAACGCACCGGCGCAGGCTATTTTGACTATTATCTCCTCCACGCGCTCCAGAGGAACAACTACAAAAAATACGATGAATACCACATCTGGGACTTCGTAAAGGAGCAGAAGGCGAAGGAACTCATCCGCTATTACGGCTTCTCCTTCCACGCTGACCCCGAGCTTCTTGAGGAGCTCCTCACAGCTCACCCCGATGTTGACTTCATACAGCTCCAGATAAACTATGCCGACTGGGAAAATCCCGGCGTTGCATCGCGTGAATGCTACGAGACAGCCCGCAGGCACGGCAAATCCATAACCGTTATGGAGCCCGTCAAGGGCGGAGCTCTCGCATCACCTCCCGAGGGAGTCAAGAGCATATTCCGCCGGGCTGCTCCGGATGCTTCAATGGCTTCGTGGGCGATACGCTACGTTGCCTCGATGGACGGTATCCTCACTGTTCTCTCAGGTATGTCGAACCTTGAGCAAATGGATGACAATCTCTCGTATATGCGCGATTTCAAGCCTCTTTCCGCAGAGGAACATGAGGTCATAAAACGCGCACAGGAGGAGCTTACAAAGGATAATTCGATAAAATGTACCGCCTGTCATTACTGCGTTGAGGGCTGTCCTATGGGCATTGCTATCCCCGAGATATTCGGCGTAAAGAATTCCGAGGGGCTCAAAGCGAGCTGGGACGGCGGAAGACAGGCTTACGCTATCGCTACACAGGGCAAGGGAAAGGCTTCAGACTGCCTCGGATGTGGACAGTGCGAGGGCGCGTGTCCCCAGCATCTCCCGATAATCGAACTGCTCAGGACCTGCACTTCTATGGAAGGCTGATAAGGAGGAATTACTATGCTCGAAAATGCACTCACTATGAGAAACGTGTCCGCCGGAACGAAAATCACCTGTAAAACGCTCGTTTCAGCAGGACTTATCGCGCTTGCTGTCATACTTCCGCAGGCAGTACATATGGCACTCGGTCAGCCGGGAGGGATCCGGTGGCTCCCTATGTATCTGCCTGTGCTTATCGGAGGCTGTCTCCTCGGCACGGAATGGGGACTCGCAGTCGGCATACTCTCACCGCTCGCAAGCTTCCTTGTAACTACAGCAATGGGCTCCCCTATGCCTATGGCTGCAAGGCTTCCGTTTATGATGCTTGAATTAGCCGTATTCGCAGCAGTTTCCGGTCTTTTCACAAAAAAGACCGCCGCAAACGGTCTGTGGGCATTCCCGGCTGTCATACTCGCACAGCTCTGCGGCAGAGCCGTATTCCTCGGCGCGATAGCCCTCACACAGAGCTTCACACAGTTCACCTCAGCGATGATATGGGGACAGATAAAGACCGGCTCGATCGGTCTTGCAGTACAGGCTGTGCTCGTTCCGCTCATCGTGATCGGACTCAGAGCACTTCTGATAAAGGACAAGGCGGATGACTGATATAGAGATCGCGAAAAAGGGGCTCGCAGGACATTCGATATGCCTCTGTAAGGACGGCGTTTCCTTCACCGACGACGGAAGGGGCATCTCACCGATGATGAGAGCCATCGCAGAGGGGAAGGACCTTTCCGGATACTCCGCAGCCGATGTCATCGTCGGAAAGGCAGCTGCAATGCTGTTCGTCAAGGCAGGTATCGTCTGCGTTCACGGAAATGTGATGTCCGAAGCCGGGAAGGGATTCCTCGACTCACACGGCATACCCAACACCTGCGATACACTGACCGAGAAGATAATCAACAGACAGGGCACAGACATCTGCCCTATGGAGAAAGCAGTCGCCGGTATCAGCGATACTGAGCAGGGCTATTCAGCTCTTGAGGCGAAACGCCGGGAGCTTATGCAGAAGAAATAACATAACAGGGAGGAAAATCTTATGAAGGTAACAGTTATAACCGGAAGTGCTCACAAGAACGGCACAACAGCCTATCTGACAGAGCAGTTCATCAAGGGAGCAGAGGAGGCAGGTCACGAGGTATTCCGCTTCGACGCAGCCTACAAGAACGTTCACCCCTGTATCGCCTGTGAGAAATGTCACGGAGATTCACCTTCCTGTGTGTTCAAGGACGATATGGAAGAACTGAATCCGCACCTGCTGGACGCGGACGTTATCGCACTTGTATCGCCTATCTATTACTACGATATAAACGCACAGCTCAAGGCTGTAATCGACCGTTTCTACGCGAATGATGCCGCTCTTCACAACAACAAGAGAGCAGTCCTTATGCTGACGATGGCGGACGACACTATGGAATCCGCTGACGGCGCTGTCGCCTCATTCAAGGGAATGACGAACTTCCTCGGCTGGGAGATAGCCGGAACTGTAGTCGGCGTGAACTGCTGGACGCTCGCGATGCTGAAGGAGACGAAATATCCTCAGCAGGCATATGAGCTCGGAAAGTCACTGTAAAAACTAAAAGCAGCCGGAGGGATACCTCCGGCTGCTGTCATTTCTGCGGTTCAGGTGTCCTGAGCCGTTTTTTTATTTCCGTGGCTGGCGCGGTATCGTGTCCCATATCGTAAAGCTGCGCACAGGCGATATACTTCCCCGTGAACGCCGCTCCCTCATTCTTGTCGAAAAGCATCCTGCAAATGCCGAGGACAGTGCTGTATTTCCGCGTATTCCGCGTGTTTACACACTTCCCGAACTCCTCGTCTGTGTTGCGCGGAACAGCGACCTCCCCGAGATAAGAAAGGCTCTCGTTCAGGTGGTGCGAGCTGTGAGCATCGGCGGTAAGACCGATGAGCAGCTTTGCGGCGGCTTTGATGAGGCGATTCTCCGCACGGTCGGGCGTAAAGACCTCGTGCCGCACATAGAGCCGCTCCCTGTGTACGAGGTTTCGGCGTATATTCTCGGCAAACAGGATAGTTCCCTGCACCGAGGTCATATTCTCCTCGCGGCTCGCATAGGTCGAGAGCACGCCGCTCTTGATCAGCTTCATCGTTTCGCCTGCGAAAACGGAGATGAAGAACTCGAGAAAACTGGTATCCGGCTCAAAGACGTACCGGCTGAACTCTGCTCCGCACCGTCTGCAAAACTCGGCACAGAGCCTTTTCCGCGCTTCGGCGCCGCCGGGATACGGCAGTATCTCGACAAAGGTCCCGTCAGTGAAGCAGATGAAGCCGCAGTAAGAGCCTGCCTTGAAGCATCGCTCACCGTTCTCCTCTGCAAGCAAGACAGCCCTTCTGCCGTCGGCTGCACAGACCTCGGCAAAGTCACCGAGCAGAGCGGAAAGTCCGCCGCTGTCGGGGATCATCTCTCCTGCTGATACGCAAATATGTCTGTTATACATTTTTCGCTCCGTTCGTCAGGGATTGTCGCTGTATATGCGGATGAAGTGCTCCCTGTTCCATTTCATCGGGTCGCCGAGGCGGTAGAGCTTCTGTCCGGAATCGAAATGCCGGACGTACTTCGGCGTAACGCATTCGATGAAGGTATTATCGTCGTTCAGTATCAGCCTTATCCGCTCGTAATCGTCGAAGAAATACTCCTGAAGAAGCGGTATTATCTTCGCTGAGAACACCTCTCTGAGCTCGGAAATGCTCTGTATGCAGCCGTAGGCATTCATAAAATAAGCATGACCGATAGCGTGCTCGCGGTCGTAGTAATACTCAATGCGCTCATTCAGCGCGGTCAGCAGCTCGCACAGGTCTACGCCGTCGCAGACCCCGAGTATAGCGGGCTGCGGCATCATCTCGATGAAGTGAAACCTGCGTCTGAGCGCGATGTCGAGCATAGCGATAGAGCGGTCGGCGGTATTCATCGTGCCGAGGATATACAGATTCGGGGGAACGTGGAATTCCGTCTGAGAATATGGGAGGATGACCTTCGTGCCGCGCTTCGACTCCTCGATAAGAGTGATGAGTTCGCCGAAGATACGCGAGATATTTCCGCGGTTTATCTCGTCGATTATAGCTACGAAATTTATAAACGGCGACTTTGCCGCCTTCTCGCACAGCGACTTGAAAACGCCGTTGTACGGGCGGTAGATGACCGTTGTATCAGAGTGGGCAACGTTTGAATCGTTGCCGTATTTGTCAACAACGACAGGACGGATACCCTCGACGAATTCCTCATAGCTGAGCGACTGGTGGAAGGTCGTGAATTTTATCTGCCCCAAGGAGGCATACTTCTCGTATCTCTCCTTTATAGCGGTGTAGCTCTCGCTGTCGGGAAGCTTTTTCCCCTCGATGAGCTCGACCGCATACCTCACGACATTGTAGGTCTTTCCTGTACCGGGAGGACCGTATAATATCTGGTTCAGCGGAGCCGAGAACCGCTTCAGAGGCTGAGCTTCGGCAGGCTCGCTTTGTCCGGCAGGCTGTACAGGCTCGCTGTGCAGCTTCAGCAGCTCCCACGACATAATGTCGAAAACGCGCATATTCTTGAATTTGAAATGTGCGCTTCGGAATTCGAGTATCTTGCGGCAATTCGGGACATACTGCGAAATATCGTCAATATCCTCCAGCTTTATCCCGAGCGCGCCGAATATCCGCGAGCCGGTCGTCTCTTCACCGAGGATAGGGAATGTGAACGGCTTGAGGCAGTGAAGTATACGCGACAGGACATACACCGGCATTTTCAGTTCGCCGGTCTGTGAAGCGAGCATTTCCTCGACCGTGTCATAGAGCTTGCTGTCTATCTCGAGCCCCGAAAGGTTTATGCACATCTTGAAAAAGTGCTGTATAGCGTCGGGAGCAGCTGAGACAGGCGAATTCCTGAATGCGACCGGCTCCGTCAGGAACTCCATTTCCTGCTTTTTCGGAGCGTGGCTGAACTGCTTTCTCGAGTCCTTGCTCCACACCCTGTCGACCGTCGTTTCGAGCAGGAGCTTATCGTTATGCAGCAGGTGACACTTCTGGATATACGGCTTCCAGTCGCGTTTTTCGCCCTTCCATATGCCGAGCGAAAGGAAGTAGAGCAGGTCGAGGTCGCTGTGGTCGATGACCGACATCCTCCTCAGCTTTGCGTAGTATTCCACCGCCTTGCGCACCGAGCGGTAGGTTCCGTCATATTCATTAGGCAGTATCTCATTTTTGCGCTTTAGTTCGTCTATCAACATCATTCTTTCCATAAAAACGGCTGCCTTTCAATCTTATTCTACGGAGATTGTACCATAATTGAGCAATAAAGTCAATGGGATTTGTGAATTTTGCACATCATTCACAAAGTCTGACAGCCGTTATTGATTAATCGTACAGAATGTAGTATAATTTATCAAAAAGCCGGCATCAGTGTGCTTCCCTTAGCGGAAATTGCGGGCTGCCGAACCGTCATATGCTACGGCACCATATTCGGCAGCCTGCGAAACCTGCTAAAGGGACACCCTTTTCCCTGCCGGAGAGGAGATGCTGCCATGCGCAGCAGACTTATGAAAGAGGTGGAAAAATGAGCAGGATGATCGATATTTCGCAGAAGGTGTTCTCCTGCAAGGTCTTCCCCGGCGATACAGCTCCGGAGAAGCGTCAGGCAATGAGCATCGCAAACGGCGACGTGTGCAACCTTACCGATCTTTCGATGTGCGCACACAACGGAACGCATATCGACGCGCCGTTCCATTTCATCAGCACCGGAAAAACTGTCGAGCAGGTCGGGCTTGACGCATTTGTCGGCGACTGCTTCGTCGCACGTCACAGCGGAGACGTTACCGCCGAAAATGCCGCAGAGATAATGGAAAAGGCTGCAAATGCAGGTGCGGCAGAGCGTATCCTCATCGCCGGAAAAGCGACCGTCACAGCCGGAGCAGCGCGTGTCTTCGCCGGCGCAGGGATAAAGCTGCTCGGCAACGAGAGCCAGACCGTCGGACCCGAGGACGCTCCGAAGGAGGTCCACCTGATATTGC
>Ga0310697_10003049_pt1 | contig 17184 bp, 12 predicted proteins | sample 172DNAGHGlowgp2_FD_203883 | JGI IMG/M metagenome (GOLD analysis project Ga0310697, IMG submission 203883) | Sheep rumen microbial communities from Palmerston North, Manawatu-Wanganui, New Zealand - 1728 DNA GHGlow gp2 (v2) (version 2) | ecosystem: Host-associated > Mammals > Digestive system >... | reverse complement strand
ACCAATAACCATCGTTGATGATGGCACAGAGACGAACGAAACTCGTCTGGGAGCTGTATGCGATTTGCTGTTTGCAATGGATAAGCTCCACATCGACGATGATTTGTTGGTAGTGGCAGCTGACAACTTGCTGTTCTTCTCGTTCCAAGAGTTTGTGGACTTTGCAAAAGAGAAACAGACCAGTTGTATCATGTGCCACGAACAGCCATCAATAGAGAAGTTGCAGCGTACAGGTGTGGTGGAACTGGATGAGAACAATAAGGTGTTGGGTATGGAGGAAAAACCGCAGGTGCCCAAGAGCCATTGGGCAGTGCCACCATTCTATGTCTATCTGAAGAAAGACCTCGACTTGGTACGGCATTCGGTGGAGAATGGCTGTGGCAAGGATGCTCCAGGTAATCTCGCTCATTATATGGTAGAGCATACCACTATGCATGCTTGGCCCATGAGTGCCGGGCGTTTTGACATTGGTAGCCTCGATACGTATTACGAGGCCGTCGAGAAATACGGTAAGTAACGAAAACGATTTCATGAAGACAATATTAGTTACGGGAAGTGCCGGATTTATTGGTTCGAACTTGGTGCTACGCTTGTTCAAGGAACTGAGCGAAGGTACCATTGTGGGCTTGGATAATCTGAATGATTATTATGATCCTACACTGAAAGATTATCGCCTCAGTGTGATTGAGAAGGCAAAACCTGCGGGAATTGAATATGAGTTCGTCAAGGGTGATTTGGCTGATAAGGCACTGATTGATGGACTGTTCGAGAAGTACCACTTTGACGTGGTAGTGAATCTCGCTGCACAGGCTGGCGTGCGTTATAGTATCACCAATCCTGATGCCTATATTCAGAGCAACATGATTGGCTTCTATAATATACTGGAAGCTTGCAGACATAACCCAGTGGAACATTTGGTATATGCTTCTTCCAGTTCTGTATATGGTGGCAACAAGAAGGTTCCATTCAGTACAGATGACCGTGTAGATAATCCTGTATCGTTGTATGCGGCTACCAAGAAGAGTAATGAGTTGTTCGCCCACTGCTATTCGAAGTTGTATGACATACCTACCACGGGTTTGCGCTTCTTCACAGTTTATGGCCCTGCCGGTCGTCCTGACATGGCGTACTTCGGTTTTACCAACAAACTATTGAAGGGTGAGACCATCCAGATATTCAACTATGGCAACTGCCGTCGTGACTTTACGTATGTTGATGACATCGTAGAGGGTGTATATCGTGTGATGCAGGGTGCTCCGGAGCGTAAGAAGGGTGAGGACGGACTGCCTATCCCTCCCTACGCAGTCTATAACATCGGTGGTGGTCAGCCCGAGAACCTGCTTGACTTCGTGAACATCCTGCAAGAGGAACTGGTGCGAGCCGGTGTCCTTCCCGCAGACTTCGACTTTGAAGCCCACAAGAAGCTCGTTCCCATGCAGCCAGGAGATGTACCAACCACCTATGCCGATGCCACAGCCCTTGAACGTGATTTCGGGTTTACACCAAAGATAACGTTGAGGGAGGGATTGAGAAAGTTCGCAGAGTGGTACGCTTCCTTTTATATGTCAAAGGACTAAGGTAAAATGTCAAAGGCGAATTGTTGATTCCCTTAAGTGATACCTAGACAAGTCGGTCATGGAACTATTGGTTTGAGAGCAACTTCCAATGGTGATATGGCCGCTTGTCGGTTATAAGAAATGACATAAGGATGCAAGAGGCGGCAAACAAGCAGAAGCGCATAACCCTGAAAACTGTTCATCAGATGTTGGACGGGATTTGACCATTATGGCAAGATGAAGTGCTCGAAGATAGAAGGGATGCTGCCAAAGCTGATGAAGATGGTGGAGGGAGAGATGAAAAGTATGAGATAACTCGATGGGGAAACGGCGAGCACAGGACTACCAGAAATGGTCGCGATGGTATCGCAACATACAGAACAAGGAAAAATAAGAATAAGTTATGGGCGAATACAAACTAATCAGCGTAGAATCAAGGAAAGGTGGTGTAGGCAAGACTACGGCTGCCCTGAATATTGGATATCTGTTGAAAGACAGATGCCATGTGCTGTTGCTGGATATAGATATAACCGGTACGAGTATCAGTGCGATTCGTGATTCGCGCTTCTGGTGGAAAGACACATTGTTGCTAGAGCGCAATGATAAGCCCATGAATTTACTGAAGTATTTTGCGACTTCATACCTAAAAGGAGAAGACCTGTTTGACTTTACCCTTTTACCGACTGAAGGAAAGGTGAAGGTAGAGCCGGGTATAATCAATGTGATGGCATCGGAACTGTATAGCGATGATGCGCTGTTGCTTTATGACCCGTCGATACTGTTGGAAAACCTTCATGTTTATTGGCTTACTAAACTGATAAGAGGAATATGTGATAGGTTTGAGAGATGTTTTGACGATGGAAAACCGAGTGTGGTGATATTGGATAATTCTCCTGGTTTTGTGGGCATAGGAAAAGCTGTTCACGACATTATGACAGATATTGGACCAGAGAGGGCGAAATTTCTAACCGTATCATCTTTGGACAGACAAGATTTGGAATCGAGTTTGAAGGCGGTATATGCCTTGCATCAGGAGTATGTGGATAAATTGAACGGAGCCCGTTATCCAGAAACTCAGAAAGGCGATGAGAGATTCTATGCACAGGTACAGCTGTCAGGATCGACAGAGTATGTTTACTATAAACAGCCTCGTGAAGAATCCGCACTGCCATCATATCAGGGGATAGTCTTTAACAAAGTGGCCAAGAACATTGTGGAAGGGAGGACATATTATGACTACCAAAGAAACTTATCCGACAGATTGAAGGAGGTGTTTAATAAGCTATTTGATGAGAATATTAAGGATTATCAAGTACCTTTTGACAATGAATTACTGACACAATTCTATGGTGTATTTGAGGAAAAACAAGTTGAGAAACCAAAGCAGACAACCCTTAAAAGAAGACTGAATACCATATCATATCAGGTAAATATGCTTGACGAGCTCGGACCTGAGAAATTGCCAAACGATCTGTTACGACGAGCAGAAGGTTTTGATAAGTCGTTAGACACACTGAAAGGGGCGTTGATAGCTTGCGGCTATGAGGTGATAGCTTCGAAATTCAAGGCAGACTGGTCGCCAGTGGAACCTCTACGCAAAATGATAGACGTACTAAAGGAAATAGGATTCACATCGGAAGGTTTTGAACTGTATGTACCTCGAAATATTAGGATGAAACGCGAGATGCAGTACTATCATGGAATAACAAGGAAAGCTGTTACCTTTGCAGAGGAGCGAAAGCAAGAACAAGTTTGGCTGGCAGCAGCAGTAGCATCTGTGGCCTGTGAGTTGAGCTTTTGCTATTCGAACAAGATTCTATGGAATAATCATCGCGCATGGAGAAATGATGAGCCTTGGGGCGATAGCAAAGGGAAATGGGCTGATATGGTGAACGATGCCCTGTATGTATGGATGATGGGTATTAGCGAGAGCTATAACTTGTATGAAGATGAGCAGAAATCGCTGGCAGCATACGTGATAAGCCATGAGGCATCGGGATGTGACAATTCGCTAAGAGAGTTGTTTGATAATGATGAATTTGTAATAACAGTCAAACAGTCTGTTGCCAGACTCATGGATTTGTCATCGGACATGATGACCCTTGTAAATCTGATTCGGACAATCACTATCAATAACGAAGGAAGTTTTTCGAAAGATGTGGATTACGTTTCATTCCTAGATCATAAAATCGTTGATAAGCAATATGATTTTAAAGAGGCCAAGGAAAAAATGTATGGTGAACTGAGAGATTCTGACTATATGGCATCATTCCGTAATGTATTGATCAAAGTTATAGATAATTGGGCTGTTTAAGCAATGAATATGGAGTTTACGTATCAGGACTTCTTGGATAACTATTATGACAATCCTTCATTGAAACCAACAACACCGCTTGAACCCCATCGCTGTATAGACAGGGGAAATTTTCCAGAGTCGGAGGAGGCCATAAACAAGAAGATAGAAACGACGAAGAAAGCCTTGGAACAGCGAATGGGAGGTGAGTATTTCTCGAAGTACGACCGAGCCAGGACCTTGTCGTTGGGATATGCCAGTACGGTATTTCCCGCTTATAGTATGCTCTATCTAGATATTGCCTGTGAGGACTGGCTGTCGCTTGTGGATTTCCATAAGGGTTTTGGCAGAGACCATTCTGTGCACCAGCCATTGACTGCTTATATTGTGAGCAAATTGCTTGGAGAAGGAAAAGAGAATGCCGGATTTGAGATTGGTGGCGAGACGCTGATGAAAAAAGCATTGGATGCTATTAACGATGCAGGATGCCAATATCTACGAGATCGGCTTGCTTTTTATGATTCAGCATCGCCATTGCTGCAAGGGAACAGAGATTTGTGGCGAATTGTGTTTTACCAGACGGCTATCATTACAGCGATGTATCATGACTTGGGCTATCCTTGGCAGTTTGTCGAAAGGATGCATGACTTCCTGAAAGACGATATATTGCTTTGTGGTAGGTTGAAGTATGATGAACAAGGAGCTGTGAATCCTATTTTGAGCAATTATATAGCTACTCATAAAGATGAGTTGATGTTCAGACCTTTTTATGATTATGGGAAGGGAGGTCTGACTACTGCCCATATTAATGAAAAAGTGTTTGAAAAGTACTTGCATGAATCGCATGGAGTACCAGGCGCTTTGGCATATTGGGCATACAATGATGAATATCATACGAATGCAGGTGAACAGACAGCAGGGATGATAAAGTTTTTCCAAGAATGGACTAGCTTGGCCATATTGATGCATGATATGCAGAAGGCATACGCACAACAAGGGTCAGGATTTGCACGCTTGGACTTTAAGTCAGACCCGTTGTCGTTTATTATTGCGTTGGCAGATACACTGGAAGATTTTAACAGACCGAATGCAACGATTAATGCTGATGAAACGGGAATGGGATGTCGGATTTCCTATTCGTTTCCTTCGCTATCGGTAGAGTTGATTGAAAATGGTGGAGTTGGAATGTTGAAATTCGCTGTAGTTGAGGAAGAAAGAGCTAACCAAGAGAAATACAAGAGAAATGACCAGCGGAATCTGTTTGATGATGGCGGTTATTTTGACTTGGCATCGGTGGGTTTGACGAGTCTGAAGATAAGTGTTAAGTAAGATAAAAACTATGGCAATAGAAGATCATACATTTGGGTTGATAGCAGTTAGAGTGTTGACGGGCTGTAAACCTCGATTTACAAAGAATTTGGAAGAAGGGAGATTCTATTTTTTTAGCAATCGCTATAAGAACGATGGGAATGATATCATAGAAAATGATATTCCTCATCTGCCAAATGATTTCTTTGGGGAGAACATTTCTGTTCATGCAGTATGTGGTGTGAACGGAAGCGGAAAGAGCTCGTTATTTGAGCTGGTATATCGAATTGTGAATAACCTGAGTTGCCTTTTGGAATGTCAGAACTATAGAGGAAAAGCTGAACATATGATGTATGTGGAAGGCTTGCGGGCAGAGTTGTATTATGAGCTAAACAATAATCAATACTCCATCAAGTGTTATGACTGGGATATAAAGGTTGAAGGTGATGATTTGGACGAAATAGTTTTAACAGCAGGAGGACGACAGATTGACGATGCTAATAGAATAAAAATATACAATAGGCTGTTTTATACGCTTGTTACAAACTACTCTATGCAGTCGCTCGTTCCGCAGGACTTTGATGATGAACATACCACAGACTGGCTTAGAAGAACATCAGAAAGGAACTGGTTAACGGCACTATATAACAAGAACGATGGGTATATTGCGCCATTAGGCTTTGAACCCTATAAGGGCGATAACAAAATTGATTTGGAAACGCAGAATGAACTTGTGACGCAGCGTGCTGCCTTACTGTTGTTGGAAAACGGCAGATTTGTAAGTGGTTATCAATTGGAGCAATTGTCTTTTGAACTTAATAATGTATTCTACGCTAAGAAAGTTGATGAATTGGAATACAGGAACCATGTCGAAGATGCCGATTTTAGCAGTCTTGATGATAGGGACACCTTGAAGATTATGATTGCTAGATTTGATGTTAATATAGAGAGGATTGCTGTTAAAAATAGGCATCTGATAGCAATGATATTCGCTTATATATACGAAAAGATATGGAACGTGGCGAAATATCCTACGTTTGAGGCGTACAGGACACTTGAACCCCATATGCCAAACAATTTTGTTATTGGCAGAAGAGTAGAAGACGATGCCTTGTTTACGCAGTTTGAGTCACTTTGCGATAATATTTACAGCGAAAAGTCACATATCACCACCAAAATTCATCAAGCCATTAATTTTTTGAAAGCTTATTTGTCACATGATAACGACCATAGAGGATGTGAACTGGCCAATACATTTACCTACCAAGAATACCATGAGTTTTACATGAACAACAGGGCATTTGCGGATTTGAAGGAGAAAGAACTGCACTTTGTGCCACCTTTTTATAAGATGACAATCAAGTTGAGAAATCAAAGTAATGGTGAGGTGGTTGAATATGCGGGACTGAGTTCGGGTGAACGCCAGTTTGTGCAGCAGATGAGTTCCTGTATGTACCACTTGCGGAATCTTATGTCAGTTGCAGAGAACGATGCAGATGATTTTGAGAGACCCAAATACCATTTTTTTAACTTGTTTTTGGACGAGATAGAAATATGCTTCCATCCGGAGTATCAACGTATGTTCTTGTGGAACCTGATTGAAATGATTAAGCAACTTGGAATCAACCAAGGGAATCATGTTAATATCATTATGTCGAGTCATTCGCCATTCTTGCTGTCGGATATGCCATCAAGTCATGTGCTGTTATTGAAAGACGGACATGTCTGGACAGACGACCGTTATGCTAATACCTTTGGGGCTAATATTAGTACGCTGCTGAATGAGGATTTCTTCCTTGAAAAGGGTTTTATAGGAGGATTTGCACAACAGAAGATAACTGGCATTATGAATGTGCTAAATGGAGAACATGTGCTGAATATGGGAGTAGACGAGCGATCCAAGATAAAAGCACAGATTGAACTTGTGGGCGACCCACTGCTGAGAGACTCGCTGATGTCGCTCTATTACAAGCGATTCTCTGCAACTACAGAGGAACGAATAGCCTCGCTAAGGGATGAGATAAGAAGACTTGGAGGAGACGTATGAGGAGGATTCTGATAACCTCGCGAATAGATGAACTGGCCCAAAAATATGACGAACTGCTACATGGCAGGACGCAGTTTGAGCATAATGGGACGTACTTTGAACCAATCAAGCGGATAGAGAACCTATGGCGCGAATTTGGGAATAGTCGTACTGTCATAATGGAAAGGAGAAAGGACGAGGGGGAGATTTATGTTGAAACAGAGCCGACGGATAGGCAGAATCTGACCATTTATTTGTATAATCTGTATTCCCGACTGGATGCTGGAATTGCATCGAGACACCCCTCTGTGCTACTGAAGGAAGCATATGGACTGGAGAAAATACTGAATCAGGATGGGTTGAAAAGAGAGTTCTCTATAAACGGGAGAGGCTACAGACCATTGAAGGACATTATCAACGATCAATTGCAGTATCCGATGGTTAGGAAATGGATTTTTCCAGAATATGCAAGTAAAATAGGGTTTAAAACTTGTGTTTACTGTAATAGTCAATACGCTGTGACTGATGAGCATGAGAGAGGTTATTACCAGCTGGATCACTGGCTTCCACAATCGAAGTATCCATATCTGAGTATCTGCTTCTTTAACCTTTATCCTTGCTGCGGGTCTTGTAACAGGATGAAGAATGATGACGATGAGAATAATTATGCATGTATCTATGCCGAGAAAGAATCGGAAGAGAGAGAGGTATACAGGTTTACGATAGAAACAGGGTCGTTGGCAAGATATATACTCACGCATGATGTGAACCAACTGAAAATAGATTTCGACCCTGCAGATGAGACAGATGTAATAACCCCATTAAAAGATAAGATGCATATAGATGACCTGTACCAGCAGTTTAAAGACACGGCAGAAGACGTGGTGTGGAAGCGAATGGCCTATGACAGAGGATATAAAGAGGCGCTTTGCAAAGCACGGCTAGACTTTATCAGCAGTCAGGATGTTAAGAGATTTATATTAGGAATGTATGACGGCCCCGAAGATGTGCATAAGCGGCCGCTAACGAAGTTGATTCAGGATGTGGCAAAGCAGTTGGGGGTTATATAAGTAAAATTAGTACAACATATTTCGTTGACAGAGAGATTCTAGTGGGATAATGTTGACTTTAGGAGTGTCTATAAATAATTAAGATTTTTATGAAAATTAGGACAGGGTTCGTTACTAACAGTAGTTCAGTGAGCTATATTGTTACCATGGACTTGGAGATAGTGAATACTTTCTTACACTTCTATGGAGATTCGGAAAGCGTAAATACGAAGGGGGCCTTGCGTATGGCAGAGGCCTTAAGAGATTTTATGCTTGAAAAAGGAACTGTGAACTACCTTCATAATCACGAGATCTATTCGTATTTGATGGAGTTTGCTGACGATGATGGGACATGTATCAATAAACAGATGTTGGAGGAGAATGGAGATAATAGCGATCCACTTCTGATGAATGAAGAGGAGTTGTTTAACTTCATTCGTGGTGAAATGATTCATGATAAAAGACTGAGCACTATGCTGCCAGGATTTGGAGCAACACAAGTGGAGCAATACTGATGCTGAAAAGACACATTGACGATTATCATTTCTTGGCAGACAACAAGACGGGCATGACAATGAGATGGGGAAAAACGATGCAGGACGACCCCAGATTTGCGCCAGTGCCAGAGTTGGCTGACATCTCAATCTCAAACCATTGTACAAAAGGTTGTTCTTTCTGCTACAGGAATAGTGGGAATAACCATGAATGGATGAGTGTTGAGGATTATTGCAGTGTGTTGGATGCGATGAATCACCAGGAATACGGCAATGTGTTTCAGGTAGCACTTGGAGGTGGTGAGCCGCTGGAGCATCCAGACTTTCTGACTATTATAGATGAAACCGTGAAAAGAGGTGTCGTGCCCAACTTTACCACCAATGGAGTCCATCTTACTGAGGATATTTGCAATAACATTCAGGGAAAAGTAGGAGCAGTTGCCATATCTGCTATTACGGTACACGATATTGATAAAGATAAAGTGGATATGCTTCATCATTATGGAATAGAAACAAACATCCACTATGTGTTGTCTTCGGAAAACATTAAAGAAGCCACAGAGATTGCTTATGGTAAATATTATCAACTCTTGGCGGGTGTGAATGCCATTATTTTTCTGACTTATAAACCAGCAGGCAGAGCTGGATTTGAAGGCGTCATAAAAAGAGGAGAAGACTATGATTCATTTCTGATCGCGATTGGGATGAAGGATGTAGATAGACCGAAACTTGGGTTTGATGCTTGTTTTGTACCTATGCTGTTATCGAATGTAACTGTTAGCCCAATGCTCGTGGACAGTTGTGAGGGCGGTTTTTTTTCTGTATATATAGATCATAAGAAAAATGTCTCACCCTGTTCGTTCAGTGGGGGGAAGGATGCATATAGCCTTGATGAATATGACTTCTATGACATCTGGAACAATCAGTTTGAATCATTCAGAAACAAGCAGAAGAATGGGTGTAAAAACGCTTCATGCATTGGCTTGAAGAATTGCAGAGGCTGTTGTCCATATTATCCAGAGATAACGGTGTGTTATGAACGTTAGTATTGATTGGAACAAGCTAGAAAGACTTCCCGGGGACAAAGACAAGTGTTTCGAGGAGTTTTGTCATCATATTGCCAGACATCTGTTTGGCAATTATGGTCCAATAGACTATTTCTATAATACACCTGGCTCTGAGTTTTATGTTCAACTGAACAAAACTGTCGAGCATTCCGGGGTTGAATATTGTGTGGGAGATGTAATAGGATGGCAGTGCAAGTTCTGGCGAGGTAGCCACGATGATGATAATTCTCCTTTGGGGAAGACACATATTGAGGAGCTAGTGCTTGGATTTAAAACCTCACTAAAGCGTAAACCCAATATCAAGTTGTGGATAGTATGCACGCCGGGTGCCTTCATAGAAGACCAGTGGGAGAAGCTGACGGAAAAGTTGAGCGCAGAGAAGCCAGACTGCAGGTTTGAGAGTTGGCATAAAGCCACTTTTCACAGCATGTATCTCGACGATATTAAAGCCTACAATGGCGCATTTCAGTATTATTTCGGAGAACATATCGGTATTCAACAACTATATGAAATCATCAAAGATACGCTGGAGATACTAAAGAATAAATTTGACCTAGAACTGCACACACCCACCACTTTCGAAGAATCGCTATTGTCAATAGTCGATAACGGAAAAGCCAGGAAGTTGCTTTTGGACAGAATCGATTCACTGGTAAGCAGGGTTGACAAAGACAAGAAAGAACCAATATTTGTTGAAGACGGTTGGCTGTATCCTAAATTGACGGAAAATTATAAAAGAGCCTATACGGAAGACATCAATGCCCGATATGAACTGAGTGAACAGCTGAAGGTCTATCAAAATGACGCAGCGATTCTTGGAAAGGCAGAAGAGATTAAAAGCCTGATAAATGACTACAGGAAGAAACGTCATGATAGGGTTAATATACTAAACAAGGAGTTGCGGGCCTTGTTAAAGAACGAGGGTGAGTATGGATCCTTGCGATATGTTGTCTCCAAAATGGTGGAAAGAATTAGTGATTTGGAGGAAATTATCACATCTGGAAGAGATAAGGAAAACATCAGTATACTCGATATATTGAACCGCCTAACCATTAAGGACTTCTCCATTTTTGCCGAGGCCGGACATGGTAAAACCCATTTTGCCTGTTCTGTGGCATCGTATATGATGAAACGAGAACTGCCGGCTATTCTGCTGACAGGGGCAAAGTTCAGAAACTGCAATGGCTGTGAATCGAAACTGACAGAATTGCTGGAAATGCCAGCAGGTAGCAACATAGGAGATGCCCTTGATGTGCTAAACTATCTAGGCGAACTGCATGAGTGCAGACTGCCTATTATTATAGACGGTCTGAATGAGACTGCACCTAATGAGAAACGATGGCAGGAAGAGCTACCACCGTTGAGAAGAAAAATCAGGGAACGGGACAATCTTGTGCTTATAACCACATGTAGGGAAAAAGAAGAGTATATCTATGCCATATACGGGCGTAAACATTATAACGAGACAGACAACCCAATACTGTTGTCTGGAATAGAGCAGAGAAACCTGCTTTCGGCTGTTGCAAAGTATTTTGTAAAATACAAGATACAGCCCAATACGCTGGCGGCACACCATCTGTTTACGAATCCACTATTTCTTAAAGTGTTCTGCGAGACCAATAAGGGCAGAGGCAGTTTTGAGGTGAATGACCATACACTGGCCACTTGTATGAAGGACTACAGCGAACAACTAATTACGTCAATCGCCACAGAAGCCGGGAAACATGACAGACTCAAACATTATCGGACTGAACAGGGGCTGAATAAGATTTCCCTGATGATATGGGAACGTAATGATCGAAGCTTGGACTACTTTGAAGACTTCGCGAAAGTGTTTGGCAACCAAGCAGAAGCATTCCTTAATGAAGGTATGTGCTTTATGATTGACAATGTCGGAGGACGACAGAAGATACAGTTCGCCTATGATTTGGTTGCAGGCTATCATATAGCGAAGGCTCTCGTTGACAGCTATCCAAAGGCGGATGATCTTTGTGCATATTTAGATGAGCATTATACGCGCTTATTTGGTGGGGCACGGCATACTTTGGCAGAAGACATTGTGAAAAGTCTATTCTATCTGGTGCCCCTGCGATATGGAAAGGAATGGTTTGAGCTGATGGGACGAGGTGATATAGCTGTGGCTGCCATGGACCATCTTGATATCATTGCTTTTGAAGAGTCTGGGCGGCAGGCTTTTGCGAATTTGCTATCTGGCGAACTCGATAAAGACAGTGCAAAAGAAAGGATGTGTGAGCGTTTGTATGACAGAATAATCCACCAAAGTAATCTTCTATATCTTAGGATGTTCCTGCCGTTCTTCAGTGGTATGAATGTCAGAGAACTGGACTTGTTCTGGAACAGCAAGTATTCTGGATATGGTGTGCTGTCGCATATAGCCTCCATCTTCCATGACAAGTATTGGGCAGAACGCTATTCTTTTGAAGATAAAATTACGCTGGCCGTCCTTCTTTGCGGGATAGTAGACGTGGAGTTCAGGAGAACATTCGTGGAGGAGTTGTTCACGCTTGTTATAAAAGAAGTCGACATGGGTCTCGCTATATGTGGGAAAGCATTAAAAATCAGAGATCCCTACATTATTGAGGCAGTGGTATCTGTTATTACTGGAGTTGGTCTGAGGTCAAGGGTGAAAGAGCAATTACAACTCTGCGTACATCTTTTGGAAGGATATTTAGCTTTGCTCACGTCAAATCCAGCCTATCTTTTGGATGACCTTGAAACCCTCTATAGCTATGGAGAACATCAGTTAGGGATGACATTCGACAGAACAATACTTAATAAGAACAAGCATGAGCAATGGGATGTAAAAAGCACTACAGGCTATCGTTTGTATGCCCTTTATGACTACGACTATGAGAAATTTAATATCAGGCCGCTGATAGAACATGGGTGGAAACGAGAGCCAATACTCAAGTCAGAAGAAGTACACGGTATGTTGCTTAAACGAGTTTTGGATTATGGCTATGACGAGGATATCTATGCCGAGATTCAGAAGAAAGAGGACGAAGATGTCAAATATAGGCAGAGTTTGCGGTTGGGCTATGGCGAGAAGCTTGGGAGAAGTGCAGTCATGGAGCTTTATGGCTGGTTGATAGTGAACGGTCGCTTGAAAGGAGAATACAAGAACACTTTGAGATCGGATATCATCGAAATAGACCCCAGTTTTCCCAGGATACGTGAGAAACGGACACTGGTAAGCCAGTCATTATTGGTGAGAGACGTGAATAGTTTGCCGGACTGGGCAACATCCAGCAATGTCGATTTGATGGAGAATCTGTTTATTACCAAATTGCCACGTAGGAAGGGCGAATGGGTGATGCTGAGAGGTTATTTTGAACAAAGGATGGATGAGAAGCATAGTAATATCTATATGTCGGGCTTAAGTGAGCTTATTCCTTCTGATATGAGTGAGGACGAGGCTTCCAGTTACAGAGTTCGTGATGGCCGAGACTATAATCATGCTTTCTATGGAGAAATGGGCTGGCGACATTTGGAAGAAACGGAAGAATATAAGGAAGACTGGCCTCTACCTGATTTGTTGAGTCGCTATTCATTCTCGGAGTGGAGCAATGAACGCTTTAAATATCAATCGGTGTATCTGCTAAATGAAGAAATAACCAAGCGCGTGGGGCTAGTTTTTGATATAGTCACGATGGAGTATTCGGCTGACGGAGAAGTCGTTTCAGCACATTATATTAATGATACAGACCAGTTCTTCTTTATCAGACGGGATGTGATGGATAGAATTTTGAAGGCGTATCATGGCAAGATTCGTCATCATCTGTATGAAAGGAGGATGGTGAATGAGAAACTGCCTAAAGATGTGGCGGAAGTTAAGGAACGCTTTGTGCAACATGAGAAGGATTTGTTTTACGGATAATGGGGAGTAAGTGTGTTATGAGTAAAACGAGGATAGCGGATACATTGCGACTGGCGATATATGAGGCCTATCAGGGAAGATGCTTCTATACAGGGGAGCCTGTGGCTTACATTGACTTTGAGGTGGATCATATTATTCCTGAATCGTTGGCATCGGAGATAGAGAGGATCAAGAAACGGCTTGGATTAGGAGATGATTTCCAAATCAACAGTGTAGAGAACCTGGTACCGAGCAAGCCGGGAATAAATCTGAGAAAGAACGGTAAACTGTTTTCGGACAATACATTGTTACTGTACTTAGAGCAGACAAAAGCAATGAAGGAAACGGTTATTTCCCTTTGCAACAAATATGAAAAGCAAAGAAGTCGAGGTAATGGGTATAAAGCAATCGACAAAATACTGGCTAATGGGACTATTAGCATAGAAGACCTTAGAGACTATTTGCATTGGAAGATTATGGAACAATGGAAGGAGAAGAGAATTACTCTAAAAGCCCCGATATGCTTTGCAGACGGGGAGATGAGGGAGGTGGCGGTAAACGAAAGCCACAAAGAGCTACTGACGAGAACGTTGGAATTGTTCGGAAATGGCAGAGGGGTTGTATTGGTAGGAGATGATGATGAAAGGGTGGAGGTGCATACTCTCTCTGAATGGAAAGAATATATTGGGAAAGGGTTTACCCCCACTACTAATGCAGATATTAAGATGTCTAGTACATTTGAGTTCCTGGACGGAATGCTTTCTGCATTGGATAATGTGCAAATGCACAAAGTGTCATTTGTGGAAGGACAGAGCATTATGGATTTGGTGGGTAAGTTTTCTGCATCGGTGCTGATTGATATCGAAAAGGAATTGACGGACGAAACTATCGGAGGGCTTGTGGAAGAGGGAAAAGCTGAAATTATAGAACTGGATGGTGATCCCAATGTGGTTAGCATTAGGTATGGAGGTTTTCTGAATACCTTCTCAGAACAGTTCAGGGCAGACCTGACCAATGATGGGATTGAGAATATATTCTGTTATGTGTGGCGTAATGCAGATGGTGGCTCAATGGGATGGGGTGAAACCATGGTACTAGGTTGTCATAGTAAAAATGGTGTGATAGAAGAAGAAATCGCGTGTCGAGTTTGGAATGAGAGAACTGCGATAGAATCGCAATGCAAATGATGGAACAATAAGAAAATCATAATAATCAATGGAAAATAATGTTTGGATTCGATTGACATTTATTACGGCCAGCCAACTGGAAGGGCAGGACGAGTTCGTGGAAGAACTGAAGAAAATATGCATAGTGCAGACTCCGAAGAAACATCTACCGGCTTTTTGTTCTGGTCTTGAGTTCTTTGCCGAGTTGTATATCAACGTATCGCTAGAGGACTTTATCAAGAATGTGGTGATTACTGGATTGGCTTGGGATGGAACCAAGGCAGCGCTTGCTAATATATGGAAATCATTCAAAGGCTTTATAGAAAGGAACCACGACTCCTTTGATCTTCAACGGTTACAGCTTTACTTTAATGATGCTATAATTAGGGTAAATAGTGTAGATAGCTATGGATTTCTGTTGCGTTTGTATCAGAGCCTGCCACATCATTTTGATATTTTTCAGAAAGAAGGACTTGAAGATATTTCTTTGATTTCCCTTCCTCTTGTAGAGAAATTTGATAAGGAGACAGGTAGAAAGATAATGGACGATGCAGATTTTGAAACACCAGAAGGAGAGTATTTGTGGAAGGTGGAATATATGAATGGTTGCAGTGTATGCTACTATAAACCCGCTACGGAGGAGTTCGTGAAAGATTGAAAGTGACGAAAGAGGTTGGACAGATTGTTTCGACGGCAAACTAACGAATACAGTAACAAGTGAAGAAATGACACAGGACGAACGGTGGTTGGTGAGATATAAGGAGATGATGGGGTTTCTGGAGGAGAACCATAGAAATCCATCGAAGCACCGGATTGAAGAGCATGATATGCTGAACTGGCTGAAGGCAAACCGTAAAGCCTTGAATGCTGGGAAGATGAAGACTGAGAGGGTTGAGAAGTTTAGAAAACTTCTGGAAATGACGGATCGGTATAGGCGGAAGAATCAGTATGAATAGTAGTCGCGATAATATCGCAACAAACAGTACAAGAAGATAATTTATTTATGAGACAACTCAATACTTCAATCCATAAGGAAATGTCGGCATACCAGATGGACTTTGGGTTCGGTGTCAAGCGGTAAGAAAAGATGAAATGAATAGATGCGCATGGTATGGTGACAAATAGAGATTGCAACGTCTAAATTGATTGTTTAATGGATGAATAAATAAAGTGTTGTTATCGTCATAAATGCACAAAATGATACCAAAAGTACTAAATTTGGTATTGTTTTTGCTGATATTGCAATAAAAAATGTAAATAGTCTTGGATAATTTAAATATTATATTTATTTTTGCAAAGCGTATATTGCGTAATAAGGTATGAACGAGACACTAAGAAAATACGAGAAGAAGAAAGTGATGGAGGCCATCCTTTACGTTCTGGACAAGACTGGTATCATCAGTTATTTTAAGTTGATGAAGATTTTGTTTTGTGCAGATCGGGCTAATCTGAAAAAATGGGGGGATCCGGTTACTTGCTTGGTATATTATGCTCGAGAGCATGGACCAGTGCCTGTTAGTGTATATCAGGCTATCAAATATCCTAAGCCAGAGCGTGATTTCGATTTCTCTGATACGCTGGAACGGATAGGAATGTATGATGTAAAGCCTTTGAGAAAGGCTGACGAAAACTACCTTTCCCAGACTGACAAGGAATCTCTGGATTATGCCATCAACGAACTGAAGGGTAAGGACTATAAAGAAATAGAGAAATATCTGCATGAGGCAGTATATGAGCGATTGTATGCCTCAAAGAACAAACGCTATTCTCATATAGATATCGCTTCTACAGAAGAGGTGTCTGAAGAAGTACTTGCCCACATTCGTGAAAACGACATTATTGCCAAGATGTTGTCATGAGCGCTAATTCCAAAACCTCGACTTCATCTCAGGGGAAGTATAGTTTCATAGATCACGATAGTTATATTGAGTGCCTAAAGTTGAAACCGGCGACAGTCCGCGTAATGGCCCTATCGTGTTGAGTATGTATAATATTGTAAAAACGTAGCTGCTATCATCGGGGCCTGGCCCGAGTGATAGGTAGCCTGTCGTCGCGGGGTTTGTGGAAGTACTTTTTCATACGGTTACGGTTTAGATGGTGAGGCGGTTCTCTGGCTGCAAGGCAGCATACTCCGTCGATGGGAAGTAACAGGGACAGTCCTTGGCCACGTGAGGCAACTCGCGGTGACCGATGATGCGGGCATCGGGATACGATTCTGTGAGATCCTTCAGCAACTCGTAGAGGGCGTGCTTCTGGGCTTCAGTACGCGTATCAGCGGCTTTGCCTTTCTCATTAAGGCCTCCTTCATAGACAATGCCAAGGGAACAGTGGTTGTAGCGCTTGGCATG